>Ga0116215_1000011_pt1 | contig 172461 bp, 154 predicted proteins | sample Sb_taG_7_FD_89698 | JGI IMG/M metagenome (GOLD analysis project Ga0116215, IMG submission 89698) | Peat soil microbial communities from Weissenstadt, Germany - Sb_50d_2_FS metaG | ecosystem: Environmental > Terrestrial > Soil > Wetlands > Peat | place: Germany: Weissenstadt | collected 2010-09-21
AGGTGATCGACCCGGTGCCGTCCAGGTTGCTCGCACCCACCAGGTCCGCGCTGTCCTGAAGCGTCGTCCCCAGGGGCCCCGCCGTGGGATTCGCCGCGCTCGTGATCGTCGGCGATGCCTGGCTGTCCGCAGCCGCCGTTCGCGGCGCAACAACAAACAGACCCATCGTTATGAGCCCTGCTGATGCCACGGCCATCACCCGCCGAGCTCGCACCTTGCGGCCCGACCGTTGCTGATGCCCCCTCAATTCCCTGTCTCCCGCGGGCCCTTCCTACCGGGCCCGGCCACTACCCCTGGCGCACGAGGAGCAGCTCCGGTTGTGCCCTACGACCCGCGAGCCCTCCCCATGCGAACTATGGGAATAATGCGCTGCCAGGCCATGGAATTGCCAGCCGGCCCCAAAGCCCCCAGCGCGCCGATCTCCGGACACAGAAGCTCCTACCGCCGAGGGAGTTCCTCAGCGGCAGGAGCGACGGCGGGCCTTTCCGGCGCTGCCGCGTCTAGCAGTGCAGGGTGGAGCCGAAGGTTTGATTGGTGACGGTGATCCCGGTGGCATCACCGTGGCGCGAACCGTGGATGACCCCGACGCCGGCGTAGGTCACGACATTCTCGATGAGGATGTTGCTGGCCGGGCCGGTCACGAACCATGCCGGCTGGCACCTTGCGACGCCGTAGTAGGTCTCAGTGTTGAGGACCGTGTTGGTGTCGTTGAAGAGCGCCAGGATGCCTCCGTGGATGGTGATGTTCGACAGGCGAGCGCCGTTCTGGCAGTCGATGTCAACTGCCGCGAAGCCGCCCGTGCCGTGGTTGAACATGGTCACGTTCGAGACGACGCTCCCCGTGATCGGGAAGGCGTAGCACGGATTGGAGCCGGTCAGCCGCATGCCGAAGCCCGAGCCGGTCTCGGCAGTGACGTTCATCACGGTCGTGTTGCTCGCATTGCTGAACAGGACGGCCGGCACCGGGTTCTTCCGAATCGGGATGAGCCCTGGATTGAAACTGTACGTGTTCAGGTTCGCGTTCTCGACCGTGTTCCCAGGCGAGGTGATCTGGAAGATGTTCTGATCCGCGTGCTGGACCAGGAAGGTTTTGGTCGCGCCCGCGCCGTCGACGGTGACCCCATATGGGGTGTTGAGGTGAAGGTTCCCCTGGAGGACGCAGACGCCTGCGGGGATGGTGACGACACCGCCGGGCTGGCGGCCGGCTGCGTCGATCGCGGCCTGGATGATCGGGGTGTTATTCGTGACGCCATCGCACTTGGCGCCCGAACCGACCTGCGACGTGTTGCGGCTGGGGCTCGCGACACTACCCTGGGCACCGCTGGGGCCCCTGGCCAGTGTCATGGTGTGCTTCCCCGCAACGCTGTGCGTAACGGCACCTCTGGGGATCAGGTGGACAGCTGGGAGGGCCGTGGGAGAGGCAACGACGGCGGCGGTTGATGTCATCCCGGCCTGTGCCAGTAGAGCAACGGTTCCTACGGCGGCAACGATGGCCAGGCGAGCGATGGGAATGTTCATGGCTCGACCGTTGCATCGATCGGCGCCTCCCGATCGGACGACGAGCAACCGGAATGTGACAGATCAGCGACTCTGGTTCGACACCGAACATATGGACGCCGGGGATGTGGCGAACGGCGTTACGAGGCTGACCGGGGTTTTCCGGCCGTTGCAATGCCGGTGCCAATAGGCCGTTCAGGGCTCTCGCGGCCGTCGGAGACGCCGGCCTTCCCGGCTGGTGTATGCTCGCCCTTGAGCTTGGGGCTATGCTCGCCCTTGAGCTTGGGGCGGCGAATTAGGGGAAGGTCTATCTAGTGCTTCGTAATGCAACCGGCTGGCAACGCGCTCGCCGAGCCGGCGTCCTGGCGGGGACGGGCGTCATCGCGAGTGGTCTCATGACCGTACAGGCTGCTCCGGCATCGGCTCCGGCCGGATCGACACATTTCAGCCCCGCCGCCGCGGGGACGCCCGGCCCGGCGACCTGCCCTCCGGGCTATCGGGTGACCCAGGACAAGAACCCGCCTCCGGCGACGCCGCCCCACATCATGGAGATCATGATGGAGAACACCGCGTACGGCGCGAGTGACGGCAGCCCATACATCATCGGCAATCCGAAGGCGCCGTACATCAACAACACGCTGATCGGAGCCGACAAGTACACATCGCTGACCAACTGGTATTCGATCGAGCACAACAGCCCGCTCGACTACATGGACGCCATATCCGGGTGCGACCACAACGGGTTTGCCCGGCCGTATACGGACCCAACGCTGGTCAACGAGCTCGACGGTGTCGGGACGACCTGGAAGGCGTATATGGATGGGCTGGCCGCGGGTCAGACCTGCTATACGGGCCATGGAGCGGGCACGAACGGCTACGTGCAGAACCACAACCCGTTCATCTACTTCGGGCAGATCATCGGTAACACGACCGAATGCAATGCGAACGTTGTGCCGTATCTCCAGTCGAGCTTCTCGGCGGACCTGAACAGTTCCAGTCCACCGGACTTCGTCTGGATCACGCCAAGCACATGCGACGACATGCACAGCCGCTGTGCGCCGCTGAACAACCTTGTCGCCCAGGGAGACACATGGCTGGCGAACAACCTGCCCACCGTGCTCTCGTCGAAGTGGTACACGCAGGGCAACGGGATCGTCATCATCACCTGGGATGAGAGTGCGATCGCCGACGTGGCGTGCCCACCGTGGGGCGGAAGCTCATGCGGTGGCCACATTGCAACGCTCGTCGTGAGCCAGAACTCGTGCGGGTCATTCGCCGGCAGCGGCGACGAGTTCGGAATTCTGCATGGCATCGAGGCGGCTTACGGGGTCGGCTTCCTCAACCAGTCGGGCGGATCCGGCTGGACCTCCACCGACGACATCACCCCCGCATTCGCGGACGGCTCCTGCGGAGGTGGCGGCGGCATTGGCACCATCCAGGGCCAGGTGACCAGCACGCAGTCGGGTAACCCACCCCTCCCCGGTGCCACCGTGACTTGCACGTGCAGCGGCACGAACGCAACCACCGACGGAAGCGGCGATTACGCCTTCAACAACGTGCCGGTCGGATCCTATTCGATGACCTTCTCGGATACGGGGTATGTGACGCAAACGCTGAACAACGTCCTCGTGACCTCCGGCAACACCACGACCGAGAACGTCGTATTGGCGCCGCCGGGCGGACCTCCGGCGGTTGTCCAGGACGTTGCGACTGGAGCGCAGGCGGTTGGCACGTCTTTCACCGTGTCGACGGGCGCGACGACGGCGGGGGATCTGCTCGCGGTCTCGACCGAGTTCGACGCGGGCAGCGGCCACGCCTCCGGCGCCGTGACGGGAGTGACCGACAATATGCACGATGTCTGGACGCAGGCAACGGGCGTCACTCCGACAAGCCGGATCGGGGCAGCCGTCTGGTACACACCCGGCGCGGCCGCCGGGGTGACATCGGTCACGGTGACGTACTCAACGAGCGTCAATCCCGTCGTCCGTTTCTACGAGATCAGCAACGCGTCGACGATCGACAGGGCAACATCCGCGTCGGGCACGAGCGCGGGTCCGAACAGCGGCACCACCGGGACGACGACCAGCGCCAACGAGGTCGTCATCGGCGACATCGGCTTCGTGACCACGACCGCGAGCATCAGCGGGATCACCTCGGGCTTCGCGACCGACGCACTGCTTCGCGACCCGGACTCCAACCACCAGAACTCGGAGCAGGGCGGACATGAGGGCGTCTCGTCGACCGGCTCGTTCTCGTTCTCGGGGATTCTCTCGAGCTCGCAGGTGTGGGCCGCGGTGATCGCCACATTCAAGTAGGCGGCGACCCTCGATGAGGATCCTGCTCACCGGAACGGCACGCTGCGGGAGCACCTGGGCGGCCAACGTCCTCGGGCTCACCGACGGTACCAAAGCTGTTTTCGAGCCGGACGGACCCGCTTCCGACGTGCTCGGGGCCATGGTGGCAGCGCGCCTCGGTTCGCATCCCGCCCTGCTTCCGGAACAACGCAGCTTCTGGTATCGGCAGCTGTGGGATGTCGCATTTGTCGGCGGCTGGCCCATGGCTCGTGCGGAAGGCGTGCGCGCGGCCGGACGCCGAGTGTCCCGCATGCCTCGCGGCCTCCGTGACGGCCTCGTGGTCACACTCGCCATGGGCACGAGCCGCCTCCGCAAGCGTCCCCGCAACGTGATCGTCAAGTCCGTCAATTCGACGTTCTCGCTGGATTGGATCGCGCAGCGCTATGGGCCGAAGATGGTCATCATGCGGCGCAACCCGCTGAACATCGTCTCGAGCTGCACGGTGCTCGGTCTCTACACCAAGCGCAACATCGGCGATCTCCCGGCCGTCAACCGCAGGGTGGTCGTGCCGCTTGGGTTGACGACGCCCTCCGGGGATGCGTCACCGGTCACACGAGCAGCCTGGAACGTGGGCCTGTTGACCACCGCCCTCCGGCAGGCGGCGGACCATCACCCGGAGTGGGTGGTCGCCTCCCACGACGACCTGTGCGTCGATCCGTTGCCCAGGTTCGAAGCCCTGACCCGGCAGCTGGGACTCGGGTGGACGAGCGCGATGGAGGAGTACGTGACCAAGTCCGATGATCCGAACTTCACCGTCTTCGGTGGCAGCCAGCGCGTGCATCCCAATGCGGCGACCTCGACCACCGGGAGCAGCCGTAGGAGCGAGGCGACCACCCAGTTCACCCGCCGCCTCACCCCGGCTCAGGTGGCCGAGGCGCGTTCCGTGCTCGCCGAGTTTCCGCTCGGCGACTGGGGACCGGACGCCTAATGACCGTCAGCGCGTGTCGCCGGCCATCTCGGGCTGGCGCTCGGGCGCGCGAATCCACCCCCTCGAGGGGTACTGGGCGAGCACCGATTCGATCTCCTCGACCTGCTGATCGCTGAGGCGTTTGCGCCACCGGTTCGGCTGCTCGCGAGTCACGCGGATGTGGCTGAAGCCCTCGCCGGGCCGGTTCGACTCGGTGAGAAAGCGCTCGATCCCCTCACTCCAGGTCAGTCCGACCTTGTCGCAGACCTCGCGAATGCGAATCAGCGGGTCCACGCAGAGTTCCTCGTGGGTCACGAGCAGCCACTCGGGGTGGCGGTCCACGTGGCCGCCGAGCACCGTGGTCAGAAGGCCGACCCAGGCGGCGGTCCGCTCGGTGACACTGGCGTTCGCGTCCGGCGCGCTGATGCCCAGAGGGTCGAGGTACCGCTCGCGGATCTCGGGTCGATCGAAGAGGTCGAACCCGTGGACTCCGAGCTCGATCCACGACGAGATGGTGTTGAGCGGGTTTCGCTGGATCACCACCACCCTCGGCTCATAGTGACGCAGCAGCCACTCGACGTAGAAATGCGCGTAGATCGACTTGACGACCACGTGTGGCGAGCGCCCGGGAAGCGCTGACATCGCCTGGGCCGTGCGCCGCAGCAGGGGGTCTCGAATGCCGCGAGGCAAGCGAAGTGCGGCACGTGCGGCGCTGCGTCGCAACCCCGGCTTGTTGGGCACGCGGTCGCTGAACGAGAGGTCCCAGAGGGCACGGAACTGCGGTGCCTCGTCGACGCGGTCGATCATCGGATAGGGGCCGAATCCAAACCGGCTCACGCCGCTCCCAGTCGGGTCGGCGTCCACATTGTCCGGCTCCTTCACAACGCGGGTCGCCTCGGCGTGGCCGAGTGCCGTCGCCAGCCATCGGGTCCCGGAGCGGGCGACTCCGAGGAGGAGGACGCGATCCGGACGCCCGGGAACGATTGGGGTCGAAAGGTCAGGCATGCTCAATGGGTCTCCTGGTGCGATGTCATTCATCCCTCATCCTTCTTGGCCGTCTCGATGTACGCCTTGATGCGCGCTCGCGTGTCAGGCGCGGGGCCTGGAAGTGCATCCAGCGCTTCGTTGAACGTGTTGACTGCGCTCTGCGTCTCGCCGAGCTGGATGAGGATCCAGCCCTTGGCGGCGAGCAGGTTCGACAAGCCGAAGCCGTCGACCCCTTCCGGCTGTGCGAACGGACCCGCGTTGCCGATGAAGTTGTCGATCGCTGCCTGGATGCCGATCAGCGCATCGTTGACGTTCCCTAGCGCGAGGTTGGCTTCGGCCAGGTCGTCGTAGGCGCCCGACCCCGACGTCGAGTTGTGCGCCGCGTGGGCGCAATCGACGAGGGCCTTGGTGTAGTCGTGCCGGAGGACTTCGGCCTGGCATTCATGCGACAGCACCTGGGTCTGCTGGGCCGTGGTGCCGGCAAACGCCGTCGCTGTCGCGTAGTCCTGATCGGCGAGCTGCTGATTGCCAATTGCGATGGCAAGGTCGCCGCCCGCGACGTAGAGCAGTGAGGTCTCGGGATCGATCACGAGCGCGCGGGCGTATACGGCCTGCGCGTCGGAGAAGTCTGAGATCGCCACGAGCCCGTCGATTGCGGTGAGCTGCTGGCCCGCGTTCGCAGAGGGAATGAGTGCGGCGCGCATGTAGTCGGCGGCCGCGGCGGCGAGGTTGCCGATCACACGATACGCGACCGCTCTGCGCAGATATGGATCGGCGAGGAGCGGTTCAAGCTGGATCGCCTCCGAGTAGTCGTGCACGGCGGCCGGCCCGTTCTGTCCGCCGTTAAGGTAGCAATCACCCCGGCCGATGAATGCGGCGGCGTCGGTGGGGAAGTCCTGCAACGCCTGGGTGTAGTCGGCGATGCAGAGGTCAGGCTGGCGGGCGGCACGCTGCAGGCGGGCGTCGTCAAGGGACGATCCGAGAATGCTCGGCGCCACAGAGCCGGCCTGCTGCGCTTCGGATATCAGGTTCTGGAAGTCGCTCGCGGACTGACCACACGACGCCAGGACCAGCGCGATCGCCAGAGTCGCGACGCCAACTCCCACTCGAGCCGGCGCGCGATGCTGTTCAGGCGCCGGCTCATGGGGCGCCTCGGGTGGCTCCTCGCGCTCCTCGTGCGCGGGCCGGACAATTCCCGCAATGAAGCGCACCGCCAGGGAGAGGAGCAGCAGGGCGATCGCGACCCCTCCATAGCCGATATCCATGGAATACGGGTCGGGCGCCACAGTCGCTTCGGGGATCGCCGATGGGACGCCAAACCATTCGAGTGTGACCGCCACCGCTGTGACCGCCAGCATGGCCATGCCGACGCCCGCGATCCATCTGGCAACGCGCGAGGGCGGGTACGAGGCGGGGCCGTCCGGCATCTGCACGCTCGCTGCGAGGAAACGGAGCCGGCGGGGCACCCTGACCGCGAGCCAGATCGTCGCAACGAGCACGATGAGCGCGATCCCCTCTCCGATCCGTTCATACGGGAGCGTCGAATACTGGAATGAGAGCGTCGTGGCGGAGCTCTGCGCGCTGTCGAGGTGGTAGAGGTTGAAGAGGCCGTCGCCGAGGCTCACGGGCTTGTGCGTGTCCAGGCGCCATCCCGGATCGTAGTACCGCCGCAGCTCGACCCACGTTCCGTTGACCGAGTCGGTGGAGGCCGTGATCTGCTCGTCTGACGACGTGAGGGCGATGTCGCTGACCGAGTTGGTGTGAGCGCCGAGTGCGGCCGCCGTCAACGGCGACCAGCTGAGGCAGGGGCCGAGCGCGATGGGGGTCGCGGGTGCGACGGCCCCGCCGGTGCTCGTGATCTTGTTGGCGCCGGCGGCGACCGGGAAGGGGCCGTACAGGTTCCAACCCTGGAGCCGCGGCAGTCCCTGAGGCGTCAGCGACGAGAGCGTGATCGGACCACCGGCCACGCTGACCTGTATCGAGGGAGCCGTGGTGTTCGCCAGCACCGCGGCCGTGCCTGCCGAGTCCGCCAGGCAGGCGTTGTTGACGTCCGGCATCACCGCAACGCTGTCAGGAAGGTTGGGTGGGGCGACCGGGTACTGATTGTTGTCGAAACTCTCCCGATACGCCGCTGGAATGTCCAGCGCCTCGAGTGCTGGAAGGGCTTCGGTGGTCGCCCACGTACCGGAATCCACAACCGCGATCGCGGGCGCCGTGGTGACGGCCGGTTGCGTGGTGTTGACCCGCCACACCCAGATCGACGTTGAGCCGGTGCCCAGCACCGTCGGGGATCCGAACATCGACTCCACCTGTTGCTGCAGCCAGCTTCGCGTGATCCCGTTCGGGAGCGATCCCTCGCCCTGACCGCCCGGAACCACGATGTATCCGGCCCCGGCCATCTGGACCAGGTACGGGAAGAGGGGCGATCCCACGTAGCAGTACGCGATGACGTTGTCAGGGCAGTAGAGCTGAAACGGGTCTCGCTGGTTGGTCCTGCTTCCGGCGAATTTTCCGGTGAGGTTCACCGCAGGATGCGTCGGCGACGCAATGAGAAAGTGGTGGTTGTGTATGTTGTTGCCGACCAGCGGCTGGCCGAACCAGAGCACCGGACCCGGCCGTGGATCGTCGGCGAGGATCCTGGAGAACGCGACGAAGGCGGCGGGTTCGGGTGTGGGCTGCGTGGTCGATCCAAGGGCACCGGATTGGAGTACGACCACCGACCACGCGCTCAGCGCGATGACGCTCACGAGCGCGACGGCTGCGCCCGCGCGGATAACCCGAGCGCGAAGCTCGGTGAGGTGGGCGGCGCACCATCGAAAGGCGCTCGCCAGCGCCATAGGGATCAGGATCGCGTATGCCAGCGTGACGATGTACAGGAACTTCGAGCCTTCACGGAAGAGCTTCCATCCCGGTACGTGGATGTACATCCAGTCGTAGATCCCTCCAAGCGGGGCGTTGTCGGTCTTGGCAAAGAAGGCGAACAGCAGCGCGGCCAAGGTCAGCCACAACACCTCGGGTCGCATGCGGCGCGCAAGCAGCGGCGTGAGCGCGACCAGCGGCAGGATCATGTAGGCAGGATTGAGCGGCGCCTGGACGAGTTGCGCAGGTACGCCACCAGTCCAGAATGCGTCGACGCCGGTGAGACCATGACCAAGGGTGAGCACGTTGAAGTTCGGCGCCTGCGGAATCGGCAGGCCGACGCCACCGTGATATGTGAGAAGTGGGACGAGCCAGAACGCCTGGAGTCCGACGAACACCACCCCGGCAACTGCACCTAGCCCGACGCGACGCAGAAAGACCTGCCAGTTCCGCTCAGCGACCGAAACAATGACGAAGTACAACGCCATGAGCAGGACGCACAGGTAGGCAGGGCGCACGTCATACAGGGCGACCACGGAGAGCAGCAGGCCGGTGAACAGTGCCCAGCGAAACGAGAGTTGGCGCACGGTCTTGAGAAAGGCGATGAGCACGAAGAAGGAGATGACCTCTCCCAGCGCCAGAGGGACCTCGCCGTTTGATTCGAGCATGAAGTACGTCGCGCCGACGAGCAGGGCGGGCGTCAGTAGGGCCCACTTGGTCCGGCCCATGATCTCGCGTGCCAGCAGCCAGCCCCCCACTGGCAGCAACACTGCGAAGGGGACGAAGTAGAGCAGCTTTTCCGTAACGGTCCAGCCCGCCCCAAGCACCGCAAAAAGTCCCGCGATGGCGTACACGGGAAAGCGGAAGGCGGCTGAGAACCGGTTCTCCCCACCGAGCCCGAGGGAGCTGTCCCACACGGAGGGCCAGGGGCTGTAGTTGGCGAGCACCGGGTTGTCCGGCCAGTGCCAATCACCGGCGGAGAGCGGGCTTGTCGACAGCCATGCATGTCTGATGCCGAGACCGACCAGCGCGATCATCACGACCATCGCCCATGGGCGCGCGGAGACCCATCTTCCTTTCGCGCTCGTCCAGACGAACAGGCGTTCACCGCGGATCATCAGCGATTGGATCATTGTGGTTCGCCTAGGCCGGCGCGTTGGCCATCAGGCCGTGGCCGCTACCGGCTTCGTCGTCGGGCGCGCTTCCGGATCCCGAAAGGATCAATCGTTGCCGTCGCTCCGTGAGCAGGTACTGCACGGCGAGCGCAACCAGGACCGCGGCGATCGCCACATCGCTCATGAGCGATACCACGAACAAGGACTCGTGGAAGACGTAGATGAGCAGCGGCTTGATGAGGGTTCCAGGGATCAGCACCCAGAGAAGATTGAGGTCGGCGAGCGACTGCTGGGTATTGCTGAGCATGACCACCGCTGCCAGCAGCGGCATCCCGAGCGCATACCAGCCGATGTACCCGCGTCCCCCCTCGTATGACTTGCCCGAGAAGTCATGGAGGATGGTCGTGCTGAGCAAAGAGAACACGACCAGGCCGAGCAGCCCTCCGATGAGCGCAATGCCCACGGACGTGAACACGACCGACCTCGTCCCTCGCTGACGGGCGTGTCGCGCAGCGACCTTCGGAAAGAGCACGCTGGTGACGCTCCCCATCGCAAAGAACAGTGCGCGCGACGTGACGGTGACGGCACTGAATTGACCTGCCAGCTTTCCCGGATAGAAGTGCTGAACCAGGACGACGTCGCTCCCCAGGAGCACCGAGACGGTGATCGTCGAGGTGACCGACACCACGAGAAATCGCCACAGCGGTCGCCAGCCTGTGGGTCCATGTCCGCGGCGCATCCGCGGCCAGACCATGGCGAGAGCGATGAGGTAGAGCACCGCCGCGGCAACGCTGATGCCGAGCATGACGCCGCCGGGTCCAAGCCAGAACGCGAAGATGAGGACGAAGATGACGCGGCTCAAAGCGATTCCGATGCTCAGCGCGCTCCAGGGCATCCAACGTTGCTCCCCCTGGAGCGACGCGAGCATCGGAGAGGTGGCGAACATGAAGGGCACACCGACGGCGCCGACAATGACGTAGGACATCGGAACGTCCAGATAGTTCGCGAGGAGCCCGCCTCCGACGATGAACACGAGCCCGAGCGCGGTGCCGATCAGCGTGAGACGGCGGATCGTCATGCGCAGCAGGGCGCTGCTTTCAACGTCAGTGCCGTTCTTCGTGGCCAGTTCGCGGCTGGTGGTCCAGGCAACCATGCGGCTGAAGCCCGCAGCCGGTTGCGTGAGGACGGTGAAGAAGCTGAAGACTGCGAACACCTCGCCGTACAGACGAGGACTGAAGTGATGGCTGACCAGCGCCTGCAGCAGCAGTCCCAGGATGCCCGCAAGCCACGTGCCCGCTGCCGCCACGGCGTTGTGCGTGATGAACTGGCGGCGTTCGCGCTTTGCGACGGCGCGGGCGTCTACGTGCTCACCGGCGCCGTCCGCGGACTCACTTGTCACGCCGCTGCCGTCCGCAACGTGCGCGGACGTCTCGGAACTGCTGACCGACACGCGACCTCCAATCCTGCCAACACTCTTTCGGCATTCGCCCTCTTCCCTCTCCAAGTCTACAAGAAAGTCGTCAGACGTCCCAATCAATCCCGGCGGGAACCCGGGCACCGGTTGTCACGGAGCGGTGACGGGAGGGCGAACCCAGCCCCGCGTGGGGAACTGGTCAAGGACTTCCTCGATCTGCGCGACCTCGGCATCGGTGAGCCGTTGACGCCACTTGGTGGGCTCCTCGTTTGCGATTCTCACCGGGGCGAGGCCCTCGCCATGACGGTTGTTGTCGTTGAGGAAGCGATCGATGTCGTCAGTCCACTCCAGCCCCACCTGGGCGGCGACGCGTCGAATCGTGGTCGCCGGATCATCGCAGAGGTCTTCGTGGGTGACGAAGACCCACTCCGGATGCCGGTCGAGTGCCTGCGAGATCACGTGCGTGAGCAGCCCGACGTGCCAAGCGATTCGGGCGACCTCGGGCGCCGCCCCATCGGGCGGCTCAATACCCAGAGGTTCGATATACCGCGTCCGGAGGCTGGACCGGGTCGCAAGGTCGAAGAGCGGAATGTGGAGTTCGCGCCAGCTGGACACAACGTTGAGTGGATTCCGCTGCATGGCGATGACCTGGGGCCGGTACCGGGCCACCAGCCACTCAAGGCTGAACGTGGCATAGATCGTCTTGACGACGATGTTCTCCGCTCGGCCAGGCCTCCGCGCCGAGAGTGCGGCCGCGCCGCGCACCAGCGGATCGCGCACGGAACGAGGGAGTCGTAGGGCGATCCTGGCCGCCGGCCGCAATCGGCGACGCTCGCGGAGGGCGAAGGGCAGTCGCCCGGAGAACACAAGATCCCAGAGCGGAGCGAACTGCCCGGCGTCCCGGTCGGTGTCGATCACAGGGTAGGGACCGAAGCCCCGCTGGCCGGCGGCTCCAACTGTCGACGGGTCGGCATCGACGTTGTCCGGCTCGTAATAGAAACGGACCCTTCGCGCCCGGCCGAGCGCGTGGCCGAGCCAGGATGTTCCTGAACGAGCGACGCCTACCAGAACGAGCCGGTCGGGCCTCGACGCGTCAGCCGAAGCGGTCAGTTCTCCTTCACGCAAGCCAAAACCTCTCTCCACTGTTTCTCGATCAGCGGCCGTCCGTGATGTTCGGCCAGCCAAGCGTGCTGTGCGGCGACCCGCTGGCGCGCCGCAGCAGCACTCTCCGGCGAGGCAATGATACGGGTGACGAGGTCGATCAGGCCGTCGAGCGGCGCCTCGAGCAGCCCCGGCGCCCCGCTCAGCCCCTCGAACGCGATCGGCGTCCCAGCCACTCGCCTACCGTGAGCGAGGTAGTGGAGCACTTTCGTCTTCACCCCTGCGCCGGTGGCCAGCGGGGCCAGGCACAGGTCGGCCGTGGCGATGATCGAATCAACGTCATCGACGCCGCCGAGCAGTACCACGCGGGCACCGGCCTTGCCACCCCCGGCGAGTTGGTCGCTTCCCGGTCCACAGATGACGATCGTTGCGGTGTCCGGAAGCGCCGGGGCAAGAACGTTGATGATCCAGCGGGCGGCCACCGCATTGTGCTTCGCCGCAATCGTGCCCACGAACAGGAGGACGGGACGATGCAACAACCCGCCCACTTGCTCTGCCAACTCAGCGCCACCGTCGTCCGCAGGTCGATCCGGCACGAACGCGGCATGGTCGACTGTCATCAACTTCCCGCGGAGCGGCGCGTGGATGCGCCGCCACTCGGCGGCTTCGGCCTCGCCGATCGCAACCGCGACGCGGCAGCGCTTGGCCGCCCAGCGTTCCAGCCCCCACCAGATCACCTGCTTGGTGCGATTCGACGACGTGCGATCGAGCCGCTCGTAGTGCAGGGTTTGACATTCGTTCGTGTCCCAGACCATCGGCACACGGGTGCCGGACAGTTCAACCGCCGGCATGAACATCGCATTGGCCACGATGACCGCATCGGCATCCCGGGCATACGTTCGAATCAGGCGCGCCCATTCGACCGAGAATCCCCGCCACGGTCTGCGGCTGGGAACATGGATGGCTCGCGCCCACGGCGGCGGCGGAGCGAGCGGTTGAGCCTCACGAGTGCTGAGGATGGTCGGCGGCATACCCAGGGTGGCGAGGCTCTCGGCCAGAATCCGCGACCGAACCTGCAGGCCGCCGTCCGGCTCCATGATCGAGCCGAAGGTTACGAGGAGCGGCCGAAGCTCGGTGTACGGATGATCATCGTCGTCGGCGTGCGTCTCCGGTCGCCGGTGCTGGACCGGTGCGTTCTCTGTCATCGGCTACTGCATAGACCTCATTGCTGCGATCGCGGACGCGGCCGCGAACTCTAGTGTCGACGGCAACGTCGAGAACGGCGGCGAGCTCAACCGCCTTGAGCGTGAACATCCCCGCCGTGAGCAACGGATGGCGACCCAATGTGCGCCAGTTACGCACGTATGCCGCGCGAAAGATCGGGTTTCCCTGTGCGATGGCTCCACGTCCGTGCTTCCTGGCGAAGGCGAGGTAGCCTGGCGCATAGTACCGCCGCTTCTTGTAGACAGTCCGGAGTCGGGTGCGACCCTCATCATGATGAATGATCGCTCGGGTCCGGGGGAGCCGGCGCCCACGTGCAACTCTTCGTGACAGGTCCCAGTCCTCGCCGCCGTTCAGATCCGTGTCGAAGCCGCCCGCAGCGGCAAACGCCGCCCGGGTGTAGAAGCGGGCGGCCTCGATGCTGTCATCTCCGTTGTAGCAGCCTCGCTCCAGGGAACGGCACGCCGTCCAGAAGCCCTGACCGACCGTCTCCTCGGGGATGACCACCGCCGGAACGGTGCCCGCCTCGAGGGCGAGCACTCCTTCGGTGACCACGTCAGGATCGAGCACCATGTCCGCGTCGATGAAGAGGAGGAAAGCACCGGACGCCAGGGACGCGCCGTGGTTTCGCTGGGCGCTTCGCTCCGGCCCGATCGTCGCGACCTTGTCAGCGAAGCGAGTGGCGATCTCCAGGGTGGCGTCGCTCGAGTGGTTGTCGACCACGACGAGTTCGGTCGCCGCGTAGGTCTGACGCCGAACACTCTCCAGGCAGGCTTGCAGAGTCTGCCCCGAGTTACGCGTGGTCACGATGACCGAGACGATCTCCTGCCGGTCAACCGACATTGGAAATCTGAACGTCCTCCACCGGTTCCTGGTCGCTGACGAGAGCTGCGTTCGGAGCGGCGATGAGACTCTCGCCCAAGCGATCGGCTTCGATCGCACTCGCCAGCACGACACGAAGCTCGTTGGTGCTTCGCTCCCACGAGTGCGCCGCGGCCCACTCGATTCCTGCCGCGCTCATCGAGGCGCGTCGCTCAGGATCTCCCAGCAGCCCGATCAGCGCGTCTGCCAGCGCGCGCGGGTCGCCATGCGGAACGAGCAGCCCCGTGATGCCGTCGCGAACCGAGTCGCGCAAACCGTTCACGTTCGACGCGATGACCGGCAGGCCGCGAGCACCGGCTTCAACACACGACACTCCCCAGCCTTCGAAGGCGGATGGGCACACGGCAACCCAGGCCTGTGCGGCCAGCTGATCTCGCGCGGCGCCGGGCAGGTAGCCGTGGAACCGAACGTGAGTCGCCAGCTTGAGCGACCACGCCAACCGTTCCAGCCGCGTCCGATCGGGGCCCTGACCGACGATGTCGAGCTGGGCGTTCGGGAGCGTACGCAGTACCAACGGCATTGCTCGGATGATCACATCGACGCCCTTTTGGGGGGTGAGCCGTCCGGCGCACAGGATTCTCGCCTCAGGGGCGGGCGCGCGATGCAAAGGCGCAACCTCGACGACGCCGTTGTGCACGATGCGAATCTGCTCCGCTTTGAAACCCAGACCGACCAGGTCGTCCCGGGTGCTCGCCGACACCGCGATGATCGGCGTGTTCCTGTAGACCCTCGGCATCAGGCTCCCTTCGAGCCAGTAGCCCAGCCAGCGGATCGGTGGATGGGTCTCGCGGCGGAAGATCTCGCGATGGACGTGGTGCACGAGGAGGACCTTCGGAACTCCTGCAAAAAGCGGTGTGAAGAATGGGATCCCGTTCTCGCAATCGACGATGATGTCGTACCGGCCGCGAAGCCGGAAGAGATACGAGATTGCCACTCGGGGGTACAAGGTGAACCGCCCCCCGACACGATGGACGCGGATACCGTCGAGCAGCTCATTCCGGCTGCTGCCCTTGTGCCTCTGGCAGAGCCACCCGACGTCCATGCCGTTCTCCGCGAGGCGGCGGCCGATCTCATGCATGTAGATCTCCGCCCCGCCCGACCACGGGTGGCTGATGTCGCGCCAGTTGATGATGAGCACGCGCAGCGGGCGCTGGCGTCCGCGAAGCGGCGAGATCTCGGCCATGCTGGGACCGAAGTAGCCGCGGACGAACGCGATGCCATACGTGAGTGACACGAGCGGCAGGCCGAGCGTCGCCAGGAGCCTGTCGCCGAGGCGTGCGGGCCCCCGGGCGAAGAGCACCCCCACCGCCTGCACGACGTAGAGGACGAGGAGGAGCGACGCGCCGATGAACTCCGCCAGCCTCAGGTGCCGGATGGGAGTGAGCAGCACCAGCGCCGCCTCGACCAGAACGAACAGCGCGACCAGGGTGGGCAGCGCGTACGGGTAGAACGGTGCGACTTCGCGGAATCGCCGAGCCATGTCGCCTCTCGCCCGACCGTATGCCGCGGTGTCCGCGAGGAACGGTCCGGGGAACCGCCGTGTCGTGGCCAACACGGCGAGCTTGGGCTCGTAGTTGATATCGCAGCCGAGGATCGACCGAACTTTGTAGCAAAGGCGCACAGCCTCACCGCCCACGCTGGGCGACTGGAACCCGCCGACGTCACGGAACACGTCGTCGCGAATCAGGAGGTTGGAGCCGGTGAGCTCGGACACCGTGCGTGGACGTTCTGCTCTCGACACATGACCCGACGGGGTGGTGCCGAGATGGCTGTTCAGAATCAGGGCGCTGACCCGTTCCGCCCGCCAGCGACTGCGGGGCAGGACAGGACCACCGGCGACGGACACGGCCGGATCCTCGAAGTACTCGATCACATGCTCGGGCCATCCCTCGGGGAGGCGGACTCGATCATCGAGGAAGGCGAGGATGCGGCCGCGCGCCTGCGCGGCGGCGCGGTCGAAGCGGTCACCACGGGACGCGGAGTTGTACGACACAACAGTCACGCCGTCGGGAGCATCCGGCCACGCGTCGCGCGAAGCCACGATGAGCTCACAGGATGCGTCTCCGACCACCCGAAGCATGTCGCGGAGCGATCGAGTCGTGCCGTCGTGCACCGCATCGACGGCGACGATCAAGCTGAGCACAGGCGCCTCATCCACGGGGCGCGCGTCGTCATCTCCGTTGGCTGATCCCCTCATTGCCATTGGCCCCTTTCCCGGCACGCCGACTCCCTGGACGGTGTGAGCCGTCCCCGACCCCCAAATCTGCGGCCCGATCCCGACCGGGGACGCAGTGAAGCTGTAAGTATGTGACCCCTGGGCCTAGGCCGTCAAGCGTGCCAAATGCGGCGAACCGATCCCACGGTAGTCTAGCTGACGACCGTCAGATGTACCTGGGCCGATGCCGACCCGCTCCGGACCATCTGACCGAAGGTGCAATGCGAGATCGTCCCCTCCGCGACTGCCTGCGCGTTGATGACGATGTTGTTATGACCCAGGTTGCACCCGCTGAGCACGAGGTTGCTGACATCGCCGATCGTGAGCGTGTACCCGCTTGCGGTCATGGTCAGCCCCTCGATGGTGACGTTGCGAGCCACCTTGCCAACGCCCGCGGGACCGATGATGCCGACCTTTCCGCCCTCGCCGCTGCTGGTGAACCCGGTGATGGTGATGTCGTCTGCCGGCGGCGTGAGCCAGAAGCCGTTGCGTGCGCCGCACTGTTGCGCGCCAGGTATGTAACGGTAGTCGGTCACCGTCGTCGATTGGTCGACGTAAAGGGCAAGCCGCGAGCCGGTATGCGTGACGTTGGTGATCGAGCTGTTCTGCTGGAAGCTCCACGAGAAGCCGTCGTTGCAGTCGAGCTCGTTGAGGATGAGATTGCTGACAACGTTTCCCGTGTTGTAGAGCGGGGCCGACGGCTTCGCGCCCTTGGGCCCGGCATAGTAGATCGCGAAGTGGTTCGGGCCGCCGAGGACCGACACGTTGAGCAGGCTGGTGTCGTTGGCTTGCACGAACAGCGCGGCCCCGCCGCCGTAGGTCTGCGTATCGAGGGTGAGATCCTCAATGACCGAGTGGTCGATGTGCACGCCGAGGAGCCCCTTGTTGGCCTTTGCCTCGATCAACAACGTTTGGTCTCGCCCCGCGCCTTGCAACGTGATCGGCACCGTCCCCTCGATGACGACGGATCCGCCGGTCCCGGTCTTGGACGCACTGAACACGTACTTGCCGGCGGGTACGTACACGACGCCGCCTCCCGAGGTCTCAGCAGCCTGGATGGCATCGCCGAAAGCGGTGGTGTTGTCGGTCTGGCCGTTTCCGCGCGCTCCGTATGCAGTGACGTTGAAAACGTGAGTGGTTGCGGTCGGCGTCGGCGGCGCGACAGTGCGCGCGGGGGTCGGTGAACCACAGGCGACGGCGAGACACGAGGCGAGCCCGACAGCGACGGCGACGTGTCGGATTCGACCGTGGCCGTTGCCCACGTCGACATCATGTCCGGTCATCAGTCAGTCCTTGATTTGGTGCTCGGCATCCCGACCCGCCCATGGTGCAGCGCTCTCGGCTCGTCCGCGATCTCCATGCTGTCAAGCACGACACCCGTCAGCCATGAGAGGCCGCTGAGAAGCAACCCGGCGGGTCGTCACACTCGTCTAGCATTGAATCCAGTATGCGGATCCTCATCGCCGGCACGCACCGTTGCGGGTCCACGTGGGTGGCCAACGTGCTGGGCCAGTCACCAGGGGTGCACAACGTGTACGAACCTGACAGCCCTTACACGGACATTCTTGGCACAGTCGTCCGGAACAGGCTGGGTGAGTATCCTGCCCTCGATCCGGCTGAAGCATCCTCGTGGTATTCGATGGTCTGGGATCTCGCGTTCGCTGGCGGCTGGCCGTGGAGTCGGTCCCCTTCGGCGCGGACGCTCGGCCGGGGACTCTCCCGGTCGCCCGCCGCATTTCGCGACCACGGGGTCGCGCTCCTTGCTGGAGCGGTGGCCGCCTCGATGCCACAACGCCAACCGCACATCATCGTCAAGTCAGCCAACTGCGGCTTCTCGTTGGAGTGGATCGCGCTGCGGTACTCGCCGCGCGTGGTGATCCAGCGGCGCAATCCGCTGAATATCGTCTCCAGCTGGATGGCGCTGGGCATCGAACCTGATCCGCTCGAGAATCCCGGGGTTCGGCGCCTGTGGCTCTCGCCACTCGGGCTCGCCAATCGCCGGCCCAGGCTCACGTCCCGAGTCGCTCAGGTTGCCTGGACCGTCGGTGTGCTCACGGTTGCCCTCAGGGTCACGGCGGAACGGCACCCCGACTGGATCCTCGTCTCGCACGATGATCTGTCGAAGGATCCATACGAGGGCTTCACCGCGCTGTTCGCCGAGATCGGCTTACCCTGGACGCCGCGAGTCAGGGCATACCTCGAGGCTGCCGATGACCCGTCGTTCGTCGTGACGGGCGCCAACCCTCGCTCACACCCCAACCAGCAGACCTCCGCCGCAGACGGATCCAGCCGGCGGGTCCAGCAGGCAACTCAGTACCAACGCCGGCTCACGCCGGCGCAAATCGCCGAGGCGCGCTCCGTGCTGGACGACCTTCCCCTTGGCACTTGGAGTGTGCCGAAAGCCGCGGTTTGAGTCTTGCCACCGGATGACGGGAGCGCTATGCTCAGGTTCTCGAAGAGAGGCGGGCGATGCGCAGGGTAAGGGGGTCAAATCGGTGGCAAACTTCAATATGTCGCGCGGTGGCATCTGGGCTGCGGCGCGGATTTCGCACGAGCCAGAGGCCCACGGCATGACGACTAGCCGGAGGGGCCGCAATGACTGACGAACAGGTTTCACCTGCCGGCGAGCGCGTCGCGTTGCCACGGGTGCACACCGATGGCGGTCCGTGCGTGCTGTACCTGGTGCGGCACGGCACCACGACGATGAATGTCGAGAACCGGTACCGGGGCCGGCGAGACATCCCGCTGGATGCCCAGGGCTATCAGGACGCAGTCGATGCCGCCCGGTTCCTCGGCGCCCGCGCCGTCTCTGCGGTTTACACGGGTCCACTTCGGCGCACCATCGCCACGGCGCAGATCATCGCCGACGCCGCGGGTGTCCCTGACATCCGCATACTGCACGGCCTCATCAACCTCGATTACGGCGCGTGGGAAGGTATGACCGCCGAAGAGGCGGGCATGTTCGACCCCGCCGCGTTCAACCTCTATCGGAACTCGCCGCTCGAGTGCGTCTGCCCGAACGGCGAGAGGCTGAACCAGGCACAGGAACGCATGGTTGAAGCCCTTCGACTCATGGGCGGGCGTCATGCCGGCGAGAGCGTCGTTGCCATCTCGCACGCGGTCATGATCCGGCTGGTCATGTCATCGATCCTCAATCTGGCCGGCGAGAACTGGCGCGTGCCGTTGGGCAGGGGGTCGATCACCGAGGTTCTCGTGGAAGGCGACAGGATCACCCTGGGAACCGGACCCGGGTACGCCGGCTCAGCGGATGCGTCATCGACGCCCGTGCAGCTCAGCGCTGCATCGTCGAGCTGAGCGATGAGCGCAGGTCGGTGCCTGCGCTCATCTCACGTGCCCTGACCGGAGCCGACCGTGCGGTGTCTGACCCAGCCTTGACTGGGAAACGCCTCTAGCGCGTCGCGAAGCTCGGAAAGCTGTCCGGGCGTCAGCCTCGTGCGCCAGGCGTCCACCTGGTCGCGCCGCACGCGCGCCGCTGCTTTGGCATCTCCCGCAGACGTCGTGAAGGTGTTCTCACCTCCTCGAAACAGTGGTTCGATGTAGCCCCCTTCGCGTAGATAGGTGTCGGTGTCAGCCGTCCAGGTCAGACCCAGACGTTGGTAGAGCTCCCTGAAAGCCTCCTCCGCTGACTCGCAGAGATCCTCATGGGTGGCGAGGATCCAGTCTGGATGGCGCTCGAGGAGTGAGCCGAGCTGAGTCGCAAGCGCGCCAATCCACCACCCGACGAGCGTGACCCGCGAGGCATCCTTGGGTGGGGGCTCGATACCGAGGGGTCGCAGGTGTCGCTCCACGATCGCCGGCCGCGAATGCACGTCGTAGGCGTCGATGTTGAGCCGGAGCCAGCTCGACGCGATGTTGAGCGGATCGCGTTGGAGGACGACAATCTGCGGCCGGAAGCGCGCGTGGATCCATTCGACCGAGAAATGCGCCATGACGGTTGACACCACCACATGGGATCGTCGCGGAGCCACCGCGCCGAGCCCGCGCGCGGCCATCGAGAGGAGTGGATCACGCACCGGCCGCGGGAGGCGGAACACCGCGCGCGTCACCCGACGGCCCATGCCGCGGCGCAGGCGCAACGCTCGACGGCCCTGAAATGCGAGATCCCAGAGCGCCGCGTACTGCTGTGCAGCCTCGCCCGGTTCGAGTACCGGGTAGGGGCCGAAGCCGAGACGTGTGACCGCGGCATTCACCGGAGCCGCCGTGTCGACGTTGTCCGGCTCCCGCACGAACGAGGTGCCTTCCGCACACGACAGCGCCCGCAGCGTCCATGTGCTCCCTGAGCGCGGCGAGCTCACGACGAGCACCCGGCCAGCCCCGGGATCGGTCATGGCACGGTCTTCCGCCTCAGCCCGAGGCGTCAGAGCGACGCGCCGCGGAGCCCGCTACGGCGTGGGGCCGATCGGGCGGCGGCGTGCGCTCCGCACGATCGCACCGATCCCGAGGCCGATGAGCCCGAGGCCGGCAAACGGCAGGATCGAGCCGCCACTTCCGGTGCCCGGCGTGGTGATGCCCTGGACACCGCCGACAGGCGTTGGGGTCGGGGTCGCGGGTGATACCGATGCCGTCGGCGTCGGGGTGGGAGTCGGGGTCGGCGGTGTGCACGCCGACGAGCGGTTGCCGACCTGCCCATCGATCCAGCGATGCTCGTCGCGGTACTGGCCGATGGTCATGGTTGCCAGTGGCTCGCCGTAGACGAGATCCACCTGGAACGCGCAATCCGGCACATGCACGGTCAGCACCTGTGCGGTGGCGGTCAGGCATGGATCGCCGGCGGCGGAGGGGTCGGGGCCGACGCTGAAGCTGGAGCAGTCGAACAGGGTTTGCTGCGAGCTGCTGCCCGAGGCTGTGTTGCTCACCAGCGTGATCTCGGGTCCGGTGGTTCCCGGGGTTGGGACGACCGACGGGTCCAACGTGAAGTGCGCGGTGACGACATCGCCCGACGAAACGTTGCCGAACAGTGTGCAGACCGTGGTGGTCTGGCCGGCGTGCTCGATCGCGAACCAGTAGCTGTCCAGAACCTTGTTGGTCGAGTTGGTCGGATCGTTGAGATTGGGTTGGTGCGCGCACGCGGGCGCGGTCGGAGCCGATTTGGCATGGCGCGCGGCAGCCTGCACCGGCAGCATGCCGATCGTGACCAGGGAAACGCCGGCAGTCAGAATCGAGACGGCGCCAGCCCGACGCAGCAGTCCTCCCGCCCGGAGCCCCATGTGTTCGCCTCCAGTGCCATTTCCGCCACGCGCCGTGAAACCTTCGGGGCGTTCGGCTCGTGATCATATGCTAGGCGGTGCGGAGAACTCAACCGCGATCTCATTAAGGAGCCGAGTGAAGACTGTTGCAGACGAGACGACGCCGGGAGAATCGACCTGGAACGACCACGAGGTCTCGCGGCAGATCGCGGCGGAGGCGGGCCGCCTGCTCATGGACCTGCGCGGCTCCGTCCCCGGGTCCGTCGATACGCGCTGGCTTCGCGACGAGGGTGATGGCCGTTCGCATCGGTTGATCATGGGGCGTCTCGCCGAACTGCGGCCTGATGACGCCGTCCTTTCGGAGGAGGGCAAGGACAGTCAGGAGCGCCTGCGCCACCAGCGCGTCTGGGTGGTCGACCCGCTCGACGGGACCCGGGAGTTCGGCGAGGTGCCGCGCGACGACTGGGCGGTGCACGTCGCCCTGTGCGTCGACGGCGAGCCGGTTGCCGGTTCGGTGGCGCTGCCCGCGCAGGCACGGGTCTTCACGACCGCGGACGTCTTTCCCGATCCCCAGCCTCTTTCCGAGCCGCTGCGGATGGTCGCGAGCCGGACGCGGGCGCCGGCGATCGTGACCGAGATCGCCGCGGCACTCGGCGCCGAGCTCGTCTACATGGGGTCTGCGGGTGCCAAGGCGATGGCGATCGTGTCGGGTGCGGCTGACATCTATTTGCATGCAGGCGGTCAGTACGAATGGGATTCAGCGGCGCCCGTGGCTGTCGCAATGGCTGCGGGACTCCACTGCTCCCGCATCGACGGGTCGGCGCTGGTCTACAACCAACCCAATCCCTATCTGCCTGATCTCCTGATCTGCAAAGGACCGATTGCGGCGACGGTTCTGCGCCTCCTTGCCGCACGCACCGAGCCGCTCCACGATGGCGCCGGCGCAGTGTCGCCAGGGTCTGACATTTGAATCCGTGGTGTATGATCAATACGTTCCAGGCGCGGCCTCGGAGCGTTTGGTGTGGGGTGAGGGTCGCCTCGGTCGGGTGGCCTCGGGATCACGTTTGAAATCACATGAGCCGGGCGGGGCGAGGGAAGGAACCCAAGAGATGAGAAGGCAGACACTGCTCCGTAGACTCGTGATCGCCGCTGGCGCGGTGCTCGTTCTTGTCATGATCGCGTTCGGCCCGATGGTCATCGCCCATTTCACCAAGACGAAGGCCACTCCGGAGCTGGCGACAGCTGAGGATCGGAGCTTCCCGGTGCTTGCGACCGCGTCGGGAGTCCTCCAGCCTGGGAACCTGCAGAACGTGAACTTCACAATCTCCGGGCAGGTGCAGAGCATCACCGCAACCGTCGGGGAGAAGGTCACTCTCGGTGAGTCCCTGGCGACGTTGAACGACAGCAACCAGCAGGCGGAGGTGAATGCCGCCAACTACGCAGTCAGTGCGGCACAGGCGGCCATCGCCCAGGCGGAGGCGAGCGGATCGAGCGCGCAGGTCTCCCAGGCGAGGGCGCAACTGGCTCAGGCACAGGTGGGTCTCATCAGGGCCGAGCAGGATTTGGCCGCGACGGTGCTGCGCGCGCCCGAATCGGGCACGGTGCTGGCGGTGAACGGACTCCCGGGCGACATCGTCAGCGCCGGGAACTCGGGTTTCGCCAACCCTGCGGCCAACGGCGGCTCGGCGGTCGCCAACGGCTTCGTCGTCATCGGGAACGATTCGAGCTTCGTGTTCTGGGCTCCGTTCAGCCAGGTCGAGGACGTGCTGCTCACGGTGAACCAGGTGGCGACGGTGAGCGTCGACGCGATCCCGGGGCTGTCACTGCCCGCCAAGGTCATTTCCATCGAGACGAGCGCGACGCAGGTCGGTGGCGTTCCCGAGTACTACACCGAGGTGATGCTCACCAGCTCCGACCCGCGGCTGCGAAACGGGCAGACCGGGTCGGTCAGCGTCACGGTCGCCACGGCGAACAACGTCCTGTCGGTGCCGTCAACCGCGCTCTTCACCGGGGCGAACAACGCGACCCAGGTCGATGTCTGGTCCGGCGGTCAGGCCTACGCGACGACCGTGCAGATCGGCCTCGTGGGCAGCACGTTGACTCAGATCACCTCCGGGCTCCAGGCGGGCCAGCAGGTCGTCCTGTCACCGGCCGGGCAGACCGTGCTCCCGTCGTCGCCGGCGCCATCGGCCACGTGATCCCGCCGGAACGTTGAGCCACTTCGCGGCACCCTCATGATTGAGCTCGCATCGGTCGGAAAGATCTACGGCAGTGCTTCAGCTCCGGTGACCGCGCTGCGCGACGTGAACCTGGTGATCCAGCGTGGCGAGTTCGTCGCCGTCGTCGGGCCCTCCGGATCCGGAAAGTCGACGCTCCTCAATCTCATCGGATGCCTTGACCAACCATCATCCGGACACCTGGTGTTCCTGGGCGAGGACACAAGCAAGCTCAACGACACCAAACTGTCTCGCATTCGCAATCGCTCGATCGGGTTCGTCTTCCAGATGTTCAACCTGGTGCCCGAGTTGACCGTGTACGAGAATATCGAGCTCCCGCTGGTGTATGCCGGGGTGACCCGCCAGCGCCGGGCACTGACGACCAACGTGCTCGAGCGTGTTGGAATGGCGCATCGCGCCGAGCATCCGGCAAGCCTCCTCTCTGGAGGCGAGCAGCAGCGTGTGGCCATCGCGCGGGCGCTCGTGAACGACCCCGCCCTCATCCTCGCCGACGAGCCCACCGGAAGCATCGACCCCGCGAGCGCGGAGCAGGTGATGGAACTCCTGTGTGAGTTGCACGATCAGGCGAGGACCATCGTCCTCGTGACCCACAACATGTCCGTCGCGGCGGTGGCCCAACGGGTCGTGCGCATCGAATCAGGGACGATCAGCGAGATGGGCCGAGCAGTGCAGCATGACCATCTCGCCCCGCACGCGCAGAACCCGAGCGCGGCGGTTGCGGGGGCCGTCGAATGAAGTTCCGCGACGCGATCCTCGTCGCGTACCGGGGCTTGACTCGTCACTGGGTGCGCGCGACGCTCAACGTGCTCGGGATCGTCGCGGGCGTTGCCTCGGTCATCATGCTCGTCTCCGTCGCGCACGCCGTGAACGGCTCCGCGAAGGCGGCCGTTGAGGGGCTGGGCGCCAACCTTGTGCTCGTGTACCCCTCGGGCGCCCCCTCGTCGGGCGTTCAAATCGGCATCGGCACCACGTCGAGTCTCACCTCGGGGGACGTGACTGCGCTCAACAACGTCGCGAACGTTCCGGATGCGGTGCAGGCCGTTCCAAGCGCGGGGGTAAGTGCGAATGTCAGCGCGTCCGCGCACACCTGGCAAACCGATGTCATCGGCACGACCGCGGGATTCAGCGCCGCCCGTGGGTACACGTTGAGCCAGGGGCTGGCCTTCGGACCGGCTGCTGTCAGCGCGGCCCAGCCCGTGGTCATTCTCGGGCAGACGGTGGCGCGGCAGATATTTCCGGATGTCTCCCCGATCGGTCAGACCGTTCTCATCGATCAGCAGGGCTTCAAGGTTATCGGCGAGTACGCAGCACGTGGATACTCGGGCCTGTACAACCAGGACGATCTCGTGGTCATGCCCATCTCGACGCTCTGGGATCAGGTGCTCCCGACCACGTTGCCGAGGATCCAGCAGATCCTCGTGCAGGCGTCGAGCGCGAACACCACGACGAACGTGGCGACCGAGGTCACCAACACGCTGCTCCGGCAGCACAGCATCACCGATCCGGCGCTCGCCGACTTCCGGGTGGAGACGCAGCAGGATCTTGTGGCCGGCGCCGAGCGCGTCGGCACGGTGATGCAGTGGATGCTCGGCGCAGTCGCGGTGATCGCGCTCCTCACCGGCGGGATCGGGATCATGAGCCTGATGCTCGCCACTGTCGGCGAGCGCGCCTATGAGATCGGTGTCCGCCGCGCGGTGGGCGCGAGCCGCGAGGACATCCTCGGCCAGTTCCTCATCGAGGCCCTTCTTCTCGCTGTGCTCGGCGGTATCACCGGGATTGCCCTCGGCTTCGGCGGTGCAACCTTCATGGGAGACGTCCTGACTGACGTCCCGGCACCGGTGGTGACGGGGCTCGCCGTGCTGGTCGCTGGGCTGGTGGCGCTCGTCATCGGCGTCGGCGCCGGTCTCTACCCCGCCGTGCGCGCCTCGCTGCTGCAGCCGGTGGAAGCCGTGCGGCGACAATAGCCCAGACAGATGATCAAGCTGCTCGGCGTCTCGCGCTCGCCCGCCTCGGCTGCGGCCGGTTCTGGTGTGCTCATCCTCGCGGCGCTCGTCGGCGTGGTCCTCGCAGCCGGCACGGCGGCTGGGCCGTCCGCCGCGGCGTCCCCGACATCCGTCTCCGGACCGCTGAATGCGGCTCCACTGGTGCTGCCGAAGCCATGCGTCATCACCAAGCATCGACAGGCGTGTGATGTGTCGGCTGCCAAGCCGCACCGCGCCAAGCAGGTGAAGCAGCAGCCCGTCCAGTCCAGTGCGCTGCCCGCGCCGACCCCCGCCCCCACCCCGACCAGCCCGTGAAGGTACTCGTCGCCGGGGCGGCTCGATGCGGAAGCACGTGGGCCGCGAATGTTCTCGGACACGCCACCGACACGCGTATCGTGTACGAGCCGGACGGCCATAACTCCGATGTTCTCGGAGCTGTCGCGGCGACGCGGCTCGGCGAGTATCCGGTGCTTGAGGAAGGTGAGTCGAGCTACTGGTACCGCCTGATCTGGGATCTCGCGTTCGCCGGTGGCTGGCCATGGGACAAGGTCGAGTCGGCGCGCGCGGCGGGTCGGCGCCTGGTGCACATACCGCCGGTGATGCGCGACTACCTCGTCGCCGGACTCGCCGAGGGCACGCGGACGGTGCGCCGCCGGCCCCGTCACGTGGTCGTGAAGTCCGTCAACTCGATCTTCTCGCTGGACTGGATCGCAGCGCGGTACTCGCCGACGGTAGTCATCCTCCGCCGCAACCCCCTGAACATCGTGTCCAGCTGGCTGGTGCTCGGCATGTGGAGCGACCATACGATCGGCAACCATCCCCTGGTACGCGAGCGGTACCTGGCCTCACTCGGCCTCACTTCACCGAATGGAACGTCGTCACCGGTCAGAATCGCCGCCTGGAACGTGGGACTGCTGACTCGCGCTCTCAAAGACGCGGCCGACCGTCATCCCTCATGGATCGTCGCGTCCCACGACGACCTCTGCACTGACCCGATGCAGAAGTTCCAGGCCCTGACCGCTCGCATCGGCCTCCAATGGTCGGCCGGCATGGAGCGATACCTCACCGACTCCGAAGACCCGAAATTCACGGTCCATCACGGCACGGTCAAGGTGCATCCGAACGCAGTCACGGCGACCACCACCGGCAGCCGTCGTGAGCAGCAGGCAACGCAGTTCCAGCGCCGCCTGACGCCGGAGCAGACTGCGGAGGCTATGGGCGTTCTGGAGACATTCGAGCTCGGCGACTGGGGCCCTCGGACTCTCTGAACCTCGCACCCTCGGCGCTCGGGTCGCGGCTCTGAGAGGAGGAGCGGCTCTGACCACGAGCGCACCGCGTCGCGGTCGCCCAGCTCTCGCGGTCGGCCAGCTCCATGGGCGTGTGGCCCCGGGGATGACGCGCCTGCCGCCGTTCGACGCTTTGGTTCGCTACCACGGCGCATGACGGCCCCATGAAATGGCGAGAGGCCCCGACGCTTCACTCCGCGGAGTGAGGTCGAGGCCCCCCTGGTTCAGCCGGAGCGGCTGACGCGCCGGCGGCCTCCCTTCCTTTGATGAATGCCTAGCTGAGGCGGCGCTCCTTGCGGATCTCAGCTGCCGCCGTAAAGCTCACGCCGAGGCCGCCAAGCAGGAGCCCGATCGCAGGTGCGAACGGGAAGGCTGCACCCGTCCCCGGGGTCGTGATGCCCTGCACGCCGCCGGTGACGGCGGTGATGTGCACGGGCTCGTCGCCACACTTGTCGTTGGAGCTGACGTTGTTGGCATCTCCGTTGTAGATCGCGATCCAGTTGTACGTCCCAGCGGTCTTCGTACCACTGAAGCTCGCCGACTTCGCGGTTCCGTTGGCCAGCAGCGCGACGGTGCTGGTGAAGATCGCCGTGCCGCTGCAATGAGCATCAGCGGGGCTGTACAGCGAGAAGGTAACCGTGCCACCCGGGTCCATGCCGTTCGAGACCTTCACAGTGTCGAAGATCACGGTTCCGGTCACGCCACCCGGCGACGGGGTCGAGGTCAGGCCGTCCGAGTGCTTGCCGATGGTCACAACTTCCTTGTCGCATCCGCTCCGGGCCTCGGTGTTGTTGCCATCACCGCCGTAGTCGGCAACCCACTTGTAGGAGCCGATCTCGGTGGTGACGTATCCCGGCGCAGGGACGCTCGCCTTGCCGTCGACGAGGGCGATGGGTCCCGCCATGAAGATCCATCCGTGCGGAGCGCTGTCCGACGTCTGATTGAAGTTGCAGGTCGCGTTGTCCGGCCCGAAAAGATAGAAGCGGATGTTCCCGGTCGGGTTGGCGCCGATCACCGTTGCCGTATCAGTGAGCGCCGTGCCCACGGGCGCGCCGTCCGCATTCGACGGGAGCGTGTTGATGCTCGTCGGCATCTTGCCGATGGTGACGGCTTCCTTGCCGCACCCACTCCGCGCCTCAGTGTTGTTTCCGTCACCGCCGTAATCGACGACCCACTGGTAGACGCCAGTCTCGGTGGTGGTGTAGCCGGGCGCTGGAACACTCGCCTTGCCGTTCACGAGCGCGATCGGTCCTGCCATGAAGATCCAGCCGTTCGGTGCGTTAGCCGACGTCTGATCGAAGCTACAGGTGGTGTTGTCCGGTCCGAAGAGGTAGAACCGCACGTTGCCGGTGGGATTGAACCCGTGCACGGTTGCCGAATCGGTAAGGGCTGTGCCGACGGGCGCCCCCTTGGCGTTCGACGGCATCGTGTCGATGCTCGTCGGGGCCTTGTTCACGGTCACCGGCTCATCGCCGCACGCGGTCGGACCGGACTCGATGGATCCACCGTCGGTGATGACGATCTCAGCGGTCCATTCGAAGGTGCCGGTTGACTGGGGGACAAACGTGCCTGAGGTAACCGTGCTGTCCGTCAACGAACTCGTGATGACCGGCTCGTTGTCCGTGAAGACGGGGCTGGCTCCCTCGACGCCGCAGGTTTCCGGAGCCCAGAGGAAGAACACCACGTGGCGGGAGCTGTCAGCGTAGACCTCCGCCTGGTCAGCGAGTGGGGTTGTGCCCACCACCCCGACCGAAGGTTGGGGTGTGGTGCCGATGATGTAGTGCGCAGACGCGGACATCGTCGTGGCGATGCCCGCGACCGCCAGCCCGAATACGGCGCTGACGCCGATGGCCAAGGTGCGAGCGTTTCTCGCCCAACCGTGTTGCCGCATGGATCAACCCTCCAATCCGGCGCCTCCCAGCGCCCCCTGCTTTCCCTGACCCGCCCACTATGTCGATGTTACGAACGCTTCTAACACGTCGTTCCGATCGAACGGCGTTATTGTAACAAACGCTCTGACAACCCGCAAGCCCGAGATCACGGGCTTGGAATCAGCACAGCCAGGCGACCCCCACGACCTCGGCAAGCGCCCTGCCGAGCGCCGGCCGCCCGAACCCGGGAGGCAGCGGCGCGGCCCCCACGGGCCGCGCGCCGCCGTCGCCGGTTACCGCCCTCAGACGGGCAGCACAGTCCTCTTGAAGTTGGCATTGGTCACGAACGCAAACGAGGCGTACATCGCCGCGATCGCGGTGAGAAGGCCGAGGACGCCGGAGATCTGGTTCCAACCCGCGCTCGGCGTGCTCTTCGCCCAGAAGGCGATCGCCAGCGTGATGAAGGTGAGAGCGAGAAGGAAGAACACTATCGAGACCACGCGCGAAGCCCCACCCAGCGAGGCGACGCACATGTAGGCCGTGAAGATGCCCCATGCAAGCGCGTACAGGCCGAGGATGGGCGTCGGGTCCTTGGGAAGCAGCGGCGCAAAGGTCGTGTTGATCAGCACGAAGCTGAGCCAGAACAACCCGTAACTTGTGAATGCCGTTGCCCCGAACGTGTTACCGACCTTGAACTCCCACATGCCGGCCAGGATCTGTCCGACGCCACCGAAAGCAACGGCCATTGCCAGCACAACGGCTGCCGATCCTGCCGTCGTCGTCCCCGGAGCCGCCGAGATGAAGCCCGCGTTGATGGCCGAGAGCAACAGCGTCGTCATTCCGAAGCCGATCAATCCCAGCGGGGCTGGGTTCGCGGATGGTGCCACCGTCTCCGCAATCCCTGAGGAGGTGGGCGAAGCTGCGGTTGCCATAGGTTTGTAGCCCTCCAATGAGTCCGGGGTATATCGCACCCCGGCGCGTGTTCGTAATCGAACTGTCCCCCACTGCGACGGATCTACTGTTCTTTGGCTTCCTCCTCCGTGGCGCGGCGCTGGAGATCCGTGACGATGCTCGAGTCTGCGAGCGTTGTCGTGTCGCCGAGCTTGCGGTTCTCAGCGATGTCGCGGAGCAGGCGGCGCATGATCTTCCCACTGCGAGTTTTCGGGAGGTCGGGAGTGAACGCGATCCACTTCGGCTTGGCGATCGGCCCGATCAGCTTGGCGACGTGGTCGCGCAGTTCGACGATGAGCTCCGTCGATTCCTCGTAGCCGGAGCGCAGCGTGACGAACGCCGAGATCGCCTGCCCGGTCTCCGGGTCGCTCTTGGCCACGACCGCGGCCTCGGCCACGGCGGGGTGATCGACGAGCGCCGACTCCACCTCAGCCGTCGAGATGCGATGGCCCGCCACGTTCATGACGTCGTCGACGCGACCCATGAACCAGTAGTAGCCCTCCTCGTCGATGCGCGCGCCGTCGCCGGCGAAGTACTGGGTGCCGAAGCGGTTCCAGTACGTCTCCTTGTAGCGCTCATCGTCGCCCCAGATGCCTCGCAGCATCCCCGGCCAGGGCCGGGTGAGGGTGACGTAGCCGCCTCCGCCGAGCGCGACCGGGACTCCGGCCTCGTCGACCACCGCGGCACCGATGCCGGGCAGCGGCGTGGTCGCCGACCCCGGCTTGAGCGTGGTCACCCCGGGGAGCGGCGCGATCATGATGCCGCCCGTCTCGGTCTGCCACCACGTGTCCACGACGGGCACACGGTCGCCGCCGATGTGCTCGCGATACCACATCCACGCCTCGGGGTTGATCGGCTCCCCGACGGTGCCGAGCAGGCGCAGGCTCGAGAGGTCGTGCGCGGCCGGATGCTCCGGCCCCCACTTCATGAAGGTGCGGATCGCGGTCGGCGCGCAGTAGAGGACGGTGACCCCGTACTTCTCGATGATCGACCACCAGCGATCCTTGTTCGGATAGTCGGGCGTGCCCTCGTACATCATCGACGTGACACCGTTGCCGAGCGGCCCGTAGACGATGTACGAGTGCCCGGTCACCCAGCCGACGTCCGCCGCGCACCAGAAGACCGTGTCGGGCTGGATGTCGAAGACCAGGTCATGGGTGAACATCGCATAGACGTGGTAGCCCGCGGTGGTGTGCTTGATGCCCTTCGGCTTGGCGGTCGTGCCCGATGTGTAGAGGGTGAACAGGAGATCCTCGGACTCCATGCGCTCGGGCTCGCAGACCTCGGACTCGCCTTCGACGAGGTCGTGGTACCAGTGGTCACGGCCCTCGGTCATCGGGACGTGATTCCCGGTGCGGCGGACGACGACCACGTCCTTGACCGTGGGTGAGCCCTCGCAGGCCTCGTCGACGCTGCGCTTGAGGGGCACGATGCCGCCGCGGCGCCAGCCTTCGTCGGCCGTGATGATCGCCACGGCGGCGGCGTCGTTCATGCGGTCGCGCACCGCGTCGGCGCTGAATCCACCGAAGACCACCGAGTGCGGTGCCCCGATCCGCGCGCAGGCCAGCATCGCAATCGGGAGCTCGGGGATCATCGGCATGTAGATGCCCACCCGGTCGCCGCGCTTGATGCCGAGCTTGCGGAGCGCGTTGGCCAGCCGGCAGACGCTGGCGAGCAGCTCGGCGTAGGTGATGGCGCGCGTGTCGCCCTTCTCACCCTCGAAGTGATACGCGACCTTCTCGCCCTTGCCGCCCTCGACGTGGCGGTCCAGGCAGTTGTAGGAGACGTTCAGCTGACCCCCGACGAACCACTTCGCGAACGGGATATCCCACTCGAGGACCGTGTCGAACGGCTTGTACCAGGTCACGTACTTCTTGGCCTGCTCGGCCCAGAACCCCTCCGGGTCCGCCTCGGCAGCGTCGTACAGGCTCCTGTCGGTCACCCGCGCCTTGGCGAGGAACTCGGCGCTCGGAGCGAACGTGCGCCGCTCGTCGAGCAAGGTATCGATGGTCCTGGCACTCTCGCTCATCGCGACCTCCTGGACGGCGCCTGCCGGAAATTATTTGCCGCGCATTAATTGCACTAGTGCGGCAGCTTAGGCAAGCACTTCCGGGAATTTGCCCAGGTTCCCGACAAAATGGGCGGGACAGCAGAGCTGGTTGGTTGACCGACCAAGGCTGATCCCTCCTGGATGGGCGCGCATCGGCGTTCCGTCACGAGTTGCAACCAACTCTTCACACATTGCAATCGGGCGTGGACCGAGATCGCGTCGATACTGGCATCCGGGGTGGACAGGTCGGTGTCACCAGGCACCGCCGCTCTGGAGGATCCAACCATTTCTACGCGTGTGAGGCCAATGCGCAGGCGCCGGTCGAGGGGCCAGGGCCTGGTTGAGTTCGCCATCGTCGGCGGACTCCTCTTCTTCCTGATCTTCTCGGTCATGAATGCGGGCTTCTACCTCTATGGCACGAACGCCATGCAGTATGCGGCGGACATTGGCGTGGCCACCATCGCCGCCGAGGGCAACTACGACAACACCCTGATCCCGCAGCCGAACAACGCGGACACCGTCGCGATCGCACGGATGGACAGCGACGGACTGGTGAGCACGCCGCTGGTCAAGGTCACCGAGGTGGACGTCTACAAGGAAACCGTCACTGCCGGCGTGTTCGCTGACGCCACCGGGTGTGCTGCGGGCACTTGCGTGAACCAGTACAACGCAGATGGCACGGTCAAGGGCGGCACCACCATCCAGTGGAGCCCCGCGGTCCGCAACGTCGGCCCCACGCCCGACTACGCGAAGTTGGTCATCCATTTTCAGTACACGCTGCTGATCGGGACGACGACCTTCAACAGCACGACCGTCAACCTTTTCCGCCTGGAGCCACAGCAGTGATGCGTCTCCGCGACACGCGGCGGGGCCAGGCGATGGTAGAGATGGCGCTCCTGCTGCCGGTCCTGATGCTGCTGTTCCTGGGGTCATGGACCGCGGCGAACCTCATCGGCGACAACAACGCCGCCGCGCAGGCGACGCGAGCCGGCGCCCGTCTGGCAGCCGAGATCGGCAATGGCTCGGGCTTGACCCAGACGCAGGTCGACCTCGCCAGCCTCGGTGTGACCGGCTACTTCGAGCGACAGGAAGGCTATGGAAACCCGCGCTCGGAAGGCGACGCGTTCACGCCCTCCCCAGCTCAGGGCAACAATGGTTGCGGGCCGAGCGGCACTGACAATTGCAGCGCTGCGTCAGCGCCCGACTTCCATGCGATCAGCGCTGAAGCGGGCACCGCAACCCCGGATGCCACCCTCGAGTATCAGGGCGGGTCGAACTACCTGATCGACCTCCCTCCCGGAGCAACGGCGGACGTGCAAGTCTACAATCCCGCATACGCACCCGATTCATGCAATGGTGGCAGCCCGCCGACTCCCTACTGCTACCACGAGGACGACAGCAGCTTTGCCAACCCTGCCAGTGCTGCTCCGTGCACCGCGTACTCCGCGATGGAGTACACCTTGTTCCAGGTCACGACACTCTCCTCACGATCCGGTGACATCAAGAAAGGTCAGGAGGTCTTCTACCCGTGCAACGCAACGAATGTCCCGGGCAGCTACGTCCCGATACTCCCACCCACGTGTCCCGGAGGTCTTCCCACGGCCGTTGGCGGGACTCCGGCAACGTACCACCAGTGGATCTCCGCCCTGAACTTCAACCCCCCAGGGGCAAACGACAAGGCGCTCATCAACGTCGCAAACGCCTACGGCACGACGATCTCCAACCCGCCGGGCGCCACCGTCGATCTCTTCTACCGCCTCGAGGTCGACACGCTGCAGTGGAACGGGCAGCCCTTCTGTCCCGGCAACAGCGGCGCGGCGTGCCCGTACCCGAACACCAGCCCGGCGTTCGTCGGTCAGTCACAGGCGCACAAGGGGTATGCGGTACGCCTGGTCACGCCGACCAAGACGAGTTGCACGAGCCCGTGCGGGACGATCTCGTCGATGGATGACATGACCATCTACACTCCCGTGAACGGCGCGACGAATCCACAGTTCTCGATTCCGCTGTTCAGCGTCGATCCAACGGCCTACGCCGGGCAGACCATCAACGTGGACCTGTTTGACATCGGCGACGTGGGAAATGGCGCCGCATACGTGGGTCTGCAGGCACCAGATGGAACCTGGGCGACAGCAAACAGCATCACCGATCTCGGAGCGTCTCTTGCAGGGGCGAATCCACCCAGTGGAGGTGGCACCGTCACAGGGTTGGGCACCTGGCCGGTGGGCGGCGCCGCTTGCGGAGCGTGCTTCCAGACCGCCGACGGCGGCTGCGGTGCGATCTACCAGGGACAATGGGTACAGATCCAGATGACTGTGACATCGGCCGCAACCGGCTACAACAAGCTCGTCTACGACGTCAACGCGGCCGCCACCGCGGGTGACACATTCAGCGTTGAAGTCGGATTCAGCGGTAGCCCGGACCACCTGCTCCCGTAATCGCGGCGCTCACAGCGAACTCTGAGCCGGCGCTCAGGTCGCCGTGAGCCGCGAGCGGCAGAGTGAGGTCATGACCTCCCGGCCGTTCTTCGACGATCCCCCGCCGGCGCTGCCGGCCGCCCTCCCCGCGCCGCCGCGCGTCTCGGACGGCGGCGCGGCGCCCGTGCGGTGGGCCCGCCTCCTGGTGCGCGGACGGCAGGAGGACGCAGCCTGGGTCCGTCCGTCCCTGATCGGCCTCCTCTCGGTCGCCGCCCTCCTCTATCTCTGGGATCTCGGCGCCTCGGGCTGGGCGAACGCCTTCTACTCCGCGGCGGTCCAGGCCGGCTCGACGAGCTGGAAGGCGTTCTTCTTCGGGTCCTTCGATTCGTCGAACTTCATCACCGTCGACAAGTCCCCGGCCGCGCTCTGGGTGATGGATCTCTCGGCGCGCGTCTTCGGGGTGAACGCCTGGAGCATCCTCGTTCCCCAGGCACTCGAGGGCGTGGCGACGGTCGGCTTCACCTACCTGGCCGTCCGGCGGTGGTTCTCGCCCGCAGCGGCCCTGATCGCGGGCGCGACCGTCGCGCTGACCCCGGTGGCGGCGCTCATGTTCCGCTTCGACAACCCGGACGCGCTGCTCGTCCTGCTGCTCACCGTCGCGACCTACGCCACGGTGCGGGCGATCGAGGCCGGCAAGACGAAGTGGCTCGTGCTTGCCGCGACGCTCGTCGGCTTCGCGTTCCTGACCAAGATGCTCCAGGCGTTCCTCGTGGTTCCCGCGTTCGGGCTCGTGTACCTCGTGGCAGCCCCGGTGTCCCTGCGACGGCGGATCGCTCAGCTCGGCATCGCGGCTGCGACGATGGTCGTCGCGTCGGGGTGGTGGGTCGCGATCGTGCAGCTCACGCCCGCCGCGGATCGCCCGTATATCGGCGGGTCGCAGGACAACAGCATCCTCAATCTGATCTTCGGCTACAACGGATTCGGCAGGATCACCGGAAATGAGACCGGGAGCGTCGGCGGCACCGGGACCGGCACCTCCATGTGGGGACCCACCGGGCTCGGCCGGCTGTTCAACGCAAGCTTCGGCGGCCAGGTCTCGTGGCTCCTTCCGGCCGCGCTGATCCTGCTGGTCGCCGGACTCGGGTTCACGCTCACCCGAACCCGCACCGACCGCACGCGCGCAGCGTTCCTGCTCTGGGGCGGCTCGCTCGTGGTGACGGCGCTCGTGTTCAGCCTGGCGGCCGGGATCATCCATCCCTACTACACGGTCGCCCTCGCCCCCTCGATCGGAGCCCTCGTCGGCATCGGCAGCGTGTTGCTCTGGCGCGAACGTTCGCGCACCTGGGCACGCCTGGTGCTCGCCGCCGCCCTGGGCGTCACCAGCGTCTGGTCGGCGGTTCTGCTCGAGCGCAGCCCGTCCTTCGCTCCCGGCCTTGCCCCGGCCATCGCAATCGTGGGCGTCGGCGCGGCGGTTGCCCTCGTCGGCATCCCGGTCCTGCATCGGACGGTGGTCGTGGGCGTGCTCGTCATCGGCCTTGCGGCGGCGTTCGCCGGCCCGGCCGCATACACCATCGACACCGTGTTGACGGCCCACTCCGGCGCCATCCCATCGGCCGGCCCGGCGGTCACCGCCGCAACCACGGGTGGCCCGGGCGGCCTTCCCGGCGGATTCGCCGGCCGGGGCACGCCGGGCGCGTTTCCCGGCGGCTTCGGTGGCGGCTTCGGCCTTCCGGGTCGATTCGGTGGCGGTGGGTTCGGGGGAGGAGGCTTCGGCATCCCGCGCGGCGCCGGTGGCGGTGCCTTCGGACGGGGCGGCGGATCGTTCCTCAACGCGAGCACTCCGGGCGCCGCGCTCGTGAAGCTGCTCGAAACCAATGCAGGCCGCTACAGCTGGGTTGGCGCCACCATCGACGCTAACTCAGCGGCGGGATACCAGCTCGCGACCGACGATCCGATCATGGCGATCGGGGGTTTCAACGGGACCGATCCGGCGCCGAGCCTCGCGCAGTTCGAGGCGTACGTGGCCGAGGGTCGCATCCACTACTTCCTCGGATCCGGCGGTGGACCGGGAGGTGGCAGCGGCACGTCGAGTGCGATCGCGCAATGGGTCGAGGCGCACTTCACCGCCACGACCGTCGACGGCGTGACCGTCTACGACCTCACCCAACCCGCCTCCTGATCGCGACGGTCAGCGGTTCGTCCAAGCGGCCGCCGATGTCGCGTCCAGATCGACCCGCGTGTCGGTGACCCGCCGGGGCGTACCCGGGTGAGCGCCACCGGCATTGGCGATGTACCAGAGACCGAAGGTGCCGTTCGGGTCCGCGGCATCCATGTAGAGAAGGCTGTCCCCGCTTTCCGACCACGAGGGCGAGTTGCAGAGGCAGTTCGCCGCCACGACGCGCGGCGGGCTCAGCACATTTCCCTCGAGGGTCGCAACCTCGAGGTCGGCCGACTGCCCCGAGTTGGTGCACACCATCGCCACGGTCACGCCGTCAGCCGCGACCGTGGGGGCGCCGCAGTCCTGCGCCGGCGTCGTGAGTGATCGCATCGGGCTGTCCGGACCGGTCTGCAGCCCGAGCACGGTGACGACCGTCCCCTTGCCGGTGTTGGCGTAGCTCGAGTAGAGAATGCCGCCGTCCGGCAGCGGCACGGGTTGGATGTCACCGCCCGTGTACAGATCGGGCACCGACCAGCGGGTTCCGCCGGTCACTCCCGTGTCGCCGATGCTGAACGCCGCGCTCAGCGGGGCGGACCACAGCGAGAAGTCCACCTCGTAGCTCTGATTCGGCGCCGGCTTGGGTGCATCCGTTGCGAAGAACACGTCGGTGCCGTCCGGACCGATAGCCGGCCAGAGGATCCAGTGATCGAGTTGCAGCGTCGGGTTGCTCGTCGCCTGGTCGTCGGACGTCATCTGTTGCAACACGCGCCCGGCGGCGCTGACGTGGTACAGGTCGGCGTACGCGTCGAATCTGCGAACCACCAGCAGTGATCCATCGGGCAGGACTCGCGGCTGCGTCCAGTCGCCACCCGAGGGCAGCGCGAGCCGGCGGGCGCTCGATCCGGAGATCGCATAGATCGCGCCTTCCTGGCTCACGTAGATCGTCCCCGGGAGGCGCACCTGCGGACTTGTCGAGCTGACGAGCGCGGCCGCGGCCGTGTGCGATTGCAGCATCGCGAGGGTCCGGTTCGCCGCCAACCCGCCGGCGATCATGAGCGTAATCAGGATCGCGGTGCGCTTCATCTCAGGACGTCACCGGGAAGTACTTCGCGACCTCCGGACGGATGAGCGACCAGTTGGGCATCAGCGCGTCCTGGCCGCCGACAATGACCGTTCTGGTGTACGGAGGCAGCAGCACCACCTGCGTGATTGCGGAGAGGGGCACCGATCCCGCGATGGGGAGGAGCCCGCTCACCTGACCGATGCTCATGTCGGTCTGGAAATCCGATCCGAGTGATGTGGCGAGGCTCGGGATGTCCGCGAGTGAAACGTGCTTGGTCTTGGCGCGCAGCGCGATCAGGATCTGCTGCTGACGCTGGGACCGCGCGAAGTCGCCGTAGGCATCGTCGTGGCGTGCGCGCACGTACTCGAGCGCGAGGGTGCCGCTCATGTGCTGCGCGCCCGGCAGGACGAGAATTCGCTGGTAGTCGAACGGATTGCCGCCCGTGAGATCGGCCGGGTAGTAGTCGTCCATCACGGGGTTGTTGGCGATGACGTTGACGCCGCCGAGCTCGTTGAGGACCGAGACCAGGCCCTGGAGGCCGATCCACGCGTAGTAGTCGATGTGGACCCGGAGGTCGCGCTCGACCGTCTGGATCGAGCATTGCGCGCCGCCGTGCAGGAAGGCCTGGTCGATCTTGCCATTGCTCCCGTTGCAGAGACGCACCCAGAGGTCGCGAGGTATGGACAGCATGGTGACGTGCCGGGTCGCGGGATCAACCCGGGTGAGGATCATCGACTGGGTCAGGTAATCGCCCTTGAACTTCGAGTCGCTGTCGGAGCCGAGCAGCAGGAGCGTGAAGGGCGACGTCGACGAGAGGTTCTCGCTCGCCGAGACCGGCTTGAGCTGCGCGCCGCCGCCGAGCGAGGTGTTGACCTGGCCGGTGTCACGGAGTGCCACCTGGATCGCGGGGAGAAAGTAGAGGACCACGCCTGCGAGGATCGAGATGAGGAACCCGGCCGCGACGAGAGACCCCCGGCCGGCCCGTTGACGGCCGGTCTTCAGGGACGCTCGCCGCCGGCGCACCCGGTGGCGGCCGGAAAGATCATACGAACGAGACAACCTCGAACCTCAGGTGGGATGTGGAGTGGAACGACGAGTTCAAGGACGGGCTGCGACGGCGAGCGCCACAGCCGTCAGATGGTACCCCGAGGTCGCGTCTCGCGACCAGGAACTGCATGTACGCTCTCCGCGCAGACATGAGCAGGGCCCGCCTCGAAGCCTTCAGTGACGGCGTCATCGCCGTGGCGATCACGTTGCTGGCGCTCGATCTCACCATCCCCGACCCGACGCACGGCGAGCTGCTGACGCAGCTCGGGAACCACTGGCCGCAGTTCGCCGCCTACGCGGTGAGCTTCTTCACCATCGGGATCATCTGGGTGAATCACCACGCGAGAGTGAGTCAGATCGCCGTCGTCGACCGGACGCTGCTGTTCATCAACCTCGTGCTGCTGCTGTTCGTCGTCCTCATCCCATTTGCGACCGCGACGATGGCCACGTACCTCACCAGCTCGTCCGAGGATGCGCACATCGCGATGGCGTTGTACGCCGTCGTCCTCGAGGGCATGGCGGTGAGCTTCACAGCCATGTTCGAGTGGTCGCTCGGCACGGGTCGCAGCCTGGTCACCGTTCCGATCGATCAGCGGCACGCAGCCCGCCTGCGCACGTCCATCGGGACAATCGTCTACGCGGTGGTCTTCGTCGTGGCGTTCATCAGCGCGCCGATCTCGCTTGCCATCGCGGGTGCAACCGCGATCTACTACGTCCTCGCCCCCGTCCCGCGGGGCGCGGCCGGCGTCGAACTGGAGAAGCTGGATTCGGCTCGAAGTGACACCGGCGGCAACGCCTGAGGTCTCAGCAACGTCACAGACATGGCTCAGGCCACACTGAGCATTCAGCGTCATGCTGCTGAGTGTCACCAAACTGAAAACCTCGGAGCGTGATGATGACCAGCGACATGCAGGAGTTCGTCCCCCTCGACCCGCCACCGCCCCCTGGTGAGCCAGCCGGCGCGTATTACAGTCACTGGTCAGCCAACCCGCAGTGGGGGCCACCGAGCTGGCCGCCCGCAGCGAACCGCCCCCGAGGCGGCTCCGGGCTTCGCCGCACCGCATTGGCCGTCTTCGCGATCGCGTGTGTCGGCGCGGGTGGCGGCACCGCCTGGGCGCTGACCACCACCGCCGTCACCAGCCCATTGACCGGGTCTCTGCCCGCGGGGGGATCGACCGGCACCGGAACCACGCCGAGTGGCGGCAGCACCGGGACCTCGACGGGTGGACCGATCTCGGCGGCCACAGTTGCGAAGATCGACTCGGCGGTCGTCGATATCACCGCCGACACCGCAGCCGGTAACGGCGAGGTCGCCGGCACCGGAATGATCATCACCTCCAACGGCGAGGTGCTCACCAACAACCACGTCATCGACGACACGGTGAACATCCGGGCGCAGATCGACGGCACCGGCACCGTGTACAAGGTCAAGGTGATCGGTTACGACGCCAATGACGATGTCGCCCTCGTGCAGCTGATCGGCGCCTCCAACCTTCCGACCATCCCGATCGGCGACTCGTCCAAGCTCTCGCCCGGTGACCCCATCACCGTGCTCGGCAATGCCCTCGGCAAGGGCGGGACCCCGGCGGAGGTCAGCGGCACGGTGGCGGCGCTCGGAGCGCAGATCACCGCTAGCGATGACAGCGGCGACAACGAGACCCTGACGGGCATGCTCCAGGTGTCTGCGGCGATCGAGCCCGGCGACTCCGGCGGCCCGGAGGTCAACGCGGCCGGTCAGGTGATCGGCATGACCACCGCAGGTCAGACCTCGGGCAACGCCCGTCAGGAGGCCGGCTCGACGACCGGTTTCGCGATCCCGATCAACAAGGCGATGCAGATCGTCGCCGAGATCCGCGCCGGCAGCGGCCCGCACATCCACATCGGTCTCGCCGCTCTGCTCGGCGTCGCGGTTACCTCCACTGTGCCGCAGCCCGAACCAGGTGGAACCGGGACTGACTGCACCGGGTCGCGCGCCACGGCCGGCGCATGGGTGAGCGGTGTCACAGCGAACCCCGCGGCGAGTGCCGGGGTGGCCCCGTGCGGCCGGATCACCAGCATCGGCGGCCGGACGGTCACGGGAACATCCGACCTCCACCTGGCCATGGAGAGCTTCCAGGTGGGCCAGACGGTCACCCTCACGTGGATGGACGCCTCGGCGATCACGCACACCGCCACCGTCACCCTGGGGCAGGCGACCTTCCCCGACTGACCACACCTGGGGCTGCATGGCCCCGGGATCGCGGAGCGGCCATATCCCACCGGCCGTAACATCAGCGATTCCGGGGCGTGATGACGCGTTTGGAGCGTCAACGATATAACTCAGGCAGCCCCTGAGGGGGGCCCGCCCCGAGCCGGCGCCAGGCTCGCGCGGGAGATCGCGATGCACAGGACTGTGTGACGTGTCACGGCACACCGTGACCGCCGAACAGCAGGTGGATGATGCCAGGGCCGGCCCGGAGAATCGGCCCGCGGCGAGCGCCGGAAGGCTCGCGCCCATCTGGTTCCTGAATGTCGGAATGACCCTGGTGGCGGCCACCGTCTACGTGGTCGCGATTGCCCCGCTGGGCGGCACCACCAGGGCAATGATCCTGCCGATCGCGGCACTCGCGGTCGCCTTCGCGGCCAGCGAATCGTGGCGGGTGTTCATCCACTTCCGCCAGGAGGCTCAGTCCTTCTCGCTGAGCGAGATCCCGCTCGTGGTCGGCGTGTTCGCGCTCACCGGCGATCCCGGCGCGCTGGTGCTCACGCGGGTGCTCGGCGCCGCCGTCGGGCTCGGCCTGATCCGCCGCCAGGAGCCCATGAAGCTGATCTTCAACCTCGCGAGCTTTGCACTCGAAACGGAGACGGTCACCTTGCTCGCCCACCAGATCCACCTCTCGCCGAAGAGCGCCCAAGACCCGGGGGCATGGTTGTGGGTGCTCCTCTTCATGACCGCCGCGTCGCTGCTGGGGTTCGGATTGACGGCCCTCGCCATCTCGGTCGCGGAGGGACGGCAATCACACCGGCAATGGTTCCAACCGATTGTGATCGTGCTTATCGGCGGATTCGCCAACTGCAGCCTTGGATTGGTGGTCGTCGCGCTGTTCAAGTCCGAGCCCCAGACGTTGCTGCTGCTGCTCACACCGCTCGCGGCGATCGGTGCTTCCTACGTCCTCTACACACGCGAGTACGAGCAGAACCGGCGATTGAAGAACCTGAATGCCGCGGGTGACATCCTGCGGCGGGCGGCCAGCGGCGCGGCCGCGATTCCGGAACTGCTCGACCACTACTGCAAGGTCTTCCGCGCAGATATCGCGATGGTCTCCCTGCTGCCGGTCGCGACCGGCACCGGGTCATCGCGCGCCATCAGCACATCGCGTGGCGAGCACAACGCCGTCGACGCCGCGCTCGACGTCGCGCATCTGGAACGGTTGTTGCCACTCCTCAATGAGGCGACAACGTCGTCGCTCGACGCCGGGATCCAGGTGGCTCGCCGAGGCGTGATCGTCACGCCGGCCAGCGCGGACCCGACGTTGCGAGAATGGCTGCGCGAGCAGGGTTTCAAGGATGCAATGGCGACTCTGCTCGAGGGCGAGGGCACGCTGCTCGGGACGCTGATCGTCGCCAACCGCCTGAGCGATTTGGGGATCTTCGACGGCGACGACCTCCGCGACTTCGACACGTACGCCGCGCAGCTCGCCGCCGCGGTGCAGAACACCAGTCGCGGCGACCGCCTGCACCGGCAGGCATTCCACGACTCGCTCACCGGGCTCGCCAACCGCGCGCTGTTCATGGACCGTCTCGAGCACGCGCTCACGCGCCGCAAGCGTCACGACGAGTCGCTGGCAGTGCTGTTCCTCGACCTCGACAACTTCAAGGAGATCAACGACAGCCTTGGACACATGGCGGGCGACGAGCTGCTGGCGCAGGTCGCGGACAGCCTGAAGACCGAGCTACGCGCATCGGACACCCCGGCTCGATTCGGCGGCGACGAGTTCGCCATCCTCGTCGAGGAGACCGCCGATCGATCCGATATCCGCCGGGTGCTCGAGCGAGTCGAGTCGGTGTTCAAATCGCGTTTCAGGATTGCCGGACGGGAGGTGACCATCAGCGCCTCGATCGGCGTCGCCATTACGGCGTCGCGAGACATCACCGCGGAGGAGCTCGTCGGGCGCGCTGATGTCGCCATGTACCGCGCCAAGCTCAAGGGGAAGGACACGTCGGAGGTGTTCGAGCCGGGGATGCAGGACGTGGTGTCCCGCCGCCTCGAGGTGCGAACCGACCTCGAGCGCGCCATCGACGACCACGAGCTCGTCGTTCTCTATCAGCCGATTGTCGACATGGCCTCCAGCACACCGGTCGGCGTCGAGGCACTGGTGCGCTGGAGGCACCCGCGCTGGGGCATGGTCGGGCCGGCGGAGTTCATCGGCATCGCCGAGGAGACGGGGATCATCCGCGAGCTCGGCCTCCACGTCCTCGAGGTGGCATGCAGGCAGTGGCAGGCGTGGCATGTCGAGATCGACGACGAGCCGACCGTGACGATGAGCGTCAACGTCTCGCCGCGCCAGCTGCGCCATCCGGACTTCGTGGAGGACGTGCGCAGGATTCTCATCAAGACCGGCCTGCTGGCGTCCCATCTCACGCTCGAGATCACCGAGAGCTTCATGGTCGACGACCCTGAGAGTGCGAGGGCGCGGCTTCGCGAGCTCAAGGCGCTCGGCGTGCGCATCTCCATGGACGATTTCGGCACCGGGTACTCGTCGCTGGCGTCGCTCCAGGATCTGCCGCTCGACATCCTCAAGATCGACAAGCTGTTCGTCGACCACGTCGCCGAGGATCCACGCCGGACGGCGTTCGCGCAGGCGATCATCCGCATGGGGAAGACGCTCGGCCTCGGGCTCGTCGCCGAGGGCGTCGAGACCGCCGAGCAGGCGGCTCGGCTCCAGAGCCTCGGTTGCCGGCTGGCGCAGGGCTTCTACTTCTCCAGGCCGGTGGCCGCCGACGAGATCCAGCGCATGCTCCAGGCGTCGCACGCGATGCGCGTCGCCGGAGGGAGGTGGTCCGAGGCCGTGTCGCCGCACCCGCGGGCGCTGCTCCACGTGCTCGAAGCGAGCGCATAGCATCCGGGCGCGGCGGCCGGCTGGCCGTCAGAAGATCGCGTCGATCCTCGCCAGGACGTCGGGCGTGAGGCGGTCGAGCACGTCGAGTGCTCCGAGGTTCTCTCGGACCTGCTCCACGCGGCTCGCGCCGGTGATCACCGTCGAGACGTGGGGGTTCCTGGCGCACCACGCGATCGAGAGCTGGGCAAGGCTGACCCCAAGCTCGGTTGCGATGACCCCCAGCTCGCGGACGCGGCTGTTGGCGCCGGCATCGGTGACGTCCGCCTTGAGCCAGCCATAGCCGGGCAGCGCGGCACGGCTTCCCTGGGGGATGCCGTCCAGGTACTTGCCGGTGAGCAACCCGGACGCGAGCGGGCTCCACGTGGTCAGTCCGAGACCGATGCGATCGTAGAGCGGTGCGAATTCCCGCTCGACCTTGTCCCGCTCGAACAGGTTGTACTGCGGCTGCTCCATGACCGGCTTGTGCAGGTGGTGACGGTCTGCGACCGTCCACGCCTCGGTGATCGCCTCCGCGCTCCACTCGGACGTCCCCCAGTAGAGGGCGCGTCCGGACGTGATGATGTCGTGCATGGCGCGCACCGTCTCCTCGATCGGGGTGTCGGGATCGGGCCGGTGGCAGAAGATGAGATCGAGGAAGTCAAGTCCCAGGCGCCGCAGTGATCCGTCGACGGCCTGCAGCAGGTATTTCCGATTGAGCGTGTTGCGTGTGTTGACCGAGGCCTCGATGCCCCAGAAGAACTTGCTCGAGATGACGTACGTGTGGCGGGGCCAGCCGAGCTCGGCGATCGCCTCGCCCATGATCGTCTCCGACCTGCCGCCCGCGTAGACCTCGGCGTTGTCGAAGAAGTTGACCCCGGCGTCGTACGCGGCGGCCAGGCAATCCCGCGCACTGCCGCCCGCCAGCTGGGGGCCGAAGCTGACCCAGGAGCCGAACGAGAGCACGCTCACCTGGAGCCCCGAGCGGCCAAGGTGTCGATACTGCATCTCCATGACGGTCGAGCATAGAGGCCCCGGCAGGACTCCCGAAGCGGCTCAGCGCCGGTGAGCCAGGTCGACGCGCTCACCGGCTGGATCGCGGCGGGGCTGTTCGGCGTCGCCATCACGTCGGCGCTCGTGAACCGGTGGCGGCTCTCCGCGGGATTGAGCTTCTCCATGGGCTGGTTCCGCGCTCACAACTGGCTCGGCGCGGTGGCGGCGGTCGCCGGCGTGGCGCACTGCCTCTCCTCGGTAACGCGGTCGAACCTGCCCGTGGGCGAGGAGGTGGGGATCTGGGCCGGTGCTGCGGCGGTCGGCCTGCTCGTGCTGACCGCCTTCGCGGGGAGCGGGCTGTCCGGCGCGAAGCGCGACGCGCGACCGCGGATCCGGCGCAACCACGTCGCGACGATGTTCGCGGTGCTGGCGGTCGGCATCGTGCACACGGCTCTGAACGGGCCTTTCGGCGGACGGTGACCGTGATGAGCCGCGACGCCCATCCAACGGCACTCTGGCAAACTGGACCGGCCGCACCGACGGAGCGGCAGGGATCGTGATGAGCGAACGCGGGAGGCAAGCCTGATGACCGAGACGACCGAGGCCGTTTCCCCGCCCGGCGCGGGGCCGCAGCCCTCGGCACCCGCGTCCCAGGCGAGCGAGCTGGACCCACGCCGCTGGCTCGCCCTGGGGAGCGTCATGACCGCGCTCTTCATGGTGCTGCTCGATGTCTCGATCGTGAACGTGGCGATCCCGGCCATCCGATCCAACCTGGCCGCGAACAACGCCGACATCCAGTTCGTCGTCGCCGGCTACGGCCTCGCCTACGCGGTGCTGCTCATCACCGGCGGGCGACTTGGTGACATCTTTGGCAGAAAGCGGCTATTCCTCATCGGGATGTCTGGATTCGTGATCGCCTCGGCGCTCTGCGGTCTCGCCCAGAGCGCCATCATGCTCGACCTCTCGCGGGTGCTCCAGGGAGCCATGGCGGCGATGATGTACCCGCAGGTGCTCTCGGTCATCCAGGTCACCTTTCCGCCCCAGGAACGCGCTCGCGTTTTCGGTTTCGTCGGCGCCGTGATCGGCATCGCGACCATCACCGGTCCACTCGCGGGCGGGTTGATCATCCGCGACGACATCACGGGCGGCTCGTGGCGGTGGATCTTCCTGGTGAACCTGCCGATCGGGATCGCCGCGCTCATCGCCGCAACCCGGCTCCTCAAGGAGTCGCGGGCGCCGAACGCAACCCGGCTCGACGTGGGCGGCGTGGTGCTCGCAACCGCGGGCATCCTGCTGCTGGTCTATCCGCTCGTCGAGGGGCAGGTGGCCGGCTGGCCCGCGTGGACCTTCATCTGCATGGCGATCAGCCCGGTGATGCTGGCGCTCTTCATCCTCTACGAGCGGTCGCTGCCGTCGACACGGTTTCCGCTCGTGCAGCTCTCACTGTTTCGCATCAGGTCGTTCAGCGTCGGCGTCGCGATCTCGGCGGTGTTCATCGCCGGCATCCCCGCATTCTTCTTCACCTTCAGCCTCATGCTGCAGGTCGGTCTTGGATTCAGCGCGCTCAACGCGGGCCTGACTACGATTCCCTGGAGCATCGCCTCCGCCTTCGCGTCCGCGATGTCGACGCGCGTCGCCCCGCGGCTCGGCAAGTACACGATCGCGATCGGCTCGGCGCTGCTGGTGATCGGCATCCTCGGGATCATCGGCACCATCCACCTGATGGGCACCAAGCTCACCGGCTGGGACCTCATACCGTCATTCCTGGTGAGCGGTCTCGGATTGGGGACGGTCATCGCCCCGTTGCTCAACATCATCCTGGCGGGCGTTCCGGGCAGGGACGCCGGGTCCGCCTCAGGCGTGCTCACGACCTTCCAGCAGCTGGGTGGCGCCATCGGCGTCGCGGTGGTGGGCGTGGTGTTCTTCGGCCTCCTCTCCAGCCGCGCCACCGACGCGATCGCGACCGTGACGCCGCAGCTGCACGCTCAGCTCGCGGCCGCCAACGTCCCGCCGGCACAGGCCAACGTCGCGATCGCGAAGTTCACCACCTGCTTCAAGGAGCAGGCCTCCTCGAGTGATCCTTCGGCACCCATCCCCGGCTGCCCGAGCGCGTCCACGCCTGCCGCAACCGACCCGGTGAGCATCGCGTTCGCCAACGCCGCGCAGGCGGCCCTCGGACGCGACTTCGTGACCTCCGTGGAACGCATCCTCTTCTTCAACGTCGGCTTCTGGGCGCTCACGGGAGTGCTGTCCATGCTGCTGCCGCGGTCGCGCCCGCACCAATCTCCCGGAGTCGTGCACGCCGCCTGACGCGCGTCGAGCTGCCGGTCCTCGTTGGAGGCGCCGGCAGCCCGCGGGGGAGACTAGTTGGCCAGGCCGTGACTCACGTTGGAGAAGACATTGTTCACGGTCTTCCCCAGCGTGGTGAGAATGACGATGACGACGATCGAGATGAGGACGAGGATCAGCGCGTACTCGACCATGCCCTGACCCTCCTCACGCGTGCGCGACTTCTCGACAAGCTCGCGGATGCGTTCGCCGACCTCCAGGATCCTGTTGCCCATTTCATGACTCCGATAAGGACTTTCCCCGTCTTGACGAGGCGATGCCTCCAGCCTGACGGGAGTTCTCAAACCCTTCCGGAAAGCCTGGTAACAGGGAGTTGCACAACGATTCGCGTTCCGCCGACGAAATTGTGATCAAGGCAGACCGTGCCCTTGTGGGCGGAGGCGATTGCAGCGCAGATGGCGAGCCCGAGGCCGGCGCCGCCGGTCTTCCGCGATCGCGAGACGTCGCCTCGCGAGAATCGCTCGAAGATCACGGGGCGCAGTGCCGCGGGGACACCGGGTCCCGTGTCGGTGATCGAGATGGCGCACCCGCCGGGCGGAGCCGCCGTGAGCGCGACCGCGACACTCCCGCCCTTCGGCGTGTAGCTGAGGGCGTTCTCCAGCAGGTTGTCGAAGAGGCGGCCGAGCAGAAGGGCGTCACCCTCGACGACGCCCTCGCAGTCCAGCTGTTCGGCCATGCGGATGCCGAGCGTCGTGGCGTGCCCCTCCCATCGCGCAAACGCCTCCTCGAGCACATCGGTGATATCGACCGGCGCCACCGATGTGATGAGGCCACCCGCATCACTCCGGGAGAGCGTCAGGAGGGATTCGGAGATCTTCACCAGGCGCTGGGTGTTCTTGAGAGCGAGGCGGACCGTCGCGGTGAGCTCGTCCGGGGTGCGCGGCTGGAGCAGCGTGATCTCCAGGTCGCTCTGCAGGGCGGACAGCGGATTGCGCAACTCGTGGGCGGCATCCGCGGTGAACCTGCGCAGCTGGTCCGTGGTCGCCATCTGCGCGCGCTCCCCTGCCAGCAGTGAGCGAACCGTCAGCTCGCTCAGGCATGCGGTCACGACCACGGCGACGAACTGGAACTTCGCGGTGAGCGGATCGACGACGCCGATGAGCGCCGTCACCAACGTGACCGCGACGGCGGCAATGGTGATCACCGCCGCCAGCGGCGTCGGCAGGAGCCACGTGGCAAAGAGGACCGCGAGGAGCAGCATCCCGCCGAGGGTCGGGTTGTTCGGTACCGCGATCTCGATGAGCAGGACCAGACCGAGCATGGCGGCGCAACCGAGAAAGGTCGTCACCCGGGCGAGCACCGTCCCCGGCTGACGGGGCCCAAAGGCGTCGCGCCGCCGGACCGCCTGGTTCACGTCAGGCCACCGCGGCTTCGCTGATCATCCGGTAACCGACGCCTCGACAGGTCTCGATGAGCACCGTTGCCTGGGCCGCCTGGAGCTTGCGGCGAACCTTCCCGGCGTAGACCTCGACGAGCCCGGATTCGACGGTCTGCGCGTCGCCCCAGACGGCGTCATGAATCTGTTCCTTGCTGAGGACCTGGGCAGGGTGCCTGAGGAAGAGCTCGAGGATCTCGTACTCACGCCTGGTCGTCGCGACCACGTCCCCGCCGACGGTGACCTGGCGGGCGGCGCTGTCCATGCTGAGATTGCCCGCCTGCAGGACCTCGCCCTGTGCGGCCATGCGCCGCCGGCTCAGGGCCCGAACGCGCGCCAGGACCTCTTCGAAGTGAAAGGGCTTGGCGAGGTAGTCGTCGGCGCCGGCGTCGAAGCCGGCCAGCCGGTCCTTGACGTCGTCGCGTGCGGTGAGCATCAGGATCGCGGTCGGCGCCCCGTGGAGGCGGAGATGGCGGCAGAGATCGATGCCGTCGAGGTCACCGCCGAGCATCACGTCGAGCACGGCGACGTCGTAGGCGAGCCCGGAACGGAGCGTCTCGAGAGCCTCCTCCCCGCTCAGCGCGACGTCCACGGACATGCCCGCTTCGGCCAGCCCGCGGGCGAGGCTTCCGGCGACCTCCGGTTCGTCCTCGACAACAAAGACGCGCATGCAGGCATCGTATTCAGCGGTCGCGGGCGCATCCGCTCCGCGAGTGACTCGATACTTCCCCGGATGAATGATGTCATCGCGGCCGATGGAGACCTGGTGATCCGGCGGATGCGAGATCACCAGGACGACCACCGGCGCGTGGTGGCCTGGCGCAACAGCCCGCACGTCCGGGAGTGGTGGGATCCGGACGACCCGCCGCTCACCCTGGACGGGGCGATCGACGAGTTCAGAGCGTTGACCGGCGCCGATCACCCGACCACCCCGTGCATCATCGAGCTGGCGGGAATTGCGGTGGGCTACCTCCAGTTCTACCCGTGGGATGCCGAGGAGGAGTACCTGGCGACCGTCGGACTGCGCCTCCCCGCGGGCTCCTGGGGGCTCGACATCTTCGTCGAAGGGGGGCTCGCCGGCAGGGGCATCGGGTCCTGGGCCGTGAGGATCCTCTCCGATCACCTCTTCGCTGAAGAAGCGGCCACGGCGGTGGCGCTGGTGACGGAGTCCGGCAACGCTCGAGCGCACGCGGCGTATGTCCGTGCCGGGATGCGCGTCTCCGGCGAACCCTTCCACGACACCGACACCCGTGGCGGTCAGCCGGTCGAGTCGATCCTCATGATCCGCGACCGGCCCGGCGGAAGAGCTGGCGGGCGATGATCTCGCGCTGCACCTCCGAAGCGCCCTCGTAGATCCGCGTACCACGGACGTCGCGGTAGAGGTGCTCGAGGAGGTGTCCGCGCTCGAGCGCCCTGGCGCCGTGCACCTGGATGGCCACGTCGACGGCGAGCATCGCGGTCTCGGTGGCGAAGAGCTTGGCCATCGCGGCGGCCTCGGTGTTGGGGGTGATGCCGGCATCGTGCGCGGCCGCCGCCGAGTGAACGAGCAGGCGCGATGCCTGGAGCCGGGTCGCGACGTCGGCGAGCTGATGGCTCACCCCCTGGAGTGCGGAGAGCGGCCCGCCGAAGGCCTGGCGATCCGCGGCGTGGGTGACCGCGGCGTCGAGCGCCGCCTGGGCCATGCCGACGGCGCAGGCGCCGACACTCGGGCGGAAGAGGTCGAGGGTGCGCATGGCAACCCCGAATCCGTGGTCGACCTCCCCGAGCACCTGCCCGGCCGCCACCGGGACGCCGTCGAATCGAAGCCGGCCGATCGGGTGATCGGCGATGAACGGGATCGCCTCGCCGGACAGCCCGTGGCTCTCCCTCGGCACTGCGAACGCGGTGATGCCCCGGGCGCCGGCGCCGGGCGTGGTTCGCGCGAACACGGTGTAGATGTCGGCGTCCGGGGCATTGGAGATGAAGACCTTCTCGCCGCTGAGCCTGAACCCGGTGCCGTCCGGCTCGGCGGCGAGCGAGAGCGCGCCCACGTCGGACCCCGCGTCCGGTTCGGTGAGGGCGAAGGCGGCGACCGCCTCGCCGGACGACACTCGGGGGATCCACGCGTCGACGACCTCGGCGCGGCCGGCGGCGAGGATCGGGTGGGCGCCCAGACCCTGGAGGGCGAAGGCCGTCTCGGCCTGCGTGGAGTAGCGGGCCAGCCCTTCGCGGACCAGGCAGAGCGTGAGCGCCGAAACCTCGCGACCGGCCTCGAGCACCTGGGGCACGAGCCCGTTGCCGGAGAGCGCCGCGACCAGCTCCCGGTTCACCCTGCCCGGTTCGCCCCGGTCCGCGATCGGCGCCAGAACGTCGCGCCCGAGCGTCTCGCTCCGCGCCAGAAGCTCGCGGTGCGCGGGCGTCAGGTGCGCGTACGTGGCGCTCACGTGATGACCGCGACCCCGACGAGCTCCACCATCGCTGCGGGGTCGAAGAGCTCGGTCACACCGAGCAGGGCCATCGCCGGGTAGCGGCGTCCGAAATGGGTCCGCCAGACGCTCCCCAGCTCGGGCAGCGACGCACGGTAGGCGGGGAGGTCCGTCACGTAGATCCGCACCGACACGAGGTCGGTCGCCCGCCCGCCCGCCGCGTGCAGGGCGGCGACGAGGTTCCGCGCCGCCAGGTCGAACTGCTCGACGATCGTCGCCCCGAAGATGGACCCGTCCAGGGCCTGCGCGGTCTGCCCGCCGAGGTACACGGTCCGTCCCGCCGCGGCGATGACCGCGTGGGCGTATCCGACCGGCGGTGCGAGGTCCGGCGAGGTCACGACCTCGTGCTCGCCCGGGGTCATCGCCCCTCCCACACCGGCGCGCGCCCCTCGGTCCAGGCGCGGTGGTACTCGGCGTGGTCGTGGCTGCCCATGAGCAGCGCCTGGGTCATCGCGTCCAGTTCGAGCGACCCGCCGAGACCCATGTCGAGCTCTCGCGTGAGGAGCAGCTTGGTCGACGAGTACGCGAGAGCCGGGCCGTCGGCCAGGCGGCGCGCCATGGTCGTCGCGGACTCCGTGAGGTCCGCGTCGTCGACGACGACCGTCGCCAGGCCGATCTCGAGCGCGCGTTCGGCGCTGACCGTGTCGCCGAGCAGCAGCAGCTCCGTGGCGCGTCCGAAGCCGATCACGCGCGGAAGCAGGTAGGCGGACCCCATGTCCGCACCCGCCAGGCCGACCCTGGTGAACAGAAACGCGAATCTCGCCGAACGCGCCAGGAGGCGAAGATCCGAGGCGAGGGCGATCACCGCACCGGCGCCCGCGGCGATGCCGTTGACCGCGGCGATCACGGGGAGCGGACACTCGCGCATCGCCCGGACGACCGATCCGGTCATCCGTGTGAACTCGAGCAGGTCGCCCGCCTCCATCGACTGAAGGGCGCCGATGATCTCGACGACGTCGCCGCCTGAACAGAATCCCCGACCCTTGCCGGTGATGACGATGACGCGAGCGTCGCCGCGATGCGGCAGCTCGGTCAGCAGGTCGCGGAGATCCGCGTAGACGTCGAAGGTCAGCGCGCCGAGCTTCTCGGGGCGCGCCAGCGTGATCGTCGCCACGCCGTCGGAGACGTCGAAATCGAAGTGCTGCCAGTGCTCCGTGAACGGAGCCGATGCCCGGAATCGGGTCAACCTACGAGCCTCCTGTGCCACCCGCGGGCGTGAGCCGGCGCAGCGCGCTCCGGTCGATCTTGCCCGAGCCGGTGCGCGGGAGCTCGAGGACGAGGTGGACCTCGCGCGGGACCTTGTGCGGCGCGAGCCGCTCGCGAACGAAGGCCCGCAGCTCCTCCGGGGTCGCAGCGGTTCCGGGCTTGAGGACCACCCATGCGCACCCCCGTGTCAGCCCGTTGCGCTCCGCGGCAACCACGGCGCACTCGACGACGTCGGGATGGGTCGCGAGGCACCGCTCGATCTCAGTCGGGGCCACCCAGATGCCCCCGACCTTGAGCAGGTCGTCCGCCCGCCCGCGGTACTGAAAGTACCCGTCGGGGTCGCGCTCCACGAGATCACCGCTCATGACCAGGTCGCCCGCGAAGGTGCGCGCCGACGCCTCCTCGTCCTGCCAGTACATGAGCGCGGCGCTCTCGCCGTGGACCCAGAGCCTGCCGATGGTGCCGTCCGGGAGCGGGTGACCCTGGTCGTCGACGACGTCGGCGGTGTATCCGGGGACGATCTCGCCGATGGTTCCGGGTCGCACCCGCCCCGGCCGGTTCGAGACGTAGATGTGGTACGCCTCGGACGAGCCGATGCCGTCGAGCACCTCGATGCCGAACATGGCATTCCAGCGGTGGTGGAGCGGTTCGGGGAGCGCCTCGCCGGCGGACGTGCACAGGCGGAGGCAGCTGAGGTCCTGCGCGGCAGCGCCGGGGTGGTCGAGCATGGCCTGCATCATCGTCGGGACGTTGACGAGTATGGTCGGCCGGTGCCGGGCGATGAGCTCGAACATGAGCTCCGGAGTGGTCCGCTCCGCGAAGATCACGCCGGTCGCGCCGGCGCCGAACGGGAAGAGCGCCGCGAGATCGCGCGCGTAGCCGAAGAACAGCTTGGGGATGGGGAGCACCACGTCCTCGGCCCGGATGTCGAGCACGTCGCGCGCGTAGGCCTGGTAGCTGAAGATCGGGCTTCGCACCGTGTGCACGCACGCTTTCGGCCTGCCCGTGCTCCCCGTCGTGAACTTCCAGATCGCGATGTCACCGGCCTTCCTCGGCACCGCGTCGAGCGCGGCCGGCTGGCCTGACACCAGCGCCTCGAACGGCACCTCGCCGGTACCGAGCGGCGCTTCCCCTGCGCCGACCACGAGCAGCGTCGGATGCAGACGGCTCGCATCCGACGCGTCGCGGAGGCGCTCGAGCGTGACGCGGTCGACGACGACCACCTCCGCGCCCGTGTAGTCGAGGTAGTACGTGTAATCCTTGGGCTGGAGGAAGGTGTACACCTCGGCGGTCACCGCCCCGATCTTCTGGACCGCGTACCAGGTGGCGACGAACTCGATCGAGTCGGCGAGTGCGAGGAGCACCCGCTCGCCCGGCCGGACACCGAGCTCGAGGAGGGCGTTGCCCACCCGGTTGGTGAGCTCCGCGAGCTCCGCGTAGGTGGCGCTTCCGCCGGGCCCGACCAGCGCCCGGCGCCCTCCCCGGCCCTCGGTCAGGTTGCGATCCAGGAACTCGGAGGCGAGATTCAGGCTGCGCTCCGCCTCAGCCGCGGCGCTCACGTGCCGGACGCGGCCTCGACCTGCTCGCGGATCAGCGCGACAAGCAGGCGCGTGAGCGTCGCGAGTGTCGCCTCCCCCTCCGAGGCGCTCGACTCGGCGGGATCGCCGCAGTACGCACGATCCATGCCCATGGCCAGGAAGTCGGTGCGACCCGCCGCCATCGCCGCCGGCATGTCGAGCTGGTAGGCGGGAAGCCGGCGCATGGTCTCGGCCTCGACGAGCTCCGGACGGGACGCGAGCACAACGGAGGTCTCGTAACGCCCGGCGTGGGCGGCGCCACTCCGGAACTCCGCCGTGAGCTGCTCGGCGACGGCTCGGCGCGTGGGGTCGAGCAGACCCGCCTTCGCGTCCGCGGCGGCCCGCCGGACGGCCGCCACGTGGGCGGGCTCGAAGTGGCTGTTGACGATCACCTGGTGGCGGAAACCCTGGGCGCGCAGCGACGCGCACACCTCGACGATGATCGCGTGCAGGGTTGCCTCGCTGATGGTCACCGCCCCCGTGAACGCAGCCGAATAGCGGGTCACACCGAAGGCGATCTCGGGAAGGACGAGCGCGCGGACGCTGCCGTCGCCGGCCAGCTCGACGGCCGCACGCTCGCAGATCGCCGTCGAGATGATCGAGTCGGTGCCGAGCGGCGCATGCGGGCCGTGCGGCTCCACGGCGCCCACGGGGAGCAGCAGCACGGGCGCCGGCCCGGCGTCGAGCAGCGCTCGCGCGCGCGGCGACGTCAGGTCGGCGAAATGAATCGATGCAGGCATGCTGACGACGCCACATTCACGAGGTTCCACACTTTACAGTTGCGCCGAGACTCAGATGCGAATTGCGGTTGTCGGGGGCGGGCCGGGCGGACTGTACTTCGCGGCGCTCATGAAGCAGCTCGACCCGAGCCACGAGATCGCGGTCTGGGAGCGCAACGCCGACGACGACACCTTCGGGTTCGGCGTGGTGTTCTCAGACGAGACGCTCGGGGGGATCGAGCACGCCGACCCGGCAATCCACGACGCGATGTCCCGCGAGTTCGCGCGCTGGGATGACATCGACATCCACTACCGCGGACGGGTGATCACCTCGGGTGGCCACGGTTTTGCGGCGATGAGCCGGAGGCGACTCCTCCAGATCCTGCAGCAGCGATGCCGCGAGCTCGGCGTGACCGTCCGGTTCGCCAGCGAAGCCCCACCCGTGGACGAGCTCGCCGCCGGCCACGACCTCGTGGTCGGCGCCGACGGCGTGAACTCGGCCACGCGCGCGCGGTATGCGGAGACGTTCCGTCCGACTCTCGACGTGCGCCGGTGCAAGTTCATGTGGCTCGGCACCGACCTCGTCTTCGACGCATTCAAGTTCCACATCGTCGAGACTCCGCACGGCATCATGCAGATCCACGGGTACCCGTACGACGCCACCGGCAGCACCTTCATCGTCGAGATGAACGACGCGGTGTGGCGCGGTGCCGGCTTCGATGCACTGTCGAATCGCGCATTCGCTCCAGGGGAGAGCGACATCGCGAGCATCGCCGAGATCCGCCGCCTGTTCGCGCCGATTCTCGACGGTCACGCGGTGCACGCCAACAACTCGAAGTGGATCAGCTTCACGACGGTGCGCAACGAGCGGTGGCATCACGACAATGTCGTGATCCTCGGTGATGCCGCACACACCGCGCATTTCTCGATCGGCTCCGGCACCAAGCTCGCCATGGAGGATGCGCTCGCGCTGGCCGCGTGCCTGCACGAGAACCGGAGTGTCGCCGGCGCCCTCGACGCCTATGAGATGGAGCGCAAGGCGGTCGTGGTCTCGACGCAACGCGCGGCGCAGGCGAGCCTCGAATGGTTCGAGAACCTCGGTCAGTACGTCCACCAGGAGCCGCTGCAGTTCGCCTTCAACATCCTCACCCGCAGCCGCCGTGTCACCTACGACACGCTGCGCCTGCGTGACCCCGAGTTCGTCGCCGATGTCGACACGTGGTTCGCGCGCCAGGTGGCGGCACACCAGGAACGACTCCCCGCGGATGACACACCGCCCATGTTCCAGCCGTTCCGCCTGCGCGACCTCGAGTTGAAGAATCGCGTGATCGTCTCGGCGATGGACATGTATTCGGCCGTCGACGGCATGCCCGACGACTTCCACCTCGCGCACCTCGGCAGCAAGGCACTCGGCGGTGCCGCGCTCGTGATGACCGAGATGGTCTGCGTCTCCGCAACCGGCCGCATCACCCCCGGCTGCACCGGCATGTACGCGCCCGAGCACGAGCTCGGATGGCGCCGGATCGTTGATTTCGTGCACAACCGGACCACGGCGCGCGTCGGCCTGCAGCTCGGCCACTCCGGGCGCAAGGGATCGACGCGCCTGATGTGGGAGGGAGTGGACGAGCCACTCCCCGAGTCGAACTGGGAGGTCGTCGCGCCGTCGCCGGTTCGATATTCCGCGACGAACCAGGTGCCTCACGAGCTGACCGGCGACGAGCTGGCCGGCATCCGCGACCAGTTCGTCCGCGCAGCCGCTGCCGGTGACCGAGCGGGGTTCGACCTCCTCGAACTGCACTGCGCCCACGGCTACCTGCTCTCCAGCTTCATCTCGCCGCTGTCGAATCAGCGATCGGATACGTATGGCGGGACGCTGCAGAACCGGCTTCGCTTTCCGCTCGAGGTGTTCGACGCCATGCGCGCCGTCTGGCCGGCGCACAAGCCGATGACGGTGCGCATCTCGGCAACCGACTGGTACCCGGGCGGCATCGACATGGACGACGCGGTCGACATCGCGCGCTCCTTCGCGGCGCACGGCGTCGACGCCGTCGACGTGTCGACCGGTCAGGTGACGAAGGACGAACGTCCTGCGTTCGGACGCTCCTACCAGACGCCCTTCGCGGATCGCATCCGCAACGAGGTGGGGATCGCGACCATCGCCGTCGGAGTCATCTCGTCATACGACGATGTCAACTCGCTCGTGCTGGCGGGTCGCGCGGATCTCTGCGCGCTGGCTCGCGCCCATCTCTACGACCCGCAGTGGACGCTGCACGCCGCTGCCGACCAGGGGTATTCCGGACCGGGCGCGGAATGGCCGGACCCGTTCAAGGCAGGCAGCCGGAAGCCGCAGGCGGGGCGCAGCGACGGCCCCAAGCCGAGGCTGCAACTCATCCGCGAGGGGGCGACGCAGACGCGGCACAGCAGGTGGCGACCGCGCTGAGTCGCCTCAGGACGGAGGCGTTTCGGCGCTCGTCCCACCCCAATCCTCGGGGCTCAGGTCGCGCACATGCTTGGAGAAGATCCAGAGGTGACCCTCGAGGTCCTCGACTCCGTACTGCCGCTCTCCGTAGATCGTCTCGTGGAGCGCTTCGGCGATGGTGGCGCCGGTGGCGACCGTGTGCGCGAAGTGCGCGTCGACGTCGTCGACGAACACGGTCAGTGACTGCGTGTGACAGCCGGCCTGCGCGGGGCTCACGCCGCTACCGCGAGCGGTCCTCAGCATGATCCAGGAGTCGCCGCGATGCATCTGCGCGCCCGATATGCCGTCCTCGGTCTCACCGTAGCGGAAGTGCTCGATGAAGCCGAACGTGCCCGCCAGCCAGGTCATCGCCGCGGCAACGTCCTGATATTCAAGGTGGGCGAGCGGCGAGTCGGTGGGGACGGATCGATTCTTCAGCATCATCTGATCACCTCGTAGAGCCTCGGGTCGCGGTTCGGTGCCCCAGCCTCATTGCTCGGCCGTCGGCGCACCGGCGGTCAACGCTGCGGCAACGCTGTCCAGGAACCACCTGCGCTCGCGCAGCACGAAGAAGAGGTGTCCGCCATCGAAGGTCACCATGCGCGACCCCGCGATACCACGACGCATCGCCTGCGCCTCGCGCAGCGGCGCGATCTTGTCCTTCCGTCCGTGCAGGATGGTCGTCGGGATGTGGATCTCACCAAGCCGGTCGGTGCAGTCATACGACTTCGACGCCGCTCGCTGCCGGTTCAGCGCGTAGCGCGGCTGCGGGTGCCTGCCGCGGAACACCAGGCTCGACAGCACGCTCAGCAACTCGATGCGCACCATCGACGACACCGGCCTCGCCGCCGCCATCGTGCTCACGAGGATCAGGCGCGCGACACGGTCCGGGTGCTCGAGCGCCAGGTCGAGCGCGATGCGCCCACCCATGGAGATGCCGAGCACCGTCGCGTGCGACATGCCGACCGCTTCCATGAGCGCGTCGGTGTCGTCGGCCATCATCGAGATGGTGTAGGGCACGTCGGGCTTGTCGGTCCGTCCGGCGCCGCGATTGTCGAAGGCGAGCACGCGGTGCGTCTGCGCGCACCGGTCGGTGAGCCAGCCCGTTTCGGAGATATCACTGGCAAGCCCCCCGATCAGCACGAGTGGCTCCCCGGTTCCGTGCAGCTCGTAGTACATGTCGATGTCGCCGGCGTGGATCACCGGCACGGTCAGACCTCTCGGCGCGTGAGCATCAGCGCGAACCGGTTGCGCTGTGACCGAGATCCTCCTCGATGCCGCGTGCCGCCGCGAGGAGGTGCGGCAGGAACTCGCTGCGCACCAGGTCGGCGCTGCCGCGGCTCACCGGTGACGAGACGTTCACCGCGGCGATCACCCGTCCGGAGGTGTCGCTGATGGGAGCTGCGATCGCCCGCAGGCCCTCCTCGAGCTCCTCGTCGACGAACGCCCACCCCTGTTCGCGCACCAGGAGCAGCTCGGCGCGGAGCGTCGGGATGTCGGTGACCGTGCGCGCGGTGAGACGGCGCAGCTCGACGGTCGCGAAGTAGCCGTCGAGCCATTCGTCGCTCTGGCCCGCCAGGAGCACGCGGCCCATCGATGTCGCGTACGCGGGGAACCTGGTCCCCACGCTGATGGTGATGGTCATGATCCTGCGGGTGGGCACGCGGGCGACGTAGACGACGTCGTCCGCATCCAGCACCGAGACCGACGACGATTCACGGAGCACGCTGACCAGACGCTCGAGATGCGGCTGGGCGACCTCGTGCAGGCTGAGGCTCGACAGGTACGCGTACCCCAGCTCGAGCACGCGTGGTCGCAGCGCGAAGAGGCGTCCATTGCTGCGCACGTATCCGAGCTCGGAGAGCGTGCGCAGGAAGCGACGCGCCGACGCGCGCGTCAGGCCGGCGGCTCGCGCCACCTCGCTCAGGGTGAGCTCCGGATGCTCGGCATCGAACGCGCGGATGACGGCAAGCCCGCGCTCCAGTGACTGCACGAAATCGGTGCCGATGCCCCGGTCGACGCGCGCGGTCGCCGGTCGATCCACCCCGGTCATGTCGCCCCGGTGTCCGCAGCGGTTTCGGCCAGCGCATCGCGCGCGATGCTGAATGCGCGGTTGGCACGCGGCACACCCGCGTACACCGCCACCTGGAGGAGGATCTCCTTGATCTCATCGACGCTGACACCGTTGCGCCGCGCCGCACGCACATGCAGTGCCAGCTCGTGCTCCATGCCCTGGGCTGCGAGCATCGCCACCGTGATGCAGCTGCGCGTGCGCCGGTCGAGGCCCGGACGCGACCACACCGCCCCCCACGCATAGCGGGTGATGTGCTCCTGAAAGTCCCCGGTGAATTCGCCGGCGCCCGCAAGCGCTCGCTCGACGTGCGCATCGCCGAGGACCTCGCGCCGGGTGGCCATGCCCTGCTCACGGATGTCGTCGGTCACGCCGCTCCTCCTTCGCTTCCCGCCAGGTGCTCGAGCACGAGGCGGTTGACCATGTCCGGTTGCTCGACGTTGACCAGGTGTGCCGCGTCCGGGATCACCGCCACGCTCGCGTCACGAAAGGAGGCGCCGAACATCATCGCGCTCGTGGCGGGAACGAACGGATCCTCCGCACCGGCGATGATCAGTGTCGGCGCGTCGATCCGGTGGATGTCGCTGCGCAGGTCGCACGTGGCGAGCGCCTCGCAGCAGCTCGCGTATCCCTCAGGATGCATGGCGGCGAGGGCGGCGGCAAAACGCTGCAGCGTCGCCGGGTGCTCCTCCGCGAAGCGATTCGTGAACCACCGAGCCGCAACCTCGGCGGCGATCGGCTCGATGCCGCCCGCTCGTACGGCGGCGGCGCGCTCGATGTACCTGGCTGCGGGCTGGAGTCGCGCCAGCGCACACATCACGACCAGGCCGGCGACACGCTCCCGGTGATGCGAGGCGAGCCACAGACCGACCATCCCACCGAGCGACACCCCGCAGAACGCGACCGACCCGGCGCCGAGCTTGTCGAGGAGGACGATCACGTCGCCGCCGAGCTCCTCGACGGTGTACGGACCGGGCGGTGCTGGGGAGGCGCCGAGGCCGCGATGATCGTAGAGCAGCAGCGAGAACCGCTCCGCGAGTGGGTGTTGCGCGTCCCATAGGGCTCGGGTCGTGCCGAGTGCGCTGCTCATCACCAGCATGGGCTTGTCACGATCGCCGATCAGCGAATGGGCGAGCTCCACGCTCATCCGTGTGCGCCGGCCACTCGATGCGCTTGCTGCGCGCGCGAAATGAGGTCATCGATCGACCCGAGATAGCCGGAAGGATCGAGGGCCGCAGCGATCTGCGCCTCGGTGAGGTACCGGCGCACCTCGGGATCGGCGCGCACAACGGCGGCGAACGCGACGCGGCGCTCGATCGAGTCCTCCGTGCAGCGCCGCACGACCTCGCGCGCGACCGATCGTCCCGCGGGGCGCGACAGTTGCAAAGCGAGGTGCTCGGCCATCACGAGCCCGCCGTCGGATGCCAGGTTCTGAGCCATGCGGTGGGCATCCACGTGCAGTGAACCCAGCAGGACCGCCGCATTGTGGGTCGCGCCACCCGCGACCCGCAGCAACTCCCGCATGGTCTCCCATTCGGCATGCCAGGCTCCCGCGGCGCGTTCGTGCTCCTGCACCATGCAGTGGAGCACGGTGCTCACCATTCCCGGCGCTCGCTCGGCCGCGGCAAGGATGAGCACGGCGCGCACCGGGTTCCGTTTCTGGGGCAGCGTCGACGACGTTCCGTGCTCAGACTCGCCGGCTTCCGCGACCTCCGCCTGCGCGAGGAGCACCACGTCGCGCGCCACCTTGCCGGCGACACCGACCGCGACACCCAGCGCCGCCGCGAGCTCCGCGACACGAGTGCGATCGGTGTGCCACGGCAGCACGGGCTCGGCGAGCCCGAGGTGCCCCGCCAGGCGATGTGCGACGGCGACGCCCGCCCCCTCCAGGGAGGCGAGTGTTCCCGCAGCCCCACCGAGCTGTACGGCAAGTCGCTCGAATCGAACACGGGTGAGGAGCGCGCGCGCGGCATCCACGCTCACCAGCCAGCCGGCCGCTTTGAAGCCGAACGACGTCGGTGTGGCCGGCTGCAACAGCGTGCGCGACGTCATGAGCGATCGGCGATGCGTCGCGGCCAGGGCAGCGCAGGCGGCGGCGACCGTCGAGAGGTCGGCGAGGATCACATCGAGCGCGTTGCGCGCCATCAGCGAGAAGGCGGTGTCGATGACGTCCTGACTGGTGGCGCCGAGATGCACGTACTGCTGCGCGTCCGCGGAGACCGCATCGGTGATGGCCCGCACCAGGGGTGCCGCCGGGTTGCCGGATGCGACCGACTGCCGGCCGATGGCCGCCGCGTCGAACGATGTCCCGCGGCACGCGCCGGCGATCTCGGCCGCGGCTTCCGCTGGAACCAGGCCGGCGTCCGCCTCGGATTGCGCGAGCGCCGCCTCGAAGTCGAGCATCGCCTGGATCCAGGCGGCATCGCTCACCGCCGCGTCCACCGAGGGACTGCCGAAGAGCGGGTCGACGAGCCCCTCAGCGATCGAAGAAGACCGTCTCACGCGCGCCCTGGAGATGAATGTCGAATCGAAGACCACCGTCGTCACCGGCGGCAACCAGGGTCGCGCGCTCCTCGGGCGAGAGGGTTCGGAGCACCGGGTCGGCGTCGTTCGCCGCGACCTCATCGGGGAAGTACATTCGAGTCACGAGGCGGGTGAGCAGTCCGCGCGCGAACACGGACACGTCGAGGTGCGGCGCCAGGGTCGATGCATCGCCGGCCTCGCCGGGTGCGGGCTTGACGGTGACGATCGCGAAGTGCCCCTCGTCATCGGTCGCGCACCGCCCGGCGCCCTCGGGCTGCCAGGTCTCGATCAGCGCGTCCGGCACGGGTTCACCGGCGCCGTCGAACACCTGACCGGAGATGCGCAGCGCCTCGGCGGTGCCGTCGCCCGCGACGTGCGGACCGATCGTGGTCGAGAGCCCGATCCGGAAGAACGGCCCCACGGTCTGCGAGGGCGTGAGCGGCAGCCTCATGCGCCCGCATCATCGTCGAGCGGGGTTGCTGCCCGCCCCGCGACCACGATGTCCCACGCGTATCCGAGCGACCACTCGGGCTCGGTGAGCTCGAGCGACCATCGCGCCACGAGGCGCTTGCGCGCGTGCTCGGGCACCGAGTTGAAGATCGGGTCCTGGCCGAAGAGCGGGTCGCCGGGGAAGTACATCTGGGTGACCAGGCGTTGCGCGAACGCGGCCGAGAACACGGAGAAGTGCACGTGCGCGGGACGCCAGGCGTTGGGATGGTTCCGCCACGGGTACGCCCCCGGTTTGATCGTGATGAACCTGTAGCCGCCCGCAGCGTCGGTGAGGCACCGGCCCGCGCCGCTGAAGTTGGGATCGAGCGGCGCCGGATGCTGATCGCCGCGATGCGCGTATCGTCCCGCAGCGTTCGCCTGCCAGACCTCGATGAGCGCGCCCGCGACGGGATCGCCGTCCTCATCGAGCACGCGCCCGGTGATGGTGATGCGCTCGCCCAGCGGTTCGCCGTCGTGCTGCCGGGTCAGGTCGTGGTCGAGCGGGCCGATCGTCTCGCCGGCGAGCAGCGGCGATGTGAGCTCCGCGAGCCGCCCCGGCAGCACGTGCAGCGGCTGCTTCGGCGCCCGCAGGCGGCTCGATCCGTATGCGGGGTAGTCGTTGGGTGGGTGCGCGGATCGCGTGGAATCAGACATTCAGCCCTCCAGGACCACGGCGAGCCCCTGGCCGACGCCGATGCAGATGGCGGCCAGGCCGATGCCGCCGCCACGACGTCGCAACTCATGGGCGAGCGAGCCGAGGATGCGCGCACCGGAACAGCCGATGGGATGGCCGATGGCGATTGCACCGCCGTTCGGGTTCACCTTCTCCGGGTCGAGTTCCGGCCAGTCCCGAAGACACGCGAGCGACTGCGCCGCAAACGCCTCGTTGAGCTCCACGACGGCGAGATCCTTCCATCCGATGCCGGCTCGGCTGAGCGCCGCGTTGGCGGCCGCAACCGGGCCGATGCCGTACAGAGGCGGCTCGACGGCGCTCACGGCCCGCGCGACGATGCGGGCCAGGGGCTCGCGGCCGGCGCGTCGCGCTCCCTCGGCATCGGCAAGCAGGACCGCCGCCGCCCCATCGTTGAGCGGGGATGCGTTGCCGGCGGTCACGGTGCCGTCGGCGCGGAACGCCGGGCGCAGCTCGGCAAGCGCATCCATCGAAGTGTCGGCTCGGACGGACTCGTCGCGATGCAGATCGACGCCCGGCATCGCGACCACCTCGCCCTCGTACCGACCCGCGTCCCATGCGGCAGCCGCATGCCGGTGGCTGCGCAGTGCGAACGCATCCTGCTCGTCGCGGCTGATCGCGTACCTGGTGGCGAGCACCTCCGCCCCCTCCCCGAGCGAGATCGTCCACTCCTTGGGCATCTGCGGATTGACCATGCGCCAGCCGAGGGTTGTCGAGAACAACGTCTCGTTGGCTCGCGGATAGCCGCGTTCCGGCTTGAGCATCACCCACGGAGCGCGGCTCATCGACTCGACGCCGCCGGCGATGCAGACCGAATGATCACCGACGGCGATCGCCCGGCTCGCGGCGATGACGGCTTCCAACCCCGAGCCGCACAACCGGTTCACCGTGGTGCCCGGCACACTCGGCGGCACACCGGCGAGCAGCAGCGCCATACGCGCGAGGTTGCGGTTGTCCTCGCCCGCGCCATTGCCGTCACCAAACACGACGTCTCCGATCGTCGCCGGGTCAAGCCCGGGGCTCCGGCGCACCAGCTCCGCGATGACCCCGGCGGCGAGATCGTCGGGACGGATGCCGGCGAGCGCACCGCCGTGCCTCCCGATCGGCGTTCGCACCGCGTCCAGGACGAAGACGTCCTCGCTCATGCGCCCTTCGTGGCCTCGAGGGCGCGCAGCACGGTGAGCTCTTCGCCGGTCGGCGGCTCGGTGATTGCGAGGTCGTCGGCCACAGCCAGCGGCCATCCGGTCGCGGCGCGTGCGGCCGCAGCGGTCGAGCCGTGATGCACGCTCACCAGGGTGAGCTCGCAGGTCTTCGGATCCGGCGACAGGATGCCGAAGTCGGTGATGACCACACGTGGTCCGGCTCCCCTGAGGCCCCACCGCTGACGATCACCGGGGCCGGCGCCAAAGCCGACCGAGGTGATGAAGTCGACGCGATCGACAAACGTGCGCGGCGTCTGGCGGAGCACCACGACGACCTCGCGACACGACGCGGCGATCTCGGGAGCGCCCCCCGCACCGGGGAGCCGCACCTTGGGGTGACGGTAGTCGGTGCCGATCACAGTGGTGTTGATATTGGCGTAGCGATCGATCTGTGCCGCGCTCAGGAAGCCGACGTCGATCCGGCCCGGTTGCAGCCAGTAGTTGAAGACCTCCGGCACGCTGACCACCGCGTCGGCGGTCTCGGCGAGAATGCCGTCACCGATCGACAGCGGCAACCGGTCGGGCTTGGCGCCGAGCGTGCCGGACTCGTAGATGAGCACGACGTCGGGCGCGCTGGTCACGCGCGCGAGATTCGCGGCAGTGCTCGGCAGGCCGATGCCGACGAAACAGACGGTGCCGTTGTGCAACTGGCGTGCCGCGGCGACGGTCATCATCTCGTCGGATGTGTACGCCTCGGTCACGCCGCGGGGGCTCGGCGCATCACGTTCTCCTCCATCCAGCGGAGGAAGGTGTCCCGATCCTTGCTGATCGCGTCCCACTCGGTGTAGAACGCGTTGTCCCGTAAGGAGTATCCCTGCGCGTACGAGGGGTGCGACCCTCCCGGCGCCACTGCGACATAGGTGGTGGCGAACGAGGGGAGCACGACCTCCTGGGGCTTGGGGTCGAGGCTGTCGACGATCTCCTCGACGGTGATCAGCGACCGCTTGGCCGCGAGCACCGCCTCCTTCTGCACGCCCAGGATGCCCCACATCTGCACGTTGCCCTTCCGGTCCGCGCGCTGCGCATGGATGATCGTGACGTCCGGTGCCAGCGCGGGGACGGCGGTGAGGACCTCGCCGGTGAACGGACAGGTGATCGGGCGGATCGTGTCGGTCTGCGCCGGCAGGTCGGTGCCGACGTACCCGCGGAGCACGGCGAACGGCAGGCCGCTCGCCCCGGCGAGGTACCGGTTGGCCATGCCGGCATGGCTGTGCTCCTCGAGCTCCAGCGGCAGTGGCCACGCGTTCTCGACCGCGTCGCGGAACCTGTGGAGAGAGCCGACGCCCGGGTTGCCACCCCACGAGAAGATGAGCTTGGTCGCGCACCCCATACCGATCAACTGGTCGTAGATGAGGTCGGGGGTCATGCGCACCAGCGTGAGGTTGCGGCGTTCCTGGCGGATGATCTCGTGACCCGCGGCGAACGGGATGAGGTGCGTGAACCCCTCCATCACCAGCGTGTCGCCATCGTGGACGATCGCGGCGATACCTTCGGAGAGCGAGACGATCTCAGCCATGCTCACAGATCAATGTGTTCGCGTAGCGCACAGTTGTGCTCGCAACCATAGCCCTTTGCTCCGTCCCTCGGCGCGCGGCCGGGACTTGCCTGCCCTCACAAGGATATGTTACGTTCATGCAGAGAACGTGAGTTCGCTATGCGAACATTGGCCATCGGGTAAGTGCGGGGTGCTAGCCATGTCCCTGGAGGACGCCCTCGTCAAATCGGACGGCGTCAATTTCGTCGAGAGCCTGGTTGCCGGCCACGAGCTGTCGCGCCGCGACGTCCTCAAAGCACTCGGCGCCGGGTCGCTGACGCTGGTCGGGGGCAGCCTCCTCGAGGCGTGCGGTTCCCTTGGGAACACCGGAGGGTCCTCGAGCGCCGGGACGATCAAGATCGGCTTCGTCAGCCCGCTGACCGGCCCTGCCGCGGGCTTCGGTGAGCCGGATCCCTACGTCCTCTCGCTCGCGAGGAAGGCGCTCGCAGGGGGCCTCACCGTCGGCGGCAAGAAGTACGACGTCCAGATCATCGACGAGGACAGCCAGTCGGGGCCGCGCGCCGCGCAGGCGGCGAGCGACCTGATCAACGCGCAGAACGTCGACCTCATCCTCACGACCTCCGCACCGGAGACGGTGAATCCCGTCTCCGACGCCGCCGAGGCTGCCGGCGTTCCGTGCATCTCCACCGTGGTGCCGTGGGAGGCGTGGTACTTCGGTCGCCAGACCAACCCCGCCGCACCCGTGCCCTTCAAGTGGACGTACCACTTCGCGTTCGGGGTTGCCCAATTCGCCAGCGCCTACGCGCACCTGTGGCCCCAGGTCCCCACCAACAAGGTCGTCGGCGTGATGTGGCCGAACGACGCGGACGGCAACGCGATCCGGATGGCGCTCGGACCCGCGCTCACGAAAGCCGGATACACGATCGTCGATCCAGGCGCGTACGCGGACGGGACCACCGATTACACGGCGCAGATCGCCGAGTTCAAGAGCAAGAACTGCGAGATCTTCAACACGTTCCCGATCCCGCCGGACTTCGTCACGTTCTGGGAGCAGGCGGCGCAGCAGGGATACAAGCCGAAGATCGCGCAGATCGCGAAGACCGGCCTGTTCCCATCGCAGGTGCAGGCACTCGGTTCCATCGGCGACGGGCTCGCAAGCGGCGTCTACTGGGCGCCGACGTGGCCGTACACGTCGTCACTCACCGGGATCTCGTCGGCGAGCCTGGCGAGCGGATACGAGGCGAGCTCCGGCAAGGAGTGGAACCAGCAGGCCGGCGCGAGCCTCGCTCTCTTCGACGTTGCCGCAGCGGCGCTCAAGGCAAGTGGCAATCCCAAGAACAAGCAGGCGGTTGCGACGGCGATGAAGACGCTTGCGGTCGACACGCCGCTCGGTCATCTCGCCTGGGGAACCGGGCCTGTGCCCAATGTCGTCGCGACGCCGATCATCGGCGGACAGTGGGTGGCGACACCGGGAACGGCCTACCCCATCAACTTCGTGATCTGCGAGAACTCGAACGACTCCAACGTTCCCGTGGCGGCAAAGCTGACCGCGTACAGCTGACGCAGGGGCGCGTATCGTCGTGCCGATGTCAACCCCGTTGCTCGATGCCAGTGGCATCGCCCAACGCTTTGGCGCGCTCCTCGTTCTGGACGGTGTTGACTTCCGCCTCGCGAGCGGGGAGTCGGTCGGCGTCGTCGGCCCGAACGGAGCGGGCAAGACGACATTGCTGAGCATCCTCGCGGGCTCGATCCATCCGACGTCCGGTCGCGTGCGTTTCGACGGCAACGACGTCACGAGCGTGCGCGCCGACCGCCGCTGCCGCCTCGGCATTGCGCGGACACATCAGATCCCGCGTCCGTTCGTCGGCATGACGGTGTTCGAGAACGTGCTGGTTGGCGCGATGCTCGCGAAGGGCCAGCGCCGTGCGGGCGCCTACGCGCGCGTCGTCGACGTCCTCCAGACCTGCGGTCTCGTCGATGTCGCCAACCGCCGCGCGGGGGACCTCGGTCTCCTCGATCGCAAGCGAGTTGAGCTCGCGCGAGCACTGGCAACGGACCCGAAGGTCCTGTTCCTCGACGAGATCGGCGGTGGGCTCACCGATGCCGAGGCGATCGAGCTGGTCGCCACCATCCAGCTGCTCCGCCGGCGCGGCATCGCGATCATCTGGATCGAGCACATCGTGCACATCCTCGTGCAGGCGATCGACCGGCTGGTCTGCCTCGACGCGGGGCGGGTCATCGCCGACGGACTGCCGCACGACGTGCTCGCCGACACCGCCGTCATCGACGCGTACCTGGGCGCATCCGTTACGTGAGCCTGCTCGAGGTCCGTGCGGTCGATGCGGAGTACGGACTGCTGAAAGCGGTGCGCGCCGTGTCGCTCACCCTCGAGGAGGGCGAGACGCACGCGCTGGTGGGCGCCAACGGCGCAGGAAAGACCACGCTGCTGCGGGTCATCGCCGGCGCGCACCGTCCTTCGGCCGGGAGCATCGTCTTCGACGGCATCGACATCACGAGGATTCCTGCGCACAAGCGCGTGGCCCTCGGGATCGCGCTGGTGCCCGAGGGCAGGCGTCTGTTTCCCGGGCTGACCGTCGCGGAGAACCTTACCGTCGCAGGCGGTCACCGCCGCGACGGTCCGTGGACGGTGGACCGCGTTCTCGAGATCTTCCCGATGCTGCAACACCGGCGGGGTCAGCGCGCCGCGACGCTCTCCGGAGGCGAGCAGCAGGCCACCGCCATCGGACGAGCGCTCATGTGCAATCCGCGACTCATCCTGCTCGACGAGGTCTCGCTCGGGCTGGCTCCCAGAGCCGTGACGGGGGTCTACGACTCGTTGCGGGGACTCATCGGGGGCGGGACGACCGTCATCCTCGTCGAGCAGGACCTTGGTCGTGCGCTCGCGGTCGCGTCACGAGTCACGTGCATGCTCCACGGAGAGGTCGTGCTCGAGGGTACGGCGGCAGCCCTGAGCCGGGAGCAGATCACGGCGGCGTACTTCGGCGTGCGACCCTCACCGGGGGTTGGAGCCGGCTCGTGAACTGGGTGAACGTGCTGCTCCAGGGCGTGCTCCTCGGCGGCTTCTACGCGCTGCTCGCCTGCGGTCTCTCGTTGATGTTCGGCGTGATGCGCATCATCAATCTCGCCCACGGCGACATCGCGGTGATCGGCGCATACCTCATCTGGGTGCTCGTCAATCAGACCTCGATTCCGCCATGGCTCGCCGCCCTCCTCGTGCTCCCCGTGATGTGGGTTGCCGGTTATGCCATGTACATCCTCCTGCTCGAGCGCAGCCGGCGCGCGGGCATGCTGGTGCCCCTGCTGACCACGTTCGGACTCGCGATCGTGATCGAGAACGTGCTCCTGCAGGTGTTCTCGCCCGACGATCACTCGCTGCTGAGCAGCACGGGCACGCTGGCGACATCCAGCATCACCTTCGGCGGTCTCTCGATCTCGGTCTTCGGGGTGCTCACGCTGGCCACCGCGGTGATCGTGCTGACCAGCCTGCAGGCGTTCCTGTCACGCACGACCTCGGGCCGTCAGATGCGCGCGACCGCGGAGGATCCCGACGTCGCGGAGTTGGTGGGGATCAACGCTCGCGCGGTGTACGCCAGGGCCACGGCCATCGCCGTCGCCATCGCGGGTCTCGGAGGGATATTCCTCGCCATCCGCCAGACGTTCGACCCGTCGACCGGCCCGACGCAGCTGATCTTCGCCTTCGAGGCCGTCGTCATCGGGGGCTTCGGATCGCAATGGGGGACGCTGCTGGGCGGCATCGTCCTCGGCGTGGCGCAGGTGATCGGCGCGCAGGTCAATCCTCAGTACTTCGTCCTGTTCGGTCACATCGTGTTCCTCGCCGTGCTCGCGTCACCGCGTGGCGGTCTCCTCTCGCGACGAGGCAGCGCGTTGTGATCCGCGTTCACGGCGCGCCACTCGCCGGGGGCTTCCGCGTGCAGCGCTGGACTCGCGTCTCGATCGTCTCGGCGTTGCTCAGCATCGCACTCGTCGCCGTCCTCGCGCTCGTCCCCTTCCTCTTCGGCGCGGACGTGACCGAACAGCTCACCACCCTCCTGATCTTCGTGATCCTCGCGGTCATGTGGAACGCGCTGGCAGGCTATGGAGGGCTCATCTCGGTCGGACAGCAGGCGTTCATCGGACTCGGCGCCTACGGCACGATCTACCTCACGCAGCACGGGTTCACGCCGTATGTGGCGATGATCGTTGCGGGACTTGGCGCGGGCGCCGTGGCCGTGCCGACGTCGCTGATCATGCTGCGTCTGCGCGGCGGTCAGTTCGCCATCGGCATGTGGGTGGTCGCCGAGGTCTTCGGCATTCTCGTCACCCTCGACTCCGGTCTCGGCGGCGGCACCGGGGTCTCCCTCAACGGTCTGAACGTCTTCGCTCCGGGATACCGCCAGGCGTACACCTTCTGGCTCACGCTCATGTGCGCGACTCTGTTGCTGGGCCTCGTCTTCTTCCTTCTCCGGCGCCGCATCGGGACGTCGCTTCAGGCGGTCCGCGACGACGAGGGGGCCGCGGCGTCGCTCGGCGTCAACGTCGTGCGCTCGAAGCGCGTCCTGTTCGTGGTCGCAGCGGTCGGATGCGGCATCGCCGGCGCGCTGTACCTCGCCAACACGCTCTTCATCCAGACCACCTCGGTGTTCGGCGTGCAGTGGACCGCGTACATGCTCTTCATGGTGCTGGTCGGCGGGCTCGGCACGTTCGAGGGCCCGATCATCGGCGCGATCATCTTCTACCTCATCCAGGCACAATTCGGCGACAGCGGCGCCTGGTATTTCGTCGGCCTCGGGGCGACGGCAATCGCGTTCGCCCTCTTTCTGCCCCACGGGATCTGGGGAGCCGTCGACCGGCGCTTGCAGTTGCGACTGCTCCCGGTCGGCTACACACTACGAAGGCTCGACGCGCCGGCGCGCGCCGGCTCCGATCAACCGCCAACCGACGCGTAAATCCAGGAAATGGAGGACGGGGTCATGACCACGACAGTCGACGGCAACGTGCGTGAGTGCAGGCAGTTCATCGGCGGTGACTGGGTGTCCGCCGACGACGATCGCATGTTCGACGACCTCGATCCGTTCACCGGCGACGTGGTCGCGCGCGTGGCAGCCGGCACGCGCGCCGACGCGCGCCGGGCGATCGAAGCGGCGGCCGCGGCGTTCCCCGCATGGGCGCAGACCCCTCCCGCGGAGCGCCAGCGCATCTTCCTCAAAGCGGCCGACATCCTCGAGAGCCGGCAGGACGAGATCGTTGGATGGCTCGCTCGCGAGACCGGCAGCAGCTTCGGCTTCGGCATGTTCCAGATGCATTTCGTGCCCGGTCTCTTCCGTCAGGCCGCGGGCTCGGCCTACGCGCCCGTGGGCCAGATCATCCCGTCCGACATGCCGGGCGCGGTCGCGATGGGGATCCGGCGGCCGGTGGGCGTGGTCGGCGCCATCGCGCCCTGGAACGCGGCGCTCATCCTGTCCGCGCGTTCGATCGCCGCCCCACTCGTGTTCGGCAACACCGTCGTCCTGAAACCGTCCGAGGAGTCGCCGTTCAGCGGTGGACTCGTCTGGGGCGAGATCTTTGCCGAGGCGGGGCTCCCCGCCGGCGTGCTGAACATCGTCACCCACGCGCCGGGTGAGGCGGGACCGATCGGCGACGAGCTCGTCGAGCACCCGAAGGTGCGACGCCTCAACTTCACCGGGTCGACCGCCACCGGCCGGCGGCTGGCCGAGGCGGCCGGCCGAAACCTCAAAAGGGTGGTGCTCGAGTTGGGCGGCCAGAACCCGCTCATCGTGCTGTCCGACGCCGACCTGGACTACGCGGTCGACGCCGCGGCGTTCGGCGCCTTTCTCCACCAGGGACAGATCTGCATGTCGGCGCGGCGCATCATCGTCGAGCGGCCCATCGCCGATGCGTTCATCGACGCGCTCACGCGCAAGACCGCTGGCCTCAAGGTCGGCGACCCGAAGGAGATGGACACGATCATCGGCCCGCTCATCAACCCCGCGGCACTCGCGATGGTGCGGAGTCGCGTCGACGCGGCGGTGGCGAGCGGGGCGAGGGTGCTCACCGGCGGGGCCACGTCCGGACCGTGTTACCAACCGACGCTCGTGAGCGACGTTCCCGCCGGCTCCGACCTGGATCGGATGGAGACGTTCGGACCTGTGGCGACCGTCGAGGTGGTCGACAACGAGGACGAGGCCGTGGCGCGGGCGAACGCGACGTCATACGGGCTTTCCTCGGGCATCATCACCAGCGATGCGGACCGCGGGACCGCACTCGCGGGCCGGATCGAGGCCGGCATCGTCCACGTGAACGACCAACCGGTGCACGACGAGCCGCAGATGCCGTTCGGCGGCGTCAAGGACAGCGGCTGGGGACGCTTCGGCGGCACCTTCGCGATGGACGAGTTCACCGAGCTGCGCTGGGTCACGGTGCAGCGCGGTCGCCGGCCCTTCCCCTTCTAGCCGGTCACCGGCGGCGTGCGGACTCAGGTTGCGATCGTCGGGGCCGGCCCTGCAGGGCTGATGCTCGCCCATCTGCTCAGCCTCGAGGGCATCGAGTCGATCGTCATCGAGTCGCACCCACGAACGTACGTGGAGCAGCGCGTGCGCGCCGGCGTGCTCGAGCAGGGGAGCGCGGACCTGCTCGACGCCACCGGCGTCGGTGCGCGGATGCGGAGCGAGGGGCTCGTGCATCACGGCATCCTGCTGCGCTTCGGCGGCGGCGACCACCGCATCGACTTCGGCGCGCTCACGGGCGGACGTGGGATCACGGTGTACGGGCAGCAGGAGATCGTCAAGGACCTCATTGCGGCGCGCGTCGCGGCCGGCCATCCGATCCTCTTCGAGGTGAGCGATGTGCGCCTGCACGACATCAGCACCGAACACCCGTCGGTGAGCTTCATGCTCGACGGAGCGAGCACGAGCATCGACTGCGACATCATCGCGGGGTGCGACGGGTTCCACGGGGTATCGCGTGCCAGCATCCCCGAGGGCGTGCTGACCGCATACGAGCGCCAGTACCCGTTCGCGTGGCTCGGAGTCCTGGCCGGCGTCGCACCCTCGAGTGAGGAGCTCATCTACTGCTATCACGAGCGAGGGTTCGCGCTGCTCAGCATGCGATCCCCGACGGTGAGCCGCCTGTACCTGCAGGTTCCCGACGACGAGCGCATCGGCGACTGGCCGGACGCGCGCATCTGGAAGGAGTTGCACACGAGGCTCGCCGCGGGCGGCTGGGCACTCGCCGAGGGCCCGATCACCGAGAAGGGCATCTCTGCGATGCGCAGCTTCGTCGTGGAACCGATGCAGTTCGGGCGGCTGTTCCTCAGCGGTGACGCGGCGCACATCGTTCCGCCGACCGGTGCCAAGGGGATGAACCTCGCACTCCGCGACGTGAGCGTGCTTGCGCATGCTGTGACTTCCTTCTACACCAACGGGGACACGCGGTTGCTCGACGGGTACTCGACCAACTGTCTGCGCCGCGTCTGGCGGGCGCAGCACTTCTCGTGGTGGATGACGTCGATGCTGCACCGTTTTCCAGACGGTGACGCCTACCAGGCGCGGCTCCAGCTGGCGCAGCTCGCCTACACGGTCGACTCGCGTGCGGCGTCGGCGAGCCTCGCCGAGAATTATGTGGGGTACGAATGGACGTCGATGTGAACGCATCCGAAGGCAGCGCGCGAGCACTGACCGAGCAGGTCGCCGCCAGACTGCTGCAGTGTCCGGATCCCAGGCTGCGTGAGCTGATGGTCGGGCTCATCCGCCACCTGCACGGATTCGCCGCGGAGCAGCGACTCACCGAGGAGGAATGGATGGCGGGCATCCGTTTTCTCACGGAGGTCGGACACATGTGCTCCGATCGGCGCCAGGAGTTCATCCTGCTCTCGGACACGCTCGGGCTCTCGATGCTCGTCGACCTCATCAATCACGGCGCTGCGAGCAGCGCCACCGAATCCACCGTGCTCGGTCCGTTCTACGTGGAAGGCGCTCCATGGCGATCCAACGGCGACGCCATCACCGGCGACCTCGGCGACGAGCCGCTGCTGGTGAGCGGTCATGTGCGCGATACAGCGGGGCGACCGCTCGCGGGAGCCACCGTCGACGTGTGGCAGAACGCCAGCAACCGGCTCTATGCCGTGCAGGATCATGGGCAGTCGCCGGAGAACCTTCGCGGCCGGTTTCGCACCGGCTCCGACGGATCATTCGCCTTCCGCACGGTGCGACCGGTGGATTACCCGATCCCCGACGACGGCCCGGTGGGTCGGATGCTGCGCGCGACGGGCCGTCATCCGTGGCGGCCGGCACACATCCATTTCATCGTGTCGGCGGACGGCTGCACGCCGGTCACGACCCACGTCTTCGACTCGGTGAGCAGATACCTCGATTCCGACGCGGTGTTCGGCGTCAAGCCGTCACTGGTCCGAACCCTGGTCGAGCACGATCCCGCGACTGAAACGGCGTCGGCGGGGATCCGGGGGCACTGGTACTCGGTTGAGGTCGACATCACGCTGGAGCCCGCTCCCGGGTCCTAACCCGCGTCCGGGGTCCCTTCCTCCAACTCCTGCTGAACCCTGCGCATGCCCCGCAGCCAGCGCTCCGGGTCGTCCGTCTTGCGCTGCATCCACGTCTGCGCAATCGGGTCGGAGAGCACCAGGAAGCGCTCCGCGAGCATGGCCTCGACCACCGAGACGGCGATCTCCTCGGGTTCCTTGACAGGGCCCGCCACCGCAGCCGCGAAACGGGGATCCGCCGCCGCCAGCATCGGCGTTCGCACGCCGAGGGGCGCGACCAGCGAGACGCGGATGCCGCGATGGTGGTATGTGATCGACAACCATTCGGCGAGCCCGACGACCGCATGCTTTGTGGTGGCGTAGGTGACGTTGCCGTGGCTGGTGAGGATGCCGGCCATCGACGCCGTGTGCACGAGGTACCCGCCCCCTCGCGCGAGCATGCCCGGGAGCACCGCCCGGACCGCGTGGACGTGGGCCATGACATTGATCGCCCACTGCGCATTCCAGACCTCCGGCTCGGTCGTCAGGATGTCGCCGCCGGTGGCGACGCCGGCGTTGCTGAAGCAGACGTCGATCGGCCCGAGCCGGGCCTCGACGTCGGCGACCATCGCGTTCACCGACGCCTCGTCGCCGACGTCGGCCCTGACCGCGATCCCGTCCAGGGCTTCGGCCACCGCCCGGCAACCCTCCCAGTCGCGATCGACGACGGCGACACGCGCGCCGGCAGCAGCGAATGCGCGGCACGATGCCGCGCCGATCCCGCTTGCGCCGCCGGTGACGATGGCGACCTTGCCGCTCAGCTCGATGCCGTGGCTCCCTCGAGCCATCGCACCGCAGCCTCGGCGCTGCGGTCCGGCGGAAACACGGGATAGGTCACGTGCTCGATCACTCCATCACGGAGGAACATCGTCAGGCGCTTGATCAGGATCATGTTCCGAAACGTGAAGGTCGGGAGGCGCAGGGCGTTCACCATCGCGAGATCCGCGTCGGAGAGCACCTCGAAGGGGACGCCCAGCCGATCCACCATCTCGCGCTGATAGTCCGTGGTCTGCGTGCTCATCCCGACGACCGAGGCGCGGAGTGCCGTCAGCTCGCCGAAGTGATCGCGGAATCCGCACGTCTGCGGCGTGCATCCGCGAGCGCCGGGGATCTCATCCCAACCGGCCGGTGGGGCGAGGCCCTCCTCCCCGGTCCGTGGGTATGCGTACACGACAGTCCAGCCGCGCAGTTCGGAGAGCTGCACGCGCCGTCCGCTCGTGGAGTTGAGCGCTATGGCGGGGATCTGCAATCCCGTGAGATGGTCGCAGGCGCCGTCGTCACGCGGAATCGGCAGATCCGACGGCAGCAGCATGATGTCGTCGTTCCCGCTCGAGGACATCAGCCCAGTTCGTAGTCGAGATGGAGCGCGTGCGACCCGTCGTCGGAGATCGTTATCAGGCCGACTCCCGAGATGCCCGACAGCTGGCCGGTGCCGGATCCGGGCGAGATCAGGTACCGGCTCAGGGGAGGCTCATTGCCAAGGACGGTCGAGATGTGCAGCAACACGAAGCTTCCCTCGCGGCCGTCGACGGTGCCGGTGATCCGCTCCAGTGCGACGTAACCCGCGCCGGAAAAGGCGCCGCCCTGCCCGGGCGTCCGCGTGTAGAGCATGACCACGGTGCTGGCCCCCTCGATCGCGCCCGTGAAGGTCTTCGCGAGTCGCAGGCCGCCGAAGTCGACACCGGTGTCCTTGGGAAGCTCGAGCGCCTGCGGTTGCTGGGAGTCGATGACGAAGGCGGCGTTGATGTGGGGCACGGTCGCAGTCTAGTGCCGCGCACGACGGGTCAGTGCCTGACCTCTTCGGGCGTCTCGTACCAGCGGATGCGCTCACCGACCCGGCTTCGGAGCTTCCACGCCCGGGACTTCGGCGCGTCCTCGATCGCCTGTTGCAGCGCCCCGACCTGGGCGGCGACATCGTGGGTCGCCCCGGGCAACGGCTCCTGCGACCACAGCGCCGCGACCTTCTGCACATTGCGTTCGACGGTGTGGCAGAAACCCCAATCCCTCCCCAGGACGGACCGAACCCGAGCAAGGCTGACGCCGTCGAGCTCGGCGTCGTCGTCGCTCAGGGCGTGGTCGGCGAGCAGGCAGAGGGTGTCGCCCAGATCCTTGCGGTTGATCTCCCACACCTGGAGCTTGCTGAGCAGCAGGTCGGCGAGCGTGATCGTCGGCGCGGCGCCGTCGAGCCGTCCGCGGAGGTCGAGCTTGTGCGACATCACGAGCTCGTCGATGACCACGTCGATCGACCACCTCCCTGAGGGCTCGCCGTAGTACAAGCGCGTCGCCCCATGGAGGCCGTTGAAGAACTGGTCGGGGAGGTAGCCCTGCGTCATGAGCAGAGCCTTGAACTTCGTCGAGGCGGCTGCGCTGATCGCGAAGTCCATGTCCTCGTAGGAGCGGGCGTACGGCCCGGTTCGAACGCTCGGGCAGCGCAGCCAGACCGCCAGGCCCCCGATGAGCCGCGCTGAAAGGCCCAGGGCGACCGCCGCATCCGCCAGCCGCCTCGCCTCGTCGCGGATGTCGGTGAGGATGGGCGTCGCGCTGTCCGCCATCAGCAGTGTCCGCTCAGCATCGGGACATGGTAAGGGCGGCCGGTGTGGTCACCGACCGCCCTCCCAGCCAAGGGGCAGATTCGCTCACTCCGGCGGGAGTTCCTTGTACACGAAGCTGATGTTCACGCCCTGCCGGGCGCGGATGAAACGCGGGATGTAATAGAGGAGCGCGCCGCCCACCATCAGCCCTGCCAGCCACGCCGGGATCCACCACCAGTCGTCGCGGTTGCCGTTCATGACCGACGCCGGGTTGATGAACGAGATGGCGATCATGCCGATGAACTCCAGGATCGACAGCGTTCCGACGATGTAGAGCACCGGGATGCCGAGGAATTTGACGTTGGCCGGCGACCCTTGATACAGGTCAGGCCTTCGCATCGGCAGGGCGATTGCGGCCACGCCGACGATGATCACCGCGAGCGCCCCGGCGAGCACGATCAGACCGAGCACCAGCTGGAACTGATTCCCGTACACACTCCAGATCACGAATGCGGCGATGATCACGTTGGTGACGATGATCGCGTTCACCGGCGAGTGGGTTCGCTCGTTGACATTCGCGAGGCTCTCGGGCATGAGCCGGTCGAACGACCACGCGAAGAACGACCGGATCGGCATGAACGTATTGGCGATCATCGAGGGCAATGACCAGAACAGGAAGGAGCCCATGATCAGGATGGTGAGAACCGGGGTGTTGAAGACCAGGGCCGCGAGGAACGGATAGAACGGACCGGACGGGATCTTGTACGCGGAGCTCGCGTCGTTGAGCGCGTACACGAAGTTGTAGCCCGCGACGCGGAAGAGCAGCAGGACGCCGATGATCAGGAGGACGGTGTCCCAGCCGAGCGCCCCGAACATGACGGAGAGCTGGCGCCGGCGGTTCGAAGCGCTCTTCAGCTCGCCAGACATGTACACCGACCAGAAGTTCCACATCATGAAGCCCTGGATCGAGAAGAGCGTCGGCAGTGTGGCGCTGCCGTTCCAGAAGTTCGGCGCCGCTGACGCCGCTCCCGGAGCGCCGCTGATGACCGCCGCGACGTTGCCGCCACCAAAGCTCTTGTTCAGCGCGTCGAAGTGCGAGAAGAAGTCGCTCTGGCTGCCGACGAGGAGCACGGCAAACGCGAGCAGCGTGCCCACCATTGCGATGATGAACGAGTAGTTCTGCCAGCGGAAGGTCGCCTTGGTTCCGCGGATGAGGATGAGCGTCTGGAGCGCGACCATGAACAGCGATGCACCGAGAATCCAGCTGTTGTTGGTCTGGAACGAGTTCCCCCAGTCGATCAGCGTGGTGTTGTTGGCGAACGACCCGAGCGCGACCAGCACCGGACCGAGCGCGAGGAGTGAGAAGAACTTGGCGAAGAACGCGGCGCCGAGCAGGCCGCCCATGATCATGCAGAGGTTGGAGATCAACGCCAGCGGCGGAGAGAGGACTCGACTGACCCAGACGTAGTCACCACCGACTCTCGGCATGCTCGCTCCGAGCAGCGCGAACATGATGAGGACGGGGATGTTGATGAGCGCGACGAGGATCAGAACGCCGACGACGTCCGCACCCGGGAACGCGACGAGCGCGAAGAAGATGGAGTAAGCGATCGTCGAGCCGACCGGCGCCGAGATGACCGCGTTGAAGATCGTGGCATCGACTGCTGACGCAGAGCGCACCAGCCCCGTGCTGTTGCGGACGAACAGCCTGCTCGCGGTTGCCATGGCGACCCTCCGGCGGCGTGCCCGCCACCAACTTGACACTCGCGTCGAAAACAGGCAGAGTTTGAACACAATCGAACACCACTGTCAAGAGACTCATGGACACGGAGGGACAACTTCCGGTCAAGACCCGACAAATGACAGGTAGTCCACGGAGGCGAGGCGCAGCGTGTTAGCCGTCGAACGGCGCTTGAAGATCCTGGAGCGGGTCGCCGAGGACCAGGCGATCGAGGTCAGCACGCTCGCGCGTGACTTCCAGGTTTCCGAGATGACCGTCCGTCGCGACCTCCACCGGCTCGAGCGAGACGGCTTCGTCCGCCGGACATACGGGGGGGCCACCACCCATCTCGTCCGAACCTTCGAGGTGGGCGCCAACGCCCGCACCCTACACCGGGCGAGGGAGAAGCGCGTCATCGCCAAGCGCGCCGCCGAGCTAACGGTCGGCGTCCGCGCGCTGTTCCTCGGCATCGGCACCACGGTCGAGTACTTCGCCCGCCTGCTCCCGGTGCGCGAAGACCTCATGGTCATCACCCCGTCGCTCGCCGTGGCCAGCCTGCTCGGCACGCGCAACGTCCGCGTGATCATCGCGGGCGGTCTGGTTCGCCAGGACGAGCTGACCTGCATCGGCGCCTCGGCCGTCGAGGCCGTTCGCCGCTACAACACCGACACGGCCGTGATCGGCGCGGCGGGACTCTCCGCGCGCCGCGGCATCACCGAGCTCGATGATCGCGACGCCGACGTGATCCGGGGCGGCCTCGAACGCACCGAGCGGATCATCGTCATCGCCGACGGCTCGAAGTTCGGGGCGGTCGCGATGAGCACGGTCCTGCCGATCGACCAGGTGTCCACCGTGGTGACCGACAGCAGTGCCGACGCCGAGGAGATCGGGCGCATCGAGCAGGCGGGTGTCGAGGTGGTGATCGCCGGAATGGACGCGGCGATGCTCCGTCCCGTGGAGCACGGCCGAACGCGCCTGTCCGACGTCCGCAGGCCGGCATGACGCTGCTGCGTCGAATCTTCGGCGTCGACAAGCCGGTGATCGCGATGCTGCATCTGCCCGCGCTGCCAGGCCGGCCGCGACATGACCGCGCCGCCGGGATGCGCCATCTTGTCGAGACCGTCGAACGCGACCTCGAGTCCCTGCAGGCCGCAGGCGTCGACGGGTTCCTCTTCTGCAACGAGGCCGACCTGCCGTATCAGATGCGGGTGGGACCCGAGGTCGCGGCGGGCATGGCGGCGGTCATCGGCCAGGTGCGCGATCTGATCACCCGCCCGTTCGGCATCGACCTCGTGTGGGATCCGGTGTCGAGCCTTGCGGTGGCGCGCGCGACCGGCGCGTCCTTCGTCCGTGAGGTGTTCACGGGAGCGTTCGAGAGCGATCTCGGCCTGATGCGCCCCGACTTCGGGGCGATCGCGGCGTACCGGGAGCAGATCGGCGCCAAGTCGGTGGCGCTGTTCAGCAACATCACGCCGGAGTTCGCGAGCAGCCTCGGGAACCGCTCGATCGCCACGCGCGCCAGGAGCGCCGCGTACCTCGGTGTCGACGCCATCCTCATCAGCGGTCAGATCACCGGCACCGCAACCCACATCTCCGAGCTGTACGAGGCCAAGGAGGCCGTTCCCGAGGTCCCGGTGCTCGCCAACACCGGGGTTCGCGAGGAAACCGTCGATTCGATCTTCGCGGTGGCCGACGGTGTCTTCGTCGGCACCAGCCTGAAGCGTGACGGGATCACCTGGAACCCCGTGGACCCAGCGAGGGCCGAGCGCTTCATGACCGCCGCGCACCGGGCGCGCGAGGCGGTTCCCGCCTGACATGGCGAGGGACTGACGTGGCGAAGACGAGGATCTACTTCGTCAGTGATCTGCACGGCTCGAGCGTGTGTTTCCGGAAGTTCGTCAACGCCGCCAAGGTCTACGAGCCGGACGTGCTCATCCTCGGCGGCGACGTCGCGGGGAAGGCCATCCAGTCCATCGTCCGCACCCCGGGTGGGCGCTGGCAGTGCACGTTCGTCGGCACCGACTACGACGTCGTGGAAGGGCCCGAGCTCGTCGCGCTCGAGAAGCTCATCTCCGACCATGGCTATTACCCGTACCGCGCCGACCCCGGCGAGCTCGAGGCGAAGGAGGCGAACGGCGGCCTCGACGACGTCTTCCTGCAGTTGATGCGCCAGCGCCTGACCGAGTGGCTCGACCTTGCCGACGACCGACTTCGTCCTCTCGGTATCCCGCTCTATTTCATGCTCGGCAACGACGATCCGGAGGACCTCGGCGCGCTGCTCGACAGCGCTCCCTGGGGCACGCATGACGAGGGCAAGGTCGTCTGGCTCGACGACGAGCACGAGATGATCAGCTGCGGGTATTCCAACATCACCCCGTGGCACACCTACCGCGAGCAGGACGAGGACCATCTGCGCGCGACCATCGATGCGATGGTGCCGATGCTCCAGCACCCCGAACGCGCGGTCTTCAACCTGCACGCCCCGCCGTATGGAACCCAGCTCGACGAGGCCCCCCTCCTCGATGCGAACCTGCAGGTGCAGGCGACCCTCGGTCAGGTGCGGATGGTGGCCGTGGGCAGCACGGCCGTGCGCGAGGCCGAGCAGGCCTACCAGCCGCTGCTCGGGTTGCACGGGCACATCCACGAGTCGTCGGGCATCAGGAGGATCGGTCGCACCGTCATCCTCAACCCCGGCAGCGATTACTCGACCGGCGCGCTGAACGGCGCGCTCGTGACTCTCGACGGCGAAAAGGTCAAGGCACAGCAGCTGGTTCGCGGGTAGCCGGTGGCCACGACGGTGACCGATACGCTCGTGTCCGTCGACGTCGGCACGTCCGGTGCACGCGCAACCGCCTACGACTCTGACGGGGCGATGCTCCTCGAGGTGCGGCGCCCCTACCCGACCCGCACGCCGCGCGACGGGTGGGCGGAACAGGACGCGGCGCAGTGGCGGTCGTCATCCCTGTCAGCGCTCGGCGCGCTGATCGCCCAGCTCGGTGGCGGGCACGCCATCCTGGCGATCGGACTCACCGGGCAGTGCCCGTCGGTGGTCCCCATCGACGGTCGGGGCACACCGCTCCGCCCCGCGCTCATCTACCGGGACAACCGCGCGGTGGCGGAAGCAGCAGCGCTCTGTGCGGCGTTCGGCGCCGAGGCGCTGCACACGCTCACCGGGCACGTGCCCGCGGCATTCCACGTCGCCGCCAAGATCCTGTGGATACGAGCCAACGAGCCGGAGGTCTTTGCGGCCGCGCGACTCTTCGTCCAGCCGACGGAGCTCATCGCGCTCACGCTCACCGGTGAGGCGGTCACGGATTGGTCGATGGCCGCGGCGAGCGCGATGCTGAACCTTCGCGAGCGGCGCTGGGCGCCGGAACTGTTGGGGGCGGTCGGCCTCGAAGCGTCCCAGCTTCCGGATCCACGCCCGTCGTGGAGCGTCATCGGCGAGCTGCGTCCGTCTCTGGTCGCAAGGTTCGGGCTCACCCGGGCGATCCCGATCGTCGCCGGCGCCGGCGACAGCATCGCCTGCGCCTTCGGCGCCGGGGTGACGTCTCCGGGACCCGTGAGCGAGATGGCGGGAAGCTCAACGTGCCTGAACACCGTGGTGGCCGAGCCCACCACCGACCTGGCGATCACCCACTACCCGAGCGCCGTCGACTCCGACGGGTACGTGACCGAGGTCGGGATCAACACGGCGGGCGAGGCGGTGGACTGGCTCGCTTCGCTCACCTACGGTGGCCGCTCGGGCCGCCTGGGCACCGCCGACTTCGAGCGCCTCGACCGCGAGGCGGCGGAGGTCGCGCCCGGTGCGGACGGCCTGCTCTTCGTCGCCGTCCTCGGCGACGGCGAGCGCGACGACCCGACGCTCCGGGGTGCGGCTCTCGGGCTCTCGGTCCGGCACGACCGCCGGACGCTCGCGCGCGCAGCGCTCGAGGGCGTCGCGTTCGCGATCCGCGCCCATGTCGAAGGTCTCGGCAGGGCGAGCACGCCCGCCACCGAGATGCGCGTGTCGGGCCGGCCCGCGTCGCTGCGGACGTGGAACCAGATCAAGGCCGACGTGCTCGGGATCCCGATCCTGCGGGTCCCCGGCGACGCCACCACGGCCGGCGTCGCCATGCTCGCCGGCCTCGGCGTCGGTGTGTATCCGGATGCCGAGTCGGCGGTCTCCGTCGCCTGCCGCCCCGATGCGCCGATCGAGCCCGATCCTGCCAATCATGACCGATACGCAGCGGTGTACGAGCACTACCGGACGGCCGTCGCCTCGACCACGCTCCACGCCGGCGTGGTCGGGTCGTCGATCGAGGCGCAGCCGCCAGCAACCCGTGCGGGAGAGCGTGCATGAAAGTCAACCTGGGCATCAACACGTGCTTTGCGCTGAAGCGGTGGCCGCGTCCCGCCGACTGGGCGTCGGTGGTGCGCAACGACCTCGGGCTGGATCTCGTCGAGCTGTCGCTCGACCTGGTCGAAGGAATCGAGACCTTCGCGGGCAGCCGCGACGCCGTCGAACGTCACCGCGCCGCCCTCGATGCCAACGGCTTGCGCGCGCACGCGACCTTCACTGGGTTGTCTGCGTACTCGCTCGACCTGCTCATGCATCCCGACCAGGGGCGGCGCGAGGCTGCGCTGCAGTGGTACCGGACCATCATCGATCTGACCGCCTCGCTCGGGGCGCGGGCCACCGGTGGCCACGTCGGTGCGATGAGCGTTCCCGACTGGAACGATCCCGAGCGCCGCGGCGAGCGCTGGGAGGGCATGAGGCGCGACCTCGCCACCATCGCCGCTCACGCGAACACCGCCGGCCTGGAGTACCTCCTCGTCGAGAACCTGGTTGCGGTGCGAGAGCCGTCGACCATGGCCCAGCTGGACGAGCTCATCAACGACGGCGACGCAAATCATGTTCCCTGGCGGCTCTGCCTCGACGTCGGACATCACTGCGTGCCCGGAACCGAGGGCGGCGAGCGCGACCCGTACGCCTGGCTGCGGCACTTCGGTCGCGGGCTGGTCGAGGTGCAGCTGCAGCAATCGGACGGTATCGCCGATCATCACTGGGCGTTCACGCCTGAGCACAACGCGACCGGGCTCATCGAGCCGTCGCGCGTGCTGGAGACCCTCGAGTCGGCGGGTGCCGGGACCGTGGATCTGATCTTCGAGATCATCCCGAGCTGGGAGGAGCCCGACGATCGCGTCATCGGTGACCTGCGCCATTCGGTCGACCTGTGGCGCGCCGCCATCGACGCCCGTGGCGTCGGGGGCTAGCCGATGCTGATCGCGCGCGTCAACGGCCTCGACATCCACTACCGGATCACCGGTGACGGCTCGGAGACGGCGCTCCTCATCAACGGTGTCGGTGACGATCTCGAAGGCTGGGCCATGCAGGTGGATCCGTTGGTCAGCGCCGGGCTCCGCGTGATCACCTTCGACAATCGCGGTGCCGGTCGCTCGTCGTGCCCGCCCGGCCCGTATGCGAGCAGCGAGATGGCCGCGGACACGAAGGCGCTCGCCGACGCGCTGGGCCTGACCTCGTTCCACCTGGTGGGCGTCTCGATGGGCGGCCTGATCGCCCAGGAGTACGCGCTGTCGTTTCCCGACGACCTTCGCTCCGTCGTGCTCGCGAACACGTATGCCAAGCCGGATCGCTTTACGAAGGCGGCGTTCGACGTGTGGAGGCAGGTCGCCGAATCCGGGGGGATGCCGCTGATGATGCGCCAGCAGGCCCCGTGGGTCTTCAGTCCCGCCTTCTACGAAGCCCATCCCGACAAGCTCGCAACCATCCTGGCGGAGATGGAACGCAGCCCGCAGCCCGCCGCTGCGTTTTCCGCGCAGATAGCGGCACTCCTGAGCCACGACTGCACGGACCGGCTCGCGTCGCTGCACACGCCGGCGCTGGTGATCGCCGCCGACGACGACATCATCATCAGGCTCTCGCTCTCCCACCGGTTGTACGAAGAACTTCCCCGCGGATCCTGGGCAATCGTCCCCGGAGGGCATGCCGCTTTCGTGGAGAATCCCGACCCGTGGAACCGAGCCGTCATTGCGTTCATTGATCAGCACCGCGCCGCGGTGGAGTGAGGAGACGAGATGAAGTCGTCGCTGGCCGAGCGATTCGGAACTCCGAAGCCGGTGATCGCAATGCTGCACTTCCCGGGTCTGCCCGGCCGGCCCCGCCACAATCGCGAATTGGGCAGGAGCCACCTGGTCGACGTCGTCGGTCGCGACCTGGAGACGCTCCAGGGCGCCGGTGTCGACGGCCTGCTCTTCTGCAACGAGAACGACATCCCGTACCAGCTCGTGGTGGGGCCTGAGATCCCCGCCGCGATGGCGGCGGTCATCGGCGAGCTCCGCGCATCGGTTCGCGTTCCCTTCGGCGTGAACATCCTCTGGGACGCGAAGGCGAGCATCGCCGTCGCCCGGGCCACGGGCGCGACCTTCGTGCGCGAGGTCCTGACCGGCGTGTACGAGAGTGACCTCGGCGTGATCGCTCCGGCGCTCGGCGATCTCGCCGGTTACCGCACCGCGATCGGCGCCGATGACGTCGCACTCTTCGACAACATCTCGCCGGAGTTCAGCAGCGCGCTGGGCACGCGAACCATCGCCGACCGGGCCAGAAGCGCCGCCTTCCTCGGTGTGGACGCAGTGCTCATCTCCGGCCCCGCAGCGGGCGTCCCATTCGCCATGAGCGACCTGCGCACCGCCAAGGAAGCGGTGCCCGACCTTCCGGTCTTCGCCAACACGGGCGTCAGCGCCGAGCGCCTCGAGGAGATCCTCGGGGTCGCCGACGGAGTCATCGTGGGCACGAGCCTGAAGGTCGATGGAGACACGTGGAGCCGGGTCGACCCGGCACGCGCCGAGCGCCTCATGGATACCGCCCGCGCGATTCGCTCGAGGAGTTCCTGAGACGGCACGCGTTGCGATCGCCGGATTCGCCAGATGAGGAGCGCATGACCATGGAGTTCAACGCCGCACGCGACTTCCTGCTCTCGCATCGCGACGATTACGAAACCGCTTACCGCGAGTTTCAATGGCCGCGTCCGGAGACCTTCAACTGGGCTCTCGACTGGTTCGACGCCATCGCTGCGGGCAATGACCGGCCGGCCCTCTGGATCGTCGATGACGACCTGGAGACGCGCATCTCATTCGCCGAGCTGAGCGCGAGATCCAACACGCTGGCCGCGTGGCTGCGCGGCCACGGAGTGCGCCGCGGCGATCGCACGCTGCTCATGCTCGGCAACCGCCAGGCGCTCTGGGAATCCATGCTGGCGCTCACCAAGCTGGGCGCAGTGATGATCCCGTCGACCACGCTGCTGACGCCCGCCGATATCACCGACCGCATCGAGCGCGGCCACGTCGCACATGTCATCGCCGAGTCTGCGCAGACCGGTCATTTCGCTCAGGTCGGCGGCACGTACACCCGCATCGCGGTCGGCGACGCCGTGGAAGGGTGGCTTCGGTACGACGAATTCACGGCCGCGGGCGACACGTTCACACCCGACGGACCCACTCGGTCGACTGATCCCCTCTTCCTCTACTTCACGTCGGGAACGACCGCGAAACCAAAGCTCGTCGAGCACACGCACGTGAGCTACCCGGTGGGACACCTCTCGACGATGTTCTGGCTCGGTCTGCAGCCGGGGGACGTGCACCTCAACATCTCGTCGCCGGGATGGGCGAAGCATGCGTGGAGCAATGTCTTCGCGCCATGGAACGCCGCGGCGACCGTGCTCATCCTCAACGCCGCGCGTTTCTCGGCTCGGCGGCTCCTCGACACGCTCACGCGATGCTCGGTGACCAGCCTCTGCGCACCGCCGACAGTGTGGCGCATGGTCATCCAGGAGGACCTGCGCGCATGGCATCCACCGCTCCGCGAAGTGCTCAGCGCGGGTGAGCCGCTCAACCCGGAGGTTATCGAGCAGGTGCGACGCGCGTGGGGGCTCACGATTCGCGACGGCTACGGTCAGACCGAGACCACGGCCCAGGTCGGCAACACACCCGGGCAGCCGGTCAAGCCCGGATCGATGGGACGGCCGCTCCCCGGGTACGCCATCGACCTCATCGACCCGGCGACCGGCACGCACGGTGAGACCGGTGAGATCTGCATCGACCTCTCCAGACGGCCGGTGGCGCTGATGGTCGGATATCGCGATGACGTCGCCCACACCGCCGAGGTGATGCGCGACGGTTTCTACCACACCGGTGATGTCGCATCGCGCGACGTCGACGGGTACATCACCTACGTCGGCAGGTCGGACGACGTCTTCAAGTCGTCGGATTACCGCATCTCACCCTTCGAGCTCGAGAGTGTGCTGATCGCGCATCCCGCGGTGGCGGAGGCCGCGGTCGTGCCGTCGCCGGACCCGGTGCGCCTGTCCGTGCCGAAGGCGTTCATCGTGCTGAGCAGCGGCCACGTTCCGTCGGCGGAGGTGGCTCGCTCGATCTTCGAGCATTCGCAGGCCAACCTCGCCGGCTACAAGCGCATCCGCAGGCTCGAGTTCGCGGAGCTGCCGAAGACCATCTCCGGAAAGATCCGGCGCGTCGACCTGCGTGCCAGGGAAGCCGGTTTGCGCGAACCCGAGCAGCCCGCTCGCGCGGAGAACGAGTACTGGGAAGAGGATTTTCAGGATCTGCGTCCCGCGCCGGCGCGCTGAAGCGCCTCGACGCAGGAGGCGTCAGATGTAGAAGCGGTAGAGCCCCTGAGCGATGCAGCAGGGCTTGTCCGCGCCCTCGCGCTCGACGACGAAGTCGACGACGATCTGGATGCTGCCATCAGCGACGGTTTCGACCGAGACGAGCGTCGCACCGGCACGGATCCTCGATCCGACCGGAACCGGCGAGGGAAACCGCACCCTGTTCAACCCGTAGTTGACCCCCAGGCGCACCCCGTCGAAGCGAAGGATCTCGCTCCACATCGGCACGAGGAGCGAGAGCGTCAGGAATCCGTGCGCGATCGCGGTCCCGAACGGACCTGTGGCCGCACGCTCCGGATCGACGTGAATCCACTGGTGATCATCGGTGGCGTCGGCAAAGGTGTCAACCTGCTCCTGGGTCACTTCGCGCCACTCGCAATACCCCAGGTGCTTGCCGGTCAGGGCGGTCAACTCGGCAACGCTGCTGACGGTCGTGGTCACGGTGCCTCCTCAGTCCTCGACCGCTTTCGCGGCGGCTCCGCCGGTCCGCAGGCGGGACTTCAGGACCTTACCCGACGCCGTGTGGGGGAGCGAGTCGGCGAACACGAGCGACCGGGGAATCTTGTAGCCGGCAAGCCGGGCCCGGAGGTGTTCGATCAGCTCCGACTCGGTCGGCGACGACCCGGGCACGAGGACGACGAACGCCCTGCCAGTCTCACCCCAGGTGTCGTCTGCGACACCGATGACCGCCGCCTCGGCAACCGCCGGGTGGTCGCAGAGGGCTTTCTCCACCTCGGCGGGATACACGTTCTCGCCACCGGAGATGTACACGTCCTTGAGCCGGTCCACGATGGTGATCACGCCCCGGTCGTCGGCAACCGCAACGTCGCCGGAACGAAACCACCGGCCATCCAGAAAGGCCTGCTCCGTGGCCTCGGGCAGACCCCAGTAGCCGAGCATCACGTTGGGGCCGGCGATGACCACCTCACCCGGCTCGCCGGTCCCGGCCGGAGCGCCGTCGCGGAGCAGCCGCACGTCGGTGAAGAAATGCGGAACACCGGCGGCCCCTGCCGTCTGACGGCTGAGGCTCGGATCGACCATGAGCGCTCCGGGGGCCGTCTCGGTCATGCCGTATCCCTGCACGAACGCGAGTCCGCGGTCCAGGTAGGCGTTGACGAGCGATGTCGGCACGGGCGCGCCACCACAGAGGAGCACGCGGACCGATGAGAGATCGGCCGTGACCCATCGGGGCTCCTGGGTCAGGGTCAGGAACATGGTCGGCACGCCGAAGAGCAGCGTGACCCGCATGCGCTCGATGGTGTCGATCGCCGCCGCAGCGTCGAACCGTGGCTCGATCACCAGGTGTCCGCCCTTCAGCAGCGTCGGCAAGCAGGTCATGTTGAGCGCAGCGGTGTGGAACATCGGCGCGGTCACCAGCGTCACCTCATCGCTGCGCAGATCGAGGTCGACCAGGACGTTGAGGCAGTTCCACATGATGTTGTTGTGAGTCAGGATCGCCCCTTTGGGCCGTCCGGTCGTGCCCGACGTGTACATGATCATGCAGGGCTCGTCGAGGCCGACCGGCACGGCGGCGGGCGGCTCCGCCGCCTCAGCGATCAACGTCGAGTAGTCGAGCGCCTGCGCCGCGCCGCCGTCGACTGCGATCAACTGTGGACGCGACGCGACGTCGAGCCGCTCGACGGTGACGGCGGAACCGGCGCCGAAGAGCAGCACCATCGCGCCCGAGTCACGCAGCATGAAGTCGATTTCCGGAGCCGACAGCCGGCTGTTCAAGGGCACGAAGATCGCGCCGAGCGCGGCAGTGGCAAAGAGACTCTCAAGCAAGGCCGGGTGGTTACCGCCGAGATACGCGACCCGCGCCCCGCGGGTCACGCCCAGGCGCTGCAGCGCACCGGCGAGGCGCCCGATCCGCGATGTCATCGCCGCATAGGTCGTGGTGTGTCCGAGGTAGGTCATCGCCGGGCGGAGCCCCGCTTTTCGGGAGGCACGCGCGGGCCACGACCCGAGTCCTTCGGAGTGCATCACAGCATCAGCCGATGCCGAGCAGGCGCAGTGCGTTCAGCTTGAGAATGCGCGGCCGCACCTCGGGTTTGATGTCCAGCGCGTCGAAGTCCGCGAGCCACCGATCGGGCGTCAGCAGCGGGTAGTCCGATCCGAACAGCACCTTGTCCTTCAGCAACGTGTTCGCATAATGGATGAGTTGAGGCGGGAAGTACTTCGGCGACCACCCCGAGAGATCGATGTACACGTTCGGTTTGTGTGTCGCCACCGCCAGTGCCTCATCCTGCCAGGGAAACGACGGATGAGCCAGGACGATGCGCAGGTCTGGAAAGTCGACCGCGACATCGTCGAGATACATGGGGTTGGAGTACTTGAGACGCACGCCGCCGCCACCGCGCACATGTGCCCCGATGCCCGTCTGGCCGGTGTGGAAGATCGCCGGCAGACCGAGTTCCTGAATCACCTCGTAGAGCGGATAGGCGGACCGCTCATTGGGAAAGAAACCCTGGAGGTTGGGATGGAACTTGAACCCGCGAACCCCGAAACCCTCGGCGAGACGACGGGCGTCGCGGGCGCCGGGCACGCCTCTGGCGGGATCGATGCTCGCGAAGGGGATGAGCACTTCGGAGTGCTGCGCGGCCACGAGCGCGATCTCCTCGTTGGAGACGGGCGGATGTGATGTCGCGGCCTCAGCGTCCACGGTGAACACCACCGCGGCCATGTGTCGCGCGCGGTAGTACGCCGCGATCTCGGGCACCGTCGGCATGCGTTGGCCCGACGCGAAGTACGCGGCAGCGCCCTCGCGGAGGTGGTCCGGCAGCGACGGATGCCCACTCGCAGACACCTCGGCGTGCACGTGAACATCGATTGCGACGAGCGTCGCGACGTCGATCATCGGCGCGTCAGTCGCGCGTGAGGATGACCACCGGTATCTCGCGCTCGGTTCGCTGCTGATACCGATCGTAGTCCGGCCAGATGGCGGTCATCGTCTTCCATACCTCGGGCTTCTCCTCGGTGGTTGCGGTGCGCGCATGTGCCGCAAAGCGATCGCCCTTGACCTGGACGTGCACCTCGGGATTTGCGACGAGGTTCACATACCAGGCCGGCGGCGCAGGGGCTCCGCCCTTGGAACCCACCACCACGTAGTCGTCGCCGTGACGGCCGAAGATGAGCGCATTGCGTCGCTCCTCACCGGACCTGCGTCCTCTGGTTGTGAGGATGAGGATGGGTGCGCCGTTGCGCCAGATGTAGCCTTCCTCGCCATCGGTCGCCAGGTATCGCTCGACGTGCTCTTTGCCGAACAGCATCCGTGCATCTCCGGAGGTGCGATTGTCCCCGACGCCGGGTGACGCGCTTTCGAGTGTAATTTACCGATGCCTCTCGAAGATCCGCGGTCCTCACGCCCCCGCGCAGCCAGGGCCGTGTGAGCGTGGCATCGAAAGCCGGCGGCCTGATTGGGCGGATGGGGGCCCTGGCTGTGGCCGTGGCCGCCGCGATGTGGGCCACCGACCCGTACTTCCGCCCCGAGCTGACCAAGCAGCTCACGGCGAGTCAGATCGTCTTCGCTGAATCACTGCTGATCGCCCTGTGCTTCCTGCCGGTCGCAGGCCGGATTCGCAGAGAGCTGCGTCATCTTCCTCTCCGCCAGTGGATCGCCATGGGCATCATCGCGCTCGGCGCGCAGGCCTTCGCAACCGTGCTCTTCACCCAGGCACTGAGCAATGCGTTCCCGGCGCACTCCGCGCCGGACTCCAATGTCGAGAACGAGGTCTACCTGCTCTACATGCTCCAGCCGGTGTTCGGCATCGCGATGGCGCGGATCTTTCTCAAGGAGCGCCGCAAGCCGTACTTCTGGCCGCTCGCCGCGGTCGCGATCGTCGGCGTCTACCTGATCGTGTTCCCGCAGAATCCCCTGTCCCCCTTCTCGTCGCTGCAGCATGGTCAACTGGTTGCCGCTGTTCTGATCCTCGGCGCCGTGATCCTCTGGGCATCCGGCACCGTTTTCGGCCGGTACAGCCTGTCCAATGTCTCGTTCGTCACCACGGCCGCGATGCGGTTCACGCTCGCGCTCCCGGTGCTGCTCATCCTCATGCTGACCGGGGTCGGCGGGGGTCATCTCGGCGCCTTCTCGGTGCACCAGGTTCCGAGCTTCATCGGCATCGCGCTCATCCCCGGATTGCTGGCGATGCTTCTGTACTACCGCGCGCTGGCGAGCACGCCCGCGTCGATGGCCTCGATCGCGGAGCTCGGCTACCCCTGCACGCTCTTCCTCGTGTTCTCGCTTCCGGCGCCGGTGGGCCTCGGTCTCCCCCTGTACGGGATCGAGATCGTCGGCGCGGTACTGCTCATCGCGGTGGTGACGACCCTCAACCTGCTCCGGCGGCGCGATGTTGTCGAGACGCCGCACCCCGCCGGCGTGATCCTGGCCGCCTAGGCACCCGATGCCGCCCTCGTTCTGGATCGTGGTGCTGATCAAGGACTTCACCACCGCGAAGAGCAGGCTTGCGCCGGTCCTCGCTCCTCAGCCACGCCGGCGCCTGGCCGAGATGACCGCGGCGCGTGCCCTCGACGCCGCGCTCGCCGTGGCGCCGACCCTCGCGGTCTGCGGATCGGCGAAAGCCGCGGATCTCGCCCGCCTGCGGGGCGCGGCGCTGGTCGTCGAGCCGTCGCCGAGCGGCCAGAACCCGGCGGCGGCGCTCGGCCTCGCCGAGGTCTCCGATCGCGGCGCCAACTCGGCGCTGCTGCTCAGTTCCGATCTCCCACTCGTGGACGAGACGGCGATTCGACGGATGCTCGCCGCAACCGAGGTTCCGGGCGCCCTGGTGATCGCCGCCCCCGCAGACGGCCGCATGGGCACCAACGCGCTCTACCTGCGGCCGCCCGGCGGTTTCTCACTCCACTTCGGACAGGCGTCGCTCCCCAAGTTCGCCGAAGAGGCGCGCCTGGGAGGACGCCGGTTCATCGTCCACGACGACCCGAGCCTGGCGCTCGACCTCGACGAGCCGTCAGATCTCTCCGCCTGGCGCCGGCTGGAGCCGACCGGGTGAATCTCGAGCTGCACGGGGTCGAAGGCCTCCCCGAGATCCACCCGGGCGACGACCTTGCGGCCCTCATCGTCGCGAACGCCGAGGCACTCCGGAGCGGCGATGTCATCGTCGTGGCCCAGAAGGTCGTGTCCAAGGCGGAGGGCCGGATCCGGACGCTGTCGCAGGTCACTCCGTCGACAGAGGCGATCGCGCTGGCCCGGCGGCTCGGGGCGGATGCGCGGATGGTGCAGGTGGTGCTCGATGAGTCCACCCGCATCGTGCGTGACGATCGCGTCCTCATCGTCGAGACCCGTCAGGGATTCGTATGCGCCAATGCCGGCGTCGATCGTTCGAACGTCGACGGCCCGGACGACGTCTGCCTGCTTCCCGTCGACTGCGACGCCAGTGCACTGGCGCTGCACGAGGCCATCGCGTCCCTGGCCGGTGTGCGCGCCGGCGTCATCGTCAGCGACACCTTCGGGCGGGCGTGGCGCATGGGCCTCGTGAACGTGGCGCTCGGAGTCGCCGGCATGCCCGCGATGCTCGACTACCGTGGCCGCCCTGACGACTTCGGGATGCCGTTGCAGGCAACCGTCGTGGCGATCGCCGACGAGCTGGCGGCCGCCGCCGAGGTGCTCATGGGCAAGACCCGGCGCATCCCGGTGGTGATCGTGCGGGGGCTCGACGCCTTCGAAGCAGCACCGGGTACCGGTCAGGAACTTGTCCGCCCCTCCGACCTCGACCTCTTCCGGTGAAGGTCACCCTGCTCTCGGGCGGAACCGGCGGTGCCCGGCTGGCCGTCGGACTCGCCGCGGTCATGCCGCCCGAGAACCTCTCGATCGTGGCCAACACTGCAGATGACGACGAGTTCTGGGGTCTGCTTGTCAGCCCCGACGTCGACGCGATCCTCTACCGGCTCGCGGGTGTCTTCAACCGTGCGACCGGCTTCGGCGTCGAAGGCGACACGTTTCGCGCCCAGGCGATGCTCGGGAGGCTCGGGGAGCAGACCTGGTTCCAGCTCGGCGACCAGGACATCGGCGTGCACCTGCTCCGGGCGACGCTGCTGCGCCGGGGACTCCGCCTCACCGAGGTCGTGGCCCATCTCGCCAGGGGCTTCGGCATCCCGGTGAGCGTGATCCCGATGAGCGACGACGCGGTGCGAACGCGCATCCGGACCGACTCGGGCGAGCTCAGCATGCAGGAGTGGTTCGTCGGCGAGCGGTGCGGTCCGGTCGTGCGCGCGATCCGGCTCGCGGGCATCGAGACCGCCCGTCCGTCGCCCGAGGCCGTGGCCGCGGTTGCGGATGCGGACGCCGTGATCATCGGACCGTCCAACCCGCTGCTGAGCGTCGATCCCATCCTCGCCGTGCTCGGCGACGCTCTCGACCGGGAGTGTGTCAGCGTGGTCTCGCCGGTGGTCGCCGGCCGGTCGCTGAAAGGACCCACCGTGGACATGCTCCGTCAGGTCGGCGAGGAGACCACGGCGCTGGGGATCGCCCGACGCTATGCGGGCGTCGCGGCAACGATCGTGATCGACCGCGTCGACGTGGCGCTGCTCGAGCCCATCCGTTCCCTGGGCATGCGCGCGCTCGTCGACGACACGGTGATGGACGGGGATGCGGGGGAGCGGCGCCTGGCGGCCTCGCTGCTGCACGCCCTAACATCGGGCGGTGGCTCATGAGGCGGCACTCGACTTCATCCGCAAGAACCCGCGCGGCGTGCTTGCGACCTACCGCCGCGACGGCCAGGCGCAGCTCTCTCCCGTGATCGCCGCGGTCGACGCCGATGCGCGTGTCGTGATCAGCACTCGCGAAGGCGCAGTCAAGACGCACAACCTCCGCCGCAACCCGCGCGCAACCTTCTGCGCATTGAACGATCACTTCTACGGCGCGTGGCATGCGGTTGAAGGGAGCGTCGAGATCGTGACGCTCCCGGAGGCTATGGAGCCGCTCGTCGACTACTACCGGAGGGTCAGTGGAGAGCACCCTGACTGGCAGGAGTATCGCGAGGCGATGGCCACGGAGCGCCGCGTGCTCGTGCGTATCACCGTCGACCGAAGCGGGCCGACCACACAGGGCTGAACGTCACGCATGCTCGCCGGAGCGTGGGGCGACCGCGCGAAGGCGTGGGAGCACTTCGCGCGAGTACAGCTCGAGAAATCGACGCTGGTCGCGGCCGGGCGCATGGAAGATCAGGTGCGTGAATCCAAGGTCGATGTACGGTCGGATTCGCTCGACGTGCTCATCAGGATCCGAGGACACGATCCAGCGGCTGGCCGCCCGCTCGATGGGCAGACCGTCAGCAAGGCGTTCCATCTCCACCGCATCCTCGACGCCGGTCTTCTCCTCCGGGGACAGCGCAAGCGCCGCCCAGTGCCGTGTGTCCTCGCGCGCCCTGTCGAGATCGGTGTCGAAGGAGACCTTCATCTCGATGGTCAGCTCGATTTCGGACGGGTCGCGTCCCGCCGCGCGCGCACCTTCCTTGACCGCCGGAAGGAGCGTCTCGGAATACAGCTCCATGCCCTTGCCGCTGGTGCAGATGAGCCCGTCGGCGACGCGGCCGGCGAGCCGGGCGGCTGACGCGCCGGCGGCCGCGATGGAGATGGGGATCGGCGTCGCCGGCCGGTCGTAGATGGTCGCGTTCCGCGTCCGGTAGTACGTGCCGCCGAACGTGACCCGGTCCTCCCGCAGCAGGATCTGGATGACCGTGACCGCCTCCTTGAGCCTCGCGAAGCGTTCCTTCGCGTCCGGCCACTCGATGTCCAGTGGGGCCTCGTTCATCGATTCACCGGTCCCGACACCGAGCCAGATGCGACCGGGAAACAGCGATGCGAGCGTGCCCATCGCCTGGGCGACCATCGCCGGGTGATAGCGGAAGGTTGGCGTGAGCACGCTCGTGCCGAGTGCGATGCGGCTGGTCGCCTGGCCCGCGGCACCCAGCCACGCAAGCGAGAACGGAGCGTGACCACCGGTGTGCCGCCAGGGTTGAAAGTGGTCACTGATGGCGGCGGTGTCGAAGCCGCACTGCTCGGCGACGACGGTGAAATCGAGCAGATCCGACGGGCTGAATTGCTCTGCCGAGACCTTGTATCCGAGCCGGAGGTGATGTGCCACCGCACTCATCTTCCCACGAGCAACCGATGGACCTTGTTCAGGCAGCGTGCTTCGGCACCACCATCACTCGTGACGAGGTCGACCCGACGTCGAGGGCGGCGTGCGCGGCGGGCGGACGGCTGCTGCCGGCCGTCATCCTCCGGGCCGCATCGACCTTGGCGATCAACGCCTCGGGCGCAAACGGTTTCCCCAGGTACTCGCACTCGAGCTCATCGGCACGGTTGAGCACGGCCGGGTTGTCGAGCAGCGCGGTCATCACGACGATCGGGATCCGCGCATGCATCGCACTCGCGCGCACGTCACCGATGAGGTCCCAGCCATCGCCGTCCGGCAGGCCGATGTCGACCACCATCACGTCGGTCGCTTGCGACAGCTCGGCCTTCGCCTCGCGGATGGTCGGCACCAGGACGGCGCGCATGCCGTACTGCTCGAGGATGCGGCATGCGGTGACTCCGACCGCCTCATCGTCGACCACGAGCACGCGCCCGGTGGGCTCCAACTGAGCGGCCAGTCCGTCCACGGGATCGAACGGAAACACAGCACGACCTCCGTCGGCGGCTCGTGCCGAGGCCAGCGATCGTTCGATGCCTTGGGCATTCATCGGCCGCGCGTAATAGAAGCCCTGCGCGAGGTCGTACCCCGCGCCGCGCAGATGCTTCGCCTGGTCCCCTCGCTCGACGCCTTCGATGATGGTCTTCAACTGGAGCGCCCGAACCATGCCGACCACGGCATCAAGCAGGCCACTCGCCACGTGGCCGTCGGGGACGTGATCGACCAGCGACTTGTCGATCTTGACCACGGAGACCGGGAGGCGGCGCAACCGCGCCAGCGACGACGCTCCGACGCCGAAGTCGTCGATGGCCAGGCTGACTCCGAGCGCCCGGAGCCGGCTGAGGATCCGGATCGCGCTGTCCATGTCGTCCATGACAGCCGTTTCCGTCACCTCGAGGATGAGATACCTGGCTTCGATGCCCGAACTCCGCAGCGCCTCCACGACGATGTCGACGAGGTCGTCCGAGTAGAGCTGGCGCGGCGACACGTTGACGCTCATCGTGATGTCCGCCGCTGCACCGTAGTCGCGCTGCCAGCTCGCGAGCTGCTGACACGCTTCATGCAACACGCGCGCGCCGATGGGGATGATGAGACCGGTGCGCTCCGCAATCGGGATGAACACATCCGGAGGTATCACGTCCCCGTCGGGATGCTTCCAGCGGGCGAGCGCCTCCACCGAGACCATCCTGCCGTTGGCGAGATCGACGATCGGCTGGTAGTGCACGAGCAGATCACCGGTGAGCCAGGCGGTCCGCAGACCGTTCTCGACACGGACGCGCTCGGCGATGGCGCTGTGCATGTACGGCTTGTACAGCGCATATCCGTTACCACCGGCCGCCTTCGCCGTGTACATGGCGAGGTCGGCATTGCGCAGCACGTTGTCGGCGGTGTCGCCGACACGCGCCGTGGCGATGCCGATGCTCGCCCCCACGCCGACCGTGGTGGTCCTGACCGTCAGCGGCAGCTCGAGCGCGGCGAGGATGCGGCGAGCGAGCACGGTCACATGGTCGGCAGGGCATTCAGCAAGCAGGACGGCGAATTCGTCACCGCCGAGACGGGCAATCGCGTCGCCCTCGCGGACCGTGTTGGCGATACGTTCGGCCACCCGGACCAGCACCTGGTCGCCAACACTGTGGCCGAAGGTGTCGTTCACCTCTTTGAAACCGTCCAGGTCGAGCATGATCAACGTGACACACTGACCCGGCGCGACGATCGCGGCCAGCCTGCGCTCCAGGCGCCGCCGCAAGAGGGTGCGATTGGGCAGTCCGGTGAGCGAATCGTGCGATGCCTGGTGAGCAAGCGCGCGACCCAGCCCGAGGTTCATGTAGAGCGCGAGGTACATGCGCATCAACGTGAGGCCGACCAGCCCGACCATCACCCAGAGCAGCACGTCCGAGACATCGCGCTGGCCGGAACGCAGTCCCACGGCAACGGCGCAGGCGAGTGCTACGGGGACGATGGGCACCCATAGCCCGGTCATGGTGGTCGTGGTGGTCACGACCGCCGGGTGGGGCCCCCGGCGGAAACAGAGGGAATACAGGGCGGCGACGCCGAGGCAGAGCAGGCCGGCAATCCAGCCGTTCGCGAACACCGATCCGGGGACAGCGCTGCCGAGACCAACATGGTGCGTCAACTCCAAGTCGGCGATGCCGATGCCGAGAATCGCGGCTGCGATCAGCAGACCCATGGGTCGTGTCCTCGCCCCGACCTTGGCGATCACCGCGCCGATCAGCGTGATGATCACGACGTCCGCAACCGGATGCGCGAGGTTCACGATGTTCGCGAGCGCCTGGTTCGTTCCCCCGAAGATGCGGAGGTATCCCGTCGCGAGACCGACCATGAGCAGTGCTCCACCCATGAGCAGCCCGTCGCACAGGGCGACCATCACCCCGAGTCGTGAGGACACGATCCGCGTGAAGATCAGCCCTCCGAGCAATCCCAACGGGAGCTGCGCGAGGAAGGCCACCGTCGACACGGACAGCAGCACCACGGCGTGATGCGCGGCGAACGCATTCCAGCCGCACCCCGCTTCCAGCAATGCATAGGCCGACCAGCAGAACCACGCCACCCTCCGGCGGCCACGCGACCGGATGGCGGCGAGCAGCGCGATGCCACCGGCGAACAGTCCCGCCGCGACCTCCGCGACGTTGTGGAGGTTGTCCTCGAAGGTGTTGCCACCGATCCCGAGCAGCGAGGCGCTGACGAAGATGACGATGAGGCCTGCGACCGCAGCGGTGACCATCGCGAAGACTCGGCGCGATGACACGTCGTGCCTAGAACCGGAGATGCTGGAGCCGTGCGCTGCGGATTGTCACGGTCAAGATCTCCTTTGATCGGCGCGACCGTCTCGCCCGAAGTGCTGCTCCGGCGGGCGTCCGACCGAGTCCGGCGTCCTCAATCTGCGCGAGCACCGAGTGTCCGTCTGTTCGACAGCGTACTCATAGGGGGCCGCTATCGACGCTCGTTCAACACTGTGACAACCGTCACCCTGCCGTCCCTGGGGCTGCCGGCGCCCGCGCTGGTTCGTGTCAGCGGCGTCGCCTGGCGGGCGGAATTGGATCAGTAGACTGAACCACATGGCGAAATGGGTCGTGCTCCATCTCAGTGCCGATGAAGCCTCCACGTATATCAACGTCGACGCGGTCACGCAGGTGCGGCAGATGTCTACCGGCACGACCCGCATCTCCTTCGCCGACGGCAGTGACGTCTCGGTGCGCGAGGATGCGCCCATCGTCATCGCCGCCTTCCGTCGCGACTCGATCTAGTCGGACCGAATCGCCAGGCTCGCCTGAGCCGGCGCAGAGTCGCCCCACAGCGTCGGGTCCATGTGGCAGCATGAGGCGGCTCATGACAACGTCACCGCTGCTCATGATCCCCGGGCCCACGCCGGTTGCGCCGGAGGTGCTGGCGGCGCTCGCCGAGCCGGTTCGGAGTCATACCGGGCCCGAGAACGCCGCCACGATGGTCCGGATCCAGACCGGGATTCGCCGGCTGGTCGGCGCCGGGTCGGCGCGAGTCCACTGCTTCGCCGGCGCGGGCACGCTGGCCATGGAGGCGGCGCTCGTCAACCACGCAGCACCGGGAGATCGTGTGGTGGTCGTGAGTCACGGCTACTTCGGCGATCGCTTCACCGAGGCCGCCACAGCGCTCGGCATGCGTGCTGACGCCCTGCAGGTCGTATGGGGTGAGCACGTGGATGCGGATGCGCTTCGGGATCTGATCCTGCGCGGCGACCCGCCTGCACTGGTGTGCATGACCCACGTCGACACGAGCAGCGGCGTACTCGCTGACTGCGCGGCCCTGGCCACGACGATCCGCTCCGTATCGCCGGACGCGATGATCATCGTCGACGGAGTCTGCGCGACCGGTGGCGTCGAGGAGACGATGGACGCGTGGGACGTCGACGTCGTGCTCACGGGTGCGCAGAAGGCCCTCAGCGTCCCGCCCGGGCTGGCGATCCTGGCCGTGTCCGAACGAGCGCGCTCGCGTCGCGAGTCGCTCGGTGACATTCGCGCCTACTACGCCGACCTGCGCCGCTGGGACGCATCGGTCGACGACCCGCGCAGGTACTTCTCGACGCATGCGGTCTCCCTGCTGCGCGCACTCGAGGTCTCGCTCGACGGCATCTTCGCCGAGGGGCTGCCGGTGCGGTACGAGCGCCATCGCCGCGTGGCCGCGATGATTCGCGACGGCATGGGGGAACTTGGGTTCGCACCGCTCACCGGCACCGCGTGCCTGGCCCCGACGCTGAGCGTCCTCGCGCTGCCCGAGGGGGTGGACGATGCGACGCTGCGAGCAGGGATGAACGAACGTGGCGTCGTGATCGCGCCATGCCTCGGCCCGTGGTCCGGGCGTGGCGTGCGCATCGGCCACATGGGCACGGTGACCGAGGCCGAGGCCGCACGCACGATCGACGCCGCGGCGTCGGTGCTGGGCACCCGTGCTTGACGCCGCCCTGCTCGCACGGCTCCGGGCCGCGGTCGGTGACGACGGGCTGCTCACCGAGCCGGCCGCCATGCAGACGTATGCCTGCGACGGCCTCACCGGGCGGCGCATCTCCCCGTCGGCGGTGGTGCTCCCACTGACCACCGAGGAAGTGGCGCAGGCGGTCCGGGCGTGTTCGGAGGCACGCGTTCCCTTTGTCGCTCGAGGAGCCGGGACGGGGCTGTCCGGTGGCGCCCTCCCGGTCGCCGACGGAGTCGTGATCGGTCTCAGCCGGATGCGGTCGATCCTCGACATCGACCTCGAGAACCAGCAGGTCACGGTCCAGCCCGGGGTGACCAACCTCGAGGTGAGCAAGGCGGTGCGGCCACTGGGGTACTTCTACGCACCCGACCCGTCGTCGCAGCAGGTCTGCACGATCGGGGGCAACGTCGCTGAGAATTCCGGCGGCGCGCATTGCCTGAAATACGGGTTCACGACCCATCACGTCCTTGCCGCGACCTTCGTCACCGCCGACGGGCGGATCGCGCGGCTCGGCGGCTCGGTGCGTGATGCGGCCGGATACGACCTGCTTGGCGTCGTGATCGGCAGTGAGGGAACGCTCGGCATCGTGACCGAGGTCGTCCTTCGCCTCGTGCGCGTCCCGGAGTCGACGGAGACGGTGCTCGCCGCGTTCACGACGATGGGGGACGCCGGGGAAGCGGTGTCTCGCATCATCGCCGCCGGCATCACACCGGCCGCGATCGAGATGATGGATCGCCTGGCCATCCAGGCCTGCGAGGAGATCGTCCACGCCGGGTATCCGGATTGCGGAGCCGCCCTGATCGTGGAGCTCGACGGACCGGCTGTCGAATCGAGCGCCTTCCTCCGACAAGTCATCGACATCTGCACCGCGAGCGGATCCACCGAGACGCGCGTGGCCGCGAGCGACGCGGAGCGCGCGCTGATCTGGAAGGCGCGCAAGGCGGCCTTCGCCTCCATGGGTCGCATCAGCCCGAGCTACTACGTGCAGGACGGTGTGATCCCGCGAACGCGGCTCCGCGACGTGCTCGAGTCGATCAGCGCGCTCTCCGCGGCGTACGGGTTGCGCGTCGCCAACGTCTTCCACGCCGGTGACGGCAACCTGCATCCGCTCGTGCTCTACGACAACCAGGAGCCGGGCGCGGGGGAACGAGCGCTCGAGCTTGCCGGGCGCATCCTCGAATCGTGCATCACCGCCGGTGGTTCGATCACCGGCGAGCACGGGGTCGGCTCCGACAAGGCCTGCTACATGCCGAAGATGTTCAGCCCCGGCTCGATCGCGGTGATGGGGCGGGTACGCGACGCCTTCGACCCCCTCGATCTCTGCAACCCGGGCAAGGCTCTTCCGACTCCGCGGCTCTGCGGAGAGGCGCCGGGGATGTACCGCCCGCATGCGATCGAGACGGCGGGACTGGCGGAGCGCCTGTGATGGTCGCGACGGCCCAGGAGCTGCATCTCTTCACCGAGCTCGTGGGCGCGAGCAACGTCCGTCCCGGCGGCGATGACGATGCCGTCGGCGGCATCGTGCCGAGCCTCGTGGTCTCACCGGCCGACGAGATGGAGGTCGCCTCGGTGCTCTCCGCCGCAACCGCGCGGGGCCTCGCGGTCACCCCCCGGGGCGGTGGCACCAAACTTGACTGGGGCTCTCCGCCGGAGCGGTGCGACGTCGTGCTCTCGACATCTCGAATCGAGGGGGTCGTCGATCACGAGCCGGCGGACCTGGTCTGCGTGGTGCGCGCGGGAACCACGCTGAGGAGCCTCCAGGAGCGGGTTGCGGCGGCGCCGGGATTCCGCCAGCGCCTGATGCTCGATCCGCCCCATGGCTCCGACGCCACCGTCGGCGGCGTCGTCGCCACCGCCGCCGCCGGACCCCTGCGCACCCGCTTCGGCACGCCCCGGGACCTCGTGATCGGTGCCGGCTTCGTGCTCGCGGACGGCACTGTCGGACGCAGCGGCGGCAAGGTCGTCAAGAACGTCGCGGGCTTCGACGTCGCCAAGCTCCTGGTCGGATCCCTGGGCACGCTGGCCGTGATCACCGAGGTGGCTTTTCGCCTTCACCCCCTGCCCGAGGCATCACGGACGGTCGTGCTCGAGTCACGGTCCGTGCCGGAGCTCTGTGACTTCGCGACGCGGCTCGGACGGCTCCAGGTGACGCCGAGCATCATCGACCTCCACTGGCCCCTGGGTGTCGTTCTCGTGCGTTTCGAGAGCTCCGAGCTGGGCGCGGCCGTCCAGGCCGAGCGTGTCACCCGTGAGCTCGGGGGGCGGATCCTCTCCGCCGGCGAGGAGGCGGCGTTGACGGCCGCGGTGACGGGTTCGCCGTGGGGCGAACCGGGCTCGGTCGGTGCGGTTGCGGTGCTGCCGTCGCGAGTCGGTGAGTTCGTGTCATCAATGTCTGCTACATGCGATGACGTTGCCCTGCGTCCGCTGCTCGGCACCGGGGAGGTGCGGTGCGCACCCGAGGCGGTGGAAACGGTTCGCACGGCGGTGCACGCCGCAGGCGGCCGCCTGGTGATCCGGCGTGGCGATGCCGGCGCGCCGGGCGAGGACGGTGATCCGGTGGCGCTCGATCTCATGCGCGCGGTCAAGCGTCAACTGGATCCGGCGGGGACACTGAGCCCGGGTCGCCAGGCGGGCGGTCGCTGACATGGGCGTGGCGAGCACGGGTCCGCCGCGCGTGCAGGGGCACGCGCGCGCCGGCGCGACGGCCCGCGCCTTCGACGACCGCCACGCACCGGATCCCGCGCTCATCGCCGACTGCGTGCACTGCGGTTTCTGCCTTCCGGCGTGCCCGACCTATCTCCTCTGGGGGGAGGAGATGGATTCGCCCCGCGGCCGGATCCTGCTGATGGACCTCGCCGCGCGTGGCGAGATCGGCATGGACCAGGAGGCGGTGCGCCACTGGGACGCGTGTCTGGGCTGCATGGCGTGCGTCGATGCCTGCCCCTCGGGCGTGCGGTACGACCGGCTCGTCGAGCAGGTTCGACCCCAGATCGAGCGCCGGTTCGCCCGCCCATGGCACGTGCGCGCGGCACGCGCCGGGCTCTTCACAGTTCTGCCCAATCCCCGTCGGATGCGGACGGTTGCCGGCGCTCTCGCGCTCGCCGAGATGGTGGGACTGCGGCGGGCGCTGCAGCTCGGGCCGCTGCGACGCCTGATGCCGAAGACCGTGCGCCGGCTCGACGAGATGGCGCCGTCGATTCGCCTCACCGACCTCAGAACGCCGGCGCCCCGGCGCCTCGTACCCAGGGGAGAGCGGGTCATGCGCGTCGCGCTGCTCACCGGATGCGTGCAGAACGGCTTCTTTTCCCACGTCAACCGAGCGACCGCGCGGGTGCTCGCCGCACATGGCTGCGAGGTGCTCGTGCCGCCGTTGCAGAGCTGCTGCGGAGCGCTGGAGATTCATGCCGGACGCGAGCGCCCTGCGTTGCAGCGCATGCGCAGCCTCATCGCCCAGATGGAGATGCTCGACGTCGATCACATCGTGGTGAACAGCGCCGGTTGCGGGTCGGCGATGAAGGAGTACGGGGCACTGCTCGCCGACGACCCCTTCTGGTCGGTGCGAGCGGCGAGCTTCTCGGCCGGGGTCCGCGACGTCATGGAGCTGATCGCCGGCCTCGACGTGCAGCTGCCCGCGCGGCTCCACTCACTCCCGGCACGTGTCGCGTATCACGACGCATGCCACCTTGCGCACGCTCAGGGCGTGCGGCTGCAGCCCCGCGCGGTTCTCGGCCGCATCCCCGATCTCGAGCTCGTCGACCTCACGGAGGCGGACGTGTGCTGCGGCAGCGCGGGGATCTACAACCTCGTCGCGCCGCGCGCGGCGGACGACCTCGGCAATCGGAAAGCCGCCAACATCGCCGCCAGCGGAGCGGAGCTGCTCACCGCCGGCAACGGCGGGTGCCTGCTCCAGATCCAGGCGGCGCTGCGACGGGCAGGACATCCTCTGCCCGCCGTGCACCCGGTGGAGTTGCTCGACGCCTCGATCCGTGGCCTTCCCGCGATCCAGGTGCTGTCCGGGCCGCCCGGGCGGTAGGGGGTGACCCGGGCGTCCGGTGGCACACCGGGTCCTCCTCGATGACCGGTGCCCGCCGCGCCCGGGTGGTGGTGGTCGGCGCCGGGGCGATCGGGCTCGCGGTCGCGCTGCAACTGCGTCGCGCCGGCGTGGACGGCGTGACGGTCGTCGACCGGAATGCCTCGCCGGGCATGGGCTCGACGAGCCGCGCCAACGGCGGGGTGCGAGCGCAGTTCACCACGCCAGTCAACATCGCGTTCTCCCGGTACACCATCGCGAAGCTCCGCGAGTTGGACGAGGTCACGCGTGGCCAGGTGGGATTCCGCGCCGTCGGCTACCTCTTCCTCACCGGGACCGATGCCGGCGAGATCGCGCTTCGAAGGCACTGGGACCTGCAACGCTCACTCGGTGTCGATGTCCGCTGGCTCTCGACCGGTGAGGTCATCGACATCGCACCATTCGTGAAGGTCGACGGTTTGTCGGCCGCGACGTTCTGCCCCGACGACGGCATCATCGATCCGCACGGCGTCGTGAGCGCGCTCTGGGCGGAGTGCCGGCGTCTCGACACCACGATGGTGCTCGACACCGAGGTGCTCGGTGTGGGGGCGGGCGCGCCGGCGCGCGTGCACACCGGCACGGGTGATATCGACACCGAGTTCGTCGTCAACGCGGCCGGGCCATTCGCCCGCGACCTGGCGGCCTCCGCGCACATCGACCTGCCCGTGGTGACGCGACGGCGAAACCTCGCATGCACGGAACCGGTCGGGGGGATCCCCGCAGCGATCCCGATGTGCGTTGACAACGACACCGGGGTGCTGATCCGTCGCGAGGGTGCGGGGATGCTCATCGGCTTCTCCGATCCGGCGGATCCACCGAGCATGGAGACCGCATTCGATCCCACCTTCCTCGACGCCATCGCGGCGCGCGTCGGCAATCGCTTTCCGTTCCTCGAGGATGTGCCGATCAGCCCGCGGAAGTGCTGGGCGGGCCTCTACCCGGAAACGCCCGATCACCACGCCATCATCGACGCCGCGGCGGATGCGCCGTGGTTCATCCAGTGCGTGGGCTTCGGCGGTCACGGGATCATGCACTCGTTGGCGGCGGGCCAGGCTGTCACCGAGCTGATCACCGCGGGGCGGTGCACGACCTTCGACCTGCACCCGCTGCGGCTGAGCCGTTTCACGGAGCCGGGAGCGGTCGTCGAGACCGCCGTGCTCTAGTCGGCGAGGACTGCCGCGATCTCGCCGGCAGGATCCTCGATCAGCCTGAGCAGTGCGTCGCGTTGCTCGCCGGTCAGCGTCGGCAAGGGCGGTCTGACCGCATCCTCGATCGCGACACCGCGCCGCTGCAGGATGAACTTCAAAGCGGACTGGAACGGAAACGGCTCGATGGCGGCACGGATGCCGGACGCCCGCGCGCTCGCCTCCGGTGAGCCGGTGCGAACGGCGTCGATGGTCTGCTCCGGGAACGCGGCCGCGAGCCCGGACACGGCTCCGGCGGCGCCGGACTCCATCCCCTGACTGATGAGCGCTTCGACGCCGATGAAGACATCGAGGCCGGGCAGCAGATAGGGCTTGACCCGATCGAACGGCGAGTCGGACACCTTGAGCCCGGCCAGGTTCGACGCGCTGGACTGGAGCCGTCGCACCACCTCGACCGGTACCGCATACCCGCTTCGCGCCGCGAACTCGTACACGTAGAAGGGCACCGGTGCGCAGGCGTGTGCCGCCGCGTCGAGGTGCCGCCAGATCGCCTCGGCGTCGAGGGCGAAATAGGGAGGCGGGATGACCGCGACCCCGTCCGCGCCATGGCCCGCAGCGTGGTCCGCGAGCGCGATCGTGTCGTGCGTGGTCTGCGCGCCGCAATGGACCACGACCGCAAGCCGGTGATGCGCCGACGTCACGAACTCGTCGGCCGCGAAGCGTCGCTCGTCGAGGGAGAACAGGATCCCCTCTCCGGTCGTGCCCAGGGCGAGGATGCCGTCGAGGCCGGACCGGGCATAGAAGTCCACGACGGCATCGATGGCGTCGCCGTCGATGGACCCGTCAGCAGCGGTGAGGGGCGTGACCGCCGCGGCGAGGGTGCCGCGAACGCGGCTGTTCGGCTCCACGATTCACCCGAGTGTAGCCGCGGGCTCGGACAGCGACGCGATGTCGTAGCGATCGCGCGCCTCAGTGCGGCGGAGCAGCAGGTCGGCGACCAGCCCGGTCCACCCCGTCTGGTGCGACGCCCCGAGTCCCTGGCCGGTCTCGGCGTGGAAGTACTCGTGGAAAGGCATGACATCCGCCAGGTCGGGCCGCGCGTAGAGCCTGTTCCCCGCCACAACCGGGCGCACGCCGTCGGCGCCCTCGAGAAAGATCGAGGCAAGGCGCGTGGCGATATCGTCGGCGATGGCGCCGAGATGCGCCTGGCGGCCGGACCCCCGCGGATACTCGACGGTCCACTGGTCGCCGAGAAAGCGGTGGTAGACGCGAAGCGCCTCGATGATCAGGTGGTTGACGGGAAACCACACGGGTCCGCGCCAGTTCGAGTTTCCGCCGTAGAGACGCGAGGTCGACTCGGCCGGCTCGTAGTCGAGCCGCGCCACGGCGCCACCGAGGTCGACCTCGAGTGGATGGTCGGCGTGATAGCGCGAGAGCGCGCGCAGGCCGTGATCGCTGAGGAACTCAGCCTCGTCGCAGACGTACGCGAGGATGCGGCGCAACCGATCGGCGTCGACGATCGCGAGCAGGCGGCTCTCGCGCTCCGTGTTCACGACGTCGAGCGAGACCGCGGCGGCGTATCGCGGTTTCAGCTTGATGAACAGGCGCAGGCGCTCGGCGAAATCGGGGAGGCGGCGCAGGGTCTCATGGCCCAGCGTTGTCGCGGCGCAGAGCGGGATGAGCCCCACGATGGAACGGGCCTGAATCGGCACGCGGGTGCCATCGGCGAGGTGCCAGCTGTCGTAGTAGAACCCCGCATCCTCGTCCCAGAGTCCCTGCTCGTTGATGGCGGTCGCGATCGTCGCGAAATGCTCGAAGAACTTGGTCGCCACATCCTCATAGGTGCGATCGAAGCTTGCGAGGACCAGGGCCATCTCGAGGAGGTTGAGCGAGTACATCGCCATCCACGCGGTTCCGTCCGACTGCTCCAGGTGTCCGCCGGCGGGCAGCAGCGCCGAGCGATTGAACGGACCGATGTTGTCCAGCCCGAGGAACCCGCCCTCGAAGATGTTGTTGCCCTCGGTGTCCTCTCGATTCACCCACCAGGTGAAGTTGATGAGCAGCTTGTGAAACACGCGCGCGAGGAACTGGTAGTCGGTCGCACCGTCGATCTCGAAGACCCGCAGCGCGGCCCACGCGTGCACCGGTGGGTTGACGTCGTCGAACGACCATTCGTACGCGGGGAGCTGGCCGTTGGCGTGCATGTACCACTCACGGCACAGCAGGATCAGCTGCTCCTTGGCGAATTCCGGGTCGACGTGGGCGAGCGCGACGCACTGGAAGCCAAGGTCCCATGCGGCGAACCACGGGTACTCCCACTTGTCGGGCATGGAGAGCACATCGGCTGTGTCCACATGGCGCCATCCCGCGTTGCGTCCGCCGAGCCGCTGTGCCGGCGGTGGTGGTCCGGCGGGGTCGCCGTCGAGCCAGCGGGTCACGTTGTAGTGATAGAACTGCTTTCCCCAGAGCATGCCGCTCAGCGCCTGACGGGCGACGAGCCGTTCGCCGGCGGTGAGCTCATCGCTCATCAGGCTCGAATAGAACGCGTCGGCCTCGCGGTGACGGAGCTCGAGCACCGCCGTCGAACCCTCCGTGGCATCGTTTTCGCGACGTCCGAAGCGCAGCCTGATCGCCGCGCTCGCTCCCGCCTCGACCGGCAGCGTGTAATGCAGAGCGGCCTTGGTGCCGGCCTGCGCGGGATTCACGGTCGGTGCCGCGTGCACCACGTGGTCGTTGATGCCGTCCTTGGGATACGCGCTTCGTGACGGCGATCCCCACAGCCGCTCGGCGTTGGACTCGTTGTCGCAGACGAGCGGCGTGCACACGCCGTCGCCGACCAGGAACATGCGGCCCAGCACGGTGTGGTCGGCGACGATGCGCCCGTTCTCCACGTGCAACGCCGGTTGCGTGTCGGTGATCCCCCACGCCCACGTGTTGCGGAACCAGAGGGTCGGCAGGACGTGCAGAGTCTGCGCGGTGGCGCCGGTGTTGCGAGCGCGCAGCTCCAGGACGAACTCCTCGGGAGTCTCCTTCGCGTAGTCGACCGTGATGTCCCAGAAGCCGCCGTCGAGCACGCCGGTGTCAGCAAGCTCGTACTCCGGTTGCAGCTGGTCGCGACGCGCGTTCTCTGACACCAGCTCGTCATACGGAAAGGGCGCCTGGGGATAGAGGTATCGCCAGCGCATCCACGAATGGGTTGGAGTCGAGTCGACGTACCACCAGTACTCCTTGGCGTCCTCACCGTGGTTCCCCTGAGGGCCCGTCAGACCGAAGACCCGCTCCTTGAGGATGGGGTCGACGCCGTTCCAGAACGCGAACGCAAGACACAGCAACTGGTGCTCGTCGCAGATCGCGCCGAGGCCCTCCTCGCTCCAGCGGAAGGCGCGCGATCGCGCCTGGTCGTGCGAGACAGCGTTCCACGCGTCCCCGTCCGCGCTGTAGTCCTCGCGCACCGTCCCCCAGGCACGCTCGCTGACGTACGGACCCCAGCGCCGCCAGCCCGCAGGGTCGTCACGCAACCGCGCACGTTCCGCGCCGGCGTCGCCCGAGGTCGCCTGGTCCGGAGCGGTGTTCAGTCTCTAGCCCTGGACCGCCCGGTCCGCGATCTCCAGCGCAGCGTCGATGACCTCGAACCCGTGCGCGAGCTCCTCCTCGCTGATGCACAGCGGCGGGTTGGTGTGGATGGAGTTGTTCGAGACCATCGTGTACACGCCGTGCTCGCGCAGGTACCTGCCGATGCCGGTCATCTCCTCGCTGGTCGCATTGAACCTGGTCATCGGCGTGTAGGGCTCATGGCTCCGCACCAGGTCGAGGATGCCGAAGAGCCCGAGGTTGCGATGCGCGCCGACGCTCGGATGGTTCGCGGCGAGACGCTCGTGGTGCGCCCGCATGACCGAGTCCATCGCCGCCGCACGCTCGACGAGGTGGTCCTCCTCGTAGACGCGCAACGTCGCCAGCGAGGCGGCAAGGGACACCGGGTGGCTCGAGTACGTGAGACCGCCGAAGAACATCGTCGAATCGAACTTCTCGGCGACGTGCCGGCGGATCGCGACCGCGCCGAGCGGGAGGTACGAGGACGTCAGGCCCTTGGCCATGGTCATCAGGTCCGGCACGGTGTCCCAGTGCTCGATGGCGAACCACCGGCCGGTGCGGCCGAAGCCCGCCATCACCTCGTCGGCCACCATGAGGATGCCGTGCCGATCGCAGAGCTCGCGAACGCCCTGGATGTAGCCGTCCGGCGGGATGAGGATGCCGTTGGTGCCCACGATGGTCTCGAGGAAGATCGCCGCGATCGTCTGCGGTCCTTCGTACATGATCACGTCCTCGAGACCTCGAAGGCTCTCCTCGACGGGGCGCGGTTCCCGCTCCCCCCATCGATGCGTGTCCGGGTACCTGACCACGCCGACAAGACCCGGTTCGGTCGCCCAGCGGCGGGGGTCGCCGGTGAGCGTCATCGCACCCATGGTCGCCCCGTGATACGCGCGATACCGGGCGAGGATCTTGTAGCGGCCGGTGTACTGGCGGGCGATCTTGATCGCGTTCTCGATCGCCTCCGCCCCGCCGAGTGTGAAGAAGATCTTGTCGAGATCCCCGGGAAGGAGCCCCGTGAGCTTCTCGCCGAGGCGTGCGCGAATCTCGGTGACGAACGCCGGCTGGACGAACTGCAGCCGGGTGGCCTGCTCGACGATGGCGTCGACGACCCGCTGGTCGCCGTGACCGATGTTCACGGACATCAGCTGGCTGTTGAAGTCGAGGATCCGCTTCCCCTCCGGCGTGTAGAGCCAGACACCTTCAGCATGGTCGATCGCGATGGGATCGACCGCCCCCTGCACCGACCATGAGAAGAACGTGTGCTGCTTCGAAAGCCGGACGATCTCCTCGCTGGTCATCCGGCGCTGCGCGATCTCAACAGTCATCGTGTCGTGGGATCCTCCACTGTGCGGGGCTCACGCTCACCGCGTGTCCACACTACGGATTCAGGTGTCCCGAGAGCACCTCGACCGCCCGGTCGACATCCTGCTCGCTCGTCGAGACGTGAAATGACAGGCGCAGCCGCCCGGCTCGCGTGACCCCGACGATGCCGGCGGCGCGCATCAGGGCCGGAACGTCGGCGTCCGCCACCGCGGACACGATCGCCGAGCCCGATTCCGGCAGGCCGACACCGGCGCAGAAGCGGTGTGCCAGGCGGATGGCGTGCGCGTACAGCGCGTCCCTGCCGACCTCGGTGAGGAGCTCGAGCGAGGGAACGGCACCGGTCCAGGCGAGCCACGCAGGCGAGACGTCGAAACGGCGCGCATCGTGCGCGAGCCGCAGCGGCGCTCCGTAGATGCTGCTCCAGCGTTCCGAACCGGCGTACCAGCTCGCGTTGTGGGGAAGGACCTCATCGAGCAGGTCCTGCTGGATGGTGAGAAAGGCGGTCCCGCGCGGGGACAGCTGCCACTTGTATCCGCCGCTCACCGTGTACGCGAAGCGGCCGGCATCGACCGGGAGCCAGCCGACCGCCTGAGTGGTGTCGAGCAGGATCCTCGTGCCGGTGGCGGCACACGCCGAGGTCAGCGCGTCCAGGTCGGCCACGCGGCCGTCGGCGGATTGCACCGCGGAGATGGAGACCAGGGTGGTGCGATCGGTCACCGCCTCCGCGAGGTCGTCCAGCGGCACCTCGCGCACCGAAACCCCTCGCGAGGCCTGGACGTGGAAGGGGAACACGATGCTGGTGAAATCACCTGCGGCGGTGAGCACCTCTGCGTCTGCGGGCAGGGACGCGGCAATCAACCCGGCGAAGACCGACACCTGACCGGCGACGGCCACGAGAGACGGGTCAACCCCGACCAGGTCCGCGTACAGGCTCCTGGCGCGAGAGACGGCGACATCGTAGGCGGGAGCCTCCGCCCGTCCGGAGGTCCACTCCGCCAGGGAGGCCTGCACCGCGTCGAGGGTGCGCCGCGGCGGGAGCCCCATGGTCGCGGAGTTCAGGAAGATGACATCGGCGGCGAACTCGCGACGCGCCGCCTCGAGCACCACCCGCTGCTCCGGGGTGACCCGGATCTCACGTGTGATCAACATGCCACAGTATGACCGTGCCACGAGTGCGGGACTTCGGCATCGGCGGCTGCTCCGAAGCGCCGTTCCAGCGCAGCGGGACTCGCGCGTGACCCTCCTCGTCGGCGTTGTCGAGGGAGATCCCCCCAGCCGAGACGTTCTGCAGTCGCGGCCGGATGTGCGCTACATGTTCATCGAACCGCCGTCGGATGCTCCTCCCGAGGCAGTCGACGCCGACGCCCTGCTGGTCTGGAACGTCAGGAGCCGCTGGCTCCATGAGCACTGGAGCGAGCTCAAGCGGCTGCGCTGGATCCATGCGGGCACCGCGGGAGTCGAGCGGGTGCTGTCGCCGGAGCTTGCGGCGAGTGATGTCATCCTCACCAACTCGCGATATATCTTCGACCAGGCACTCGCCGAGTACACCATCGGGCTGATCTGCGCGCTCAGCAAGGACCTGTACACCACGTTCCGGCATCAGACCGAGCATCGATGGGTGCAGCGCGAGACCGAGACGCTCGCCGGAAGGACGGTCGTGCTGGTCGGTGCCGGTCCGATCGCGCGGCGCATCGCCAGGATGGCGAAGGCCATGGGGATGTCGGTGCGCGGCATCGGCCGCAGCGCCCGCGACGGCGATGCGGACTTCGGTGACGTGAGCGGGCCGGACGCTGTGCCCGCGGCGTTCGCGGCAGCGGATTACGTGGTCATGGTCCTTCCGAGCACGCCGGAGACGGCGGGTATCGTCGACAGCGCGGCGATCGGCGCGCTCAAACCCACGGCACGGCTCGTCAACGTTGGTCGCGGGTCGACGCTCGACCAGGACGCGCTCTGCGCCGCACTGCGCGAGGGGCGCATCGCCGGAGCCGCCCTCGACGTCATGACTCCGGAACCGCTCCCCGCGGACTCGCCGCTCTGGGACGTTCCCAACCTGATCATCTCGCCGCACATGTCGGGTGACCACGCCGGATCGCAGCGCGAGATCGCCGGCCTCTTCATGCGCAATCTCGAGCGCTTCCAGCGTGGCGAGTCGCTCCTCAACGTGGTCGACAAGCGCCTCGGCTACTCACCGTCGAACCATCCATGAGCCGGCAGAACCCGGTCGCGGCGTGCGATGACTGATCGCGTGCGCCTGATCCGGTCCGGCGAGCTCGCAACCGGCCCGGCAACGCCGGGGATGCGACGCAGCGAGGCCGTCGCAACCGGGCGGCTGTGGGCCGGTGTCGTGCACACCGAGCCGGGTGCATTTTCGGGCTGGCACCATCACGGTGACCACGAGTCGGTGATCTACGTCGCGACCGGTGCTCTGCGGATGGAGTCGGGGGAGCGCGGAGAAGACGTGCTCGAGGCGGAGCCCGGCGATTTCGTCTACGTCCCGCCGCACGCCGTTCACCGTGAGGGCAACATGACAGACCTGCTCGCGACCCTGGTCGTCACGCGATGCGGGGAGGGTCCGTCGGTGATCAACGTCGAGGCACCTGGACGGTGATTTGGGTAAGGTTGCGCCACCATGCAGGAGCCTGAGGACACACCCGCGCACGAGTTCGCCACCGTGACCGATATCCAGCCCCTGGCACTCATGGAGGGCCTGCGCGTCAGGCCGGTCAACGGTGAGCGGATCACGCTCGCGGTCTTCGAGCTCGATCCCGGCACCGCCATGCCGGAGCACCGGCACCCCAACGAACAGGTCGGAGTCGTCGTTCGCGGCGAATTCACATTCACCATCGGCGGCGAGACGCGGCTCCGCAAGCCCGGCGACATGTGGGTCATCCCCCCGGGAGTGCCCCACCGCGTCGAGCGCGCCGGTAAGGCGGGGTGCACGATCGTCGAGAGCTTTTCGCCGCCTCGAGACGACTGGGCGGACAAGCCTCGCAACCAGCCGTCCCAGGATCAGTGGCCGCCCCTCTGACCGACGCCTGAGTCAGCCGCCGTTCGGCTCCTCGGACCCGAAGTGGAGGCCGTGGAGATCCTCCAGCATGCGATCCGCAAGCCGGAGAAACCTCCGGGTCCGCCACGCCTGATCCGGTTCCCCACCGGTGAGCACCGGAACCGCAGCCTCCTTGATCGTCAGCAGCTGCGCCTCGAGATCACGCATCAACCGCATGACGCGCGTCCACGCGTCTTCCTCCTGGTTCATTCGTCCGTCCCCCTTCCGCCATGCCGACCGGCACGCCAGTCCATCTTGGCACATCTGATGGTCCGTTCGGAGCGTTTGCTCTGATCCAGATCGCCAGGCCGGGCTCGAGGGGAGGCCCACGTCATCGCCAGCAGGAGTAAGCGTCGCAGGGCGCCAGGGCTCCCCCGCTCCAAGCCGCTACAGGTTCCCTCGCGCCGCCTGCTCGCGTTCGATCGACTCGAACAGGGCTTTGAAGTTCCCTTTGCCGAAGCCCTTGCAGCCCTTGCGCTGAATCACCTCGAAGAACAGCGTGGGTCGGTCGCCGACCGGACGCGTGAAGATCTGGAGCAGGTAGCCGTCGTCATCGCGATCGATCAGGATGTTGAGCGAGCGCAACCGGTCGAGGTCCTCGTCGATGCCCGCCGCGCGGTCGCCGAGGGCATCGTAGTAGGCGCCCGGCGCCGTGAGGAACTCCACGCCGCGGTCGCGCATCTCCTGAACGGTGCCCACGACGTCGTCGGTGTGGACCGCGATGTGCTGAATGCCGCTGCCGCGGTAGTAGTCGAGGTATTCCTGGATCTGCGACTTCTTGAGACCGACGTGCGGTTCGTTGATCGGCATCGTGATCTGCGTCCGCGGGTCCCGCGCGACCTTGGAACGCAGCGCGCTGTACTGGGTGGCGATGTCCTTCTCGTCGAATTCCTGGAAGACGGCGAACCCGAACACCTCGGAGTAGAACGAGACCCAATCGTCCATCTTGCCCGTGTCGACATTGCCGACCGTGTGGTCGATGAACCGCAGCCCCACGCCACCGCCGCTGCGGTTGTCGGCGCGGTATCCGGGCCAGAACACACCCGAATACTCGTTGCGCTCGACGAACGTGTGGATGGTGTCGCCAAAGGTCGCGATCGAGGCCGAGGTGATGACACCGTGCTCATCCTCGGCTCGGCTCGGCTCGGCGACGCCGCGCGCGCCGCGTGCGGTTGCCGCCTCGTACGCCGCGGTCGCGTCCTCGACTCGCAGCGCGATGGTGCGGACGCCGTCGCCATGGAGCCGCAGATGGTCGGCGATGTCGCCCTCGGGCTGGAGCGGCGCGGTGACCACGAGACGCACCTTGCCCTGCTCGAGAACGTAGCTCGCCCGGTCGCGAACGCCCGTCTCCGGGCCGGCGTAGGCGACGATGTCGAACCCGAACGCCTTGCGGTAGTGATAGGCGGCCTGACGAGCGTTGCCGACCCACAGCTCAACGTGATCGGTGCCCTCGAGCACCGGCACGGCGACCTCGGCGACCTGAACCATGTGGTTCTATTGTAGGTGCATGAGATCAAGCGGCCCGATCGAAGCCGGCCTTCCTGGAGACACCCCGTCGGGCGTCGCGGCCGCCGCGGGCGCGGTCGCCGATCCTCGCGAAGCTGAGTTCCAGGCGCTGATCGACACGGATCAGCGCATCGAACCGCGCGACTGGATGCCCGACGCCTACCGGAAGACCCTCATCCGCCAGATCGCGCAGCACGCCCATTCCGAGATCATCGGCATGCAGCCCGAGGGCAACTGGATCACGCGGGCTCCGTCGCTGCGGCGCAAGGCGATCCTCATGGCCAAGGTGCAGGACGAGGCGGGTCACGGCCTCTACCTGTACTGCGCCGCCGAGACGCTCGGCGTCGACCGCGCCGAGCTGATCGACCTTCTCCACCAGGGGCGCCAGAAGTACTCGAGCATCTTCAACTACCCGACGCTCACCTGGGCGGACGTCGGCGCCATCGGCTGGCTCGTCGACGGCGCGGCGATCACCAACCAGATCCCGCTCTGCCGCTGCTCGTTCGGACCGTACGCGCGAGCCATGGTGCGGGTCTGCAAGGAGGAGTCGTTTCATCAGCGGCAGGGCTTCGAGCTGCTCTACGCGCTGTCGCACGGAACCCCCGCGCAGGACGCGATGGCGCAGGACGCGGTCGACCGGTGGTGGTGGCCGTCGCTCGAGATGCTCGGCCCGCCCGACGCCGAGTCGCCGCACAGCGCCCAATCGATGGCCTGGGGGATCAAGCGGTTCTCCAACGACGCGCTCCGCCAGCGCTTCGTCGACATGGTGGCGCCGCAGGCCGTGGTGCTCGGCCTCACACCCCCGGATCCGGAGCTGCGCTGGAACGAGGAGCGTGGTCACTACGACTTCGGTGCGTGCGACTTCGAGGAGTTGCGCCGTGTGGTCGGCGGCGACGGTCCGTGCAACCGCCGGCGGGCGGCACATCACCTGAAGGCGCACGAGGACGGTGCCTGGGTGCGCGAGGCGGCCGCCGCGTATGCGGCCAAGCACGCCGCGACCACCGCCGCGGCATGAGCGAGGAGACGCCCGCGCCGCTCTGGGAGGTGTTCATCCGGAGCAAGCGCGGTCTGTCGCACAACCACGTGGGCAGCCTGCACGCGCCGGATGCCGAGATGGCGCTTCGCAACGCGCGCGACGTGTACACGCGACGCATGGAGGGCGTGAGCATCTGGGTCGTCCCGTCAGCGTCCGTCACCGCGTCGTCGCCGGACGAGAAGGACTCGTTCTTCGACCCTGCCGCCGACAAGCCGTACCGCCATCCAACCTTCTATTCGATACCGAAGGAAGTGCAGCAGCTGTGACCCTCGTGGTCGCCGGCGCGGCGGCCGTGTACACGCTGCGCATCGCCGACGATTGCCTGGTGCTCTCGCACCGGCTCGCGCAGTGGTCGTCGTGGGCGCCGGCGCTCGAGGACGACGTCGCGCTCACCAACATCGCGCTCGACCTGCTCGGACAGGCGCGCGCGATGTACGCGAGAACCGCGGAGCTCGACGGCACCGGCCGGTCGGAGGACGACTACGCGTTCATGCGCGAAGAGCGCGAGTTCGTGAACTGCCAGCTCGTCGAGCAGGAGAACGGGGATTTCGCCCGCACGATCGTCCGCCAGCTGCTGTGCTCGACGTGGCAGCTGTCCCAGTGGCAGGCGCTCACGACCTCGACGGATGCTCAGGTCGCCGCCGTCGCCGCCAGGGCGGTGAAGGAGGCCGCGTACCACCGCGACCACGCCACCGACTGGACGCTCCGTCTCGGCGATGGCACCGACGAGAGCCATCGCCGCATGGAGACCGCGCTGGACACCCTCTGGCCGTTCGTCGACGAGCTGTTCGAGAGCGACCCCGTGACGCGCGATGTGGTGACGTCCGGCGTCGGACCGGATCCGGAAACGCTCCGCCGGGAGTGGGATGCATACGTGGGACACGTCCTTGCCGACGCGACCCTCACGGTCCCGGAGAGCAGCTGGAAGCCTTCGGGCGGCCGGCGGGGACTGCATACGGAGCCCTTTGGGTACATGCTGGCTGAGATGCAACACCTTCATCGCTCCTTTCCGGGGGTGACCTGGTGACCGCGATCGACGAGATCCGGGTCATGGCGGGAGCGATTCCCGACCCCGAGCTGCCGGCCTTGACCATCGCCGACCTGGGCATCCTTCGCGACGTCCGCATCGATGCGGCCGGCCACGTCGACATCGACATCACGCCGACGTACTCGGGATGCCCTGCGCTCGAAACCATCCGCGAGGATGTCGAGCGCCGCGTTCGGGGCCAGGGTTACGCCGACGTGACCGTCCGGGTCGTACTCTCGCCCGCGTGGACCACCGAATGGATGTCGGAGGCCGGGCGGATCAAGCTCCGCGAGTACGGCATCGCTCCACCCCGGGCCCAGGGGTTCGACCTCAAGCCATTGACAGTCGCCGTCGAATGCCCGCGATGCGACTCGACACGCACCCACGAGGTCGCGCATTTCGGTTCGACGCAGTGCCAGGCGGTGCGCCGGTGCGACGCCTGCGGCGAGACGTTCCCGCACTTCAAGGAGCACTGAGGGCTTGACCGTCTCGCCGGTTGCGGAGGCTGCCGCAGGACATCGGCGCGCGACCATCCATCCGCTGCGGGTGAAAGCCGTGGAGCCGCTCACCGACGAGGCGGTGGTGATCGAGTTCGAGGTTCCACCCGAGCTCGAGGATGCATTCGCGTTCACCCACGGGCAGCACGTGTCGCTCCGGTGCGAAGCGGCCGGAGACGACGCCCGGCGCAGCTACTCGATCTGCAGCGCCGCCGGATCGGGGCGGCTCCGCGTTGCCGTAAAGCGCCTCCCGGGCGGGATCTTCTCCGCGTTCGCGCTGGAGCAGCTCCGTGCCGGCGACATCGTCGAGGTGGTGACCCCGGTCGGCCACTTCAACACCCCACTCGATCCGGCGCATGCGATCTCGTACGCGATGATCGCGGCCGGGAGCGGTATCGCCCCCGTCCTGTCGAACCTCACGACAATTCTCGCCGTCGAACCGCGCAGCTCGGTGACGCTGATCTACGGGAACCGCACGGTCCGCGAGATCATGTTCCTCGAGGAGCTCGAGGACCTCAAGAATCGGTACCCGGAGCGGTTTGTCCTGTACCACGTGCTCTCGCGCGAGGAGCAGGAGGTGCCGCTCTTCCACGGGCACATCGACGCCGAGCGGTTGAACATGTTCCTGGATCAGCTGGTGCGGCCCGAGAACGTCGACGAGTGGTTTCTCTGCGGACCTCGGGAGATGATCGAGTCCGCACGCACGGTGCTGCTCGAGCGCGGCGTCAGCACCGATCATGTGCACGCCGAGCTGTTTCACGCCAAGGACGCGAAGCCTCCGCGAACCGCCGAGCAGCTCACCTCGGCGCCGTCCCCGAGCGCGGCCGAGGTCACCATCATTCTCGACGGGCGCAGCTCGACGTTCAGAGTCGACCCAAACGGTGAGTCGATCCTCGAAGCCGCGTTGCGCGTGCGTTCCGACGCGCCGTACGCGTGCAAGGGAGGCGTGTGCGGCACCTGTCGCGCGAGACTCATCAGCGGCACCGTGGTGATGGACCAGCACTTCGCGCTCGAGCAGCACGAGATCGACGCCGGCTTCGTGCTCGCCTGCCAGTCGCATCCCACCTCGCCGAAGGTCGTCCTCGACTTCGACCAGTGATTCGGGCTGGCGCGGCAGCGCAGGTCAGACGATCGGGGTCAGCCAGCTCGCGTAACGGTCGTTCTCGCCTTTGCAGACGCCGAAGTACAGGTCCTGCAGCCTGGTGGTGACCGGGCCGGGAGCACCGGAGCCGATGATCCGCTGATCGATCTCGATCACCGCCGAGACCTCCGCGCCGGTGCCGCAGAGCAGCACCTCATCGGCGACGTACAGCTCGCTGCGGTCGACGGCCCGTTCGACGACCTCGATGCCGAGCTCGTCGCGCGCCAGCGTCATGAGCACCGAACGGGTGATGCCTTCGACGATGTTCTCCGACGCCGGCGGGGTGATCAGCTGACCACGGCGGAGGATGAAGAGGTTCTCTGCGCTGCCCTCACAGACATGCCCCTCCTGGGTCATGAGAATCGCCTCGTCGAACCCGTTGAGGAAGGCCTCGGTCTTGGCGAGCGCGCTGTTGATGTAGATGCCGGTTGCCTTCGATCGGGGCGGAGCGACATTGTCGTCGATGCGGCGCCAGCTCGACACCTGGCAGCGAATGCCCCCCGTGGTGTCCACGTACGCGCCGAACGGCACCGGGACGATCATGAAACCGTCGCGCAGGTTGTGAAAGCGGATGCCGATCTCCTCGGTGGCCTTGAAGACCAGCGGCCGGACGTAGACATCGGTGGTGAACGCGTTGCGGCGGAGCAGCTCGACGGTGATGTCGCACAGCTCGTCGACGCTGTGCGGCAGCTCCATGTGGAGCATGCGGGCGTTGCCGGTCATTCGCGCGAAGTGATCCGCCATCCGGAACACGTTGATGCGATGCTGCCGCTCGCTCCAGTAGGCCCGGATCCCGTCGAAGCACCCGGTCCCGTAGTGGAGCGCGTGGGTGAGCAGGCCGAGATGGGCGTCACCGTAGCGGCAGAGCTTGCCGTCGAAGTACACCCAGGTGTCCGCCTGCGCGCGGCGGAGCTCCGTCTTCGGCGCCGGGGATTCAATCATGCGCAAGTGCCTCGTCAGGTGCCTCGATGAGGTCCGCAAGGTGTCGGATGAAACCGCCCGCGAGGCCGCCGTCGGCAACGCGGTGATCGAACACGAGTGAGAGCTGCACGAGCGAGCGTGGCACAACCGCACCGTCCACGACCCATGGCCGTGTCGCGATCTGCCCGACGCCGAGGATCGCCGCCTCCGGCGGATTGATGATCGCCGTCCCGCCGTCAACCCCGAAAGCGCCGAAGTTCGAGACCGTGAAGGTGCTGCCCCGGAGTTCGGCCGCGTCGATGGAGCCGTCTCGAGCGGCGGTCGCGAGCCGGTTCAGCTGGTTGGAAAGATCCACCGGCGTCCGGTGCTGCGCATCGCGGATGACGGCGACGACCAGACCGCGCTCGGTCTGCACCGCCACGCCGAGCTGCAGCGAGTCGAAGGTGACGATCTCGTTGGATTGCGTGTCGAAGTGGGCGTTGAGCCGGGGAAAGCGCCCCAGCGCACGCACGCAGAGGGCCAGGATCACAGCGAAGGGCGTGACCCGGACACCGCTCGACTCCGCGAGCTCAGAGCGGATCGCCATGACGCGGGTCGCGTCGGCGGTGAGCCAGGCTGTCGCGGCGGGCGCCTCGTGATGCGAACGCGTGAGGCGTTCCGCCGAGATGCGGTCGACGCCGGTCAGCCGGGTGCGCGTCCCGCCGGAGATCGGCTCAGGCGTCGCGTCCGGGGCCGGGGTTGCGACGGCGCTGGAAGCACGCTCGAGATCCGCCTGGGTCACCATCCCTCCCGGTCCCGTCCCCGTGATCGTGCTCAGGTCGATGCCCAGCTCGGCCGCCCGGCGTCGCACGAGCGGTGACGCGGGGGGCTGCGCGACCGTGGCCCTCGGGCCGCCCACCGGCGCCGGCGGCGCGCTCCGCCGCGACCGCGGCGCCGACTCGCTCGTGCCGTAGCCGACCAGCACGTTCCCGGACGCGGCGGAGGCCGGTGCGCCCGCAACCTCGATGCTGATCAGCGGGCTGCCGACCGCGATGCTGTCGCCGGCCGACCCGTGGAGGGTCGCGACGCGCCCCGCGAACGGCGTCGGCACCTCGACGACCGCCTTCTCGGTGGTGATCTCGGCGACGGGCTGGTCGACCACCACGACATCACCCTCGGCCACCAGCCAGCGGTTGATCTCGCCCTCGGTCAGCCCTTCGCCGAGGTCCGGCATGAGGAAGTCACGGATCGTGAGCATCGGTCAGTACTCGAGCAGTCGCGCGACGGCGTCGAGGATCCGATCGGCGTCGGGCAGGAAGTGACGCTCGATCTTCGCCGAGGGATACGGGACGTCGAAGCCGGTGACGCGCAGCACCGGGGCGGCGAGATAGCCGAAGGCGCGCTCGCTCAACTCGGCGGCGATCTCCGCGCCGTACCCGGCGAAGCGAGCCGCCTCATGGACCACCAGCGCCCGTCCCGTCTTGGTCGCGCTCGCCACCAGCGTGCCCATGTCCACGGGCGACAGCGTGCGCACGTCGACTACCTCGAGGTCCCAGCCGCTCTCGGCGGCAGCGCGCGCAGCCGCCTCCATGGCGGTCGTGACCATGGGACCGTAGGCGATCACGGTCGCGCTCGACCCCTGGCGGCGCACGATCGCCTCGCCGATGCCGGCGGCGGTCACGGGCAGATCGAGGTCCTCCTTCAACCAGTACCGTCGCTTCGGTTCCAGGAAGATGACCGGGTCGTCGAACGCGATCGAAGCCCGGAGCAGCGCGTAGGCGTCGGCCGGGGTTCCCGGCGAGACCACGGTGAGTCCGGCGGTGTGCGCGTAGTACGCCTCGGGGCTCTCGGAGTGATGCTCGACGGCCCCGATGCCGCCGCCATAGGGGATCCGGATCACGAGGGGCAGGCCGACCCGGCCGCGGGTGCGGTTGCGGTACTTGGCGACGTGGCTGATGACCTGGTTGAGCGCCGGATACGAGAAGCCGTCGAACTGCATCTCTACCACCGGGCGCAGCCCGTAGAGGGCCATGCCGATGGCCGTGCCGGCGATGCCCGCCTCGGCGACCGGGGTGTCGAAGCAACGCTCCGGGCCCATCTCCGCCTGGAGGCCGTCGGTGATGCGGAACACGCCGCCCAGCCTGCCGACGTCCTCGCCGTAGACGACCACGGTGTCGTCCTCGCGCATCGCGTCGCGAAGGGCCGCATTGAGCGCACCGGCCATGGTCAGCTCCATCAGCTCTCCTCGGCCGCACGCAATTCCTGGTCGAGCAACGCCCGCTGAGCATCGAGTTGCGGCGTTCGTTGCGCATACACGTGGTCGAACATCTCGCGGGGATCGCCGGCCGGGGCGCCGAAGAGGAAGTCACGCATGCGCGCGGCTGCAGCTTCGCCCTCGGCCTCGACCTCCGCGAGGAAGGCATCGTCGACGAGCGCCGCCTCGCGCAGGACGCGGAGAAACCCCTCGACCGGATCACGCGCGAGCCACTCCGCGGCCTCTTCCTCGCTGCGGTACCGGCGCGTGTCGTCCGCCGTGGTGTGGGCTTCGAGGCGGTACGTGACCGCTTCGATGAGCGTCGGCCCTTCGCCGCGGCGCGCGCGGTCGACCGCCGTCTTCACGGCGCCGTAGACGGAGATGACGTCGTTGCCGTCGACGCGGATGCCCGGCATGCCCACGCCCGCCGCTCGCAGCGCGATCGACGTCGTCCTGGTCTGCAGGCGGAAGGGGACGCTGATCGCATACCCGTTGTTCTGCACGACGAAGACCACGGGCGCGCCGAAGGCGCCTGCCAGGTTGAGCGCCTCGTGGGCGTCCCCCTCGCTGGCGGCGCCGTCACCGAAGAAAGTCAGCGCGACGATCGGATCGTGCCGCATCTTCGCCGCCATCGCCAGTCCGACCGCGTGCAGCGCCTGGGTCGCGAGCGGTGTGGTGAGCGGCGCCACGCGGTACTGGTACGGGTCGAAGCCGCAATGCCAGCTCCCCGAGAAGAGCGCGAGGAGCTCCACGACGTCGACGCCGCGGGCGAAGGTCCCGACCGTCTCGCGATAGGTCGGAAACAGCCAGTCCTCCGCCTCGAGCGCGAAGACAGCTCCCACCTGCGCCGCCTCCTGGCCATGGCTCGACGCGAAGACGCCGAGCGCTCCCTGCCGGGTGAGATTGATCGCCTGGCGGTCGACACGGCGGCTCAGCACCATCAGGCGGTAGAGCGATCGCAGCTGCGCCGCGCTCAGGTCGACGTCGTGGGTCTCGGCCGCGCCGAGCGCGCCCTCCGCGGCGACATCCTGCCAGGCCGCCCTGGGCAGCCCCGGAAATGAGGACGGCCCGGTGGCCGCCGACGACACCTCCACACTCACGTTGATCGATCCTACCGCTGCGGACCCGGGCCGCCGAAGTCGGGTGCGCGTTTGGCCCTTCTCGCGGCCACGCCCTCGGCGACATCGGGACCCGTGAACCCGAGGAATTCGAGTGCGAGCGAGCTGTCGAATATCGGCCCGGCGGCGCGCAGCCAGTTGTTCAAGGCGTACTTCGTCCAGCTGATCGCGGTCGGGGAGCCCGCGGCGAGCTTCCGGGTCACCTCGAGGGCTCGGGCGTGGACATCGTCGTCGGGCACGCTGAGCGAGACCAGGCCGATGCGCTCGGCCTCCTCACCACTCACCGGTTCGCAGAGCAGCAGGTGGTACTTGGCCTTGGCGATGCCGCAGAGCAGCGGCCAGATGATCGCCGCGTGATCGCCGGCCGCGACGCCGATCCGGGTGTGGCCGTCGATCAGGCGCGCCGTCCGACCTGCAATCGAGATGTCGGCGAGCAGGCCGACGACAAGCCCGGCGCCCACGGCCACCCCGTCCATCGCCGAGACGATCGGCTTGCCGCAGTTGATGACGTTGTAGACGAGATCGCGTGCCTCGCGAAGGACGCGTGCCCGGATCGCGAAGTCGGCTGCCATCTCCTCGACGAGATCGAAATCGCCGCCCGACGAGAAGGTGCCGCCGGCGCCGCGGATGATCACGGCACGCGTCTCGGTGTCGGCGTCCACCGCGCGCCACACCGCGGCGAGGTCGCGATGCATGGCCGCGCCGGCAGCATTCAAGCGTCCCTCGGCCTTCATCGTGATCACCAGGAGGCCATCCTCGGGACGCTCGAAGATGAGGCTTGGAAACGAGGTCGCCAGGTCGGTCATCGAGAGCGCCTACCCACCGGTGAAGGCGGGCTTGCGCTTTTCCTGGAAGGCGGTGATGCCGTCCCGGTAGTCGTGGGTGCGCGAGGCGCGACCCTGCGCCGCGGCTTCAGCGGCGAGCAGCTCCGCCGGCGACGGCGACGAATCCTGGATGAGCCGCACGATCCTCTTGGATTCGAGGAAGGCCGCGGTGGGCCCGTGCGCGATCGCGCGCGCCATCTCCCGAGTCCTGCGGACGAGGTCAGCCCCTGCGACGCTGCGATTGATGAGCCCCCACTCCGCCGCCTCGCGTCCTGAGAGGAGCCGCCCCGTGTAGATGAGCTCCAGGGCCCGGTGCGGCCCGACACGGGAGACGAACGCGGCGTGGGCGCCGCTGTCGAGGACGGCGCCGATTCGCGCGAACGGCGAACCGATCCGAGCGTCGTCCGCCGCGTAGACGATGTCGCACGCGAGCGCGAGACCGAGCCCGGTGCCGAGGCACGCGCCGTGGACCGCGGCGATCGTCGGGATGGCGACGCCTGCCATCCGCGCCATGAGCGGATTGAAGACGTCGCGGAGGATCGCCTCGCCGTCCTCGTGGAGTGGGTCGGCATCGGACAGGTCACGCCCGCTGCAGAAGGCGCGTCCCTCACCGCGGATGAGCAGAGCCCGAGCACCGGCGGTCTCCGCGCCATCGAGGCCGTCGGCGAACTCGCGCACCATCGCGTTGCTCATCGCGTTCATCTTGTCGGGACGATCGAGGGCGATCTCGGCAACGCCGTCCTCGATAGTGAGGCGGACCGTCGACTGGTCAGATTCCGGCATACGGTGCGCGCTCCTTGGCGGTGAGGATCTTGAGCTGGCTGGCGCAGACCGTCACACCGTTCTGGTTGAGCACGTCCCAGCGGTACGTGACCAGCCCCGACTTCGCATCGCGGTCGGATTTCTCGATCACCTCGATGTCGAGGTAGATGGTGTCGTTGATCCAGGTCGGTGCCGTGTAGCGCAGGCGGTCCGTGCCGTAGTTGGCGAGGATCGTGGTTGCGTCGCCGGGAACGCCGAGCCCGGTGCCGAGCGCGAAGACCATGATGCCGGGCGCGACCCGCTGACCGAACATCGATCGCTCGGCTGCCACCTTGTCGATGTGCGGGTAGAACCAGTCACCGGTCAACGCGCACCAGTTGACGATGTCGGTCTCGGTGACGGTCCTTCCGCGGGTGCGCTGGGTCTGCCCGACCTCCAGCTCGTCGAAGGTCCGGTATAGGAGAAACCGATCCACCCGATGTGCCTCCGGTGACCCGCCTGGCCTGGACGATCGGCGGGCTGCCGCAGTCTACGACCGGCGGTCGATGACTCGCTGGAGCTTCCCCACCGAACGCTCGAGCGTGTCGGGATCGACGACCTCGACCGCCACGGTGACTCCGACGCTGTTCTTGACCTCACGCGCCAGCCCATGCGCAGCCGGATCGCGCCGCTCGTGCGGGCAGTCGGCGCGCGCCTCGACGCGCACGGTCAGCGTGTCGAGCCGGCCCTCACGGCCGAGGATGAGCTGGAAGTGGGGCGAGAGACCTGCGGTGCGGACAACGAGCTCCTCGATCTGCGTCGGAAAGACATTGACACCGCGCAGGATGATCATGTCGTCGCTGCGCCCGGTCACCTTCTCCATGCGCCGGAACGCCGGCCGCGCCGTCCCGGGCAGCAGACGCGTGAGGTCTCGAGTCCGGTAGCGGATGACCGGCATCGCCTGCTTGGTCAGGGAGGTGAACACCAGCTCACCGATCTCGCCGTCGGGGAGGACCGCCCCCGTGACCGGGTCGATCACCTCGGGGTAGAAATGGTCCTCCCAGATGTGCAGTCCGTCCTTGGTCTCCACGCACTCCTGCGAGACCCCCGGGCCCATCACCTCGGACAGGCCGTAGATGTCCACCGCATGCATGTCCATGCGGTCCTCGATCTCGGCGCGCATCGCCTCGGTCCAGGGCTCGGCGCCGAAGATCCCGACGCGCAGCGAGCACGTCCTCGGATCCACGCCCTGCCGTTCGAACTCATCGATGAGGGCGAGCATGTAGGACGGCGTCACCATGATGATCGAGGGCTCGAAGTCACGGATCAACTGCACCTGGCGTGGGGTCATCCCGCCGGAGACGGGCACGACCGTGCAGCCCAGCCGCTCGGCACCGTAGTGAGCGCCCAGCCCGCCGGTGAACAGGCCGTAGCCGTAGGCGACGTGGACGATGTCGCCCGGGCGTCCCCCGGCTGCCCGGATGGATCGCGCCATGAGGTCCGCCCACGTATCGAGATCGTCCTGCGTGTAGCCGACCACGGTCGGCCGTCCCGTCGTCCCGCTCGACGCGTGGATGCGCCGCACCTCGGACCTCGGAACAGCGAACATGCCGAACGGGTAGTTGTCGCGGAGATCGAGCTTGCCGGTCAAGGGGAATCGCGCGATGTCGGCGAGCGACTCGCAGTCGTCGGGCGTGACCCCGGCTGCGTCGAAGGCGCGGCGATAGTGCGGGACGTTCGCGTACGCGTGGCGAAGGGACCAGCGCAGCCGCTCGAGCTGCAGGTCGAGCAGCGCATCGCGGCTCAGACGTTCTCCCTCGTCCAGCAACTCGGGAGCCGGGCCCACCGCGATGCCGGTCATGACGGGCCGCGTCCGACCGTCCGGCTCGTACCGCGGAACTCCGCGATCACCTCGTCACCGCGGCGAACCGTGACGTCGTAGATGCCCGACCGTCCGAACCGTGTGCGCTCAACGGCGCGCGCCTCGAGCAGATCGCCGGCACGAGACGGTGCGACAAACGTGATGTCGACCGCGGCGGCGACCGTCGACGGTCCGTGGCTGTTGCATGCGCATGCGAAGGCCGTGTCCGCGACCGCGAAGACGAACGCACCGTGGGTGATGCCGTGACCGTTGACCATGTCCTTGCGGACGACCATGGTGGCCGTGGCGGCGCCGACACCGACGTCACGCACCTCGATGCCGAGTGCCCGTGACGCGGCGTCGTCGGCGAGCATCCGGGTCACCGACTCCGTCATCGATCCTCCCATGGGTGCGCTCGACGCACCCCGCACAACGTCAGAGCGATATTTTGGTTCGCTCGACGGCGGCCGCGGCGGCGGCGGCGCCTCCGAGCGTCACCTGCGCCGCCGAGCGCCGCCCACCGAGATAAAGGGTCAGCTCGGTTGCCGGACCGCTGAGTGTCGCCATATCTCCCGACCCGTAACGGCGGCGCTCACCGTCGGGCCGGATCAACTCGAGGCCGTAGGGACGGATCCGTCGCTCGAGGCGGCGAGCGCTGTAGCCGATCATCCGCCACGCCAGCGCCTCGAGATCCGCGATCGGCGGTCGGGGTCCACGACCGTTGGCGCGGCGCACGTCCTCGTGATGGATGAAGTACTCCAACCCGTTGAACACCTCGCGAATGCGTGGCAGCCGCCAGGGAATGAGCGGCGCTCCGGCGCGCAGACGGGCGACCAGGGCCGGGAGCCCCTTGGCCTTCTCCACCGCGCGCTGCGCATCCGACCAGCGGCGGTAGTGCTCCCGAAGCACGAGATGCGCAGCCAGATCCGCGGTGGTCCATCCTTCGCACAGGGTCGGCGCGTCGGGCCCGAGTTCGAGGAGCAGATCACAGAGCGCCAGGCGTTCGCGGACGTCGATGGGCTCGGTCATCGCACGGAACGCGGCGCTCGAACGTGCTCGGCGAAGAACTCCAGCGTCCTGAGCCACGCGTCCGCGGAGGCGCCGGCGTCGTACGCCCTGCTGGTGTCGTTGAAGAACGAGTGGCGCGCTCCCGGGTACACCTTGATGTCACGGGCGACTCCGAGCTCGGCAACCCGGGCGTCGAGCTTGCGTCCGGCGCGGGCGGTGAAGTCCCTGCCTGGGTAGCTCCCCACCACGGGACACATCCTCCGAATTGCCTCGACGGGCCGCGGGTTGGTGCCGTAGAAAGGTGCGATGGCGCGAAGCCGCCGGTCGCGCCGGCCCCACGCGATCGCGAACCCCCCGCCCATGCAGAACCCGATCGCCCCGACGCGCTCCGGGTCCACCTCGGTCTGCGCGACGAGGTAATCCATCGCGGCGGTGAGATCGGCGATCGCCGGCGGTTCGCGGCCGGTGAGCATCGAACCCATGAGCTGAGCCATGCAGACCGCGCGGCTGTGGCCGGTGAACAGATCGACGGCCAGGCCGGCGTATCCCTCGGCGGCAAAGCGCCGGGTGATGTCGCGGATGTTGTCGTTGAGGCCGAATGCCTCGTGAATGACCACCACGCCGGGATGCGGTCCGGCGCCGTCGGGCAGTGCGAGGTACGCGCGAAACGTGGATCCACGCGAGGGGAACGTGACGTTTCGAGTCGTCGGTGGCGTCGTGGCTGCTCCGATGGTCTGAACGGCCGGCGTACCCGATGAGGGTATCGACTCCGTCCTCCCGCCCCGCCTGCGAGCGATGCCCGGGAAATCGCGGGTTGATGCAGCGCCCGGTCCTATCCCGCCCTGTCGAGTTGATGCCAGCTCGAGCCGCTCAGCGACCAGACATCGACGGGGAACTGCCCAGGCTGCGCGGACTTCGGGGCGCCGAGCAGGAGCAGGTCGCCCCGATCGAGATCGGAGACGACGGTCCCCGACTCCACGGGCAACTGGGCGGCGGGAAGGCTTGACCACCGGCTGCCGTCCCACATCCACAGCCCGGGTTGCGAGGAGGCGGGCCGGCCGCACGCGCACAGGACCAAACGCCCGACGGTGGGATCCAACGCCATGTCCGACGCCAGGGGGGCCACGTCGGCTGCTGCCGGCAGGAGCGTCCAGGCTCCGCCGCTCCATCGCCACGTCGTGTTCGACCCGCCGGTCCCCGGCGGCGGACCGACACAGCAACCGATCGCAAGGAGCGATCTGCTGACGGGGTCGAACCCCATCGGGCTGTAGAACGCCGCGGCAGGCAGATCGCCACGGACCATGCGGCTCCAGTGCGTTCCCGCCCAGACCCAAGTCTCGGCGGGGTCCGAGATGACCCCCGAGCGTGTGAGCAGCACCATCTGCGTGACTGCGGGGTCCCACGCCATGTCCGAGCCTTCGCCGGGTTGCGGGCCCCCCGTACCGCTGTCGAGCTCAGCCCAGGTGGTGCCGTTCCACGCCCAGGTGTCCCGGACGGGCGTTCCCGGCTCGAGGCGGCCGCCGAACAGGAGCACCGTCCGGGTCTGCGGGTCATAGGCGGCGGACGACCCGAAGCGTCCTGACGGGCTCACCGGCGGATGCGCGAGCGTCCAGGCGCCGCCGTTCCAGAGCCAGGTGTTGCCGTAGTCACCGACGCCGCCGAAGAGCACGACCTCGTCTGTCGCGAGGTCGTCGGCGAGGGTGGAGCCATCACCGGACTGGGGTGCACCGGGTACCGGGCTTGGCGTGACGGGGCTTGGCGTGACGGGGCTCGGTGTGACGGCGCGTTGCGCGAAGGCGCTTGGATCCGGATTCGTGACCTGTGCCGGAGTGTGCTGTCCGAACGACACGACGACGCCCACGACGCACGCGACGGCGATGGTCACGGCGAGGGCGAGCGTCGATCTCGTGTTCAGGCGGCGCCCGCCGCCCCTCTCTCCGTCATCGCTGCCGGGGCGTTCCTGCATTTCGTGTGCAGGACAATGTGCCACTCCCACGCGGCCTGGCGTGGGAGTGGCCTCACAACCCTTCCGGCCACGGGATGACGTGGATGCGGTTGTTGATCTCGGTGACGTTGTACACGCCGCTGTCGGGCTCTACGACGAGCGCGCCGTCCGGTGACTGCACGAGAGTCGGCATCGCCTCGGTGTCGATGTTGGCGCCGTCAAGGATGGTCGAGGACGCACCGGCACCCTGGAGGGTCAGCGGCTCGGTGATGTTCACCGTCTGGTTGCAGGTGCAGGCGTCGACCTTGATGATGCCCCCGCCCGGCGCGTTGTCCACCGCGTACTGGAGCGTGGCGCACGGATGCGCGTTGGCGCAGGGGTTGCTGTCACTGCCCGTGGTGGCGACGTAGATCGTCGTCGTGCCGATCAGCGGCGCCGCGTGGATGGGGTGACCCCGGCGGCACCGGCGATCAATGCTGCTGCGGGTGCGACGAACATCGCGCCGCGCCGGAACGCACCCCTGGTACCACCACTCGCGGAGAGACCTGATGCTCTTCGAACTGGACAGTCAGGAACTCGGCGAACGACCCAGCGGGAGTTGCCCTTCCCTCAGCGGAAAAGGCGCCGGCGCTTGCCGACGCCGGCCAGCCGCAGGATCGCGAGCAGGATGACCGCGCCGGCGAAGGCGATCACGATCTCCACGATGATCGAGTGGCTGGTCAGGCTCGACGTGATGCCGGCGTAGCGGGCGATGAACCCGCCAGCGAGCGCGCCGATGACGCCGATCACCACATCGGTGACGATGCCCTTGCCGTGGCCGGTCATGACCTTGCTCGCAAGGAAGCCGGCGATGAGGCCGATCAGAGCCCAGACGAGGATCGAACCGGGGTCGAAGGTCACTGAGACGAGTGCAAGCAATGTGTGTCCGCCCAGAGCGTTTGAGGGTCTGCTAGTTCGCTGCAGTCGCGCTGCGAGCCGAGATCAACGTGACGACCTTCACGATCACGGCCGCCGCGAGCACATAGATGACCATCGCAAGAACATCCGCCCAGACGATCAGGTTGCCACGGGCGGCGGTCGCGGTCTTGAAGATCCCGGCAAACGGTGCTGCGAGGGCCGTCCCGACCGAGAACACGAACGACGCGAATCCGACGTTGTTGGCTCCGGCTGCATGGAAGATGAAGTCGAGTGCGAGGAACACGACGACGACCCCGGCGATGAGCCAGACGAGCTCCACGCCTGGAGATCTTCCCGACCACACGCTGGTCGTGCTCCGCCGCACGCTCGCCCCGCTGGCGGGATCGGCAACGGTCTGCGTCGTGGTGTTGACGCCGGTCCGGTTCGATCCGTAGCTCGTGACGGACTGGTCCTCGATCTGCGTGTCGGTCATGTGCCGGCTCCCTTTGTGGACGCCGGGTACTGAAAATCCTTCAGCCTGCGGGGCCACGTGCGAGCAGTGTCAGCCGGGGAGCGCAACAATTGCAGTAACAGCGCGCCTCCAGCGCCACGCCACCCCGGGCTACCCCGAGTGCGCGGGCTCGACCGTCGCAGCCACGGCATCTCGTTCCTCGATGCGCCGGCAGGCGGATCCCCAGAGGCCGAGGCGGGCTCGGAATCGCTCCGCTTGAGCGACGACCACGGGCACGTTGGTGAGCGCGACCTCCTGCCGGGCCTGCGGTGACTGACCGGCCATCAACTGCTGGATGCGCTCGAGGACCGACTCCTCCATCGTGAGAATCTCCGTGTAGACATTTCTCCAGAACAGCGCCTGTTCCAGCGTCGCGGCGGCGAAATCGACTTCTCCTTCCATGCCGAGCGCATTGTCACCGCCTCGGATCGCCGCGACGATGTCGGGGCGTTCATGCCCGGCGGTCTCGTTCATGGTCTTCTGATACACCCGCAGGCGTAAGAAGATCAGCAACAGCTTCCGTATAGTCAGAGCCGTGGATACGGGCCACGGCGCGCCGGCGACACGCCCGCTCGAGGGCGAGGACATCCAGACCGAGCACTGGGAAGACGCGCGGCACTGGATGAGCATCTACGACGACCTGATCCGTTTCAAGCTGGGCCTGCTCGAGCGAGTGAAACGCGAATTGCCCAAATTGCACCCGGTCGCACAGACCGCCGCCGACGAGGATATCGGCTTCATCGAAGCACAAATGGCCGGGTACTATTCCCGCCTCGACCTCTGGTACCAGCGTGTGTGGCAGCTGCACGGCCTGTGGCTCGACCCCGACGGCCGAGTCGTGCGCCACAAGGGCGACGAGGCCGTTCTGACCCCTCGGGAGTTCGAACTCCTGCAATTCCTGCTGGACCATCCCCACCGGTATTTCACGGCGTCACAGATCACCACGCTTGCCTGGTCGGATGCAGCGTTGTTCCCCGAGGAGGTCCGCAATTACGTGCTCCGGGTCAGGAAGATCCTGGCCCGTCTCGCGATCCCCTGCGACCTGGTGAACAAGCCGGGAAGAGGGTACTCGCTGACGTTCCGGGACACCGAGTCGCCGGGGCCATAACCGGCTCGAAACCAAGCGCGGCGACCACCCCGGCTAGGATGGACGCCGTGGGCACCCTGACGCACTCGATCGACACCATCGACGTGGAGGCGCTGGTGACCTCCTGGCGGGCGGCGAACTACCTCACCGTCGCCCAGATCTACCTTCAGGCGAACCCCCTCCTGCGAGAGCCGCTGCGCGTGGAGCACATCAAGCCGCGACTGCTCGGTCACTGGGGCACATCGCCGGCGCTGAGCCTGATCTACGTCCAGCTCAATCGCCTGATCCAGCAGCGCGACTGCGACGTGCTCTACATCGCCGGCCCCGGGCACGGCGGTCCCGCGATCGTCGCCAATGTCTACCTCGAAGGGACGTACTCCGAGATCTACCCTGCGGTCTCGCTCGACGACACGGGCCTGCTCCGCCTCGTGCGCCAGTTCTCGACACCGGGGGGCATCCCGAGCCACGTGAGCGTCCCAACCCCGGGCTCGATCCACGAGGGTGGCGAGCTCGGCTACGCGCTGGTGCACGCGTTCGGCGCAGTTTTTGACAATCCAGACTTGATCGCAGCGTGTGTCATCGGGGACGGTGAGGCGGAGACCGGCCCGCTCGAGGGCTCGTGGAAAGGGGTGAGCTTCCTCGACCCGCGTCGTGACGGTGCCGTGCTCCCCATCCTCCAGCTGAACGGCTACAAGATCAGCGGCCCGACGGTGCTCGGGCGGGCCCGGGAGGAGGACGTTCGTGGGCTGCTCAGCGCGCATGGTTATGACGTCCACTTCGTGACCGGCGACGATCCACGCGCCGTGCACGAGGAATTCGCGCGGACGCTGGACGGCTGCCACGATCGGATCCGCGAGATCCAGGCGGCTGCGCGCAGCGGAGCGAACACCGGCCGCGCCGCATGGCCCGCCATCGTGCTCCGCACACCGAAGGGATGGACGGGTCCGAAGTTCGTCGACGGGCTCCCGGTCGAGGGCACGTTCCGCGCCCACCAGGTGCCGCTCGACAACGTGCGCACCAATCCCCAGCACCTCGCGATGCTCGAGGAGTGGATGCGCAGCTACCACCCCGAGGAGCTGTTCGACGACCGGGGCAGGCCCGTGGATGCCGTCACATCGATCATGCCGCGCGGCGTCAAGCGGATGGGCTCGTCGGCGCACGCCAACGGCGGAAGGCTGCTCCGACCGCTGCGGCTCCCACCGTTCACCGACTACGCGATGACCGTCGACGCCGGCGTCACCGTCGGGGAGTCGACGCGCAGGCTCGGTGAGTGGGTCCGCGACATCTACCGTGACAACCCGGACAACTTCCGCCTGTTCTGCCCGGATGAGACGAACAGCAACCGCCTCAGCGCCGTGTTCGATATCGAGGACCGCTGCTTCGAGGAGCAGATCATCCCGATCGACGATCACGTCAGCGCCGGTGGCCGCGTCATGGAGGTGCTCTCCGAGCATCTCTGCGAGGGCTGGCTGGAGGGGTACCTGCTCACCGGAAGGCACGGCCTGTTCGCGACCTACGAGGCCTTCGCCATGGTCTCCGCGTCGATGACGGTGCAGCACGCCAAATGGCTCGAGGCCGCGAGGGCACTCCAGTGGCGTGAGCCGGTCGCCTCTCTCAACATCCTGCTGACCTCCACCTGCTGGCGCAACGACCACAACGGGTTCAGCCACCAGGGTCCCGGGCTCATCGACACGGTGATGGCCATGAGTGGCGACGTGGTCCGCGTGTACCTGCCCCCGGACGCGAACTGCCTCCTCGCCGTGGCAAATCGCGCTTTCACGAATATCAACAACCTCAACGTGATCGTCATCGACAAGCAGCCGCAGCTCCAGTACCTGTCCATGCACGACGCGATCGAGCACTGCGCGCGCGGTGCGTCGGCGTGGGAATGGGCGTCGAACGACGCCGCCGGCGACCCGGACGTGGTGCTCGGCTGCGCCGGTGACATTCCGACGCTCGAGACCCTCGCCACCGCGGCGCTCCTCCGCGAACACGTTCCCGACCTGCGCTTCCGCCTGGTCAACGTCGTGGACCTGCTTGCGATGAGCCCGGAGTCATTTCATCCGCACGCGTTGACTCCCGAGACCTTCACCGAGCTGTTCACCGATGACCTCGACGTGGTCATGGCGTTCCACGGTTACGCTCGGGCGTTTCACCAGGTGGTGCACGGGCGGCCGAACGCCGGACGGTTCCACGTTCGCGGGTTCAACGAACACGGGACGACCACGACCCCGTTCGACATGGTGGTGCTGAACGAGATGAGCCGATATCACCTGGTGATGGAGGCGCTCCGACGCTCGCGGCGCATCCCCGCGGGCGCCGAGGAACTGCATCGTCACTGCACGGCACAGCTGCAGCGGCACCATGCGTACGTCCGCGAGTACTTCGAGGACATGCCGGAGATCCGCGACTGGCGGTGGCCGGGGTGAGCCCGGGCACGGCACGCCCGATCTCATCGGACTGATCCATGCGCATCCTGGCCGTGAACGCGGGCTCGAGCAGCCTGAAGCTGAGCGTGGTCGACGGCGACGACCGGGTGGTGGCCGCGCACGAGACTGACGGCGAGGCTGATCCCGCGGCAACGCTGCGCGACTTCAGCGCACAGGTGGGCGATGTCGATGCGGTGGCGCATCGCCTGGTCCACGGCGGAGCTGCCGTCAGGCACGCGACGCTGGTCGACGACGAGGTTCGCCGGCAACTCGACGCGGCAGTCGAGCTGGCGCCGCTCCACATCCCGCCGGCGCTGGCGCTGCTGGACGCGGCGCGCGCCGCCATCGACCGGCCCCAGATCGTGTGCGTCGACACCGCGTTCCACGCCACGATCCCGGATTCCGCGACCACGTACGCGCTGCCGTCGCACTGGCGCTCCTGGGGCGTGCGTCGCTATGGATTCCACGGGCTCTCCTATGCCTGGGCGAGCCGGCGCGGCGCCGAGCTGCTGCAGCGCCCACCCGACGGGTTGCACATGCTCATCGCCCACATCGGTTCCGGCGTCTCCGCCTGCGCGGTTCGCGATGGACGCAGCGCAGACACCAGCATGGGTTTCACGCCGCTCGAGGGTGCGGTCATGGCGTCGCGCAGCGGGACTGTGGACCCGGGGGCACTCCTCTGGCTCCAGGAGCGCCACGGGCTCACGGTGGGGGCGATGACCCGCTCACTCGAGCGCGGCAGTGGACTGTTGGGACTCTGCGGCAGGTCCGACATGCGCGACGTCGAGCGTGAAGCCGCGCGCGGCGACGCGCCGTGCGTCCTGGCGCTCGACGTCTATGTCCATGTGCTCAGCCGCGTCATCGGTGGCCTCGCCATGTCCCTCGATCGCGTCGACGCCCTGGTCTTCACCGGCGGAGTCGGCGAGCATTCCGAGCTCATCCGAAGCCGGGTGTGTGCTCGCCTCGGCCTGCTCGGGATCCCGAAGACCCTGCTTCCGGCGGATGGCGACGCGGTCATCGCGTCGGTCCGCGGTGCCCCGGCGGTCATCGTCGTGACCGCGAGGGAGGACGCCGAGATGGGGCGCGAGGCGCGCGCCGTCCTGGCTCGCTAGGCCGCATGGCGCGCGGCGGCCGGCGCAACGCTGCGACCGAACCCCGGCCTGTGACCATCGATCTGCTCTATGGCGACCACGAGGGCGGCCAGCGGATGATGCAGGTTCTCGCTCTTGCCGGTGCTGAACGGATCATGGCTCGCGGTGGTCGGACGGCACTGGAACCTCGACCGGCCCAACCCTCGCTAACGGTTCACGAAGCGCTCGCTGTCGCTGCGGTCTCCGAGCGCGGCACGTGCGCCTCCGACGGTCCGCGGAGCACGACCAGGATCGCGGCGAGCTCGACGAGCTTGGTCGTGATGCCGACAAGGTCGACGCTCTCCCAGCCGGCAGCGCGTCGCATGTTGCGGCGCGCTGCTCACCCGGTGCGACATGCACCTGTCGCCGCCCTCGCGCAGCGTGTGGGTATGACCGAATCAGTCGACGACGCGCGCGCCTATATCGCCAAAGTGCGGTGGCAGTTTGCCAGCACCATGCCGCGGTGGCCGCACGAGTACACCGTCCTGCAGTGGCGGCAGGACCTCGAGCCCGAGTTCCGCGCCTTTGTCGCCTTGATTCGCAGGGCGGGGGTCATCAAGCCGTGGCCACGCGATTCGAGCAGTCCCCGCTACCACCACACCTATCTTGAACTGGACGAGTGGGAATACTGGACGATGGGTCAGCCGGTCGACGAGACCACCCTGATCAACCGTGCCCTACTGCCTGGTGTCGGTCTCCGCGTCGACGTCCTGCCCGCGGGTGAGCAGGAGCGCGACGGCCAGGACGAGGATCACGCCGGCGTTGGTGCCGAGCTCGAACAGGGACTGTGAAATGGTAGGGGCGCCCGCGGGTTGCGCTCCCGACGAGAACGTCAGGCGCGTCGAGACCGCCAGGATGTCCCGAACGGCGGCGATGATGCCGATGACGAGGAAGGGCCGGAACGGGAAGCCCCATCCCTCCAGGTGCGTCAGCACCGTGCGCATGATGTCGACGAGGATGATCACAACGAGCACGCCGTCGACGGCACTGATGAGCGCCGTCGTGTAGGTGAAGGGGGAGGTGAAGAAATCGATGAAACTCCGCACCAGCACGTCCGCGGCCAGGACGAGAAGCACAATTGCGACGCCGTACTGGACGAGGTCGATCAGGATGCGGAGTGGAGTCCCGCGCCGTATTTCCGGCCACGACAAGACGCCACCGCGTCCATCCGATCCCCTCGCATCCTGCGGTTGTGCGTCGCCGACGGCGTCCGGATTCTCGGGCATGGCCTGAGGATCAGTGTAAATCGGTCGCGCCGATTGCGCCGCTTCGCAGCGAGGGCCCTTGCCCAACCGCACGTTCTCGTCGAGGTAGAAGCGATCGCGGTCGTCGATCGGTTGTGAAAACGGAGAGACACGCCTCGCCGAGCGGGGCGTGTCTCGTAAAGAACGCGTTCTGAGGGAATCGACCCCTCAGTAGTAGTGGCGCCGGCCGCCCACCGCGTGCCCCGCCATGCCGAGCAGTTCGAGCACGAGCCCGATGACGATGAGGACGACCCCGATGGTCACCAGGACGGGGACCGCCGCCAGCAGTCCGATGATCAGCAGGATGATGCCCAGAACGATCATGCCTCGCCTCCTTGCGTTGTGGCATTCATGGTGATGTTGATGTCGAGACCGGACACGAACGCCGTCACAGCGGCCGGTTGTCGACGGTGGTTGCGTCGCGCCGCAGATATCCCGGGCCGCCCCAGGACGACCAGAAGATCAAAGAGAGAATCACGCCGAGACCGCCCACCGCCATCAGGATGATCCCGACGGTGTGCAGGTCGATCCCGCTGGTGGCGACGTGCACCGCAAACGCGAGCACGGCTCCCACCGCGATCAGAAAGATGCCCACTCCTAGGCCCATCGAACAGCCTCCTTTGTCGCTCGCTGCCGCTATTCCGCATGCTGTCAGCGACTATGTAGTTGATTCGGATACCGAGACTATCACATACGTCCTAGACTGGGTTGGCCTTACTGATACCGATGATATCAGTTAGAGTGACAAGTCTTGGATCAAATCACCAAGGAGGTCCTCCCGCGTCGAGCAGCTTGTCGAACAGCCGCGGCCGGCGTCAGCGCCAATGACAGGCGTGTAGCGCCCAACCTCAGCGCGGGATGCGTGGCGGACACTTTCGCCGCCACGCATCCTCGACGAGATCGGCGAACACGTCAGGAGTGACGCGAGCCAGGTCCACGCGGACGCCGCGCAGCCGCTTCCCCCACCAGAGTTCCGCGCAGGCGTCCGGGTTGATGCCGACCGCCACGCGCACCTCAGCCTCATCGAGCATGACGTTGAAATGCGAGGGGTCCGGTTGAGTCGCGAAGATCCTGCCTCCCACTCGAAATGACGGGAAGCCGTGATGATCCTGCTCGACCGCTTCGGGAAGGGAGAGGGCCGTTCGCCGAGCCCGTGCCGGCGAGATCAACCCGACTCCCTCGCCTCGCCTGGCACCCGATCTACGGGAGCCGGACGGAGCCCGTCAGGTACGCGTCGCAGCTGCGCGCCGCGGCACGTCCGTCCGCGATCGCCCAGACGATGAGCGAGGCGCCCCGGACCGCATCCCCGGCAGCGAACACACCGGGTGCGGTGCAGGCGAACGAGCCGTCGACGGCGATGTTGCGGTCGCGGTCGAAGGTGACCGGCAGCTCGTCGAGCAGCGGGGACCGAATCGCGCCCTCATAGCCGATCGCGATGAGCACGAGGTCGGCATCGAGATGCACATCCTTGCCCGGCACGGCCACGAAGGTTCGAGTCCCGTTTTCGCGCCGCGTCTCCACACGGGCGGCGCGGACCCGCTGCACGCCCCCGTTCTCGCCCTCGAATCTCGTGACCATGAGGCCGAATTCGCGCGATCCCCCCTCGTCGTGCGCCGGATAGGTCCGCAGGATCAACGGCCACTGCGGCCACGGATTGCCGTCGGGCCGGGCGTCCGGCGGTTGGGGGTAGATGTACAGCTGCTGCACCTCGCTGCACTGCTCGCGGATGACATTGCCGAGACAGTCCGCCCCGGTATCGCCGCCGCCGATGATGATCACCTTGCGCCCCCGCGCGGTGATCTCCGGCTGCGCGCCGGCGCGCTCTCCCGCAACTCGACGGTTCTGCTGCACCAGGTAGTCCATGGCGAAATGGATTCCGCGCAGCTCGCGCCCGGGGACCTCGATATCGCGCGGCCGATCCGCGCCCACCGCCAGCACCACCGCATTGAAACGTTCGCGCAGCTGCTCCGCCGTGATGTCGACGCCGATGTCGTACCCGGTCTCGAACGTGATCCCCTCGGCCTCGAGCAGGTCGATCCTCCGGTCGAGGACCCATTTCTCCATCTTGAAATCCGGGATCCCGTAGCGCAGGAGACCGCCCACGCGGTCCGAGCGCTCGAACACGGTCACGCGGTGACCGGCGCGGTTCAACTGCTGCGCCGCGGCGAGACCGGCCGGCCCGGAGCCCACCACGGCAACGCGCCGTCCGGTGCGATGCGCCGGCGGTTCCGCGCGGATCCAGCCCTCGTCGAAGGCGCGGTCGATGATGGACTGCTCAACCTGCTTGATGGCCACCGGGTCGTCGTTGATGGCAAGCACGCACGCCGGCTCGCACGGGGCAGGGCACAGACGGCCGGTGAACTCCGGGAAGTTGTTGGTGGCGTGGAGCCGCTCGACGGCCGCCCTCCAGTCGTCACGGAAGACGAGGTCATTCCATTCCGGGATGAGATTCCCGAGCGGACATCCGTGGTGACAGAAGGCAACGCCGCAGTCCATGCACCGCGATGCCTGGTCGCGAAGTGCCTGCAACGGCAGCGGGAGGTAGACCTCGCGATAGTCACCGATGCGTTCCGCGACAGGCCGCTTCTGCGCGGTGTGTCGCGTGTGCTCCAGGAAACCGGTGCGGGCCGGCATCAGCTCACCAGCTCGAGCTGCGCGCGAAGCGCACGCCGGTATTCCTCGGGCATCACCTTGACGAAACGCTCGCGTTCCTGCGGCCAGGTACGAAGCAACCGCTGCGCCACCGCGCTGCCGGTGAGTCCGGCATGGCGCTCGAGGAGACCGCGCACGAGCTCCTGGTCCTCGAGACCGAGCGGCTCGAGCGCAACCGACGCGCGATTGCAGCGCGCCGCGAAGGTCCGCTCCTCGTCGAGCACGTAGGCGACGCCACCGCTCATGCCCGCCGCAAAGTTGCGGCCGGTTGCGCCGAGCACCATCACGGTTCCCCCGGTCATGTACTCGCAGCCGTGATCGCCGACGCCCTCGACGACGGCGAGAGCTCCCGAGTTGCGGACGCAGAACCGTTCGCCGGCGACGCCGCGAATGAATGCCTCGCCGGAGGTGGCACCGTAGAGCGCGACGTTGCCGATGATGATGTTGTCCTCCGCGCGCCGCCGCGCGGCGGCCGGTGGCAGGATCACCAGGCGGCCGCCGGAGAGGCCCTTGCCCACGTAGTCGTTGGCCTCACCGCGCAGCGTCAGGGTGATCCCGCGCACCAGCCAGGCGCCGAACGACTGCCCGGCAGCGCCGTCGAGCTCGACGTCGACGGTCCCATCCGGAAGCCCGGCCGCCCCGTGACGCCTGGCGATCTCGCCACTCACCATCGCACCGACGCATCGGTGCACGTTGCGCACCGGCAGCCGCATGCGCACCGGTATGCGGCTGTCGAGAGAGTCGCCGCAGCGCGCCATGATCTCGTTGTCGAGCATGTCGCCGAGGTCGGCGGTCTGATGCGTGCTGTGGCGCCGGTCCTCCGGAGCATCCACGTCGGGCACCATCAGCAGCGGCTGCAGGTCGATCCCGCGCGCCTTCCAGTGCTCGACCGCGGGATTCGCCTCGATGAGGTCGACGCGACCGATCATGTCCTCAAAGCGACGGAAGCCGAGTCGCGACATCCATCGGCGCACGTCCTCCGCGAGGAAGAGCATGAACGCCACGACATGCTCGGCGCGGCCGGCAAACCTCGCGCGCAGCACCGGATCCTGGGTCGCGATGCCGACCGGGCACGTGTTGAGGTGGCAGACGCGCATCATCACGCAACCCGCCGCGATGAGCGGCGCGGTCGCGAACGCGAACTCGTCGGCGCCGAGGAGTGCGCCGACAATGACATCGCGTCCGGTCTTCATCTGACCGTCGGCGAGGAGCGTGACCCGGCTCCGCAGCCGCTGCCTGGTGAGGATCTGCTGCGCCTCCGCGAGCCCCAGCTCCCACGGCACGCCCGCGTGCTTGATCGCCGTGAGCGGCGATGCGCCGGTACCGCCCTCGTAGCCCGCGATCACGATGTGGTCGGCACGTGCCTTGGCCACTCCCGCGGCCACGGTGCCGACACCCGCCTCCGCAACGAGCTTGACGCTGATCCGCGCCTCGGGGTTCACGCAGCGCAGGTCCCAGATGAGCTGCGCGAGGTCCTCGATGGAATAGATGTCGTGATGCGGAGGCGGCGAGATGAGCCCGACTCCCGGTGTCGAATGGCGCAGCCGCGCGATCGCCTCGTCGACCTTGGCTCCGGGCAGCTGACCTCCCTCGCCCGGCTTGGCGCCCTGGGCGATCTTGATCTGCAGCTCGTCCGCGTTGACCAGGTAGTGCGCGGTGACGCCGAAGCGAGCCGACGCGACCTGCTTGATGGCGCTCCGGCGCCAGTCACCGTTGGCATCAGGCTCGAAGCGCGACGAATCCTCGCCTCCCTCGCCGGTGTTGGAGCGCGCGCCGATGCGATTCATCGCGATCGCGAGCAGCTCGTGCACCTCCTTGCTCAGCGACCCATGTGACATGCCGCCCGTCGAGAACCGACGAACGATGTCCCGCGCCGGCTCGACCTCGTCGAGGGGCACCGGCACGGCGGCCTCGCGCAGCTCGAAGAGGCCGCGCAGATTCTTCAAGGTATGCGACTCGTCGTCGGCGAGCGCGACATATCTCTGGAATGCGGCCTCGTCGTTGGCCTTGACGGCGTGCTGGAGAGCGCCGATCACCTCGGGATTCCACTGGTGATGCTCGCCTTCGCGTCGCCACCGGTACTCGCCGCGATCCTCGAGGGTGGGCGGCATGATGCGCACGTCCGGGAACGCGCGCTGGTGACGCGCGATCGCCTCGGCGGCGATCACGTCCATGCCGATGCCCCCGATGCGCGACGGGGTGTTCGGGAAATAGGGGTCGACCACCGTCCGATCGATGCCGAGACACTCGAAGATCTGCGCGCTGCAGTACGACTGGATCGTCGAGATGCCCATGCGGGCGATCGTCTTGCGCAGCCCCTTGACGAGCGCCTGCACGTAGAGCTCCTCCGCCCGCACCGAGTCGATGGTCGGCGGCATGAGGTCGCGACGCGCGAGGTCGGCGATCGTCTCGAACGCGAGATAGGGGTTCACCGCCTCGGCCCCGTAGCCGATGAGCAGCGCAAGGTGCATCACCTCGCGGGCATCACCGGTCTCGATGACGAGTCCGACCCCGGTGCGAGTCTGCTCGCGCACCAGGTGGTGATGCACGGCCGCGGTGGCGAGGAGCGACGGGATCGGCACGTGCGAGGCGTCGATGTGCCGGTCGCTGAGGATCAGCACGGTCGCGCCAGCCTCGATCTGCTTGGATGCCAGCCGGCAGATGCGCTCGATGCCCGCGACCAGTCCGGCCGCGCCCAGGTCGCGGTGGAACACCATCGAGATCGTCTCCGCGGGGAACTGTCGCTGGGTCACGTGCCGCAGCTTCTCGAGGTCGTGGTTGGTGAGCACCGGGTGCGGCATCTCGAGGCGCTTCGCCTGCGCCGGGCCCTGCTCGAGCAGGTTCCCGCCGGCGCCGAGGGTGGTGACCAGCGACATCACCGCCTGCTCGCGGATGGGGTCGATGGGAGGGTTGGTGACCTGCGCGAACAGCTGCTTGAAGTAGTTGAAGAGGGGGAGCGGACGGTCGCTGAGCACGGCGAGCGGTGTGTCGTTGCCCATCGACCCGACCGCTTCCTCGCCGGTCTCGCCCATCGGCGCGAGGAGCATGTCGACGTCCTCAACGCTGTATCCGAAGGCCTGCTGGCGCACCAGGAGCGTGCCCGGGTCCGGGGGCGGCACGTGGTCGGGCGGGTCGAGCTCGTCGAGGTGGACCGTGCCCGAGCGAATCCATTCGGCGTACGGCTGCGCCGCGCTGAGCCCGCTCTTGACCGCGGCGTCATCGAGAATCCGCCCCGCCGCGGTGTCGACGAGCAGGAGGCGCCCGGGCTCGAGGCGCCACTTCCGGGCGATCCGCTCCTCGGGAAGGTCGAGCACACCGGCTTCCGACGCCATGACCACGAGGCCGTCCTCGGTCACGAGGTATCGGGCGGGACGCAACCCGTTGCGGTCGAGCGTCGCCCCGATGACCCGCCCGTCGGTGAAGGCGATCGCCGCCGGTCCGTCCCAGGGCTCGAGCAGCGAGCCGTGGAACTCGTAGAACGCGCGCCGCTCATCGTCCATGAGGGGGTTCTGATGCCACGCCTCGGGGATCATCATCATCACGGCGTGCTCGATCGGCCTTCCCGTCATGGCGAGCAGCTCGAGCGCATTGTCGAACTGCGAGGAATCCGAGCCTGACTCGTCGAGCACCGGCATGAGCTTCGCGATGTCGTCGCCGAAGTGCGGGCTGCGGAACTTGGACTGGCGGGCCCGCATCCAGTTGACGTTGCCGCGAAGCGTGTTGATCTCGCCGTTGTGCGCCGACATCCGGAAGGGCTGAGCGAGATCCCACCGGGGCAGGACGTTGGTCGAGAAGCGCGCGTGGACGAGGGCCAGCGTCGAGGTGACGCGCTCGTCGATCAGGTCCGGATAGAAGCCCGCGAGCTGCGCGGCCGTGAGCATCCCCTTGTATACGACGGTTCGGCTGGACAGGCTCGCCCAGTGGAACCGGTCGCGCCCGATGCCGGCCGTGAGCGCGTCGCGCTCGATGATCCGGCGGAGGACGAGAAGCCTTCCCTCCAGGGCCGCGCCGTCCAGGCCGATGGCGGCGACGAACAGCTGGCGCAGCGCCGGCAGCGCCATGCGAGCCGATCGACCCAGGGCGCCGGCAGCGACGGGGACGTCACGCCAGCCGAGCAGACGCAGGCCCTCTGCGCGGCAGGCGCTCAGGGTGATGTGCTCGCACTGCTCGCGTTCGCCGGGATCCTGGGGGAGCATCGCCATACCGACGCCGTAACCGCCGGGCGCCGGGAGCGGGAGCCCGGACGCGTCACGCAGGAAGGCGTCGGGGATTTGCAGCAGGATTCCGGCGCCGTCGCCGCTGTCGGGCTCCGCGCCGGAGGCTCCGCGGTGGCCGAGATTGACGAGCGCCTGGATGCCCTGCTCGACCACTGAATGCGCCGGCCCACCCGCGATCCGGGCGACGAACGCGACACCGCAGGCGTCGTGTTCGACGGCAGAGTCGAACAGACCTCGATTCGGGGGCTGTCCACCTAACTCTCTGCCGATACGAGCGTAGCCTGACATGCTCGGGCGGTTCAGATCAAGTTGCGCATCCGGACCGCGGCTCGTGTGCTAGGGTTTGTTCAAATGGCCGCAACTGCGCGTCGATACTTTGGCCCGCCAGCCGTAAGGCTGCCGGGGGTCCTCTAACCCGACCGCGCAGTCGTTACCAGGGCTGGTTCATCAGAGATGGGTCAGCCCCGGATCCCGTGTGGTGGCCCATCACCACACGGAGGTGCCACACAGTGACCATCGAGCCGCTGCTGCTCAGCGCGACCCGAAGACACGACACACATGAGGTCGGCATCGGCGCCGTCGTGATCGGCGGTGACGCGGTGCCGGTCATCGCCGGACCGTGCGCGGTCGAGACGGACTACGTTGCGCACGCGGTTGCCGCACATCGCGCCGGCGCATCGGTGCTGCGCGGGTGCGTCTTCAAGCCGCGCACCCGCCCGGGATCGTTCCAGGGCCTGGGAACCACCGGGTTGCCGCTCCTCGACGAGGCGCGACGGGTGACCGGCTTGCCGGTGATCGCGGAACCGCTCGCAGCCGACGACATCGACTTGCTGCGGCCCCACGGCGACGCGCTCATGATCGGCGCGCGTTCCATGCACAACACGCCGCTGCTGCGCGCGGCGGGTCAGAGCGGCATGACCGTCATCCTCAAGCGCGGTATGTCCGCGACCTATGACGAGTGGCTTGCCGCCGCCGATTACGTCACCGCCGAGGGCAACCGCCAGGTCATCCTCTGCGAACGCGGCATCCGCACCTTCGAGACGGCGACGCGCAACACCCTCGATGTCAGCGCGATCGCGGTGCTGCGCGACATGACCGATCTGCCGATCGCCGTCGATCCGAGCCACGCCGCAGGGAACGCGCGATGGGTGCCGTCACTCGCGGTTGCGGCGCTCGCGGCCGGCGCGGATGCGCTGCTCATCGAGTGCCACCCGGATCCGGCGGCCTCGCTCTGTGACGCGCAGCAGGCGATCACGCCGGAGGTGCTGCGCCGGATAGTGCACACGTCGCTCGCCCTGTGCGCGATGACTCGCCCGGCCGTCGCCGATTCGGTCGCCGCATGCCGGGCCATGATCGACACCGTCGACGACGCGGTGTTCCAGATGCTCGAGTACCGTGCCGCGATGGTGGAGGCGGTCCAGCAGCGAAAGCTCGCCGCCCGGCTGCCGGAGCGGGATCCCGGCCGCGAGCACGAGATCGTGGAGCGACTGTCCCAGCGTGCGCCGCGCCTCGGCGAGCATCGGGTCGACCGCCTCGTGCGGGCAATCATCGACGAGTGCCTCGACGCCGTTCCCGCCTGCCCGCGGGCGGTTGCGTGAAGGCGGTCCACCCCCGGACCGGCGCCGCTTGACACTTGCTATGCGCGCATATAGTATGCGGGCATCATATCCGCCCCTCCGAGGAGCCTGCATGATGCAGACGTGTGAGTGCAGTGCCACGACGGCGCGGCCATGACCACGCCGGCCGGCGCGGCCGCAAGCGTGGACGGGGAACCCGGGTCGCGGACGTCGGGACCTGACGAGAGCCCCGGCTTCCTCCTCTGGCGCGTGACGCTTCGCTGGCAGCGGGTGATCGTGGCGGCGCTCAGACCCCTGGGTCTCACCCATGTGCAGTTCGTGCTACTCGCGAGCGTGTGGTGGCTGGCATCGGTGGCACGGGAGGATCCGACCCAGCGTCGCGTCGCCGAACACGCCGGCACCGATCCGATGATGACCTCGCAGGTGCTCCGTGGACTCGAAGCCAGGCGGCTGATCACGCGAGACCCCGACCCGGACGATTCTCGAGCCCGGCGCCTGGGCATCACGCCGGGCGGCGCGGCGCTCGCCCGGCAGGCGATCGCGGTTGTCGAAGCGGCGGACTCGGAATTCTTCGCCGCAGCCGGAGAACGGCGAACAGTGCTCCGCACCCTGCACAGGCTTTCGGGATGAACGACATGCGAACCCTGGCCGACGGTCATACTCGGGTTTCAGCGGCGACCGGTCACGGAACGCTGTAGTGAGGCGAGAATTCAATGGCGACAGCGACTCGAGCGCCTGAGCGGGCGCGCACCAGGCGATCCGAAGCGTCCGACATCGCGATGCGGATCGGGCCGGTTCCCGAGCGCACGCTCGTCAAGCTGTTCCAGCGCCAGGCAGCCTCGCGTGGCGACCAGCCGGCGATGTTCCACCGCGAGGGCGACCACTGGGTGCCGCTCACCTGGGGCGGCTACAAGCAGCAGGCTCACGAGCTGGCCGCGTTCTTCATCGACGCCGGTCTGCAGGAGCGGGAGCACGTGGCGGTCTGGTCCTTCAACCGGCCGGAGTTCGTCATCACCAGCACTGCGACCATGCTCGCCGGGGGATGCACGGCGCCGCTGTATCAGACCCTGAGCGCGCAGGAGGCGGCCTACGTGCTCGGCCACTCGGACGCCCCGATCGCCGTTGTGGAGGGTCAGGCGATCCTGGCCAAGGTCCTTGAGGTGCGCGAGCACCTTCCGGAACTTCGGTGCGTCGTCCTCATGGAGGGTGATGCGCCTGATGGCTACGGAGGTCTCGTGATCTCCTGGGCCGAGGCGCTCCGGCGGGGACGCGACGCGATGGGCAAGCTCGGCGCCGAGCTGGACCGGCGCGGCGACGCAGTCCAGCCATCGGACGTTGCGACGCTCGTCTACACGAGCGGCACCACAGGACCGCCCAAGGCCGTCATGGCGACGCATGCCAACCTCATCTCGGCGATCAATGGCCTGGCACCGATCGTGGATCTCTCCGCAGCCGACCGCGTCCTCAGCTACCTCCCGCTGGCCCACATCCTCGAGCGGATCAACAGCGAGATCCGCCTGTACTGCGCCGGGAACTCGCTCTGGTTCTGCGCCTCGATCGCGGACATGCCCGCCGAGTTGCGCGATCTCCGGCCCACCTGCTTCGTCGGGGTCCCGCGTGTGTGGGAGAAGATGGCAGCGACCATCAACGCCACGATCGACGCGATGCCCGCGTCGCGTCGCCGCGTGGCGCGATGGGCGATCGGCGTCGGCGAGGCGGCGGTCGATCGCGGCCAGCGAGGCGAGTCGTCGACGCTCACGCAGCGGCTGCGCCACGGCCTGGCCGACCGCCTCGTGCTCCGGAAGATCCGCGAGGAGACCGGTCTGGATCAGGCTCACACCCTCATCACAGGCGCCGCGCCGATCGCCGTGCATTTCCTGCGCTTCTTCCATGCCCTCGGCCTCGAGATCCTCGAGGGGTACGGGATGAGCGAGAACATGACGGTCACGAGCGTCAACCGGCGCGGGCACGCGCGGCTCGGCACGGTCGGGCAGGCCGTCGAGGGTGTTGAGATACGGATTGCCGAGGACGGCGAGATCCAGATGCGCGGGGACGTGGTGTTCGCCGGGTACTACAAGGATGCGGCGGCCGCTGCCGACACGGTGGTGGACGGCTGGCTCCACACCGGCGACATCGGCGAGATCGACCGTGACGGATACCTCCGCATCACGGATCGCAAGAAGGACCTGATCATCACCGCGGGAGGCAAGAACGTCTCCCCCACCAACATCGAGGACGCGCTGCGCAACGAGCTGATCGCGAACCCGGTGGTCATCGGCGACCGGCGCCCGTACATCGTCGCGCTGCTCACGCTCGACGCCTATGGCCTGGAGATCTTCGCCGGCCGGCACGGCCTGGGGTCGAGCCTCGACGATCTGACCCGGCACCCCACGCTGCTCGACGAGATCCAGCAGCGTGTGGAGGCAGTCAACCGCAGCCTCGCCAACGTGGAGCAGGTGCGCCGGTGGATCGTCCTGCCCGGCGAGTTCAGTGTCGGCATCGAGCTCACGCCGACGTACAAGGTCCGGCGGAGAGTCGTCGCCGACCGCTACGCGGCGGAGATCGAGAGCCTGTACGCGCCGCGACCCGATCCAACCCACCCGGAGGCCGGCGACCGCTAGACCCGAGGTATCATCGGCGCTCGAGGATCCCGCGAATGATGGCGGCCTGCCCCACGTGCTGCACGTCGTCGACGATGATGCTCACCAGCCGGACACCCAGCGTGACCGGGGGATCCCAGCGCTCGTCGACAATCCGATCGAGGTCGGCGTCGGTCAGCGGCGCAACGTATGCGAGCGTGACAGCGTGAACGGCGTCGTAGTACTCACGCAGGGGCTCGGCATCGACGATGACCTCCGCGACCTGCGACGGGGTGTGTCCGAAGCCGGTGTCAGCGGGGTCGAGCGTCAGCCCGAGCCGTGCGGCCCAGCCACCTGAGATCCACACCTGCCCGGTCCCCGCGACCGCGGCGATGTGATCGTCCTGGATGCGGGTGAGGTGCCACAGCAACCACCCGATCGAGTTCGCCTCGCTGTCGAGGCGACCGGCCAGCTGGTCGCGGGAGAGCCCGTCGACCACCCGGTGCAGGATGTCGCGGACCCGACCGAAGGAATCGGCGAGCAACTCGGCGCTTGTCATCTCGAACCTCGTGGTGGGACCGGTGCGCGACCGAGGGTACTCCCTGCCGCGGCAGCGGCACACGGCATCCGGCGTTGACGTTCATCCATCATGGGTGCATGACTGACCATCCCGAAGATCTGCCCTGGAACGACGCCCCCGCGGACTCCGATGCGCCCCTTGGGAGCGGCGATCCTGATCCGGCCGAGGTGACCGGCGACGAGGACGATCCGGCGCTCGAGGACGAATCGCTGGCGGGACGGCTGCACGATGTCGACGAATACCGGCGTGAGACCCTCGACGAGCGTCTCAGCGAGGAGGAGCCGGATCGAGCCGCGACGTTCCAGGAGTCGGAGGCGGGTTCGATCCAGGCACCGGAGAATGGCGACGACGACATCGCGCTGCTGCGTGGCGAGCCCGATCAGTCGGACTCGCTGGAGCGCGACGACCAGTCCGCCGAGGAGGCCGCGATCCACGTCATCCCCGACGGTCGGGTGTAGGTCGCACCGGGCGCGGTCGCGCGCACGACGCGCAGACCATTGTGCCCCCGCGTTGAGGGACGAACGGCTCTACCGTCACGAGGCTCTCACGGCTACCGTTGGATCCAGAGTTAAGGCACCTGGAGATCACCATGACGGTCAAGGTCGGCATCAACGGATTCGGACGGATTGGACGCGACGTCGTGCGCGCAGCATGCGACCGCGGTGCCGATCTGGACATCGTCGCGGTCAACGACATCACGACGGCAGCGACGCTCGCGCACCTTCTCAAATACGACAGTGTTTTCGGTCGCTACCCGGGCGAGGTGTGCTCCGAGAACGACACGATGATCGTGGACGGCCGGAGGATCAAGGTCTTCGCGGAGCGCGATCCCAGGAACCTCCCGTGGCGTGATCTCGGTGTCGACATCGTCATCGAGTCGACGGGGAAGTTCACCGATGCCGAGAAGGCGCGCGCGCACATGGATGCCGGCGCCCGCAAGGTGGTGATCACCGCGCCCGCGAAGAACGAGGACATCACGATCTGCATGGGTGTGAACGACGAGGCCTACAACCCGTCGGCCCACCACGTCATCTCCAACGCGTCGTGCACGACCAACTGCCTGGCGCCCGTCGCCAAGGTGCTCTCAGACACGTTCGGCATCGAGGCGGGCTTCATGACCACCGTGCACGCGTACACGGGAGACCAGGTCATCCTCGATGCGCCGCACAAGGATCTCCGCCGTGCGCGGGCAGCGGCCCTGTCGATCATTCCGACGACAACCGGGGCCGCCAAGGCCGTGTCCCTGGTCCTGCCCGAGCTCAAGGGCAAGTTCCATGGTCTGGCATTGCGCGTCCCCGTGCCGGATGTGAGCCTCGTGGATCTCACGCTGACTCTCTCGACGGCGGCGACGGTCGAGGCGATCAACGCCGCGATGCGCGAAGCGGCCGGGAGCTGGCTGGCCGGCATTCTCGCGGTGAGTGACGAGCCGCTGGTTTCGATGGATTTCCTCAAGGACAGCCACTCGTCCATCTTCGACGCGCTCAGCACGATGATGATCGGCGATCACACCGCCAAGGTCCTGGCCTGGTACGACAACGAGTGGGGCTACTCCTGCCGGGTCATCGACCTCGTCCAGCACATCGCGGGAAAGCTCTGACGTGGCCGCCGCAACCGTGAGCGGCATCACCAGAGCCACGATCGACGACATCGACGTCAGCGGGCGCCGCGTGCTGCTCCGCGTTGATTTCAACGTTCCGATGCGCGACGGACGCGTCGTCGACGACCGGCGGATCCGGGCGGCGCTCCCCACGATCGAGGCGCTGCGCGGTCGCGGCGCGCGGATCATCGTGGTCACGCACCTCGGTCGCCCGAAGGGTCACGTGGATGCGGCCCTCAGCGTCGGACCACTCGCGCGGCGCCTCAGCGTTCTGCTCCGCTCGACCGTGCGCGAGGCGGCTGACGTGGTGGGACCAAGCGCGACCGCCATGGCCGCGGCGCTTCGGGATGGTGACGTCGGCATGATCGAGAACGTCCGGTTCGAGCCGGGCGAGGAGGCGAACGATCCGGCATTCGCGGCCAGGCTGGCCTCGCTTGCCGACATCTACGTCAACGACGCCTTTGGGACGGCACACCGCGCGCATGCGTCGACCGAGGGCGTGGCGCATCTGCTGCCGGCAGTCGCCGGGCGGCTGATGGCCCGCGAGCTCGAGGTCCTCGGGAGCGTCCTCGACGAGCCGCGCCGTCCGCTGATGGCGATCATCGGCGGCGCCAAGATCTCAACGAAGGTCGGCGTGCTCACCAATCTCATCGATCGCGTCGACATGCTGTGGGTCGGCGGGGCGATGGCGACGACCTTCCTCCGCGCGCAGGGCTACTCGACCGGACGCTCGCTCGTCGAGGATGCGTTCGTGGACGCCGCGCGCGGCCTGCTCGAAACCGAGGCGAGTGAACACGGCCGCCTCGCGCTTCCCACCGACGTGGTGGTGACCGCGAACGTCGACGGGAGCACGCCGACGCACGTCGTGCCGGCCGAGGCGATCCCCGACGACATGATGGTGGTCGACATCGGTCCGGACACGGCCGCACACATCGCCGCCGACTGCTTCCGCGCCGCAACGGTCGTCTGGAACGGACCGCTCGGCATCTACGAGATACCCGCCTTCGCCGAAGGCACCCGGACCGTCGCTCACGCGTTGGCCGGGATGTCAGCCTTCACGGTGATCGGTGGCGGCGACCTGGCAGCCGCAGTCGAGGAAGCGGGCGTCGCGGGCAAGATGGGATTCATCAGCACCGGCGGAGGTGCGTCGATCGAGTACCTCGAGGGCAGGACCCTTCCCGGCGTGTCCGCGCTGCTCGAACGCGACGCGGTCAGGCCGGCGACGCGATAGGGAAGCTCAGCGCAGCGCCTTCGAGGAAGGCGCGCGCCGCGTCGTAGGCCGCTTCGATCAGCGCGGCGGTGTGGGCGAAGCTCAACGGCGACACCGCCCGCGGCTTCGGCCCGGGCAGCGAGAGGACGGGAACATCCGCGGGGACGGCGGCGAGCGCCGCGGCGGTCTGCTGCCGGAGGACGACGGTGGCCGAGAACAGCATGGTCTCCATGAGCGTCGACGGCCGGATCGGGGCGTGGCCCGGGTAGGTGCAATCGAGGATCACGAGTGACCGCGCGCCCGCGTCGACGGCCTGCTGGATCGGGACGTTGGCGACCAGGCCACCGTCGTAGAGCAGGCTTCCCTCGTGGGCGACCGCGGGGAAGATGCCGGGTATCGCGGCGCTCGCAGTCAGTGCCGGAATCAGTGGCCCCGAGGTGATCACCTTCGCCACCCCGGTCGCGACATCGGTCGTCACGACGTGGAGCGGGATGGCGAGCGTGTCGAAGGTCGCGCCGCCCGCCAGGGTCTCCATGAGGACCGACACCAGGCCGGCGCCCTCGAACAGATGGGTGTGCTGCCGGCGGAGCGTCCCCAGCTGGCGGAGCACGTTGTGCGGGAAGACGCGCGTCGAATCGAACCGCAGCCAGAGATGGGAGAGCCGGTGTGCGGCGCCCCTGGGGTCGGAGGCAACCACCGCGCCGTTGACGGCACCGATCGAGGTGCCGACCACCAGGTCCGGGATGATGCTGCGCTCGGCAAGTGCCTCGAGCATGCCGACCTGCATCGCCCCGAGGCTGCCACCACCGCTGAGCACGAACGCGACCGGCCGTGGCAGCGACCACAGGCTGCGATCGATGTCAGTTGGCGCCATCGTGATCCTCGTCAGCCGTCCTTGCGCGAGGTGTCATCCGGGAAACGATGCGGATCCTGCGACGCCATCTCCTCGTACACGTCCCACCGCTGCTCGACCGCGTGCTGAGCCAGGTCGAGCAACCGGTGCGCCTCGGCCGGATCCGCTTTGACGAGCGTGCGGTACCGCAACTCCTTGTAGCGGTACTCCTCCAGGGGGATGCGCGGTCGTGGCGAGTCGAGACGAAACGGGTTGCCTCCCTCCGCACGCACCACCGGGTCGTAGCGGACCAGCGGCCAGTGCCCGCTGGCAACCGCGTTGTACTGCTGATCGAGGCCGGTGCGCATGTCGATGCCCTGTTCGATGCAGTGGCTGTAGGCAAGGATGAGCGACGGGCCGTCGTAGGCTTCCGCCTCGCGGAACGCCTGCAGCGTCTGCTGCGGGTCGGCGCCCATCGCAACCCGAGCGACGTACACGTTGCCATAGGCGATCGCCTGGAGGGCGAGATCCTTCTTGGCGACCGTCTTGCCCGCTGCGGCGAACTTCGCGACCGCGCCGAGTGGGGTCGACTTCGACATCTGCCCGCCGGTGTTGGAGTAGACCTCAGTGTCGAGCACGAGCACGTTGACGTTCCGTCCCGTTGCGAGGACGTGATCGAGGCCGCCGGAACCGATGTCGTACGCCCAGCCGTCACCGCCGATGATCCAGACGCTGCGACGGATCAGATGATCCACGACGCTCCGCAGATCGGCCACGGCGGGTCCGTCGAGCGACGCGATCCGACGCTTCAGCTCGTCGACACGCTCGCGCTGCGCGTGGAGCTCTGACTCCCGCCGTTGCGGGGCGTTGAGGATGCTGTCGACCAGCTCCGCACCGACCGCATCCCGCAGCTCCACGAGCCGCCGCCGTGCGAGGTCGGTATGTCGATCGATGGTGAGCCGGAAGCCGAGCCCGAACTCGGCGTTGTCCTCGAACAGCGAGTTCGACCAGGCCGGCCCGCGCCCTTCGGCGTTGCGGGTCCAGGGAGTGGTCGGCAGGTTGCCGCCGTAGATCGATGAGCAGCCGGTTGCGTTGGCTACCATCAGACGATCCCCGAAGAGCTGGGAGAGGAGCTTGATGTAGGGGGTCTCGCCGCAACCCGCGCAGGCGCCGGAGAACTCGAAAAGCGGTTGCAGGTATTGCGCCCCCCGGACCGTGCCGAAGTCGACGCGCGAACGGTCCGCGAGCGGCAGCGATTCGAAGAACGTGATGTTCTCGCGCTCGCTCGCAACCAGCGGCTCGCGGTCGGCGAGGTTGATGGCCCGGCGCTCGGGTGCATCCGGCGCGACCACGGGACACGCCTCGACGCAGAGTGCGCACCCGGTGCAGTCCTCGACGTATACCTGCAGCGTGTAGCGTGAATCGGGCAGGCCGCGCGCCGCCAGGGGCGCGCTGTGAAACCCGGCGGGCGCGCCCGCGAGCTTCGACTCGTCGTAGTACCGGGAGCGGATCACGCTGTGCGGGCAGACGAAGCTGCAGTTGCCGCACTGGATGCAGAGACCCGGATCCCAGACCGCGACGAGGTCGGAGATGTTGCGCTTCTCGTAGGCGGCCGTACCACTCGGGTAGGTGCCGTCGACGGGAAGCGCGCTGACCGGCAGTTCGTTGCCCCGTCCGGCGATCATGGCCGCGGTCACATTCCGGACGAACTCGGGTGCGTCCAGCGGGACGATCGGCGCGAGCTCGCGCGTCGAGGTGACGCGCTCGGGGATGTCGATGCGGTACAGGCCTTCGAGCGCGCGGTCGACCGCAGCCTCGTTGCGCTCGACCACGTCCTTGCCGCGCTTTCCGTATGTTTTGGCTATTGTTGTCTTGATCCTGGCGATCGCCTCCTCGCGCGGGAGCACGCCCGAGATGGCGAAGAAACAGGTCTGCAGGATCGTGTTGGTGCGTCCGGGGATGCCCGCGTCGCGCGCCATCCGTCCGGCATCGACGGCGAAGACGACGAGGTGCTTCTCCACGATCTGCGCCTGCACGTGACGGGGCAGGGCGTCCCAGACATCGCCGGGTGGCGACGGGCAGTTGAGGAGCAGAGTCGCCCCCGGCGCTGCGCGGCCGAGCACGTCGATGTGCTCGAGCGAGTTGAAGTAGTGACAGGCGACAAAGCTCGCCTGCTGCACGAGGTAGGGCGCGCGGATCGGGTCGGGGCCGAAGCGCAGGTGGGAGACCGTCTGCGAGCCCGACTTCTTGGAGTCGTAGACGAAGTATCCCTGCGCGTACACGCCTTCCTCGGACCCGAGGATCTTGATGGTGTTCTTGTTGGCGCCGACGGTGCCGTCCGAGCCGAGGCCGAAGAACACCGCCCGGACCGTCCCCGGCGGCTCGATGTCCAGCGCGCCGTCGTACGGCAGGCTCGTCCCGGAGACATCGTCGTTGATGCCGACGGTGAAGCCGCGACGTGGCTTCTCGCCGGCCAGCTCGGCGAAGACGCCGGCCGCCATTCCCGGCGTGAACTCCTTGGAGGACAGCCCGTAGCGCCCGCCGACCACGAGCGGCATGCGCCCGTTCTCGTCGCCCGCATGCGCCTCCGCCAGCGCCGCGACCACGTCGAGGAAGAGGGGCTCGCCCGCCGACCCCGGCTCCTTGGTGCGGTCGAGCACCGCGATCCGGCGCACCGACGCGGGGAGCGCATCGACCAGGGACTGAGCGGGGAACGGTCGATAGAGACGAACCTGGAGGACACCGACGCGTTCGCCGGTCTCCATGAGATGCGCGACGGTCGACCGCACGGTCTCCCCACCCGACCCCATGATGACGATGACGCGTTCAGCCTCGGGGTGACCGGTGTACTCGACGATGTGGTACCGGCGCCCGGTGCGCTCAGCGAGACGGTGCATCGCATCCTCGACGATGGCGGGCGTCCGCGCGTAGAACGGGTTCACCGTCTCCCGCGACTGGAAGTACGTGTCCGGGTTCTGGGCCGTGCCGCGGATGAAGGGTCGATCCGGGGAGAGTGCCCGGCCGCGGTGAGCGCGAACCAGCTTCTCCGGCACCAGCGCACGAAGGTCGTCGTCGGTGAGCATCTCGACGGTGTTCAGCTCGTGCGACGTGCGGAACCCGTCGAAGAAGTGCAGGAAGGGCACCCTGGTCTCGAGCGTCGCCGCCTGGGCGACGAGTGCCATGTCGTGCGCCTCCTGCACGGAGGCCGACGCGAGCAGTGCGAAGCCGGTCTGGCGCACCGCCATCACGTCCGAGTGATCGCCGAAGATGGACAGGCCCTGCGCCGCGAGGGATCGCGCCGCGACGTGCATCACCGCGGGTGTCAGCTCGCCGGCGATCTTGTACATGTTCGGGATCATCAGCAACAGGCCCTGCGAGGCCGTGAAGGTCGTGGCCAGCGCGCCGCCCTGGAGGGCGCCGTGGAGCGCACCCGCTGCACCGCCTTCGCTCTGCATCTCCACGACCACCGGGACGTTGCCCCACACGTTGCGGCGCTCATGGCTCGACCACTCGTCGGCCAGCTCGGCCATCGGCGACGACGGCGTGATCGGGTAGATGCAGCACACCTCGTTGAGGCGGTATGCAACCGATACGGCGGCTTCGTTGCCATCGATGGTGACGCGCATCACACGGGCTCCGGAATCATCTCGATTGCGTGGACCGGGCATTGCTCGAAACATGCGCCGCAGCCGGTGCAGCGAGTGAGGTCGAACCTGTAGCGCTTGCCGGCGCCGAGCTTGATGACCGCCGTCTCCGGGCAGGCCCCCAGGCAACCGTCACACTCGAAGCAGTTGCCGCATGACAGGCAGCGGCGCGACTCGTACGTCGCCTCGACTGCCGAGAGGCCGCCGACCACCTCGTTGAACGCCTCGAGGCGCGTCTCGACCGCAAGCTGAGGTTGCTGGCGGCGAGCAGCGTCGCCGAAGTACCAGAGGTGCAGGCGGTCGAACGTCGCAAGCCCGTGCTTGGCGAGGGAGGCCACGTTCACACCGCGCAGGTAGGCGTCGATGTTGGCTGCGGCTTTCTTCCCATGGCCGACGCCGACGGTGACGGTGCGCTCGCTCGGGACCATGTCGCCGCCCGCGAAGACGCCGTCGCACCCGGTCATCATCGCGGGCGAGACGACCACGGTTCCGTCCGGGCCGAACTGCACTCCCGGCACGGCGCGCAGGAAGGCCGTGTCCGTCTCCTGGCCGAGCGCGAGGATCAGCGTGTCCGCCGCGAGGGTCTCGAACTGGCCCGTCGGCCGTGGGAATCCGGAGTCGTCGAGCCGCATGACCTCGACGGTGAGCTCCGGTCCATCGAACGCGGTGATGGTGCGCAACCAATTGATGCGGACGCCTTCACGCTCGGCATCCTCCGCCTCCTCCTCCTTCGCGGGCATCTGCTCGCGCGTGCGCCGGTACACGATGAGCGCATCGTCGGCGCCGAGACGCCGCGCCACCCGCGCCGCATCCATGGCGGTGTTGCCGCCGCCGTACACGGCGACGCGATGTCCCACCTCAGGTTGCGCGCCGGAGGCGACACTCCGCAGGAATGACACGGCGTCGACGATCCGTGCCGCGTCCTGCGTCGGAATGTCGACACGCTTCGAGAGGTGCGCGCCCACGGCGACGAACACGGCATCGAAATCGCCGCCGGCACGTTCGGCGGCGAGATCCTCGACGCGGTGGTCGCACGTGATGCGGACTCCCATGTCCATGATCCGCGCCACCTCGGCATCGAGCACGTCGCGCGGCAGCCGGTACGCCGGTATGCCGTAGCGCATCATGCCGCCCGGCAGATGGCCCGAATCGCGGATCTCGACCGAGTGCCCGCGACGGGCCAGGTGATACGCGGCGGAGAGCCCGCTCGGCCCGGCGCCGATGATCAACACGCGTTTGCCGCTCGGCGCCGCGGGCGCAGCGAACCTCCAGCCATGCTCGAGCGCGAGATCACCGAGAAAGCGCTCGACAGCATGGATCGACACCGCGCTGTCGAGCTCCGCGCGGTTGCATGCGGTCTCGCACGGGTGATAGCACACGCGCCCGTGGATCGCCGGGAACGGGTTGTTGGTGACGAGCTCGCGCCACGCTTCCTGGTTGCGGCCGGCCTCGGTGTGCGCGAGCCATGCCTGGATGTTCTCGCCGGCCGGGCAGCCCGCATTGCAGGGTGGCAGGAGATCGACGTAGAGCGGCTGGCGCTGGCGCGCGGGCGTGGCGTGCTGCCGGTGGTGGCGGAGATCGGTGAGTGGGGTGATGTCCGGGCGCGATCCGCTCACGCGGCGACCCCCACCGGCGAGGGTGTCCTCGAGATGCCAGAATCCCACCCATGATCGATCAGGACGCCTTGCACCGGCCGACCCGCCTGCAGGTCGGCGACGTGATGACCCGGGACGTGGTGACGATCTCCGTCGACACACCCTTCAAGCACATCGAGCAGTTGATGGATGAGCATCACATCAGCGCCCTTCCGGTCGTCGATGCGGATCGTGCCGTGGTGGGCATCGTGTCCGAGGCGGATCTGCTGCTCAAGACCGAGGCCGGGGGGGAGGAGCCCGGAGGCTGGACCAGCGACGCGCGAGAGCGCCGGGCCAAGGCCCACGCGCAGACGGCGGCGGGTCTGATGTCGTCGCCCGCGGTCAGCGTGGCGCCCGACGTTCCCCTGGCCGCCGCCGCCCGCCTGATGCGCAAGCAGGGCGTCAAGCGGTTGCCCGTCGTGAAGGATGGTCGCCTGGTCGGCATCATCAGCCGCGCGGACGTGCTCAAGAGCTACCTGCGCACCGATGACGAAATCCGTTCGGACGTCCTCGAGGGTGTCATCCGCGCAAGTATGTGGCTGGATCCCGACCCCTTCGACGTCCAGGTCGACGACGGCCTGGTGCGGATCCGCGGCCAGGTGGATCGACGCAGCGACGTCGAGATCCTGACGATACTCATCCTCGCCGTCGAGGGCGTGATCGGCGTCGACCCGGAGCTGACCTTCCGGTTCGACGACCGCAACGTCAAGCCGCCCAAGGAGCTCAGCGGGATCTGATCCCCGCGCCCGGTCAGGCAGGTGGCGTCGCATGCTCCGGCACCACGAGCAGGGCCGCGTGGGCCGAATGGAGCAGCTTGGTGGACACGCTGCCGAGGAACAGGCGCCGCACCGGGCCCAGGCCGCGGGTACCGACCACGATGAGGCTCGTGCCCGGTCGCGAGCTGCCGGTGGCGATCAGCGCCTCCGCCGCGTCGCCGATGGCGATCGCGGTGTCGACGTCCTTCCCGGCGATGGGCTCCAGCGTCCTGGCGAACTGCTGCAGGTGCCCGTGCTCCATCTCGAGCTCGTCGTCGGGCCCGAGGTACTGAGCGCCCGAAGCCGAGACGATCGGCTCAGCTTCCACCAACTCGATCTCGGCTTCGCGATAGAGATGCGTGATGGTGGCGGCGAACCGGGCCGCGTCTCGGGATGCGGGCGAGTCATCGAACCCGACGATGACCTGCGCGGGCGGCCACGAGCCCTCCCCGCCCCGGACGATGAGCACCGGGCGGTGCACGGAGTGCACGACCCGCTCCGACACGCTGCCGACGACGATCCGCCTGAGGCCGTCAAGCTCGCGGCTGCCGACCACCACGAGGTCCGCCGAGACCATCTCGGCGACATCCATCACGGCGTTGAACGCCGGTTCGCGGGCGACGTGGAGGCTTCCGACCGTGGCGCCGAGTGCCAGGACGCGAGACTGCTCGTCGTCGAGCAGCCGGCGCGCGTCGTTCTCGAAGGCGTCCCACGCGCTGTCAGGACCGATGTACGGCGCGTACGCCAGCACGCTGGAGGGTGCGAACTCGTACGCCGTGACCAGATGCAGAGCGGCTCCTGAACGCCTGGCCAGGTCGGCGGCGGCGCTGAGAGCCCAATGAGCAGCGGTCGAGCCGTCGGTCGCCAGCAGGATGTTCCGCAGGCTGACCGGCCGCGCACGCTTCTCGTCAAGGCTGAGCACATCCATGGCTCCAAACTCCGGTGATCGTTGAACCCGTGTCTATAGGAGATCAGGCGGGGCCGTCGCCGGGCAACGGTCTTTGGTCACGGGATCCGGCGGCGATTGACCCTTATGTGGGCATCGCCGCCGCAGCGGCTTCGGGCGCTGAGGAGAACTGGCTGGAGTACAGGTCGTAGTAGAAGCCGCGGCGTGCGAGCAGGTCCGCGTGACTGCCGACCTCGACGATCCGGCCGGCGTCCATGACCACGATCGAGTCCGCGTTGCGGATCGTCGACAGCCGGTGGGCGATGACGAAGCTCGTCCTGCCGGCTCGCAGGCGCGCCATCGCCTCCTGGATCAGGACCTCGGTGCGGGTGTCGACGTTGCTCGTGGCCTCGTCGAGGATGAGGATGGCCGGCGCGGCCAGGAATGCCCTCGCGATCGTGATCAGCTGCTGCTGCCCTGACGAGATGTTCGACGCGTCCTCATCCAGGACCGTGTCATAGCCGTCCGGAAGGGTGCGCACGAACTGGTCGACGTAGGCGGCCCTGCCGGCGGCGACCACATCCTCGGTGGTGGCGCCATCCCTGCCGTAGGCGATGTTGTCGCGGATGCTGCCGGCGAACAACCAGGTGTCCTGCAGCACCATCCCGAACATGCTGCGCAGGCGCTCGCGGGGCAGCACGTTGATGTCGACGCCGTCGATGAAGATGTGCCCAGAGTTGATCTGGTAGAAGCGCATCAGCAGGTTGACGATGGTGGTTTTGCCGGCACCGGTCGGCCCCACGATCGCAACCGTCTCGCCGGGTAGCACGTCGAGGTTGAAGTCCCGGATGAGCGGCTTGTCTGCCACGTAGCGGAAGGCGACGTGCTCGAGGGAGACCCGCCCTTCGGGCGGGGAGGCGGCCGGCGGCTCGGCGACATCGGGCTCCTCCTCGTCAGCGGCAAGGAACTCGAAGACGCGTTCAGCCGATGCCAGACCGGACTGGAGGAGATTCATCTGACTGGCGATCTGCGTGATCGGCATCGTGAACTGGCGCGAGTACTGGATGAACGCCTGGATGTCGCCGAGCGTCATCGCGCCGGATACGACACGGTAGCCTCCGATGACCGCGATCGCGACGTAGTTGAGATTGGCGAGCAACTGCATCGCGGGTTGCATCGTCCCCGAGAGGAACTGAGCTCGAAAGCTCGCCTCATACAGCTTCTGGTTCTTGGTGTCGAAGTCGGCGATGGTGCTCGCCGTCCGGCCGTAGACCTGGACCAGGGCGTGTCCGGTGTGGGTCTGCTCCACATGAGCGTTGACCGTACCGGTCCTCTCCCACTGCGCCGCGAACTGCTTCTGGGCACGGCGAGCGATGACCAGGGTGAGGCCGATCGACATCGGGACGGTGATGAGTGAGATGGCCGCCAGCAGCGGGCTGATCCACAGCATCATCCCCAGCACGCCGAGGATCGTCAGCGCCGAGGTCAGCAGCTGGCTCAGCCCCTGCTGCAGCGTGGTCGTGACATTGTCGATGTCATTGGTGACCCTGCTCAGCAGGTCACCGTGCGGATGGCTGTCGAAGTACTGCAGGGGCAGGCGCCGCAGCTTCGCCTCGACGTCACGGCGCATGGCGTACACCGTGCGCTGCGCGACGCCCGCCATCAGGTAGCCCTGCATCCAGCTGAAAGCGGCGCCGAGCAGGTAGAGCAACGCGACGACACCGAGGATCACACCGAGCTGGGAGAAGTCGATGCCCTTCCCCGGGGTCACGTTCATGCCGGAGAGAAGCTGACTCAGCTGGCTCTTGCCCTGGAGTCGGAGCCCCGCGATCACCTGAGCCTTGGTCATCCCCGCCGGGAGCGCCCTGCCGATGACACCGTTGAAGATGAGGTCGGTCGCGTTGCCGATGATCCGTGGCGCGATGACGGTGAACGCAATGCCCGTCGAAGCGAGCACGGCCGCCAGGGTGATTCGCGGGACCTCGGGACGGAGGCGGCCGACCAGTTGACGGAGCGTCTGGCCGGGATGCCTTGTGCTCTGCGGCGGGCCGGCGGGCCCTCGGAACGGTCCGCCCGGGCGTCCGCCCATCGGGCCGTGGGCCATCATGCCGCTGCACCGCCGAGCTGCGACTCGACGATCTCCTGATAGGCGGAGCAGGAACCCAGGAGTTGCCCGTGGGTCCCCAGGCCGACGACGCGCCCCCCGTCGAGCACGATGATCCGGTCGGCCTGGAGAATCGTGCTGACCCGCTGCGCGACGATGACCACGGTGTTGCCACGGGTCCGGTCAAGCATTGCCGCGCGGAGGCGTGCGTCGGTGGTGGCGTCCAGCGCCGAGAAGCAGTCGTCGAAGAGGTAGATGAGGGGCTGCTTGAGGAGCGCCCGCGCGATGGCCAGACGCTGGCGCTGGCCGCCCGACACGTTCGTTCCGCCCTGGTCGACAGGCGCATCGAGCCCGCCCGGCATGGCGGCGACGAAGTCGCGCGCCTGGGCCACCTCGAGCGCCGTCCAGAGGTCCTCATCGGTCGCGTTCGGTACGGCGAATCGAAGGTTGGTGGCCACCGTTCCGCTGAACAGATACGCCTGTTGCGGCACCAGCCCGATGTCGTCCCAGAGGCTCTCGAGCGAGCGTTCGCGGACGTCGACGCCATCGATCAGGACCGCGCCAGCACTGGCATCGAAGAATCGGGGGAGGAGTTGCAGCAGCGTCGTCTTCCCCGCGCCGGTGCCGCCGATGATCGCGGTGGTCTCGCCCGGTTGCAGCGTGAAGGACAGGTCGCGGAGCACCGGTTGCTCGCCGCGAGGGTAGCCGAAGGTCACGTCGCGAAACTCGATGACCCCCTTCCGGTGTGCCGGCACAATCACGTGAGCCGGATCCGCGATCGACGGCTGCAGGCGGATGACCTCCTCGAGGCGCTCGGCGCTCGCCTCGGCGCGGGGAACGAGGATCACCATCATCACAGCCATCAGCACGGACAGCAGGATCTGCAGGATGTACGAGAGGAATGCGGTGAGATTCCCGATCGGCATGCTCCCGCTGTCGACCAGGTGACCGCCGAACCAGAGCACCGCCACGCTCGAGAGGTTCATGACTCCCATGAGCGCCGGCATCGCGAGCACGAAGATCCTGTTGACACGCAGAGCCGTGGCAGTGAGATCTGCGTTCGCCGTCGCAAACCGGCGCTCCTCGTAGTCGGAGCGAACGAACGCGCGGATGACGCGAACTCCGGTGATCTGTTCGCGCAGCACCTGGTTGATGCGGTCGATCTTGACCTGCATCCTCTGGAACAGCGGGACCGCGACATAGAGCATCGCCAGAATCAGCGCGGCCATCAGCGGGACCACCACGACCAGGAGCAGCGAGAGGCTCACATCCTCCCGAAGAGCCATGATGATGCCGCCGATCATCATGATCGGCGCCCCCACGATGACGGTCAGCGCCATCTGCAGGAAGAGTTGGATCTGCTGGACGTCATTGGTGTTGCGCGTGATGAGTGACGGTGTTCCGAACCTGTTCATCTCGCGCGACGAGAGAAGCAGGACGCGGGCGAAGACCGAGCCGCGAAGGTCTCGTCCCACCCCCATCGACGTCCGCGACGCCCAGTACACCGCGATGATCGCGATCATGCCCTGGATGACGGTCACGCCGAGCATCACTCCGCCGGTTCGCCAGATGTAGGGGATGTCGCCCTTGGCGATTCCGTTGTTGATGATGTCAGCGGTGAGGTTGGGCAGATACAGTCCCAGAACGGTCTGGAACATGATCAGCACGACCACGGCCGAAACCTGCCGCCAGTAGGGCTGCAGATGGGCACGCAACAGGCGGATGAGAGTCACGGCCGGTGTCCGTGCGAACGGAACCTGCCACCGATCACTGCTGCTGATCTCCAGTGTGTGTTCGTTTCCAGTCGACGACGTGACGACTCACTCGCCTTGAGAGAGCATCGCGCCCGGGAGCACCGGCCGCCAAGGGGAGATCGTCCTCAGTCCAGGGGGACCAACGTCCTCGGGGCACGGACGCGGTGCCGGATCGGGCCAGGACGCCGATCCCACGACCCCCGATCGGACCGATGCGTGGGCGCCAGCCATTGGGATACTCGCCGCATGACCACGACGCCGGCCGATGCCAGTGGGGCGACGCAGCCCGACAGGATCGTCGAGACGAACGTGTCGGTGCTCCGCTTCGATCGGGACACGGTTCGCAAGACCAAGAAGCCCGTGCGATTCCCGTTCGTCGACTTCACGAGCGTCGAGTCGCGCCTGGCCGCGTGTCTGGAGGAGGTCAGGCTCAATCGCCGGCTCGCTCCCGACGTCTACCTCGGGGTCGAGGACATCCGTGATGCCAACGGCCGGCTCATCGATGCGGCTGTGGTCATGCGACGTCTGCCCGATCGCCGCCAGCTGCGCGTGCTCATCGAAACGGGCGTGGACGTCCGCGATGAGCTGACGGGCGTTGCGCACGCACTCGCAGCGTTTCATTCCACCGCGGCGCGCAGCCACGCGATCGATCAGGCGGCAACCCCGGACGGTCTCCGTCAACGCTGGGATGCCGATCTCGATGAGCTCGAGCCCCTCGTCAAACGCGTGCTCGGCATCTCCGACCTGGAGCGAGAGCGCGCGCTGGCGCGACGCTACATCGACGCGCGCGGTGATCTGCTCGCCGACCGGATCCGCGGCGGCCACGCCATAGACGGACATGGAGACCTCCGCGCGGACTCGGTGTTCTGCCTCGCCGACGGACCCCGCATCATCGACTGCCTCGAGTTCGATCCCAGTCTGCGCTGGGGTGATGAGCTTGCGGACGTGGCGTTTCTGGCCATGGATCTCGAAAGCCTTGGCCGGCAAGGGCTGGCCGAGCACTTCGTCGGCGCGTACTACCGGATGGCCGGATGGCGAGCGCCGCCGGGCCTGGTCCACTGCTACGTCGCGCAACGCGCGGCCGTGCGATCCAAGGTGGCGTGCTGGAGCGTCCTGCAAGGGAAGACCGAAGGCGCATCGCGCGCACGCATCCACCTCGACCAGTGCGGCGACCATCTCGCCGCCGCCCGGCCGCTGATCGTGATGATCGGCGGCGCACCGAGAACCGGCAAGTCGACACTGGCGCGCGCGCTTGCAGAACGCATCGCGGCGATTCCGCTGCACAGCGATGAGATCCGTCGAGACGTTGCGGGAGCCTCCCACGAGGCGCGCAGCGAGCACGACACCATCGATTCGGGACGGTACGCGGCATCGATGACGGCGGCGACCTACGCGACCCTCGGGTCGCGCGCGGGATCGCTGCTCCGTGGTGGTTATTCGGTCATCGTCGACGCCACGTTTCCCGATGCGACGTCGCGGGCGCAGATCAGGACCCTGGCCGGCGAGCTTGCCGTTGATCTCGTGCAGATCGAGTGCACGGCGCCGCCGTCGGTGATCGCGGAGCGAGCCGCGCGACGGACCTCTCCAGACGATCTGTCCGAGGCCACTGAGGACATCGCAGCGGCGCTCCGGTCACGTCGGAAGCCGTGGGTGGGCGCGCATCGGCTCGACACCACGACGGCGATGACGCGGCAGGTGGACGAGTGCCTCGCCGCCATCGACCGGACTCCGATCGGTACCGGTGCAAGCTGAGCATCGACGGGCTCAGGTCGCCGACTAAGCTTGAGGGGTGTCGACCCCAGACCCTCGTCAGGGGAGGAAGCCCGGTCCGGCGAATCCCCATGGACAGAACGTGCTCGGCTACAACCCCCTGGGCTGGCGGCGGTTCTGGCTGGTCATCGGGCTGCTCCTGATCGTCAACATCGTGGTCACCAGCATCATCCAGTCGGCCAGCCAGCCTCCGTCGGTCACCATCCCGTACAACGTCTTCATCGACCAGGTCGAAGCCGGCAACGTCATCAACGTCACGGCGACCGGGGACTCGATCACCGGGACGGCCAGGAAGGCGGTCAGCGCGGGATCCGGTCAGCCGAGTGCGACCACCTTTTCCACCGAGCGCCCGTCGTTCGCCACCGACGATCTCCTGGACGAGCTCATCCTGAACAAGGTCACCATCCTTGCGGAGCCACCGAATCCGCCGACCCCGCTGTGGGAGACGTTGCTCCTGTGGTTCGGTCCGACGCTGCTCATCGTCTTCGGCTTGATCTATCTGATGCGGCGCGGCGCGGCGCTCGCCGGCGGCGGAGCGGGCGGCCTGCTCGGAAGATTCGGTCAGAGCGGCGCGCGACTCTACGACCCGGAACACCCCGACACGACCTTCACCGACGTCGCCGGGATCGACGAGGTCAAGGCCGAGCTCGTCGAGATCGTCGACTTCCTCAAGAAACCCGAGAAGTATCAGCGCCTCGGCGGCACCATACCGAAGGGCGTGCTGCTCATCGGTGCGCCGGGCACCGGCAAGACGTTGCTCGCGCGCGCGGTTGCGGGCGAGGCGGCGGTGCCATTCTTCTCCATATCGGCTTCGGAGTTCATCGAGGCGATCGTGGGAGTCGGCGCGGCCCGCGTGCGTGACCTCTTCCAGAAAGCGCGCAGCGCGGCGCCGGCCATCGTCTTCATCGATGAGCTCGACGCCGTGGGACGGACGCGTTCAACGGGTGCGCGCCTGGGCGGCAACGAGGAGCAGGAGCAGACCCTCAACCAGATCCTCACAGAGATGGACGGGTTCGACCCGCATGAGGGAGTGATCGTGCTGGCGGCGACCAACCGCGCCGACGTGCTGGACATCGCGCTCCTCCGCCCAGGCCGGTTCGACCGCCGCATCACCGTGCCCTTCCCCGATCGGCGGGGGCGTCTCGAGATCCTGCGCATCCACACGCGAAACATTCCCCTTGCGCCGGATGTCGACCTCGGCGTCACCGCTTCCCTGACGGCCGGGATGGTCGGCGCCGACCTGCGCAATCTCGCCAACGAAGCGGCACTCTCCGCGGCGCGCCGCGACGCCGCAACGGTGGCTCAGATCGATTTCACCGACGCGCTCGTGAAGGTGGAGCTGGGATCCGAACGCAAGCTCTCGCTCACCGCGAAAGATCGCGAACGGATCGCCTACCACGAATCAGGCCATGCCCTGCTCGGGCTGTTGCAGCCGGGGGCCGACCCGGTTCGCCGCGTGTCGATCATTCCGCGCGGGCAGTCACTCGGCGCCACCGTGCAGAGCCCCGTCGACGATCGCTTCAGCTACGGCGAGGACTACCTGCGCGGGCGCATCACCGGGGCTCTCGGTGGCCGGGCCGCCGAGCAACTCGTCTACGGAATGACGACGACCGGCGCCGAGGATGACCTCCGGCAGGTCACGGCCATCGCGCGACAGATGGTGGTGCGGTGGGGCATGAGCCCCAAGATCGGCGTGCTCAGCCTCGAGGACGGCGGCGACCACCCGGGTGAGTCGCTCACTCTCACCCGGCCGTACAGCGAGGAGACGGCGTCACTGATCGACGAAGAGGTGCGTCGCATCACCGACGAGTGTCTGCGCCAGGCCCTGGCCCTGCTCGAGGGCAACCGCGACAAGCTCGAGGCGCTGGTCCGCGCATTGCTCGAGCACGACACGCTCGGCCAGGACGAGATCCTTGCCGTCACCGGGATGGGCGCACCGGTAGGCCAGGACACGACCACCGAAGCGCCGGCCGGTGAGGGTGTCGCCGTCGACGAGCCCACTCCGGATCCGGCCACGGTCAGCTGAGCGAGGTCAGGTCCCCGGGATTCGCCGGCCGGTCACCTCGTCCATCGAGATCCGCACCCAGTGCGCGGTGGAGCGTGTTGCCCAGGAGTGCAGCGGCCCGCGCCGAAGCTCATCGATCTCGGCTTCGTCAGTGACCTCGCGAGCGGTTCCTTTGACCACGACACTCCAGCCGGCGTGATAGAGCGGGCGGCTGTCGTCCACCTCGAAGACCACCGGGGCACCACCGCTGAGAGCGCTCAGCTTCGTTCCGGGCTCGGTGCAGAACACGATCGAGTCATCACCCGCAAGGTAGTTGACGGGAAGGATGAGCGGCTTCCCGTCGACGATGAAGCCCACTCTGCCCACGTAGGAGTGGAGTTGCAGCAGCTCCACTGCGTCGGCCCTGGTGAGCTCGTGAACTCTCGTCTGCGGTGTGCTCTCCACGCCGTTCCCCTTACGACCAGTCGTTGCCGTCGCGGTGCTTCAGGGTGCGCCGGGCCATGAAGGCCGCGGCCTCCGCACGTCGCGAGAGGCCAAGCTTCAGCAGGATGTTGGACACGTAATTCTTCACCGTCTTCTCGGCGAGGAAGACCTTCTCGGCGATCTGACGGTTGGTCATCCCCTCCGCGACCAGGTCGAGGATCTTGCGCTCCTGCGCTGTGAGATCGGTGATGCCGTCGTTGACCTGGGCGCCCTCGCCGCGCAACCGCGCGAGCACGCGCGCCGTGACCGTGGGGTCGAGCAGCGACTCGCCTCGCGCGACCTGGCGGATGGCGCCGACCAGGTCGCCGCCGCGCACCTGCTTCAGCACGAACCCTGCCGCCCCGGCCATGATCGAGCTGAAGAGCGCCTCATCATCGGAATGGGCCGTGAGCATCAGCACCTTGGTTTCGGGGTGTGCGGATCGGATCTCGCGACACGCCTCGATGCCTGACCGCCCGGGCAGGCGGACGTCCATGATCACGACGTCGGGGTGGCTCGTCTCGACGGCCTTGAGCGCCGCGTCCGCGTCTCCGGCCTCGGCGACCACGGTGATGCCGCCGACGCCCTCGAGGATGCTGCTGAGTCCGCGGCGAACCAGCTCGTGGTCGTCGCAGAGCATGACTCGGATGGCGGGCTCGTCGGGCACGCCTGCACTCTAACAGCGCACCGCGAGATCGAGAGGCGCCCGGTCAATCGGCCCGCCCAAATCGTGACCTTGTCCCCTTGGCGATGCCCGGCGCCTCACCCAGGATGGAGGCATCGGGAACCCCCATGAACACAATGCTGCTCCACGATTACGCCTATGTCCCCGTCGCAGCCGAACGGGTGTGCCAGCGCATCCTCGCTCAGGATGGCGCGTGGCTCTCTCCCCTTGCCGCCGCGGCGATGGGAGAGGGTGAGGCCCTCAGCCTGCGCGTCGGACTGCCCGGTGGGCTCCCGATGCTCGGCAAGACGTTCGGCGTCGAGGTAGGCGACCCGCTCACCCGGGATGAGGTGACGGTCATTCCGCTGACCTGGAGGGCGACGTCCGCCCCCGGGCTCTTTCCGGTGCTCAGTGCCGACCTGGAAATCGCACCGCTCGACGAGGAGCTCACGCAACTGACGCTGCGGGGGCGCTACGAACCTCCACTCGGCGCCGTGGGGCGCCGGCTCGACCGCCTCCTCATGCACCGGATCGCCGAAGCGAGCATCCGCGCCTTTCTGGGCCGGCTCGTCTCCAGCCTCGCCGACGCGCTCGAGCCGGTGCCGGCGTTCAAACGCCGTGATGGAGCTTCGACGTTCAGTCTGTGACTCCCGGGCGCCATGGGCGGCATCCGCGTGGAAGCGTGTCCCTGTCGAGGCTATCATCCCGCTGGGATGGCACTCAGTGGCACTCGTGCCGAACGTCTTCTCGACACCGGACTCGCGCTGGCGGCAGAGCTTTCGCTGCCGGTGCTGCTGCAACGCATCGTCGATCTCGCCGCCGAGCTGACCGGTGCTCGCTACGGCGCACTCGGCGTGCTGGCGACTGACGAGGCCGGCTTGAGCGACTTCATCACCAGCGGGTTGAGCCATGAGCAGCGGACCGCCATCGGCGAGCTCCCCCGCGGGCGCGGGATTCTCGGGGTGCTGATTCGCGAGCCGGCCTCGCTCCGCATCCGCGCCATTACGGAGGACCCCCGATCTAGCGGATTCCCGCCCAACCATCCCGCCATGCGCTCATTCCTGGGTGCTCCGATCCGCGCTCACGGCCGGGTGTTCGGCAACCTCTACCTGACCGACAAGCAGGGCGCGTCCGAATTCACCGACGACGACGAGGCCGCGATCCTCGTGCTCGCGACCCAGGCCGGCGTCGCCATCGCCAACGCGCAACTCTATGCTGAGCTGCAGCTCAGAGAGCGCTGGCTGGATTCGGTGCGCGAGGTGGCGACCAGCCTCCTCGTCGGGGACAGGTCGCGTAAGGCGCTCCAGCTCGTTGCGGAGCGCGCTCGCGAGCTCGGCAACGCGGACATGGCCACGATCAGCGTCCCCGAAGGCGAGGGGCTCCGCATCGTCGTCGCGGACGGCGCGGGCGCGCACGATCTGCTCGGCGTCGAGGTGCCGCTCCTGGGGTCTCTGTCCGCCGAGGTCATCCGCACCGAGCGAGCCATGGTCGTCGCAGACGCGGGCCGCTCGCCCCTGACCCAGCCGATGGTCAGCGTCGCCCGGGTCGGACCCATGATCCTCGTCCCGCTGGCGCTCCGCAGCGCCGCGGGCGGTGTGCTCGCGGTCGGTCGCCTGGCCGGGCGGCCAGGGTTCGGGCCCGCGGACATCCCGCTCCTCGAAAGCTTTGCGGAGCAGGCGAGCGTGGCGCTGGAGTACGCCCGCGCCGTCTCCGAGATCTCGCGTCTCGGGATGATTGAAGATCGCGAGCGAATCGCGCGCGACCTGCACGACGGCGTCATCCAGTCCCTGTTCGCGGTGGGGATCGGATTGCAGGGGACGGCCGCGGTCGTCGGTGATCCACGTCTCGCCGACCGGATCCAGCAGTTCGTCAGCGAGATCGACCGCGTGATCGGTGACGTGCGCAGCTACATCTTCGGCTTGCGGCCGAGCGTGCTCTCCTCCGGCAATCTCGCCAACACCCTCGAGCAGCTCGCGCACGAAGTTCAGGAGCGAACCGGCGTCACCGTGGTCGTCGAGATCGACGTGTCGCTCGAGCGCGAGCTCGAAAGCGGCTCGGCGCAGATCGTGCACATCGTTCGCGAAGCGCTTTCGAACATGGGCCGTCATGCGGGGGCGACGACGTGCCGGGTCTCGATCCGCCGTGACCGCGATGCAGCCGTCATCGAGGTCGACGACGACGGGAGCGGGTTCGATCCCGCGTCGGCGCCGCGTGGCATGGGTTTGGGGAATCTCGAGGAGCGGGCGGAGGCGATCGGCGGAAGCCTGGAGGTCGAATCGGTGCCCGGATCAGGCACGATCGTGCGCGTGCGCGTGCCGCTGTGACGACGACACCGGAACGTCCGCCCGGCTACCCGTCGGCTTGGGCGATCGACGCCGTGCTCGCCGACGGCGGCACGGTGCACGTGCGCCCAATCCGGCCTGACGACGCGGCCGCGCATCGTGCCTTCTTCGCGCGGCAGTCGGAAGAGAGCGTGTATTTCCGCTTCTTCGGTCCGCGGTCGGAATTGAGCGATCGCGAGGTCACCCACTTCACGACAGTCGACTACCACGACCGCATGGCGTTCGTCGCCTTCCTGCGCGACGACATGATCGCGATCGGCCGCTACGACCGCCATTCCGGCGGCGACGCGGCCGAGGTCGCATTCGCGGTCGCGGACGACCACCAGGGACGCGGACTCGCCACCCTGCTCCTCGAGTATCTCGCGACCTACGCCGCCACCAAGGGCATCACTCGGTTCACCGCCGACACCCTCATCGACAACCGGCGGATGCTCGAGGTGTTCCAGGATGCGGGATTCAAGCGTGAAAGCCGTTCCATCGAATACGGCGTCGTCCACCTCGCGTTCGACATCGAGCCGACCGGCGAATCCCTCGCCGCGAGCGAACGACGGGCGTGGACCGCCGGCGTCCACAGCATCGCGCGAATCCTGGAGCCGCAGTCGATCGCCGTCATCGGCGCGGGGCGCAACCCCCAGGGCATCGGACACGCCGTCGTCCGCAACCTCGTCGAGGGCGGGTTCACCGGACCGGTGTACCCGGTGAACCCCAATGTGGACACGCTCCTGGGGCTCGCCTGCTCGCCGGACGTGGAAGCGATCGAGGGCCCGGTCGACCTGGCGGTGCTGGCCATCCCGGCCGCCCAGTGCATCGCGGCGGTCGACGCCTGCGGGCGCAAGGGCGTCAAGGGGCTCGTGGTCATCTCGTCAGGATTCGCCGAGGTCGGCGCCGACGGCGCGGAGTTGCAGCACGAACTGCTGCTGCGCGCGCACCGGGGCGGCATGCGCGTGGTGGGACCGAACTGTTTCGGCGTGATCAACACGGCGCCGAAGATATCGCTGAACGCCACCTTCGCCTCGCGCGCACCGAGCCATGGCGGGATCGCGTTCGCTTCGCAGTCGGGAGCGCTCGGCATCGCCCTCCTCGAACAGTCGGTCACGTCGGGCCTGGGGCTGTCGAGCTTCGTCAGCGTGGGCAACAAGTGCGACGTCAGCAGCAACGATCTGCTCAGGTACTGGAACCAGGACGGTCAAACGCGGGCGATCCTCCTGTACCTCGAATCGTTCGGCAACCCCCGAGCGTTCGCGCGGGTCGCGCCGGTGGTGTCCCGCACGACGCCCATCGTGGTCGTCAAGTCAGGCCGGAGCTCCGCCGGGACGCGCGCCGCCGCCTCGCACACCGCCGCGCTGGCGAGCCCCGACACCGTCGTCGACGCCCTGTTCCGTCAGGCCGGTGTCATCCGCGTCGACACGCTCGAGGAGCTGCTCGACTGCGGCCAGCTGCTCGCGAATCAGCCGCCGCTCGATGGACATCGCCTTGCCATCATCGGCAACGCGGGCGGGGCGGCGGTGCTCGCGGCCGACGCGTGCGACGCGGCGGGTCTCAGCGTGCCCGAATTCGATGGCGCGACCCAGGCCGCGATACGCGCGATCGCCGGACCGAACGCGGGTGTGAGCAACCCCGTCGATCTCGGCGCCGGCGCGACGCCGGCCCTCTTCGAGAACACTCTCCGAGCCGCACTGCAGTCACCGTCCATCGACGGCGCGGTGGTGATTCTCGCTCCGGTGGCCACCGCGGACCCCGAGGTGGTCGCGAGGGCCGTGGCCGGGATCGATGCCGGTGCGCGTCCCATCGTCTTCGTGCATCTCGGCGACAACGAGGTGCCCGAGGCGTTGAGCGAAGGCGCCCGTCCGATCCCCTGCTACTCGTTTCCCGAGCGCGCCGTGCGCGCGCTCGGACGCATCGCCGAGCATTCGAGCTGGAAGAGCCGGCCGGTTGGAGCGACGCCACACCTCGAGGGCGTCGACGTGGCCGCCGCCGGCGCAATCGCCAAGGCCTTCCTCGCGGGCAGTCCTGGCGGTGGGTGGTTGTCGCCGGATGACGCGGTGTCGATGCTTCGAGCGTTCGGCATCGCGACCGCCGGCGAGGTCGAGGCGCGCTCGGCGGCGGCGGCCGCGGCAGCGGCCGCGCAGCTCGGCGGTCCCGTGGCCCTGAAGGCGATGGGCAGCAGCATCCTCCACAAATCCGATGTCGGCGGCGTGCTCCTCGACCTCAAATCGCCCGAGGAGGTGGCCGAGGCGTACACGGCGATGGCTGACCACCTCGGCGACGCGATGGATGGTGCGATCGTGCAGACGATGCTGCGCGGCGTCGAGCTCATCGCCGGCGTGGTCACCGACCCGCTGTTCGGCTCGGTGGTGATGTTCGGCAGTGGCGGCACCGCCGTCGAGCTGTTCGGCGATCGCGTCCTCCGAATCCTGCCCCTGACCGACCAGGATGCTCACGAGATGGTGCGTTCGATTCGCGGTGCGCCGCTGCTCTTCGGACATCGCGGCGCGCCGCCGTGCGACGTCGCCGCCGTCGAGGAGGTGCTGCTCCGGGTGGCGCTCCTCGCCGACGAGGTTCCGCAGCTCGCCGAGATGGACCTCAACCCGCTGATCGCGTCTCCCGACGGCGTGGTCGCCGTCGACGTGCGAATCCGCCTCGCGCCGTGGCGCCGGCACGCCGAAACCGAGGTTCGCCGCCTGCGCTGAGCTTCCGGAGTGGGCCGGATGTCACGCGGCGTGTATGGACAAAGGGCCCGGCTGGTATGGGATTCCAACCCGGAAATCTCGTGGCTTGAGGCTCTGTTCCCGCAGGCGTGTGGGCTTGACGATGTGCAGCAAGGTCAAATGGGCCTCAAAACAACAACAAAGGGACTCAGCCATGACGACAGGAATGCGTTGGCGAATCTTCATTCTGCAGGTCGGACTGATCGGCATCCTCGCGTTCGTGAGCGGGTTCGCCTTCTGGGCGAGCAGCTTCGCGACGTCGACCGTGCACGATCAGCTCGCGGCTCAGCAGATCTACTTCCCGGCCGCGGGTACGACTGCGATCACCTCGCTCCCCAAGGTCGACGCGACCGCCATGACCCAGTACGCAGGGCAGCAGCTGCTCACCGGTCAGCAGGCCCAGGTCTACGCGAACAACTTCATCAACGTCCATCTCGGTGAGATCGGCGGCGGCAAGACGTACTCTCAGCTCAGCGCCGCCTCGCAGGCGGATCCGACCAATACGACTCTCGCCGGCCAGGTCCAGACCGTCTTCCGTGGCGACAC
>Ga0116215_1000017_pt1 | contig 129752 bp, 118 predicted proteins | sample Sb_taG_7_FD_89698 | JGI IMG/M metagenome (GOLD analysis project Ga0116215, IMG submission 89698) | Peat soil microbial communities from Weissenstadt, Germany - Sb_50d_2_FS metaG | ecosystem: Environmental > Terrestrial > Soil > Wetlands > Peat | place: Germany: Weissenstadt | collected 2010-09-21
CTTCTTTCTTCGGCGGTGCTTCTTTCTTTTCTTCTTTGGGGTAGGAGGGGGTGGTGGGCGTAGGGGTTGTGGGAGTGGGCGTGCTGGTGGTCGGGGTGCTCGCGGGCGTGGACGTGGTGGGCGAAGCGCCACTCGTGGCGGATTCGCCGCCGTAGTAGCCAGGCGTGCTGGGGGCGCCGGGTGCGCTGGCGGGGGGCGCGTTGTTCGCCGTGGTGGAGGCGGTCATGGCGTGCCAGGTGCCGCCGAAGCTGTGGATGCCCTGACCGTTTGTCTGTCCACTGGCGTGGTCACCGGAGTAGCGATAGAGCGGCAGCCCGCGCAGCGTGACCTGGAGCATCCCGTTGCTGCGTCTGAGGATCCCAAGGCGTCCGTGCACACCCGAGCCGGCCTTCAGCTTGGTCTTGTGCGAGCTGACCGTGAGCAGGGGCCAGAACTTCAGGCATTCGCTGCTCTTGCACAACAGGTGGTGGGGTGTCTCGGGGCTGAGGACGTAGAGCGTGCGGCCCTGAGCATTGACGGCGATCTGCTCACCGAGCCCTGAGCTGGACGCCGAGCTGACCGTGACGGCGCCACCTGCCGCAAGCGCTATCGCGGCCAGCGAGGCGGCAAGCGCCAGGGTCACTGCCGCGACTCCAAGCGCGAGCCCCGAGGGTCGCCGGCCCCGGGGCGATCGCGCGATCTGCTGCTGCCGTTGTGAACCGCTCATCGAGTCTCCCTTCGTGGTGGCCGTTGCCTATAAGGACGCCGCCGGCACCACAACCTTCCCCGGGCTCTATCGGGCTGCGACCCTCGATTGCCGCTCGATTCAAATTGGGACCTAGTCCCCGGGATCTAGTCCCCATCTCCTGCTCGCAGCAACAATCTTGGAATCGATGATCACAATGAGCCGCGAAGCGCTCGGTTCGCCATCAGGTGTTCCCCCACTCGTCCTCGTCGTCTGGCAGCGACTGCTCGATCTCCTCGAGGACGATGTCGGTCCGGCGATCGTTGATCATCCTCTGCAGCGCCTCGCCGATAGTTGGCGCCCAGACTCGCCGCGCCACGGCGACCCGTCCGGGCTCCTCGTCGAACTGCTTCCATTCGAGCTCGACTGGCGGCACGAGCAGCGCTGGCGAACCGCGGCGACGCCGCCCGGCAGTCGGTACGCTGCGCGGCGTGACGTTGCACCCTCTCGCTGCACGGTTCGCGGCGGTCGCCGATTCGTATGATCGAGGGCGGCCCGAGTACGCGCCCGCCGTGGTGGAAGCGCTCAAGGGCGAGTTGGGGCTTGGGCAGGGGGCAAACGTCCTCGACCTGGCGGCCGGGACCGGCAAGCTGACCAGGGCGCTGCTCGCCGGGGGCCTCGATGTGGTCGCTGTCGAGCCGCAGGCGCAGCTGCGTGAGCTGTTGGCTGAGAGCGTGGGCGCGGAGCGGGTGAGAGAGGGCGTCGCCGAGATGATTCCCCTCGACAGCGCCTCGGTCGATGGGGTGACGGTGGCCGATGGATTTCACTGGTTCGACCACGATGTGGCGCTCGCGGAGATCCACAGGGTGTTGCGTCCGGGCGGTGGTCTGGCGCTGCTCTCGACGGTGCCGGATTGGAGCGGAGCCTCGTGGGCACACGAGGTCGGCACGCTGCTGGCGGCGAAGCGCCCGGAGCACCCGTATTTCGACGGGCCACCGTGGCAGGACGCTGTGCGCGCGGCCGGTGGTTGGAGCGTGCCGCGTGAGATCAGGGTGACGAGCGTCCAGCCCGCCAGACCGGAGCGGATGGTCGACTACATTGCGTCGATGAGCTGGGTCGCGGCGATGTCCGAGGAAGAGCGCACCGAGACGCTGGGACAGGTTGGGGAACTCATAGGAGCCGGTGAGACACCCGCTGAGTTGCCGATTCACGTGGTCATCGGCCTGGCCACGCTCACCTGAGGGCTCTGAAGGTCTGGAGCGTGGGTGGGTCGACGACCGCGCAGCGCCACATAGGTGCTGCGCGGTGTCACGCTTGGGCCGATGTTGCCGCATACCACAGCCTGGCGTTGCGAGCGAGTGGCTCTCGCCGCCGGGGACGACGCTGTGACCCCCGTCCGCCCTAGAGGTCGACCCATCGATAGGCCGCGTGGGCTGCGAGCTCTATCGCACTATTGGATTGAGCCGCGGGATCGCCGGGGAGTGGCGGATGACGTGTGCGCGCCTCTGCATGAGAAGAGTGGCAGCATGAGGCGCGAGTCGCCGGTAATGAGGGCGGCGGCCGATCTCGAACTCATTGCTCAGTCGGCGAAGTCGGCTGGACGCTTCTCCAGGAAGGCGTCGATCGCCTCGGGCACGGCGTTCCCGAACGTGCTCATGATCTGCTGGCGGTCCTCGTATTCGACCGCGGCCTGCTCGGAGGGGATCTCCATGGCGCTCCACATGCCGCGCTTCGTCAGGCGCACACCCCAGGGCGCGAGGGCCGCGATCTGCTCTGCGGCCTGTAGCGAACGTGCGAGCAGTTGCTCCTCCTCGAATACGTCGGCGAGCAGGCCGATCCGCAGCGCCTCCTCGGCGTCGACTCTGCGTCCGGTGAGCATCAGCTCGTGCGAGCGCGAGGCGCCGATCAGGCGCGGCAGGAGCCAGCTCGTGCCCATGTCGCAGTTGGACACGCCGATGTTGATGAAGGCCGCCCGGAACACCGCCTTCGTGCTGGCATAGCGGATGTCGCAGCCGAGGGTGAGCGCGAGGCCGAACCCGGCTGCGGGGCCGTTGACGGCGGCGATAATCGGTTGCGGCAGGGCGCGGAGCTCCAATATCAGCCTGGACATGTGTTCCTGGTTGGCGAGCCTGTCGCGGGATTCGTCCTCGCCGGTGTGCTCGGGCGAGGCGCCGTAGCCGTGCAGGTCGAGCCCAGCGCAGAAGCCACGTCCGGCGCCGGTCAGGATCACGACGCGGCAGGCACGCTCCGCGGCCAGCCGGCGCAGCTCGACGTGTAGCGCCTCGCACAGCTCAGCCGTCATCGCGTTGAGCTGCTCCGGCCGGTTGAGCGTGAGCTGAACGACGTGCGGCGCGGGTTCCTCGACAAGCACCAACGGGGTCATCGCCGAGGGATCCTACGTCTTGCTGTCCAGGCGCGAGCGCCGCGCGCCCACCGGCCTGCGCTGGATTATGTGAGACTGGCGCCGGTGGCGATGAGGCGACCGAGGGTGGCGGTGGTGGGCCATGTGGAGTGGGTGCTGTTCGCGCGTGTCTCGCGCGTGCCGCGCGCCGGTGAGGTGGTCCACGCGCACGACCCGTTCGAGGAGCCGGCCGGCGGGGGCGCGGTCGCAGCGGTGCAGCTGGCGCGTCTCGCCGGTGGGTCGGTTCTCGTCACTGCCTTGGGCGATGACGAGCACGGCGTCCGGTCGGTCGCGCGGCTGAGGAAGCTCGGCGTTGACGTCCGCGCTTGCCTCCTCGATTTACCCTCTCGCCGGGCGGTGACGCTCCTGGACGAGCTCGGAGAGCGCACGATCACGACGTTCGGTCCGCGGCTGGATCCCCGCGGTGAGGAAGCGCAGGGGCATTGGAGCGCGCTGGAGGGGATGGACTCGGTCTACTTCACCGCCGGCGACGAGGCAGCGTTGCGAGCCGCGCGGACGGGGGCGCGGGTGCTCGTGGCAAGCCCACGCGCGGGGGCCGCTCTCGGCCATGGGGTCGCTCTCGATGCGCTTGTGCTGAGCGGGGATGACGAGCTCGAGCTCCATCAAGCCGCCGGAGCGCAGAGCGAGGCGGAGCTCGTCGTCTGGACGGAGGGCGAGCGCGGCGGCAGCTACCGGACGAGCTCCGGCGAGAGCGGCAGGTGGGCCGCGGTCACGCCGCCCGGCGAGCCCGTGGACGCCTACGGCTGTGGCGACTCGTTCGCCGCGGGGCTCACCTATGGCCTTGGCGCGGGCCTGCCCGTGGCGGACGCCATCGCGCTGGCGGCGCGGTGCGGCGCGGTGTGCCTGACAGGGCGCGGACCATATGAGCGCCAGTTGAGCGATCCCGGCCGCGCGGTGGGCGAGCGCTCTAGTCTGTAGCCGTCATGGCCTTCGAACAGATCACTTCCGAGACGGCCCAGATCGCCACCGACGTGGCCGACGGCGTGATGACGATCATATTGAACCGGCCCGAGCGGCTCAACGCATGGACGGGGCAGATGGGCGGCGAGCTGATGGCGGCGTTCGACCGCGCCGACGCCGACGATGAGGTGCGGGCGGTCATCGTCACCGGCGCCGGGCGTGGCTTTTGCGCGGGGGCCGACCTGGCCGGCGGCGGCGAGACCTTCGACTATCGTGCGCGCGAAAGCGCGGGGGCGGCGCCAAGAGATAACGGCGGGCAGTTCACGTTGCGCGTCTTTGCATCCACCAAGCCGGTGATCGCCGCGATCAACGGCCCGGCGGTGGGGGTGGGCGCGACGATGACGCTGCCGATGGACGTCCGCCTGGCGGCTGACGACGCGCGCATGGGCTTCGTGTTCGCGCGGCGAGGCATCATTCCCGAGGCGTGCTCGAGCTGGTTCTTGCCGCGCGTCGTCGGGATCAGCCGCGCGATGGAGTGGGTCGCAACCGGCAGGGTGTTCTCCGCCCAGGAGGGTCTAGAGGCCGGCCTGCTGCGCAGCCTGCATCCTCCGGGAGAGCTGCTCGACGCGGCGCACGCCCTCGCGCGCGAGATCGCCGACAACACGGCGCCCGTGTCCGTCGCGCTTGCGCGGCAGCTGATGTGGAGGATGCTCGGCGCCGAGCACCCGATGCTCGCCCACCGCGCCGACTCGCGCGGCATGTTCGCGCGCGGGCAGTCAGCCGATGCCGTCGAGGGCATAACCGCGTTTCTCGAGAAGCGCCCGGCGGAGTTCCCCGATCGTGTCAGCGATGGACTGCCTGAGATCATGCCCGGGTGGAGCGCTCCCGAGTTCGAGTAGGTGCAGGCGCCGACGACGTCGGCGCTCATACACGAACCGAGATGCTCTCAGAGCTTCGGCAGCTCCTGCACGAGCGACAGGACAGGGGCGAGGAGATCGCCGCGCTCGGCCACGCGTTCGAGCACGTCGCGCGCCTCGTATACGAGGCTTGAAGGGTCGCCGGAGTCGAGCGCTCCGCGCACCTCGTCCCAAGCGAGCGGTGTCGAGACCGTCGGGCGCGCGGCGGCACGCAGCGAGTAGGCGCACACGGTTGTCTTGCGCCGGTCGTTCTGGCTCCAGTCAATCAGCACCCTGCCCGCGCGGCGGGCCTTGGTCATGCGCGAAACGACGAGGTCCGGTTCTGTGCTCTCGAGCAGCTCCGCGACCGTCTTTGCGAACGGCTTGGTCTGCTCGTAGGCGACGTCCTTGGTGTTGAGCGGAATGTAGAGTTGCAGCCCCTTCGATCCGGAAGTCTTGGCGAAGCTCTCGAGGCCCAGGTTCTCGAACATCCCCTGCAGCTGCAGCCCGACGCGGCAACACTCGACGATCGTGGCCGGGGCGCCGGGATCGAGGTCGAACACGAGCGCGGTAGGGCACTCGATCGCCGCGGCGCGCGCGAGCGGCGTGTGCAGCTCGATCGCCGCGAGGTTCGCCAGCCACACCACTGTCGACAGGTCGTCTGCGAGCGTGTAGTCAATCGGCCCCTGCTTACTCGAGACCGTCGCGGTGCGTACCCAGTCCGGCCGATGCGCCGGCGCGTGCTTCTGAAAGAACGATTTTCCCTCCACACCATCGGGCCAGCGCGTGACGGTCAGTGCGCGTCCGGTGAGGTGGGGGAGCAGGACGGGCGCGATCGTGGCGTAGTAGTCGATCAGGTCGCGCTTTGTGAAGCCGGTCCGCGGATAGAGGACCTTGGTGAGGTTCGACAGTTTCAGCTCGCGTCCAGCGACCGTGGCCGCGGCCGACTTGGAGGTCAGTTCGTGGATCTCGAGCTGCTCGGAGCCCTCAGCGCGCGTGCTCGATGTCACCTGCGAGGAGGTGTCCTCGCGCACCACCTCCTCGGCGGACTTGTCCTCGCGCAGGCCCTTGTAGATCGGATGGCGCACGCTCCCGCCCGTCGTCCACTCCGTGAGCTCGATCTCGGCGACTAGCCGCGGCTCGCAGAATATGGACTCGCGCGGTGGTCTCTCGCCGGCCGTGAAGGGCGATGCTGATTGTCGCAGCGGCTCGAGCAGGCGGCCGAGACGGTCGAGCTCGGAGTCGCTGAACCCGCTGCCGACGCGCCCGACATAACGCAGCGCGCCGTTCTCGTAGACGCCGAGGAGCAGCGCGCCGATGCGCCCCGTGCGTCGCCCCTTGCCGGGCAGCCAGCCGCCGATCACGAGCTCCTGGCGACCGACGCGCTTGACCTTCACCCAGCCGCGGAAGCGCAGCCCGGGCTGATAGATCGAGTCCAAACGCTTGGCGACGATCCCCTCGAGACCCTGCTCGGCGCTCGCCTCCAACACGGCGGAGCCTGACCCGACCACGTGCTCGGGCGTCTGCCAGTTCTCGCCAGAGAGCGCCAGCGCGGCGAGGCGCTCACGGCGCTCTGAGTAGGGGAGGTCCATCAGCGAGTGGCCGTCCAGCCACAGCAGGTCGAAGATCATGTACGTCACCGGCGTGTCTTTCGCGTGCCGTTTCGCCTGCGCCTTTGACGCCGTGTGCATGCGTTGCTGGAGCGCCGCGAAGCTCGGTCGCCCGGCGCCGTCGAAGGCAACGATCTCGCCGTCGAGGATCGCACCGTGCGAGCCGAGCGCCCGGTTCAGCCGCCCGAGCTCTGGGTAGCGCTCGGTGATCTCGATCAGGTTGCGGCTCTCCAGGCGCAGCTTGCCCGGCGTCGAATAGGCGATCGCCCGCACCCCGTCCCACTTGATCTCATACGCCCAGGCGCCGTCGGCGTCCTCGGGGAGGGTGCCTGAGCGCGCGAGCATTGGCACGAGGTGCTCCGGCATCGGCTCCCGGGCGGGGTCGGACGGAGGATCCATGCGGTGGATCATCCAGTCCTTCGGCTCGTCCTCCCTGTCGATGGCGAACAGCGCGTAGCGCGCGTCGATGCGCTCGCCGTGCAGCGCGATCTCGATCTTGCGCGGCTCCCACTTCAGGCAGTCGTAGGTGCCGCGATCCCAGACCGTCATCGCGCCGGCGCCGTACTGGCCTTTTGGGATCTCGCCTTCAAAGTCGAGGTAGGAGAGCGGGTGGTCCTCGGTGTGGGCGGCAAAGCGGTTGTCGTTGGGCGTCTCCGGGAGGCCCTTCGGAACCGCCCAGGAGGCGAGCGCGCCATCGCGCTCCAGGCGCAGGTCCCAGTGCAGGCGGCTGGCGCTGTGCTCGTGAATGACGAAGCGCGGCGAGGCGCTCGCGCCAGCCTCCGCGGCGGCCGGCTCGGGGGTCACGGCGAAGTCGCGTTTGGAGCGGTAGCGCTCGAGCCGGGTGGGCCGCGCGTCCCGATCGTCGTCGTCGCCCTGCTTGCTTGAGCGGCGGGATGGCACCTGGCGGAAGGGAACGCCTACCGCTTCACGGGCGCCCGCGAAGCCCTGGGCTCCCTGGCGGCCGATTTCTTGGCCGCGGCTTTCTCGGCGGCCGGTTTGCGTCGCTTGGCCGCGGCGTCGCCTTCGCGCGCACGCACCGCATCGAGGCTCGCCTTCAGCGCGCCCATCAGGTCGGGCGCCGGCGCCGCCACCTCTTCCGGGGCGGGCTGGACCGTGATCTCTCTGCCTTCGGCCTTGCGCTCAATCAGCGCGAGCACCTCGTCGCGGTATGTGTCGCGGTACTTCTCGGGTTCGAAGTCGTTCGCGAGCGAGGCGACAAGCTGCTTGGCGATGTCGAGCTCGCGCTTGGTCGTCTCGACATCGGCGGTGTCTAAGACCTCGTCGAGCTGGTCCGCTGGGAGGACTTCGTCTGCGAACAGCATCGTGGCCATCCCCAGCACGTCGCCCATCGGGCGGATCGCCACCAGTTGCTCCTTGGAGCGGATGACGACGCGCGCGATCGCGACCTTGCCCGTCTTGCGCATCGCCTCGAGCAGCAGTCGGTAGGGCTTCGCGCCACCGGGGCCGGGAGCTAGGTAGTAAGGGTGGTCGTAGAAGACCGGGTCGATCTGCGAGATCTCGACGAAGTCCTCGATCTCGATCGTCCTGGTCTTCTTCGGCTCGAGCGCTTCGAGCTCCGAGGGCTCGATCACCACATAGCGATCCGGTGCGATCTCATAGCCCTTGACGATCTCCGCGTAGGGCACCTCCTCACCCGTCTGGGAGTCGACGCGCTTCTGGGCAACTCGCATGCCGGTCTTGCCCGAGAGCTGGTGGAAGCGCACGGTCTTGCGATTGAGGGCGCTGTAGAGCTTCACCGGGACCGACACCATCCCGAAGCTGATTGCGCCGGTCCACATCGCGCGGGGCATGAGACAAGTACTACCACGTCACGGTATCTCGAATCCACCGCTGCAAGATCTCGAGCGACGGACACTTCGATCTCAGGAGCCCTCACTTCCCTTCCTGGAGAGTCCGGCTGGCGATCCGATACCACAACGTCTCCGGTAGCTCGAGGTGTTTTGAGGATGGCGAATGACAGGAATGCAGCGTCCTCCGGACGCTTCCGTGTGGTCGTCTCAGCGTTCGGCAGCGGTGCCGGGGCGCTGCTCGATCCAGCTGGCCGCCCGCTCGATGTCGTTCCGGCGGACAAGCAGCTCGAGGGCGCGCCGATCGCGCGCCGCTACGCCCATCTAACCGCGGCGGAGCACGGCAGGATCGCCGTTTCCAACGTAGTTCCATCGGCAGCGCGTGGCGCCCCTGTGGTCGCCGTCCTGTTCCACACCCCTCCGGACGCGCGTGTTCAGCGTCGCGTATCGCGTTTCGGACTCGGCGTCGCAAGCGTTCGTGGATCACACGATCGCCTACCGCAAGCCACTCAGGAGCGAACACCCACGCCCCAGTCGCGACCGTCGAGCACGTCAAGTAATCGGCTCGTGAGGTCGATAGGAGGACGTGTCCGTACTGCGGAGCCCTGAAGCAGACCCGGTACTCGCCAGCGCCGACAATGCGGCGGCGGCGGCGCTGCGCGAGTTGCCAGAGGCGACGATCCTGGTCTTCGATCAGGAGCTTCGCTTCGTCCTGGCCTCAGGCAGGGCTCCGGAACGCGAGGGACATCCCCCCGCCGGCCAGGAGGGGCAGTTCGTCGGAGATCTCTTTCCAGCCGGCTTGTGGCACCTGATCGAGCCGCTGTGCCGCTCGGCGCTCGAGGGGGAGACGCGCTCCCGCGAGATCTGGACCCCCGATCAGCACTGCCTGATGATCGACGTGGGGCCATTGTGCCTCCACGATCCTCCGCACGACCATCCCGCCCAGACCTCGGGGGGTGCGATCGTCGCGGGCGGCGTGGCCGTGGTGCTCGACATCACCGCGCGCCGGCAATCGAACGAGCTCGCGCATCGACCCCAGGATCACTTCGAGCAGGTCTTCGAGCGGGCCCCAATCGGTACGGGGCTGCTCGACCGAGACGGTCACTGGCTGCTCGTCAACCATGCGCTGTGCGAGATCACCGGCTATACCGTCGATGAGCTCATCGGCAAACGCTTCGAGGAGATCGTGCACCCGGACGATGTGCAGAAGGACGTGGCCGAGCGCGCGCAGCTGCTGGCCGGCGAGGTCCCGGCGTTCCAGACCGAGAAGCGCTATTTCAACGCCGCCGGCGAGATCATGTCGGCGATCCTCTCGTTATCGCTTGTCCGCGACCAGGACGGCGCACCTCTGCACTACATCGCGCAACTGCAGGACATCTCCGAGCGCAAGCGGCTGGAGGAGCACCTGCGCCACCTCGCCGACCACGACCCGCTCACGGGCCTGCGCAATCGCAGGCTGTTCGAGCACGACCTGAAGCTCCAGATCGCCCGCTCGCAACGCTATGGCGAGCTGGCGGCCCTGATGGTGATCGATCTCGACGCCTTCAAGCAAGTCAACGACGACCACGGTCACAAGGTGGGCGACGACACGCTCAAGGCCGTCGCCAGGGGGCTCACCCGGCGCCTGCGGGAAACAGACCTGGTCGCTCGCCTGGGCGGAGATGAGTTTGCGGTCCTGCTACCCCACATAGACGAGGAGGGCGTCATCATCGTCCTCGACGGCCTGAAGCGCGTTATACCGGCGTGCAGCATCGAGCTGGGAGATGCCGTCCTGCATCCCTCGGCGAGCATCGGGTTTGCCCTCATCGATCAACGGACCAGCAGCGCTGAGCAGGTTCTCGTCGAGGCCGACAGAGCGATGTACGCCGCCAAGCGGATGAAGACGACGCCGGTCACACCCACCGCGCCGGCCTGACTCACGCTGCGACACACGACCTCCTGCCGAAGCCCTCCGCCACGGGGAATACGCTCAGACCATCATGCAGCCCGAGGAGCGACTCGCCGTGATCGACCTTGGGTCGAACTCGTTTCGTCTCGTCGTCTTCGTGGCGGCCGACGGCTGGTGGCGACGCACGGATGAGATCTACGAGCCGGTGCGCATCGGCCAGGGCCTCGCGGCCACCGGCAGGCTGGGGGAGGAGCCGATGCAACGGGCGTTGGCTACTCTCGACGTGTTCGCGCACTTCTGCAAGGCGAGCGGCCTGGAGGACGGCGCGGTCGACGCGGTGGCCACCAGCGCGATCCGCGACGCCGAGAATGCCGAGGATTTCCTCACGCAGGCGCGCGAGCGCACGGGGCTTCCGATCCGCGTGCTCAGCCGCGAGGCCGAGGCGCGCTATGGCTACCTCGCGGCGGTCAACTCGACGACGCTGAGGGACGGCTGTGTGCTGGATCTCGGGGGCGGGTCGATGCAGCTCGTTCACGTGGTCGAGCGGCTCGCCCGCGAGTCCGGCTCCTGGCGCCTCGGCGCGGTGCGCATGACCGAGCGCTTCCTGACGTGCAAGGGTCCCGCGAAGCGTAAGCAGCTCGACGATCTGAGCGCCCATGTGGCGAGCGAGCTCGAACAGGCATCATGGCTGGCCGGTGTTGGTCGATCACCGAGTGGCCGGCGCCTGATCGGCATCGGCGGGACCGTGCGCAGTCTTGCCACCGCAGCCCAGCGTGCCGCCGGGCTGCCGTCCAATGGCGTGCAGGGCATGGTCATCACACAGGCGTGCCTCGACGAGCTGGTGGAGCGGCTCGCGTCGCTGCCGGCGGCGGAGCGCGCGAGCGTGCCGGGCATCAAGCCGGCGCGCGCCGATCTGATTCTCGCCGGGGCGGTCGTCATGCAGGGAGTGTTGCGGGCCGGTGGATTCGACGGCCTCGAGGCCACCGAGGCGGGGCTGCGAGAGGGGGTGTTCTTCGAGCGTCTGCTCACACAGCGCTGGCCGACCGCCGATCGGTCGCCGCTGTTCGGGGACCTGCGGCGTACGAGCGTGCTGAACCTGGCTGCCCAGTACAACGTCGATGCTGCCCACACCCGCCATGTGGCCACGCTCGCGCTGGGCATGTTCGATGAGCTCGCCCGGCTCGGGCTGCACGACGGCGATGCTTGTGAGCGCGAGCTCCTGTGGGCGGCCAGCATGCTGCACGACATCGGCATGTCAGTCGACTACGACGACCACCACAAGCACTCGCGCTACCTGATTCTCAACGGCGGCCTGCCGGGATTCTCACCCGTCGAGGTCGCGATCATCGCGCAGGCGGCCCGCTATCACCGCAAGGGCATGCCGGAGCCCGGACCGCTTGCGGCGCTGTTCGGCGAGGGCGACGCCGAACGTCTCGACCGCTGCGCGGTGCTGCTGCGCCTGGCCGAGGACCTGGAGCGCTCACGCGATCAGCTCGTGCGTCGCACGAGCATCGCGTTACACGACGACGAGGTCGAGCTGCGCCTGATCGCCGACGGCGAGTCAGCCGTGCCGCGTTGGGCCGCCAGCCGCGAGACCGAGTTGTTCACGCGCGCCTTCCACCGCGATCTATTAGTCGCCGCCTAGGAACTGCATCTAGAGATGACCGCTGGGCGGCGCGACCGGCCGTCTCTGAGGAATGCGGCGTTCCACCGATCGGAGATCGACGGGATCTCCGATCGGTCAGCTCACCGCGCTCCTTGCGTCCGTGCCTCGCTTGGCCGTCGACCATCTGCTAGGTGGACTGAAGTTCCTCATTCGCTGGCGAGTTCGCGTTCGTGCCCTGCGCAATCGAACAGCACGAGGCTGTCCGAGTAGGCACGGGGGCCACCCCAGGCGGATGGGGGCAGCTGCAGGCAGGCGCGCTTGACGGCGACCGTGGCGCGGTTGCCGCCGCGCGTGGAGTACTCGCCGCCGAGCACCACGTAGCGCGCCTGTCCACGTGACACCAGGCGCGCAAGTCCACGCCCGTCGAGCACCGGGTCGGTGCCGCCGTAGCCTCCCAACGCGCCGGCATTCAAGCCGAGCAGAATGAACGGCGCGGCCGTGTCGGAGGCGTCGGTGAGTATCGCCCAGCGCGAGCTGGGGCCGTGAGCGCTCACATAGCGGAGCAGCGCGAGGTCGACGTGCAGGTCTCTCCCGCTCACGCCGACTCCCCCGGCGCCGGTCGCCCGCGCGGGCCCGGCGGCCGGGAAGGTCCCCTCGACCGGGGCGAGCCAGGTGGTCGTGGCATAGGCCGTGGGCGCCACCAGCAAGAGGGCGAACGTGAGCGCCATCGCCGCGGGTGCCAGCCGCCGCAGCGTCAGCAGCACGCCGGCACCCACCGCGGCGCCAGCGACGAGCAGCGGGATGAACCAGTGCATGTAATGCACGCGGTGCAACAGAACCACCTGGACGATGACCGTCGCCGCAATCGCGCACGGGATCAGCACCAGGCGCCAGTCGCGTTGCCGGCTGCGTGCCAGCTCGACGAAGACGGCGACGCCGGCGCCCGTCATCGCGGCAGCCCCGGGCGCGAGCGCCGAGATGTAGTAGGGATGGACGATGCCCTTGGACAGGCTGAGGACGGCGGCCTCGACCAGGAACCAGCCGCCAAACACGAGCGTCGCGGCCAGCCGCGACCGATCGAGGACGCCCAGCCCGACCCGGTCCTCCAGGCTGTGTGCCCGGCCCAGCCCTCCCGGCAGTGTGCCGAATGGCCAGCGGCGGCTGCGTGCGAGGAGTGCCGGCGTGGATGCTTGCGACCCCCGCTCCCGGCCCGCGGAGTGGGGGGGCACACGGCCGGGAAGGCTGGGCCGGCGCCCCTTACCGGTGAGCGCGAGCAGCGCCACGGTCAGCAGCCCGAAGAAGGCGAACGGAAGCATCCAGCCACCTTGATCGCCAAGTCCCAGGCCGAACAACCGGAACGGACCGATCGGGCCACCGAAGGGAATCGGCTCTCTTTCTCTGCCGTTCGGGAGGAGCACCGAGGGGTGCTTGGCGCGGGTGGGTAGCGGCGTCGCCCTGAGCGGAACGCGTCGGTTGCCCGCCGTGGCGGGTGAGGTCGGTGTGCGGTGCGAAACCGCCCGAGGATGGCCCGTCACGAACGCGCCGTTGCCGACGGGAATGTGGCCGGGACCTCCCACCTGCCCTTTCACGCGGCCAAAGCCGTTGTATTCGAACGTCAGCCCGACCTCGGAGTTGTTCGTCGAGCTGCCCACATACGGTCGCTTCGAGGCTGGCGTGAGGTCGACGAAGGCCAACCAGATGGTGGAGACCGCGACCATCACGAGCCCCGCCGTCAGCAGCTGGGTCACACGGCGGGATATCGATCCCGGCGCGCACACAACGTAGGCGAGGGCGATCCCGGGGACCACCAGATAGGCCGCGAGGGTCTTCGTATTGAACGCCAGTCCCACCAGCACGCCGCTCCATGCGAGCGTGCGCCAGCGGCCAGTTTCGATCGCGCGCAGCGCGGCGCCGCAGGCAAGGAGCATCAGCAGGATCAGGACCGGGTCGACGCCGCTGTCGCGTGAGACCGCGACGAACGACGGAAACACCGCCAGCGCGAGTGCGCCTGAGAGCCCCGCCACGGGGCCGAAGCTGCGATTCAGCAGGCGGTAGAGCAGCGCGACCGTGAGCACCCCCACGATCGCCTCGGGCAGCAGCAGGCTGAGCGGCGAGAAGCCGAACAGCTTGGCGCTCGTCACCTGCACCCACAGCGCGAGCGGTGGCTTGTCGACCGTCACAAGGCCGCCCGGGTCGAACGACGCGAACACGAAGTTGTGCAGTGAGCGCAGCATCGACTTGACGCCGGCCGAGTAGAAGATGTTGGCGTAGCCGTTCTGCGCGAGCCTGTGCGTGTTCAGCACAGCCGACAGCGCCAGCACGCCCGCGAGCGCGAGGCGTCGCGGCCCCGGTCTGATTGTCTGGGACTGGGAGGTCATTTGCGGGCGAGGCTATTTGATGGGACGCACCGCTGCGACGGTCTGCAGGCAGGGTGGTGGGATCGCTCCAGCGGGCATCTGCGCTTCGACGCTTCCTCCGGGAGCGGTCTCGAACGGCTCGAGCGAGTCCTCCGTCAGCGTCGGCTGTTCGACCACAAGACCCCCGACGCGCGCGGCGGGTGTCCGCGGAATCCCCGGAACCGAGAAGCTGACGGTGCTCTTGCCCGGCGCGAGGCTCAAGCGCCTGGAGAGCGCAACTGCTTGGGTTTGCGACACTCCTTCGACCGCACCGCCGTGCTTAGTGAGCGCGATCGTTTCGTCTTCGGGTTCCAGCGACACTTTTTCGACCGTACCGCCGGGATAGTGGACGAGCAGCTTCGTGGGCGCTTCCGGTGAAGCGCTCAGGCGCATGGTCAGCGTCGCTGTGCGCGTGCTCCGCGAGGGGTTGATCAGGGCAACCCCGTCGCTGGTGGTTTCGCAGGTGGCTCTGAGCGGGTACAGCGTCGCAAAGCGCAGCGCCCGCACCTGCTCTGGGGGGTACAGCTGGGCAACTCGCCGCGCGAACGGCCGCAGGTCGAAGAACAGCAGGTCGTTCGCTGGACTGTGCAAGGGAAGCACCCTGAGCAACTGCGCCAGCAGTGGCGCCAGTCGCCTGCGTGTCTGTGGGCTGTAGCCGTGCGGGTCGACCCACAGGCCCTGGAAGCCGTCGGCCACGGCGGCGGCGAGGGACAGGTACAAAGGCTTTGATGCGAGCTGTCCCTGCCAGTCGGCCGCCCTGCCCTTCATCGCGCCAAAGCTCCAGCGCAGACCCTTGGAATGGATGTACCCGCGCGCCAGCTCGTATGTGGTGTCGAACGTCGTGTTGGGCGCCGAGACGCTTGTCGAGATCGACCCGTAGCCCTCCGGGAACGGGACATAGGGCAGTTGGAAAATGGCGGCGCCGGACGGCATGCGCGCCTCGATCTCCTTCACGAACGTGGCGTCGCTCGTCCACTCGCGCGCGTCCTTGCTGTAGACGGGCACGAAGTACGAAGAGGTCTCATCGAGCGCGCCGAGCATCAGCGTGCCCGCCAAGAGGACGCCGGCCAGAGTCCGGCCACGGCGCCTTTGACTGTCTCCTGCCAGCCGGCGCACGGCCGCGTCCAGCAGCAGGGCGATCGCGAGCAACGAGAAGAAGGCGATGAACAGCGAGATGCGATTCCAACCACGGATGTCGCTGGTCAGGAAGAACGCGATCAGGCTCGAGACGCCGCCGATCGTGGCGATCGCGAACGACAGCGCAACCCCCAGCGCGGCCGCGCGGTAGACCGCGCGCACGGCAAACGCGCCCGCCACGCCCACGATCGAGACGAGCGCCAGCAGGCACAGCGACAGGAACCCGACGCTGCCGACGGCGCCGAGGTTCTCGAAGCACGCCTCGCAGTACCCCGTCGAGGTCGCTTCGGTGTAGCGTTGGTTGACGTCCGATGAGAATGGGAGGCGGTCTTCCTGCACGGGGAGCAGGAGGTCGCTGAGTCGCAGCCCGAACTGATCGCTCTGCAGTGGCGTTCGTGCGATGCTTGTGTTCTTGCCATGCGCGGCCCGGTAGCTCAGAGTGGGGGCGAGGTTGATCGCCAGCATTGCGGCGATCAGCAATGAGGCGAGCAGCCCCGAGGCAACCGCGCGCCGTCCGCGCCGTGCGACGAGGGCCACGAGGCTGCCACTGAGCAGCAGCACGAGCGCGAATACCGCGTAGTAGAGGCCGGCTGATCCGATCACCACGCACAACGCCACCGTCCCGAGCGTCCGGCGCGAAAGCCAGCCGAGCGCGCGCTTGAGGATCTCGGCTCGGTCGATCTCCGACTGGCCGGGGCCGGACCGGCGCGCGAACAGCCCCGGTTCCTCCCACAGCCCAAGAAACAGCAGCGCGCCCAACGGGACCGAGTAGTAGGCCGACAGCAGCACCTGGGACTCGCCCCGGTAGAAGTGGTAAGGCAAGAGCGCGAAGATCACCGCGCTGATGACCGCCGCGCTCGTCGAAGCCCCAAGTGCCCGCAGCGCCAGATACGCGCTCGCGGCGGTGAGCGGGAACGTGAGCAGGAAGAACACGTTCAAGATCCACGCCGGGTTGGACGAGAGCAGTCCCAGCGCCTTGATCATCAGCAGGTTGAGGTTGTCGGCGCCCTGGGGGAAGTCGTACAGCCGCAACCCAAACGGAGCGCCCAGGCTCGAATTGCTCTGGAACCAGCCGTGGTCCAGGATGCCCTTGATCAGCAGCAGGTAGAACTTTGTGTCGCCCTCGCCGGCGTAGCTCCACGGCAGCGACAGGTTCGCCTGCGAGAGGCGCAGCGCCCAGCCGGCGATGAGGACGCTGAGCGCCATCGCGGCCACGACACCGACCAGTGAGCCGGTCTTCTTACTTACCCAAAGCACGGGGTGCTCATTCGCCCAGTGCCGCGAGCATCCTCTGTAGGTCGTCCTCGTCGTTCCACGCCCCGACAGACGCTCGCAGCCAGGGCCGGCCGGGAATGTTGCGCAGGATTACTCCCCGTTCCGTCAGCCGAGCTCGCTCGCCCTCCGGGTCGGGGCTTGCGAACGACACCAGCGTCGTGTCCCCGCGCGGCGCCACGTCGCGACCGTGCTCTGAAAGCAGCTCGGCCAGGTGTGTGGCGAGCGAACGCGCGCGCTCGTGCACCGCGTTCCAGCCGGCCTGCTCAAGCACCCCGACCGCCGCCAGCGCGCAAGCCACCGTCTCGGCACTCAGCGACATCGAATCGAAGCGGCGCGCGTCCTCGTGCAGCTGAGCCTCGAGCCCCGCGTTTGGGTCGGCCAGGTTGGGATAGCCTCGTCTTGCCACGTCCAGACGCTCGCGCAGGCCGGGACTGACGTACAGCATCCCCGTGCCGTCGGGTCCGCACATCCACTTCTGGCCCGCGCCCGCATAGAAATCGCAGCCGAGCGCGCGCACGTCCACCGCGATCGCGCCCACGCCCTGGGCGCCGTCGAGCAGCACCGGCACGTCCACGTCCGCAAGCTCCGCGGGCGCGAGGCTCCCGCTCATCCAGCCCACATGTGAGCAGGCGACGAGGCGCGTGCGTGGGCCGACCTCGCTCGCCACCTCGCCCAGCGGGACTTCGCGAACCTCGACGCCGCGCAGCTGGCGTGCGGCCGACAGGGCGCCCAGGAGCCCGGGGTGCTCCTCGTCGCTGGTCACGATCTCATCTCCCTGAGCGAGCTCCAAGCCGCCGATCGTCTGTGCGATTCCCTCGCTCGTGCACGTCGTCAGCGCTAGATCCGCGGTGTCGCATCCCAGCGTCGTGGCATAGGCAGCGCGCAGCGCGCCGTTGAGCTCCGTGCGGCGCTCAAAATGAGCCTGGGCGCGTCCCTCGCGTGCCTCGCGCTCCAGCTCCTCCACGCCGGCGCGCACGGCTCGGGCCGGCAGTGGCCCGTCGGTGCCCGCGTTGAGATACGCGAGTCGCTCGAGGACGGGGAACTCGCCGCGCAGTGAGGAGGCTTCCACGACGAGCGAGCATAATGGCTGCGATGTCGGCCGAAGCTGCTCGGACACCGCTGTGGACGCCGACGAGCGAGTGGTGTGAGCGCGCCGAGATGACGCGCTTCATGCGCTGGGCAGGCGAGCGCCGCGGGCACCCGTTCGCCGACTACGCCGAACTGTGGCGTTCCTCAGTGGAGGAGGTCGAGGAGTTCTGGGCGGGCATCTGGGAGTTCTGCGGCGTGCGCGCGTCGCGGCCGTATGAGCGGGTGCTCGACTCGCGTGAGATGCCCGGCGCGCGCTGGTTTGCCGGAGCCGAGCTCAATTACGCCGAGAACCTGTTGCTGAGAGACCGTGATCCCGGGGAGGTGGCCGTGCTGCACACCTCTGAGCTGCGCGAGCTGGACACGCTCACCTGGGGAGAGCTCTCCGCACAGGTAGCGGCCGCGGCGGGCGGGTTGCGCGTCCTCGGCGTGCGCCGTGGCGATCGTGTGGTGGCCTATATGCCCAACATCCCCGAGACGCTGATTGCCTTCCTTGCGGTGGCGAGCATCGGCGCGATCTGGTCGAGCGCGGCGCCCGAGTTCGGGGCGCGCAGCGTGATCGACCGCTTCGCCCAGATCGAGCCGAAGGTGCTGCTCGCGGTCGACGGCTATCGACACGGCGGCAAGGACTTCGACCGCCAGGCAGTCGTGGCGGGTATCGTCGCGGAGCTGCCCTCGCTCGAGCACGTCGTCTTGCTGCCCTGCCTCGATGCGGACGCACGCTGGGGTGAGGAGGCCGGGGGGCTCACCTGGACGCAGCTGTTAGATCTGGACCCGCCCACCCTCCAAACCGAGCTGAGCTTCGAGCAGGTTCCCTTCGACCATCCCCTGTGGGTGCTCTACTCCTCCGGCACGACCGGCCTGCCAAAGGCGATCGTGCACGGCCATGGCGGGATCCTGCTGGAGCAGCTGAAGAAGCGCCTGCACCTCGACCTGCGCCGCGGGGACCGCATGTTCTGGTTCACGACGACCGGCTGGATGATGTGGAACTTCCTCGTCGGTTGCCTGCTCTCGGACGCCGCGATCGTGCTCTATGACGGCAGCCCTGGGCACCCCAACCTGGGGATGCTGTGGGACCTCGCCGAGCGCACCGGGATGACCTGCATGGGCGTCAGCGCCGGTCTGCTCGCGAGCTCGGAGAAGGCGGGAATCGAGCCGGGCCGCGACCACGACCTGAGCGCGCTGCGCGCGATCGGCTCGACCGGTTCGCCACTGGCGCCGGAGAGCTTCAAATGGGTCTACGAGCACGTCAAGTCGGATGTCTGGCTGTTCTCCACGAGCGGCGGCACCGACGTCTGCACCGCCTTTGTGGCCGGATGTCCTCTGCTGCCCGTCTACGAAGGCGAACTGCAATGCCGCGCGCTCGGCTGCGCCGTGGAGGCCTGGGACGAGCAGGGCAACAGCCTCACCGATGAAGTCGGAGAGCTGGTGATCACCCAGCCGATGCCCTCGATGCCTCTGTTCTTCTGGAACGACCCCGATGGCGAGCGCCTGCGCGAGAGCTACTTCGCGATGTACCCCGGCGTCTGGCGCCACGGCGACTGGATCCGGATCACGCCCCGCGGCGGCGCGGTGATCTACGGCCGCTCGGACTCGACGATCAATCGTCAGGGCGTGCGCATGGGCACGAGCGAGATCTACCGTGCCGTCGCAACCGTCCCGGAGGTATTGGATGCGCTCGTCGTCGACGTTCCCCGTGGTATGACCGATGCCGCGGGCGGGAAGGAATTATGGATGGGACTGTTCGTCGTTCTACGCGAGGGAACCGCACTGGATGAGGATCTGCAGAAGACGATCAAGCGGCGAATCCGCGAGGACTGCTCGCCACGCCATGTGCCGAACGAGATCCTTGCGATCGAGGAGGTGCCGCGCACGCTCTCCGGCAAGGTGCTCGAGGTGCCGGTGAAGAAGATCCTGATGGGCGCCCCGCCCGAGCAGGCCGCGAGCATCGATTCCCTGGCCAACGCGCGCTCACTCGACTACTTCGTCGAGCTGGCGGAGAGGTTTACAGCCCCATAGAGCGACCAATGATCTCCTTCATGATCTCGTTGGCTCCCCCGTATATGCGCGTCACCCGCGCGTCCGCGTAGGCGCGCGCGATCGGATACTCAAGCATGTAGCCGTAGCCGCCGTGCAGCTGCAGGCAGCGATCGACGATGCGGCCCTGCAGGTCGGTGCACCACCACTTTGCCATCGCCGCGTCCTCTGGAGTCAGATCACCCTCGTTCAGAGCCCGTGTGCAGCGGTCGATGTATGTGCGCGCGATCTCGGTTTCGGTGCTCACCTCGGCGAGCGTGAAGCGCGAGCTCTGAAACGAGCCGATCGGCTGACCGAAGGCCTTGCGCTCGCGCACGTAGTCGAGCGTCCAGCCCAGTGCCGCCTCTGCCGCCGCGACGGCAGAGGCCGCGATCGAGAGGCGCTCCTGGGGGAGGTTGGAGACGAGGTAGCGAAACCCCTCGCCCTCCTCGCCGAGCAGGTTCTCGACCGGGACGTGGGCCTCGGTGAACGACAGCTCGGCGGTGTCCTGGGAGCGCTGGCCGATCTTCTCGAAGTTGCGCCCGCGCTCGAAGCCCTCGGTGCCGCGCTCGACGACGAGCAGGCTGATGCCGCGGTGGCGGTTCTGATGCCCGCCCGCCCCGGTCTTGACGGCGACGATCACGAGGTCGGCGTTGATCCCGTTCGTGATGAAGGTCTTCGTACCGTCGACGACATAGTGATCGCCCTCGCGCCGCGCGCGCGTGGACATTGCCGCGAGGTCCGATCCCATCCCGGGCTCGGTCATCGCCAGCGCGGTGATCAGCTCGCCGGAGGCGATGCCCGGGAGCCAGCGCTCGCGCTGGGACTCGGTGCAGTAGCTCAGGAAGTAGGGCAGGCAGATGTCGTTGTGCAGCGTGATCCCCAGCCCGAAGCCGCCGACGCCCTTGCGCTGGGTCTCCTCACCGATCACGAGGTTCAGGCGGAAATCCTCCGCGCCGGCGCCGCCGTAGCGCTCGGGCACGGCCATGCCGAGGAAGCCGCCGCTCCCGGCGAGGGCGAACACCTCGCGCGGCACGATCCCGGCGCGCTCCCACTCGCCATAGCGGCCCTGCTCGCCGAGCACCTCGCGCTCGAGGAACGTGCGAAAGCTCGCGCGGAAATCTTCGTGCATATCTTCGTAAAGGGTGCGCTTCATGCAGCGAGGGACCCTACCTCTCAGCGGAAGCGAGGCTTGGCGAGCAGCAGCTGCACGTCCTGAATACGCCGCTCGCGAAAGCCGCCCTCGCAGTAACTCAGGTACAGCTCCCACAGCCGGCGAAAGCGCTTGTCGTAGCCCAGCTCACAAACACGGTCGGAGGCGGCGAGGAAGCGCTCGCGCCAGTGCGTGAGGGTGGTCGCGTAGTGGGCTGTGATGTCCTCCAGGTGCACCTGGCGGAAGTCCGTGACGCGCGCGACCGAACGCGAGATGACCTCGAGCGAAGGCAGGCAGCCACCGGGAAAGATGTATGTGTTGATGAAGCTCTTTCCGGCCTTCTCCACCTCATAGGCGCGGTCGTCGATCACGATCGCCTGTAACAGCATCGCGCCATCCTCGCGCAGAAGCTCTGAGCAGCGGCGGAAGAACGTGGGGAAATACTGCCAGCCGACGGCCTCGATCATCTCAATCGAGACGAGCTTGTCGTAGCTGCCCTCGAGAGCTCGGTAGTCCTCGAGCAGCACGGTGACTCGGTCCTCGAGGCCCGCTTCGCGCACCCGCTCATGAGCGTAGTCGTGCTGTTCGCGCGAGATAGTCGTGGTCGTCACCCGGCACCCGTAGCGTCCGGCGGCGTAAACCGCGAATCCGCCCCAGCCCGTGCCGATCTCGAGGACGTGGTCCTCGGGTCGCAGGGCGAGCTTTGTGCACGCCCGCTCGAGCTTCGCCAGCGACGCCTCCTCGAGCGTCGCCGCCGGCGAGTCGAAGACCGCGCAGGAATACATCATCGTCGGGTCGAGGAACAGCGAGAACAGCTCGTTGCCAAGGTCGTAGTGGGCCGCGATCTGCCGGCGCGAGCGCCCAGGGGTGTTGCGCGCCAGCCACCTCACCCAGCGCTGGAACGGGATCAGCACGGGCGCGAGCACGCGCCGCAGATCATCGAGCGCGCGCACGTTCAATGCAGCGAAGCGGGTCAGCGCGACCAGGTCGTCGCAGTCCCACAGCCCCGCCATGTAGGACTCGCACAGGCCCACGCTGCCGTGCAGCAGCGAGCTGTAGAAGCTCGGGGAGTGGACGTGCAGGACCGCCCGCACCGGGCGCTCGGGCACGAGCTCGCCGAACTTCAAGCGCGTGCCGCCGTCCTCGACGATCTCCAGTGCACCGCCGTGCGTGCGCCGCAATAGTCCCAGCACGATCCGTCGCGCGAGACGGTCTCGGATGCTCATGTCGACACTGCTCCCTTGCGCCTGGGATGGGGAAAGTAGGTGGCGCCCCTGAGCTTCAAGTGCAGGGCATGCGTATAGATGCGCGTCACAATCCGTACCGTGAGCAGCGGATAGCGGGCGAGCGCGCGCCGCAGCGCGCGCGGGGTGATCTCACGGCGGCGCAGCGACAAGGTGGCGTCGAAGGCGCGCTCGCCGTTCGCGCGCTGGGACTCGATGTGCACGAGCAGCTGCTCCGCCGGCTCGGTCAGCCGCCAGTCGTAGGTATGGTCCATGCCCATCAGGGGCGAGACGTGTAATCGCTTCTCCAACCGCTCGCGCATCACCGTCACCGTTCCTCGGTCGGCCGCTTCGGAGACTTCCATCACGTAGGCGTGGCGCTCGCCCCAAGGGGTGTTCGTCACGTGCGCCACCACCGCGACGACGTGCTCGCCGGCGGCGTCGAAGCAGTAGTAGAAGCTCACGGGGTTGAAGCAGTGGCCGAAGCAGCGCAGGTGCGTGAGCAGCCGGATCGGTCCATCGGGTCGCGCGCCCCTGCGCTCTCTCACCAGCTCGCGTACAGCGTCGCCCAGAGGCACGTCGGGATCACCAAGAAAGTCCGAGCGACGAAACCAGGCAAGCGCCGGCCCGCGCGCCGACCACAGCCAGCGCCCGTCGAAAAGATCTGGCAGCTCATCGAGGTCGAGGTAGGCCATGAACAGCGGATAGCGAAACTCGTCGCGCACCGCCCCCGTCCGCCGGTGACGCACCGAGCCCTCGTAGAGACACGAGGCGAATCTTCGCGAGGGGTCGCGCACCGCGTCCCGATCCGCCCGGCGGTCGGTGGCCTTCACAGCTTCACCCCGAACGGAGCGCACGCGCGCAGAGCGCTGACCACGCCGTCCTCGTGAAAGCCCCAACCCCAGTAGGCGCCACAGTAGTGCGTGCGTCCGGCCAGCCCGCTGATTGCCGCGTGCTGGGACTGTGCGACGATGCCGCCTGGCGTATAGACGGGGTGTGAGTAGGAGATCGTGCGGATGATCTTCGCCGGGTCGATCGCCTCCGTGCGGTTCAGCGTGACACAGAAGTCGCGGTCGGCGGTGAGCCGCTGCAGGTGGTTCATGTAATAGGTGACGGTGCTCTGCGGCTTCGGCTCGCGCAGGAGATGGAAGTTCCACGCGGCCCGCGCGCCGCGCCGGCGCGGCAGCAGGGCGCTGTCTGTATGCAGCACCGCCTCGTTCGGCTGGTAGGGGATCGCGCCCAGCAGCCGATGCTCGCGCTCAGACGGGTCGCTCAACAGCCTGAGCGCCTGATTGGAGTGGGTGGCAAGAATCACGTGGTCGTAGCGCTCGGGCTCCGCTCCCGCGGCGGCGACCTCGACGTGCTCTGAGTGTCGCGCGATCGAGCGCACCGGGGTGTCGAGCCGGATGCGCTCTGAGAACGGCCGCGTGAGCGCCTCCACATAGCGTGCCGAGCCGCCTGTCACGGTCGACCAGCGCGGGCGATCGCTGAAGCCGAGCATCCCGTGGTTTGAGAAGAACTCCGCGATGAAGCGCGCCGGCATCGAGAGCATCTGTCGCTGCTCGGCCGACCACACGGCTGATACCTGCGGGACGATCAGTCGCTCCGTAAACATGCGCGAGAACACGTGCCGGGAGAGGAAGTCGCCGAGCGTCTCGCCCGTCTCCTCGTGCGCCAGCAGCCGGCGCAGCTCGCGATTGAAGCGCAGTAGATCGGCGATCATCCGCTGGAAGCGCGGGCTGAGCAGATTGCGCGGCTGGCAGAACAGCCCCCACGGCGTGCCGGAGTACTCGAAGTCCTCCTCCTCGCCCTTGACTGAGAAGCTCATGTTCGTCGCTTGGGTTTCCACCCCGAGCTGGGAGAGCAGCCGCGAGAAGTTGGGGTAGTTGCGGTCGTTCATCACGATGAAGCCGGTGTCCACGTGGTGCGTCTCATGGGTGGTGTCCACCCGGATCGTGTTCGTATGTCCGCCCGCGTATCCGTTCTCCTCGTACACGACGATCTCGTGCTCATGCTGGAGCAGGTGGGCGGCGACGAGTCCGGAGACACCCGCGCCGACGATCGCGATTCTCACGACTCGAATCCCCCTGAGTGAGCCTCCCCGCCGAGATTGCGATGCATTTCGTCTTTCATTATGTGCCTGTGTGCGGTCGTGGTGTTCAGCCGGATCATTCCAACCCACGACTTGGGCAGGAGTGCGAGGCGGGGACGTCGAACAGAAGCGCCGATGAAGCGTGTCGCCACCTCCACCACCGAGCGTCCACGGACGCGCCGCCCACGGACGACCGCTCGTATATCGGGGCCGCCGCCGGCAAAGCCGACTGTCTCGAGCGAGCACCAGAGCCTGTCCAAGTACATTCAGGCGCGCTTCGAGGAGTGCTCGCGTTCGCAGAAGGACGTGGCGCAGTACATTGTCGACCACCTCGACGAGGCCGCCTTTCAGACAGCGGAGGAGCTGGCCCGCCACGCGAACACCTCCAGCTCGACGGTGGTGCGCTTTTCGCAGGCGCTTGGCTTCGAGGGCTTCCCCGAGCTGCAGGCGGCCGCGCGCGAGGAATACCGCCGTATTCACGCAAAGCCTGCGGTGAACGGGGTCACGGCCAGCGTCGCAGGCGTCTCCACGCCGCTGTTCTCGCTCGACCAGAACGAGTTCGAGACGGCGCTGACCGCCGACCATCTCAACGTCGAGGAGACTGCCCGCAAGGTTTCCCGCAGCTCGGTCGAAGCCCTGATCGAGGCGATCGTGAGCGCCGAGAAGGTGCTCGTGGCGGGCACCGACCAGATGGCGTTCTTCGCCAGCTACCTGCGCCACCTACTGATGCTGCTCGACCTGCGCGTCGACGTCGTCGCAAGTCCTTCTCAAGAGGCGCTCAGCCGGCTGGGGCGGATCGACGAAGGCACGCTCGTAATCGGCCTCTCAGCCGGTCGCCCTCACCCACTGGTGGTGCGCGCGATGAAGCTCGCGCGCCATCGCAAGGCGCGCACGGCTGCCGTCACTGACGCGACCCTTTCTGAGGTCGCGAAGCTCGCCCAGATCAAGCTCTACTACTCCTCCAACTCGCCCGCCTACGTGCGCTCCCACACGGCTCTGTTGGGCCTCATCCAGGCCCTCGCCTACGGCGTCTACGCGCAGGATTCGGCGCAATACGACGATCGCATCAAGGCCTTCCGGCTGAAGTAGTCGTTCCCGCCAGCTGATCGATCGACGATGAAGATCGGCCAGCATGTGACCCAGCTTCGGGGCAGCACATGTGCTGCCCCGCCGTTTGGCGCATGCGCGCTCCGGCCTAGCGGTGCAAGGACCGCCAGGAACAAGGCGATAGACCCGGATAGACTGCGAATAGATGCGTGACGAGGCGACATTGCGGGTCAAGACCGGGCTGGCGGAGATGCTCAAGGGCGGGGTGATCATGGACGTGGTGACCCCCGAGCAGGCGACGGTGGCCGAGGAAGCGGGGGCGACCGCGGTGATGGCGCTCGAGCGCGTGCCGGCGGACATTCGGCGCGACGGAGGGGTGGCGCGCATGTCCGACCCGGAGATGATCTCAGGCATCCAGGCGGCGGTGTCGATCCCCGTGATGGCAAAGGTGCGCATCGGGCACTTCGTGGAGGCTCAGGTTCTGCAGGCGCTCGAGGTCGACTATGTCGACGAGTCCGAGGTGCTGACGCCGGCGGATGAGAGCAACCACATCGACAAGTGGGCGTTCGACGTCCCGTTTGTCTGCGGCGCGACCAACCTCGGCGAGGCGCTTAGAAGGATCGGCGAGGGCGCCGCGATGATTCGCTCCAAGGGCGAGGCGGGCACGGGCGACATCGTCGAGGCCGTGCGGCATATGCGCGCGATCACCGGCGAGATCCGTCGCCTGTCGATGCTCGGTCAGGACGAGCTGGCGAGCGCCGCGAAGGAGGTGGGCGCGTCCTTGGAGCTGGTGCGTCAAGTCGCGGCCGACGGACGCCTGCCGGTCGTGCTGTTCTGCGCCGGCGGCATCGCCACGCCCGCTGACGCGGCGCTGATGATGGCGCTGGGGGCGGAGGGGGTATTCGTCGGCTCGGGCATCTTCAAGTCCGATGACCCGCCCGCGCGCGCCCGCGCGATCGTCGAGGCGACCACACACTGGGAGGACCCCGAGCGCGTAGCGCAGGCGTCCCGGGGCCTCGGCCCGGCTATGGTCAGCCTGGAGAGCTCAAAGTTGGGCGACGAGCAGCTCTTGGCGCAACGCGGCTGGTAGCGCGTCTCAGGCGATGGCGGAGACCCCGCTAATCGGCGTGCTCGCGCTGCAAGGTGGGTTTGAGGCGCACGAGCGGATGTTGGAAAAATTGGGTCCCACCCACCTGTCCACCCCCCCGCGTGTCCGCGAGGTGCGCGTGCCGGCCGACCTCGAGGACCTGGATGGGCTGGTGATCCCCGGGGGGGAGTCGACGACGATGACCCTGGGCATCGAGCGCGAGGGGCTGGCCGAGCCGCTGCGGAACCTCGTAAAAGAGGGTGTCCCCGTCCTGGGATCGTGCGCCGGGCTGATCATGCTCGACCGCGATCACCTCGGCGTGATGGACATCCGCGCCGATCGCAACGCGTTCGGCCGTCAGATTCACAGCTTCGAGGCCGATATTGAGGTACGAGGAATCGCCGGCGGTCCGGTCCGGGGAATCTTCATTCGCGCGCCATGGATCGCGGAGCACGGCGCGGACGTCGAGGTTCTGGGCGAGATCGAAGGTCATCCCGTGGCGGCGAGCCAGGGAAAGATGCTCGCGGTCTCCTTCCACACCGAGCTCAGCGACGATGACCGCCTGCACCGGCTGTTCCTGGAGTCGGTGCTCTAGCAGGTTGCGGAGATGGTGTTCGAGCCATTCCAGGGTGGCCATGTCTATGACCGTGGGGTAGATGGCAGCGAGTGCCCGCGACGCTGTCGGCTCGCCCGCTGGCTGAGCGGCGGCTTGCGGGTATTCGCTGAGCACATGGGCTCCTGATCGCCTCGAGCGACATCCGCGATACTCGTCGTCATGCGCATCTCGATCGCCGCCGATGAGTTGACGGGCGTCGCGGGAGCGCTGGCGGACGAGCTGCGCCGTCGCCAACACGAGCTGCATTGCCACGGGGTCTTCGCTGTGGGCCAGCGCGGCGACTGGGCGTGGGCGTCAGAGGCGGCGGCGCGCGATGTCGCCGAAGGGCGCGCCGAGCAGGGAATCGTGTGCTGTTGGACCGGCACGGGTGCCTCGATCGCTGCGAACAAGGTGGCGGGCGTGCGCGCTGCGCTCTGCGCGGATGCCACTACGGCCGCCGGGGCTCGCCGGTGGAACGACGCCAACGTTCTCGTGCTCAGCCTACGCGCGACCTCCGAGGCAGAGCTGTCGGAGATCCTCGACGCCTGGTTCGCCGCCACGCCCAGCTCCGAGGCCGAGGATCTCGCCAACGTGGCTCACCTCGGCGAGATCGAGCGACGCTAGAGCGCCCGGAAGCGAATCACGCCGTCCGCCTCGTCTTCTACCACGCGCTCATCGCGCAGGAGCAGGTCGACGTGCCCCAGCACCTCCGAGAGCGTGAGATAGGCCTGGGTCACCGCTACGTTTCCCCACAGCTCTTGGGCGATCTCGTGCGCGGTGCGCGGCTGGGCGACGATCAGCCGGTGGATCTTCTCCGCGCGCCGGCGGTGCAGGCGAAAACGCTCGTCGATCAACGCGGCGTGCTCTGAGATCGGCTTTCCATGTCCAGGTAGGACGAGCGCGAGCTCCATCGCGCGAGTCTTCTCCAGCGAGGCGATGTAGGTGACGAGCGCTTGCGGGCGAGGACCGGTGTAGTCACCCTCGGCGTCGAGCGGTCGCGCGAGCAGTGGGTTGGAGGAGATGTGTCCGATCAGGTGGTCGGCGGCGAGTAGAATCGAGCGGGACTCGTCGAAGAAGACCGTGTCGGATGGGCTGTGGCCGGGACGGTGAAGGACGCGCAGGGTGCGGTCGCGAAACTCGAGGGCGGCGCCGTCTGCGAGCGGTCGGGTCACCTCCACGGCGGAGCCCCAGGCGCGGAAGCTCGCGGAGACCGCGCGCAGCGCGGTGACGATGTCGGGCGGTATGCCGTGGCGCAGCATCGTGCGCTCGGCGAAGCGGTCGTCGTGCTCGGCCTCCTCGCCGAAGCGCGCTAAAAACGGGGCGAGGCGATCGAGCGCCGCGACCTCCGCGCCCGAGCGCCGCGCGAGGATCGAAGCGAGCCCGAAGTGGTCGATGTGCTGGTGGGTGATCACCAGCAGCTCAATGTCCTCGATCGCGTGGCCGCGCGCGGCCAGGGCCTGCTCGAGCTCGTCTAGCGCCTTGGCGGAGTTCGGGCCAGAGTCGACGAGGGTGAGCGGGGAGTCCTCGATCAGGTAGGCGTTGACACGGCCGACCATGAACGGGGTGGGGATCGCCAGGCGATGGATGCCAGCCTCGGCGGCGAGCGCCAGGGCCGCCTCCTCTTGCTGGGTCTCCGTGCGTGTTCCATCCACGCCGTCGCCGTCCCGGGCGTCCGTTCGCGTTCGCTCCTCAGCCTCCTCCGCTTGGGGGTCGCCGTTCACGAGCGGATCAGCGCGAGGACTTCGTCGCGGCGGCGGACCATGTCCTCGGAGGAGACCAAAGACTCCAGGCAGAGGCGCAACAGCGGCTCGGTGTTGGAGGGACGCACGTTGAAGTGCCAGTCGGGGTAGTCGATCGAAATGCCGTCGAGACGGTCCTGGCGGGCATCGGAGAAGCGCGCCGCGAGCTCCTCCATCTTGGCCTCGGGCTCTGAGACCTCGGAGTTGACCTCGCCGGAGATGAAGTAGCGCTCGTGGTAGGGGGCGAGCAGCTCGGACATGCGCTTGCCCTGTGTCGAGAGCAGCTCGAGGATCAAGAGCGCGGGGAGCGTGCCGGAGTCCGCGCAGTAGAAGTCGCGAAAGTAATAGTGCCCTGACACCTCGCCGCCGAACAGCGAGCCCTCCTCGCGCATGCGCGTCTTGAAGAAGGCGTGCCCGACGCGGTTGATGTACGGGGTGCCGCCGGCGCGCTTGACGGTGTCGGGCACCGCCCAGGAGGCCCGCACGTCATACAGGATCGCTTCGGGGTGGGCGGGATCCGGGTTCTTGCTCAGCAACGACTCCGCGAGCATCGCGGTGAGGAAGTCGCCGTCGACGAACTCACCTGTGTCGTCGATGAAGAAGCAGCGATCGGCGTCACCATCCCAGGCGATCCCCAGGTCGGCGCCCGTCTCGCGCACCTTGTCGATGATGAACTGACGGTTCTCTGGAAGCAGTGGGTTGGGCTCGTGGTCGGGGAAGTTGCCGTCGGGCGTCCAGTACGTCTCGATCAGTTCGAGCCCCAGACGTCGGAGCAGGGGGCCGACCATCGGTCCGGCCATGCCGTTGCCGCCGTCCACCACGACCTTCAAAGGCTTGACGGCATCCGGGTCGATCAATGCGAGTGCGGCCCGCTGGAACTCCTCGTAGAGATCGACCTCCTCAGCGGTTCCGCGCGGGGGCGAGTTTGCATCCTCAGACTCGAGCCCGGCTTCGATCGCGCGGCGGATGTCCTGGATGCCCGAGTCGCCCGACAGCGCGATCGCTCCCTCGCGCACGAGCTTGGCCCCGGTGTAGGCCTTGGGGTTGTGCGAGGCCGTGCACATCAGCCCCCCGTCCAAGCCGCGCGAGCCAACGAGGAAATAGAGCATCTCGCTCCCGACCTGGCCGGCGTCGATGACGTTCGCGCCCTCGCGCCGCAGGCCCTCGCAGTAGCGTGCGGCGAGCTCGGGAGCGGTCAGGCGCATGTCGCGGCCGAGTCCGACGCGCAGGTCTGAGACGGGCTTGCCGGAGAGCTCCGAGAGCACCCGCGCAAAGGCACGGCCGATTTGCTCGGCCACGTCGCCGTCGATCTGCTCGTCGTAAAGGCCGCGGATGTCGTAGGCCTTGAAGATCTCAGGAGGGGGAATGCTGGGCATGCGGTCGCCCATGTTATGTGTCTGAGAGACGACCCATCCTCTGCCGGGACGAGCGCGAGCGCGAGACGGGCAGGCGCCGGATTCGTAGACTCTCGACTATGTCTGGACATTCCAAGTGGGCGAGCATCAAGCACAAGAAGGCGATCGTCGACTCGCGCAGGGGCGCGCAGTTCTCGAAGCTGACGCGGGCAATCACGGTTGCGGCACGCGACGGTGGCGGCGATCCCGATGGCAACCCGGCGCTGGATCTGGCGATCCGCAAGGCCAAGGAAGCCTCGATGCCAAAGGACAACATCGAGCGCGCGATCGCCAAGGGCTCAGGCGTTGGGGGTGAGGCCGACGCGATCGAGCGCGTCCTCTATGAGGGCTATGGCCCTGGAGGCGTTGCGGTGCTGATCGAGGCGCTGACCGAGAACCGCAACCGCACGAGCGCGGACGTCAGACACGCGTTCTCCAAGCACGGCGGCAGCCTCGGCGAGCCGGGCTCGGTGGCTTATCTGTTCGACAAGAAGGGCACGATCGTGATCGACGCCGAGCACTACTCCGAAGATGACCTGATGGTCGCTGTGGAGGCCGGCGCCGAGGACATCTCAACGGACGAGGGCGTCTTCGAGGTGATCACTGAGCCGGCGAACTTCACCGTCGTTCGCAAGGCCCTCGAGGAGGCCGGCGTCGAGATCCAGAGCGCCGAGATGGCGTACAGACCGTCGAGCCTCGTGCCGATCGATGAAGGGCAGGCGGGGAAGCTGATGGGGCTGGTGGACACGCTGGAAGAGCTCGATGACGTGGACGCGGTGAACGCCAACTTCGATGTGCCCGCAGAGGTATTGGAGCGCGTTGCCGGATAGGCCGCCGGTCGTGATCCTGTGCGGCGGACGGGGAACGCGGCTGCAGGAGCACACACAGGAGCTCCCGAAGCCGCTGGTGGAGATCGGGGGGCTGCCGATCGTCTGGCATGTGATCCAGCTGTATGCAGTTCAGGGCTTCCAACGGTTTCTGCTCGCAACCGGATACAAGGGCGAGCTGATCGAGCGGTTCGCCGCCGCGCACAAATGGCCGCAGGGCGTGAGCGTCGAGTGCGTAGACACAGGCCTCGAGACACCCACGGGCGGCAGGATCAGGCTGCTTGCACCGCGGCTGGGCGGTGAGGCGTTCTGCGCAACATACGCCGACGGCGTCGCAGACATAGACCTGCAGGCTCTGCTGGACTTCCACGCAGGACACGGAGCGCTTGCGACGATGACGGTCGTGCGTCCGAGGCTGCAATTCGGGGTGACTGAGCTCGATGGGACGAACGGGCGCGTATTGGGCTTCTACGAGAAGCCACGATCGGAGCACTGGATCAACGGTGGGTTCTTCTGTTTTCAACCGGCCGCCCTTACCTATCTCGACCGCGACAGCGTGCTCGAGCGAGCTCCGCTCGAGCAGCTGGCCGCGGAGAACGAGCTCCGTGCCCATCGGCACGAGGGGTTCTGGGAGTGCATGGACACATACAAGGATGCGGTCGCCCTGAACGACCTGTGGGCCTCGGGCGAGGCGCCCTGGAGGATGTGGAGCTAGACCGAGTCCGAGACGGGGCCGGCGAGCGGCCGTGCACGGAACAGAGGAACCGGCTCGCGGATGCCGCGCAGGCGCCGTTCGCCCGCATAGGACCAGCGATAGGCCGCGCGCGCTGTCTCGCGCACCTCGCGCTCGGCCAGCAGGCTGCCAGGGCGAGCGATCTGAGTGATGCGGCTGGCGAGGTTCACGGGCCGTCCAAACCAGTCGCCGGCGCGTGGCAGCGCGCGACCGAGCGCCGCGCCGGCGCGCAGCTGCGGGAAGTCCTCGCCCTCGGCGTCCGCGGCATCGATCAGCCTCAGCGCCGCATCCAGCAGCGGCTCGGGCTCGGGCGAGGCGAGCATCGCCGCGTCGCCGATCGTCTTCACGAGCCGTACCGGTGGCGCGGCGACCTCGGAGGCGAGCGCCTCGAGCCGCACGGCGAGGTGACCCAGCTCCTCGGGCGCGACCTCCTCGCCGAGGCGGGTGAAGCCGACGAGGTCGGCAAAGCACACGGCGATTTCGCGCGAGCCGGGCAGCTGACCGCCGCGGCGCTCCAGCGCGCTGATCACCTCGCTCTGCGCGGTGTGCCTGAGGTGCAGCGCCAGCACGTTGCTGATGAGCGGGTCGACCATCGGATAGAGCGCCGCGGCCGCCTGTGCGTAGCGCCCCGCGAGATCGCGTTCGCTCAGCCCGGGCTCGAGCACGAGTTTCAGTGGCAGCAGCCGCAGGCTCTCTGCCGCCTGTGAGAGGCCGCGGCCGAGCACGCGCAGCAGCTCGAGGATCTCCTCGTCGGAGATCCCCGCCTCGCGCGCCAGCAGCGTCCGCTTGGCCGACTCGACCTCTGCCTCGGTGTAGAAGGCCTCGCCCGGGTCGGGGACCGGCAGACCCATCGCTTGGCGCGCCTTCACGAGGAAGTCCTCCTCGACCCCGCTCATCCGCGAGACCTCAGCCGCGGTGTAGCGCTCGTCGCCCACGATCACGCGGTCGGCGGGCAGGAAGATGATCGTGCCGGATGCCGTCGTACGGCGCAGTTCGGTGAGGGGCACGCCTTCGGCGGCGAGCTGCTCCAGCAGGGCCAGGCGCTCGGCGCGGGCTTCACCCTCCAGCCCGTCGAGCAGGCCCTCGGCCGCGAAGTCGATGCTCTCCTCAGACATTGCAATCGCAGCGTAATCGCCCATCGGTCGCGCAGGCGTCCGGTCCTCAACGCAGAATCACAGAGCGTGATCGTCCTCGGCATAGATCCCGGCTTGGCCAACACGGGCTACGGAGTGGTTGCACGCAGGGAGGGGCGGCTCGTGGCGCTCGACGGGGGCGTGATCGAGACACGTGCCGGGGTTGCGCAGGAGCGGCGCCTCGCTGACATCCACGGAGCGGTGGACGCGCTGCTGGGCGAGCACGAGCCCGACGCGGTTGCGCTCGAGGAGCTGTACTTCGGCCAGAACGTGCGCACGGCATTCGCGGTCGGCCACGCCCGTGGCGTAGTGATGCTGGCGGCGGGGCAGCGCGGCCTTGAATGCACGAGCTACACCCCCCAACAGGTCAAGGCCGCCGTTTGCGGCAACGGGCGTGCGGGCAAGGATCAGGTCGCCCGCATGGTGCAGACGCTGCTTGGCCTGGCGGAGGAGCCTCGGCCCGATCACGCGGCCGATGCGCTGGCGGTTGCGATGTGTCACGCCAACCGCGCTCCGCTGTCGATGGCGCTTGCGGGGGTCAGCGGATGATCGCGGTGCTGCAGGGCGAGGTCGCGGTGCGCCGGACCGATCACGTGGTGATCCTGTGCGGGAGCGTCGGCTATCGCGCGGCGGTGTCCGCCGAGACGCTGCGTCACGTCCCCGCGGTGGGCGAGCAGGTCACGTTGCACGCGCATCTGATCGTGCGCGACGACGCGCTCTCGCTGTATGGCTTTTACTCTGAGCAGGAGCGCGACCTCTTCCTGATGCTGCTGTCGGTCCAGGCGGTTGGCCCGAAGGTGGCGCTCGCGGTGCTCTCCGGTGGCTCGCCGCGCGAGCTGATCGCGGCGCTCGCGGCGGGCGATGCGCCCCGTTTTCAGGCGGTGCCGGGGATCGGCAAGCGGACCGCCGAGCGGATCATCGTCGAGCTGCGCGAGAAGGTGGTCGTGACGAGCGATGAACACACGGCGTCGGGCGCGCCGATCGTGGCACGCCGCGGCTCAGGGCCGCACGCGCTTGCGCGCGAGGGGCTGCTCGAGCTGGGGTACGCGCCCGGCGAGGCCGAGGAGCTCTTGCGGGACGCTGAAGGAGACAGCGCCGAGGAGCTCATAGCGCACGCTCTGCGCGTAGCGCGAGCCGGGTGATTCTATGACCGAGACCGCTGCGCCCCGCATCCAGACCGCTTACCTCGTGCCGGAGGACGAGCTCGACCGCTCGCTGCGCCCGCGACGGCTGGAGGACTTCGTCGGACAGGAGACGCTGCGCGAGCAGCTCACCGTGGCGATCGAGGCGGCAAGTGCGCGTGGGGAGGCGCTCGACCACCTGCTGCTGGCGGGGCCACCGGGCCTCGGCAAGACCTCGCTGGCGCAGATCGTCGCGGCTGAGCTCGAAGTGCCGTTCGTGCAGACCGCCGGACCAGCGCTCGAGCGCAAGGGAGACATCGCTGCGTTTCTGACCGCCCTGGAGCCGCGCAGCGTGTTCTTTGTGGATGAGATCCACCGGCTGCCACGTACCCTGGAGGAGACGTTCTACCCGGCGATGGAGGATCACCGTCTGCCGATCACGGTTGGGCAGGGTGCTGGTGCCCGCGTCGTCACGCTCGAGCTCCCCCCGTTCACGCTCGTCGGGGCGACCACGCGCACAGGGTTGCTGACGACGCCGTTGCGCGATCGCTTTGGCATCCAGGCGCGCCTCGAGCCTTACTCGGTGGAGGAGCTCGCGGTGATCGTGCGACGCTCGGCTGGCATCCTCGAGATCGGCCTGGAGGACGACGGCGCGATCGCGATCGCGGCGCGGAGTCGGGGGACTCCGCGCGTAGCCAACCGCCTGCTCAAGCGTGTGCGCGACTATGCGGAGGTGCGGATGGAGGGGGTCGTTACGGCAGGTGCCGCAGAGGGGGCGCTCGAGCTGCTCGAGGTGGACGAGCGCGGCCTGGACCGACTGGACCGGGAGATCCTGCGCACGATCTGCGCCAAGTTCGACGGCGGGCCGGTCGGCCTCTCGACGCTCGCCGTGGCCGTCGGCGAGGAGCAGGACACGATCGAGGATGTTTATGAGCCCTACCTGTTACAGCAGGGGCTGATCAAACGCACTCCGCGAGGACGCGCCGCTACCCCGGCGGCCTTCGCCCATCTGGGACTCGATTCCCCGGCGGCGAACGGACCCGCGCTGTTCTGAAGCCCCGACGGACGCCCTGGCGGCTCGTGCCGCGCTGAACACCGGGGACCCTCACCGCCTTGCTTGCGTAGTCTGTACTTGCTCATGACCCATCCATTCATCTGCCCAAACTGCGGGCACCGCACCTCAGAGCTCGACCGAAACCTCGGCTTCACCCGCCAGCGCAAGGGCTGCGTCAAGTGCGGGTTCGCGTTTCTGTTCGAACTGCTCGACGATTACTATCCGGCGCCGGATGCGGCCTTCTTCGTGTGCGACGGTGAGGGCCGCGTGATCGGGTGCGGGAAGAACTCCTTCGCTTTCACGGGCCTCGAGGAGGAGGACGTGATCGGCCAGCGCGTCGAGCAGGTGCTCGGGTTGAAGTTCGCAAACGGCGACGATCCAGTGGCGACCGTGCTGGAGTGGGGCGTGCGCGCCCTCGAGGTGCCGGTTGAGGTCTCTGGCGAACGCGACGTCGCGGCGAGCGCGAAGGCGGATATGTTCCCGGCCTATGACGACGACGGCGGGTTGCTGCTCGTGCTGACCCCCGATAAGTAGGCTGCCGGAGCTATGGAATCACAGCCATGACCGATCGCCGTCGCAACGCATTCGTCCTGCTCGTCGTCCTCATCCTGATCGGGTTGGCGGTTGTAACCATCGCCGCCAAGAAGACCCGTCTGGGCCTCGACCTGAAGGGCGGCGTCGAGCTGGTGTATCAGGGCAAGCCGACCGCTCAGGCGAAAGTGGACGCCGAATCGCTCGAACGCGCGATCACCATCATGCGCAAGCGCGTCGACCAGCTGGGGGTGGCGCAGCCGGAAATCCAGCGCTCGGGTGCGGATGAAATCACCGTGGCGCTGCCCAACGTGAGCAACGCCTCGCGCGCGCAGGACGAGGTGGGCCAGACCGCGCAGCTGTACTTCTATGACTGGGAGCCGAACGTGATCGGCGCTAGTGGCAAGGTGGCTGGACCGTCGGAACTCACGACGCTGCCCGAGTACAAGGCCGTCTTGCGCGCCGCCAAACTGGCGCCGGTCCTGCGCAAGAACGACACGACCTGGGCACCCGGCTGCACGCCACAAGCGAATAAAGCGACCACCGGCCCAAATGCCGGCTGCATCTATGGCAGCTGGTACCTGCTCGACACCGCGCACGAAACGATGCTGTGCAGCAGTGGCAAGGCCACCTGCGCGCCGGAGGAAACCGAGCAGAACCTCTATGCCGACGGCTACAAACCGCCGGCGGGATCCAAGCCGAAGGCGGTGCTCGTCAACCCTGGGACCGTGGTCGTGCAGGCCCAACCCGAAGAAAGCGCGGCGGGCAAGGTCGGCAGCAAGTCACCCAACAGATGGTACGTGCTCAACGACAATCCGGTGCTGACTGGGGCGGACATCACGAACCCGCAGCAGGGCTTCGACGAAGGCGGCGGGGGCACGGGTGCGCCGAATGTCACGTTCGGCTTCACCTCTCACGGCAAGAGCGTCTTCGAACGGATCACCAAGGAAATCGCCCACCGTGGCCAGGAAGCACAGCTGCCGGGGGTGAGCAAGGAAGCGGCCCAACAGCACTTCGCCATCGTGCTCGACGGCCAGCTGATCACGTTACCGTCGATTGACTACACGAAGTACCCGGAAGGGATCGACGCCTCGACTGGCTCGGAGATCTCCGGCGGGTTCACGATCACCACGGCGCAGAACCTGGCCAGCGAGCTGCAGTCCGGCGCGCTGCCGATCAAGCTGACATTGATCTCCCGCTCGCAGGTATCGGCGACGCTGGGCAAAACGGCCCTCAACCAGGGTCTGATCGCCATGCTCGCGGGCTTCGCGGTGGTATGCCTGTTCTTGCTGCTGTTCTACCGCGTGCTCGGCGCGATCGCCGTCGGTGGCTTGATCGTCTATGGGATCTATTACTTCGCGCTGATCAAACTGATCCCGATTACGCTGACGCTGCCGGGAATCGCAGGGCTGATCCTCACGATCGGTATCGCGGCGGACGCGAACATCGTGATCTTCGAGCGTGTCAAGGAGGAGATCCGTGGCGGGCGTTCGATCATCTCCGGGATAGCGACGGGCTACAGGCGCGGGTTCGCCGCGATCGTCGACGCCAATGTCGTCACGTTCATGACCGCGTTCATCCTGTTCGCGCTGGCCACCGCAGAAGTCAAGGGGTTCGCGTTCACGCTCGGCATCGGCACGCTGGTGTCGTTGTTCACCGCGGTGCTCGCCACGCAGGCGGCGCTCGGCGCGATGGGGCGCTCACGGCTGGTTTCCCACCGCGCGGCGCTCGGCGCACACCAGCAGCGAAAAGGCTGGACCTTCGACTTCATGGGCGCTTCGAAGTGGTTCTTCTCGCTGTCGGGCACGATCCTGCTCGTCGGGGCCCTGGCTATCGGCGGTCGGGGGCTGAATTTCGGCATCGACTTCAAGTCCGGGACGCGTATCCAGACGGCGTTCATCAAGCCCGTCTCAGAGGGCAAGGTGGCCGAAGTGATGAAGTCAGCCGGCTATGGAAACGCGCAGGTGCAGAAGTTCACGAATAAGAGCATCGGCGGTACCGGCTATCAGATCTCCACAGAGACGTTGAGGCCCGAAGCGCTCAAGAAGGTCGAAGCGGCCCTTGACGCGAAGTTCGGTGACAAGAACTTCTCCTCGACCTCGATCGGGCCGACGTTCGGCAAAACGATCGCCAACAGCGCGGTGATCGCGATCATCGCGTCGCTGCTTGTTATCTCGATCTACATAGCGCTGCGATTCGAGTGGAAGTACGCGATCCCGGTGCTGATCGCGCTGATGCACGACCTGCTGATCACGGCCGGCGTCTATTCGCTGACGGGCCGCGAAGTGACAACGGCGACGGTCGCGGCGCTCTTGACGATCCTGGGGTATTCGTTGTACGACACGATCATCGTGTTCGACCGCGTGCGCGAGAACGTGCCGCGCATGCCGCGCGCCGCGTTCTCACAGATCGTGAACCGCTCGATGTCCGAGGTGCTGACCAGATCGCTGGCGACGAGCTTTTGCACACTGCTGCCCGTGACCGCGCTGCTGCTGTTCGGCGGGGAAACGCTCAAGGACTTCGCCTTCGCGCTGATGATCGGCGTCGCTTCAGGTGCGTATTCGTCGATCTTCATCGCCTCGCCGGTGCTGACCCACTGGAAGGAGCGCGAGGGGTCCTATCGCAACCGGCGCGCCCGGATCGTGCGCGAACTGGGCGCGGTGCCCGCCTACGCGATGACCGACGGCGGCGCGCCGCAGGATGTGGAGCCCGAGCAGCGACGCAAACGCACGAGGCGCGGAAGCCTGATCGCCGCGGAGGAGCCAGGCGATCAGATCTCGAGGGAAGAGTTCCAGGAACTGGTACGCGACCTCGACGTCGAGGTCGAGGGCACGGCGAGCGCCGTGGCTGAGCGCAACCCGGCCGCGGACCTCGCGCCCGAGGACCTGGTGCTGAAGGACGAGCCGAAACGGCGCCAGAAGACCAGGCGACCGCGCAACAAACGGCACGGGAGGTCGCGCTGATGGGCATGCTCGGCTGGGTGATGATGGGCTTGGCGGTCTGGCACTTCACGATCTTCCTGCCGGATCGCTTCTGGGGCGGGATCGTCGGAGCGTTCGTGGGATCGCTCGTGGGAGCGATCGTCGTGGGGTTGATCATCTACGGCGTGAAGGTTTCCGCGCTGAGAATCCCGGGGGAGAAGGCAACCGACATCGCGGTCGTGCTGTACGCGATTCCCGGGGCGCTGCTCGGCATCGCCGCGGTGTATCTCGAGGGCATCCGCCGCGAACGAGCTCTCGCCGGCAAGCGTCGCGGCTGAGAAGTTCCGTCTCACCCGAGCCATAAGGTGGCCGGATGCAGGCACCCCATTTTGAGATCCCAGAGTGTCCGAACGCCGACGTCGAGCGCTTGAAGCGCGAGCTGGGCGTGAGCGGGCCGATCGCACAGGTGCTGGTTCGCCGAGGGCTGGGCGAGCCGGAACGCGCGCGCGTGTTTCTGGCCGGGAATGAGGAGCATCCGTCTGGCGCATTCGCCGGGATGGGCGATGCGGTCGCGTCGATCCTCGGACACGTGCGAGCCGGTCGGCAGATCACGATCCACGGCGACTACGACGTTGACGGGGTGTGCTCCACCGCGGTGCTCCTGCGAGCGCTGCGGCGGCTGGGTGCGAGCGTCGACTCCTACCTGCCCGACCGCGCGAGCGACGGGTACGGGCTGAACATCAGGACCGTCGAGCGGCTCGCTGCACGAGGCACGCAGCTGCTGGTGACCGTGGATTGCGCGATCACCGCCGTCGAGGAGGTCGCGGCAGCGCGGGCGCTGGGCATGGAGGTGGTGGTCACCGATCACCACACCCCGCGCGCCGACGGTGCGCTGCCACAAGCGCCGATCGTGCATCCGGCGATCTGCGGATACCCCTGCCGGGATCTGTGCGCTACGGCGGTTGCCCATAAGCTGGCGCAGGCGCTGTGGCGTGCCATGGGCCGCGATGCAAGCGAGCTGGATGACGATCTCGATCTGGTGGCGCTCGCGACGATCGCCGATGTCGTGCCACTGCTGGGCGAGAATCGCGCGCTTGTCCGACGCGGCCTGTGTGCGCTTCAGAGCACGACGAAGCCGGGCTTACGTGCGTTGATGGCCGTCGCGGGGGTGGACTCCGACAAGCTGAACGAGCGCTCGGTGGGGTTTGCGCTGGCGCCGCGTATCAACGCCGCGGGGCGCCTGTATAGGGCCGACGCGGGGCTGGAGCTGATCCTGACCGAGGATCCCGTACGAGGTGCGCAAATCGCCGAGGAGCTCGACCGTGTCAACCGCGAGCGCAGAAAGGTCGAGCTGGGCATCCGGTTCGAAGCCGAAGCACAGATCGCGGCTCTCGGAGAGCGCGCCGCCTACGTGCTTGCAGGCGAGGGCTGGCACCCCGGGGTGATCGGCATCGTCGCCTCGCGCTTGGCCGAGAATCGACACCGCCCGGTCGTGCTGATCGCGTTGGAGGGGGAGGTGGGAAAGGGGTCGGGGCGCAGCATCGAGGGTTTCGACCTGCTTGCCGGACTCACCGCGTGCGGGGGGCATCTGCTGCGCTATGGCGGCCATCGTGCCGCTGCTGGCCTCGAGATCGAGCGTGGGCGCGTGGAGGAGTTCGCCGCCGCTCTTTGCGCACACGCAGAGCGCGTCCTTGGAGCAGACGCCGCGCCGGTCGAGCGGGTGGACGCCGTTGTGGGGTGTGACGAACTGGGGATGGAGCTCGCAGAGGAGCTGCGGATGCTGGCACCATACGGTAACGGCAACCCCGGCGTGTCGCTGCTACTCGCGGACGCGACGTTCGCAGACGCCCGGCCGATGGGCGAAGGCAAGCATGTCCGCTTCACCGTCAAGTCCCACGGCGCTTGTGCGCGTGGGGTCGCATTCGGACGTGGCAGTCAGTTACCAGTCGCTGAGGGCATCCCGGCCGAAGCCACGTTCGCGCTCGAGGTGAATGAATGGAAAGGCATCACCGAGCCCCGTCTGGTGCTCCGCCATGCGCGAGCTCGCACGAGCGCGGCGATCGTTGAGCTGAGGCAAACGCCCGCGACATCGGACGGGGAACCCTCGAGCGGACAGCCGGACGAAGAGCTCGCTCTGTTCGCACTTCCGTGAGGAAGCTCGCGCGGGCACAAGCGCTTCAATCCGGGTAGACGGTCCCCTACTCTATGAGCATGACGACCGCAAAGGATCCGAAAACGGCGCCTGTCACCGAGGCCCCCGAGCGCTTGGTGCCCGATGAGATCGCGGGTGAGGGCACGCAAATGCAACGGCCCGCCGCCGCGGCCGTCAGCGCCGAAAATCACAGGGGCAGCAAGGCACAGGCGAACCTGGATCTCAACGAGCCAGAGCGGCGTCTGCTGGGTGACCTGTTCGCGATCGTCTCCGAGCACGCGGCGGACTCCGCTGTCGAGATCGACCGCGGCCGCGTGCAGGACGCATTCGTGTTCGCCTGCGAGCACCACGCAGCCCAGCGGCGCAAGTCCGGCGAGGACTTCATCGTGCATCCGGTCGGCGTGGCCCGCATATGTGCCGGTATGCGCCTGGACACCGAGACGTTGTGCGCGGCGCTGTTGCACGACACAGTGGAGGACACCTCAGCCTCGATCGAGGAGGTGCACGCGCGCTTTGGCGAGGAGATTGCCACGATCGTCGACGGCGTGACCAAGCTGACCGGCATCACCTTTCGCTCGCGCGACGAGGCGCAGGCCGAGAACTACCGCAAGATGATGGTGGCGATGGCCACCGACGTGCGGGTCATCTTGATCAAGCTCGCCGACCGGCTGCACAACATGCGCACGATCGACGCTATGTCGAAGCAGAAGCAGATGGAGAAGGCGCGGGAGACGCTTGAGATCTACGCGCCGCTCGCCCACCGCCTGGGCATCCATGCGCTCAAGTGGGAGCTGGAGGACCTTGCCTTCGCCACCCTGCACCCACGCAAGTACCAGGAGATCAAGAGCTTGGTCGCCCAGCAGCGCGAGGACCGCGAGGGCTATGTGGCCGAGGCCGGCGAGTACCTGGAACGCGAGCTTGCTGAGCTCGGAATCCAGGCGCAGATCGCGGGCCGCGCGAAGCACTTCTATTCGATCTACTCAAAGATGACAAAGAAAGGCCGCGAGTTCAACGAGATCTACGACCTCACAGCGATGCGCGTGATCGTCGACTCGGTGAAGGACTGCTATGGGACCGTCGGTGTGATCCACTCGCTGTGGAAGCCACTGCCCGGGCGCTTCAAGGACTTCATCGCGATGCCCAAGTTCAACATGTACCAGTCGCTGCACACGACGATCATCGGGCCCGAGGGCCGGCCGCTGGAGATTCAGATCCGCACGCAGGAGATGCATGAGATGGCGGAGTTCGGGGTGGCGGCCCACTGGGTGTACAAGCAGCGGTCGAGCCCGGGCAAGGGCGAGCAGGAGGGCTCCTCCGGATCGGGTGAGGACTCGAAGCTCAAGTGGCTGCGCTCGATGCTCGACTGGCAGAAGGAGCTGTCAGACCCGCAAGAGTTCATGGAGACGCTGCGCACCGATCTGTTTGAGGACGAGGTGTACGTGTTCACCCCCAAGGGTGAGGTCAAGTCGCTGGCGGCGGGCGCCACGCCGCTGGACTTTGCCTATGAGGTGCACACCGAGATCGGCCACCGCTGCGTGGGCGCGCGCGTCAACGGGAAGATTGTGCCTCTGCACTATGAGCTGCGCAGCGGAGACATCGTGGAAATCCTCACCGCCAAGCGCGAGCGCGGTCCTTCGCGCGACTGGCTGGCGATGGTCAAGACCACGCGCGCGCGCAACAAGATCAAGCAGTGGTTCAAGGCGGAGTCACGCCAGGACACTGAGCACACTGGGCGCGACTTGCTGCAGGAGCACCTGCGCAAGCAGGGTCTGCCCGCGCAGAAGATCACCGGTTCGGCGCTGCTGGCGGATGTGATCCGGGAGGTCGGCTACCGCAAGGCGGACGACTTCTATATTGCCCTGGGCGCCGCCAAGGTGTCGCCCAAGGTCGTGGTGAACAAGGTGATGCAGCGCCTCAAGCAGGGCGAGGCGGCCGACGGCGAGGCGAGTGCCTCGGAGTTGCTGCGGGTGGGGCGTCCGCGCCGGCGCCCGACGAAGTCCTCCGAGCAGTATGGAATCAAGGTGGAGGGCGTCGAGGATGTGATGCTGCGCCTGGCCAAGTGCTGCAGGCCGGTCCCCGGGGATGAGATTGTGGGCTATATCTCGCTCGGCCGGGGGATCACGATCCACCGCGATGACTGCCCCAACGCGGCATTGCTACGCAAGGATCCCGAGCGTTTCACGAACGTCGCCTGGGAAGGCGACCAGCCGACGACCGGGTTCGTCGTGGAAATCCAGATCGACGCGTGGGATCGCCATCACCTGCTGGAGGATCTTTCGCGCGTGTTCTCCGAGTCGGGGGCAAACATCCTCGAAGCACGTTGCCTGTCGACCCCGCCGATGGTCAAGAACCGGTTCGTGGTCGAGGTGGCTGACACACACTCGCTGAAGGGCGCAATCACGCGCATGCGCAACATCGAGTCGGTGTTCGACGCCTACCGCGTCACGCCTGGTGCCGGCGCATAACGCCACCTGGTGAGGCTCGCCGACTTCGCGCCCGAGCATCTCGACGGGATCCTCGCCCTCTGTGAGAGCGAGGGCTGGAGAACTCTGGTCGAGGACCCACAGCGCGTGCGGCGCGCGCTGGCGGCTCCCGGCGTCCTGACACTTGTTGCCTCAGCGACGACGGCGCGGTGATCGGGTTCGCCCAGACGCTGACCGACGGTGCCATGCAGACCTACCTGGCCCTCCTGCTCGTGGTCGAGAGCGCGCGCCGCCGAGGCGTCGGTCGACGGCTGCTGGGCGAGGCGCTCGCCCGCTCCGAAGCGAAGCGTCTGGACGTACTCGCGGAGCGGGACAGCGCTGGCTTCTACGGTTCGTTTCCCCACCACGAGTGGCTCGGCTACCGGATCACCGCCGGGAGAAGCCCCCGTCGTGAGTTCAGGGACCTAGGAAGAAGTTCCCTGTGGTGGGGTGGGGGGTTTGGCTCTGCGCTTGGGTTTTTGCGCTGGGCGTGCTGTCGGGCTCGTGTCTACGTGTTGGGGGGTGTGAGTTCGGCGAGGTGTAGTGCGTGGGCTTGCAGATTGGTTGACTGAGCGAGCTTCTGGAAGGTGGCGTCGGTGTGTTGGAGGCGGATCGTGTTGCGGGTGAGGGTCGCGAGCTCTGAGAGCAGGCTCTTGTAGCTGTGGCAGGGTTCTCCGGTGGTGGTGTGCTTGGTTTGTGCCTTGCGCTTCGCGCTGGTGGAGCGGGTGGCCTTCGCGACGGGGTCGGTGCTGGTGGGTGGGTGCTCGTCCTTGAATAGGAGTGGCGTCCATGCCTGCTTGAGGTGCCAGGTGAGGTAGTAGGCGAGCATGCAGAGGAAGATGTGGGCGCGGACCCTGGTCTCGAGGTGGTGGTGGATCGGACGGATTTGTAGTTCTGGTCCCTTGAACGTCTTGAACGCGCGCTCGGCTTGCTCGAGGTTCTTGTAGGAGCGCACAACATCGCTGGTGGAGCACTCCTGCGTGGTGAGGCCGGTCCGCAGGATGTAGATGCCGTCTAGCGCGGCCTCGTTGGTGATCTGCTCGGTCTTGCGTGTGAAGGTGAAGCTCCGGTCGGTGATTTGTAGGTCGAAGTGCTTGCGCATCTTGTAACGCTTGACGGCCGGACCGGCGGCCAGACCGATCTCGCTGGCACCGGTGAGTGTGCCTTTCTGCACGCGATCAGCGATCTGCTGCAGGTCACGCTCGGTTGCTTGCAGGAGCTCCTCGCGCTTGCGGGTGCGCTCGGCTGCGACGAGCGGGTTGCGGCACACGATCAGGCGCTCACCCGGATAGTCCTCAGCAGTGATCTCGGCGAGATTCTGCTCGTCAAAGAGCGAGAGCTGCAGCACACCATCCCGGGCGAGCTTCTTGATCTGCGGCGCCTTCAAAGCGGTGATCCACCCGATCCCCTCGGTGTCTTTGAGTGCCTGCATGTTGGCCTTGGTGACCATCCCGCGGTCAGCGACCACGACCACGCTCTCAAGGCGGAACCGCTGCTTGAGCTTCGTGATCTGGGCAGGCAGCGTCGTGTCGTCGTGCAACTGCCCGGAGAACACCTCCACCGCGATCGGGCGCCCGGGCTTGTCACACAAAAGGCCGTAGATGACCTGGGGTGTGCCGCGCTTGCCATCACGCGAATACCCCAAACGCGCCAGCGGGCACGAACGCCCCTCGAAATACGAAGAGGACACGTCGTAGAGGACCAGCTCACCGTCTTTTAGATGCCGGCGCGCGAGGCGATCCTCAATGCGCTCCTGGCGATCGAGCAGCCAGTCCAATGCGGCGTAGAGATCGTCCTCGTCAGCGTCAGTAACGTTCAACTCCTCGGCGAGTGTCGTGCAGCCAAGCGAGCGCGCCGTGGCTAGCTTTGAGGCGGGCGCGATCACCCGTTGGCAGATCATCGCCATCACCAGATCGCGCTCCCGCGAGGGCTTGCGGTCGAGCGAACTGGCCAGATCGAGACGGCGAGCCATCAGCAGCGCAGCCATCACGTGCCCGGCGGGAAGCGAGCGCTCAATCTCAAACGCCTCGCCGGCCGGGACGTAGGACTCTCCGCGCAGCGCGCCACGGATCAGCTCGATCGCATCCGGCGGCAGGTGCGAGAGATTCGCGAGCGTCTCCTTGCGGACTTTGCCGCCCTCCCGGTAGGAGCGGCGCAACAGAGTCGAGGTGTACTCCCGCTCGCCATGCCGCACACGGTTCGTGACCACGTGCATCGCGCCAGACTGGGCCTGTCTCCTCGGCATGAACATAACCTACCAGCCCCACCAGACAGACACTAGTGACTACACTAACACCCACAAAAAGGCCGGAAACCCCCACAAACACAGCGATCCCGGCCCCAATCACCAGTGACTACCGCAGGAACTTCGGCCTAGGAAACGACGCAAAGCGCCTGCGGCATTATCGAATAGCGCGCCTCGGAGACCTCCCCGAGATAGTCGCCATCGACCTGGAGAGGGAGGGGGCGGCCATCGGCGCTGCGAACCGTGAGCTCATTCATGTCTGCAAGCCCGGTCACCTGCCGGTGACTGGTCACGCGCGCGCGGCGCGAGAATGCGCGCCAGGCGATGAACGGCATCGAGAGAGGCGTGGCACGGTGGAGCACCCCGCCGGTGAGCGCGCCCGAGTCCAGGGCGGCGCCGTCGGCGATCTCGATCGGACGGTTGTGGAAGTAGGTGAAGGTCGAGCCGTTCTGGACGATTGCGGTGACCCCGTGGAGCTCCTGGCCGCGGGTGCGCACGACCATCCGCGGCGGCTTGACCAGGTAGCGGCGGGAGAAAGTCCTGAACGCCACCCACGTGAAGTAGTAGGCGCCCAGGCGCGCCTTCAGGCGTGGATTCGCGTCGACCCGCTGGACCACGCTTGCATCCAGGCCAAGGCCGGAGGCAAAGGTGAAGCAGCGATCGTTGACGACCCCGAGGTCGACCTTGCGGGGGCGCCAATCATCGGCCATCGCCAACAGGTGCTCGGTGGCATCGACGAGCTCCCCGGGTATGCCGAGCATCTTGCCGAACACGTTGGCCGAGCCGCCGGGCAGGCAGCAGAGCGGTGTGGGGGAGCCAAGGAGGCCGTTGGCCGCTTCGTTGACGGTGCCGTCGCCGCCGAAGGCCACCACCACGTCATAGCCCTCGTGCGCGGCCTCGCGGCACAGCTCGGTCGCGTGGCCGCGGGCCTCGGTGTCCACCGCGTCGACCTCGAAGCGTCCCTGCAAGGCGTAGACGACCAGATGGCGCAGACGGTCGGAGACCGTGGTCGCATAGGGGTTGACGATGATCAGCATGCGTCGCTTGATCGCCGGAGAGGATGGCTCGAAGACGCCGGTCGCTGTCGTTGCCCCCTCGTCGTCATGCTCACGTTCACGCGCGGGAGGTATGGCGGCGCTGGTCGGCTCGCGCGTTGGGATACTCATCGCAAGGCTCCTACACCGGGCCCGCGGGAGCGTTACCGAATCCCCTTGCTTTCGCCGATACGCTCGCTATACTTTCGCACCAGACATAGCTGGACACATCCAGAGGGGTGGAGGGACTGGCCCTACGAAACCCCGGCAACCACCGTAAACGTCACAGCGGGAAGGTGCCAATTCCAGAGAGATGTGTGGCGGGCTTCGTGCTCTTCGCCACACCTAGTGACACGGCGAAGACTAGAGCGAAGGAGCCCTAATGGCTGTCAGTCATCTGGAGTGTAAGGAGTGCAAGGCGGAGTACCCGCTCGAGGCGCTGTATGTGTGCGAGCGCTGCTTCGGGCCGCTGGAGGTCGCCTATGACCACAGTCGCCTGGGGTGCGATGTCGGCGAGCTGCGACGCCGGATCCAGGGCGGTCCTCAGAACATCTGGCGATACGCCGACTTTCTCCCCTTGGCGGGCGGCCCCCCAGGTCCATCTGGGAGGCTGGCCTCACGCGTGGGGTTGCCAGCGGGTTGCACGCCGCTGATCCGCGCCGACCGGCTGGCCGCGAGGCTGGGCCTGCGCGAGGTGTGGGTCAAGAACGACGCCGCCAACCCGACCCACTCGTTCAAGGACCGTGTCGTCTCAGTTGCCGTCACGCGCGCGCGAGAGCTGGGGTTCGAGACGATCGCCTGCGCTTCGACGGGCAACCTCGCCAACTCCGTGGCGGCCCACGGGGCGGCGCTGGGAATGGAGTCCTACGTCTTCATTCCTGCGGATCTAGAGGAGCAGAAGATTCTTGCGACCGGGGTCTACGGGACCAAGCTGGTGGGCGTTGAGGGTAGCTACGACGACGTCAATCGCCTGTGCACGGAGCTGTGCGCTGAGAGGGATTGGGCGTTTGTGAATATCAACCTGCGCCCCTACTACGCCGAGGGCTCAAAGACGCTCGCGTTCGAGATCGCAGAGCAGCTGGGCTGGGAGCTGCCGGACCGCTGTGTGGTTCCGGTTGCCTCGGGATCGCTGTTCACAAAAATCGCCAGGGGCTTCCAGGAGTGGAGCGAGCTGGGGCTGCTCGAGGGCGCTGATCGATCTTCGATCGGTGGGCCGGCGCCGCAGCTGCCACGGATGAACGGCGCCCAGGCCGAGGGCTGCTCGCCCGTGGCGAGCGCGTTCGCCGCCGGCCAGGAGGTCTGCCGGCCGGTGAAGCCCAGCACGATCGCCAAGTCGCTGGCGATCGGCAACCCCGCCGACGGTCCGTACGCGCTCGATCTGGCACGTCGCACAGGCGGCTCTGTGGATGCCGTCTCAGACGACGAGATCCGCGCGGGCATCAAGTTGCTGGCGGAGACGACAGGCGTGTTCACCGAGACCGCGGGCGGCGTCACGACCGCGGTTCTCGCCAAGCTCGCCGCGCGTGGGGATATCGACCAAGACGAGCGCGTCGTGCTGGTGATCACCGGCGAGGGACTGAAGACCCTAGACGCGGTGCGCGGCACGTTCGAGACTCACACGATCGAGCCAACAGTCGAGTCCTTTGAAACCAGCGTGCCCGAGGTGGTAACGGTCTGATGGCCGTGGTAGTAAAGATCCCGACACAACTGCGGGCGGTGGCCGGTGGCGAGGCGGAGGCGGAGATCGACGGGGCGACGACGGTGCAGGAGGTGCTGGACGGCCTGTACGAGCGCTTCGACGAGCTGCGGGCGAGAATCTCAGACGATGACGGCTCACTGCGGCGCTTCGTGAACGTCTACCTGGCCGGCGAAGACATTCGCTTTCTCGACGGGCTGGCCACGCCAGTGAGCGACGGCGCGGAGTTGACGATTCTGCCCGCGGTCGCAGGCGGCTAGCTGTAAGGCCTGAGGACGCCGCATGCGCGGCGCCAGGCTGTGTCCTCGTGTCCTCGTGTGCTCGTGTGCTCGTGTGCGGAGCACACGTCACTGACTGCGTCCTGGCCCGGCTTGGCCTGCGACGTCCAGAACGGTCAGCTGCTCAGCGATGCGCGGACGATGCCGTCACCGTGGGCGTGCCGGCGTGGGCGCTCGGGGGCGTTGAGCCGCTGAACCCGATCGTCGAGACGAGACCGGCGGCGCACATCGCGCCGATCGTCAACCCCCGCAGCCGGCGCGGGGTGAGCCAGCCGAAGTTGTGGGTCTGCAGCCACGACCTGAAGCCTGTGGCGGCCGAGGCGGCTGCCATTGCACAACCTGCGCACATGTCCGCAGGATAGCTCTCCGCGGACGGCCGCGCACCGGGGCACCGGTTTCGAGAAGCTCACGAACGCTCAGCGGTGCCCACGCGCGATTCGAGGCGCTGGCGCAGCTCGGCGCCGCGTCCGGCGGCAACCGCGCGCGTGGCGCGGGCGTCGGTCAGCTCGAGACCCTGAGCGTGGGCGAAGTCGAGCAGCTCCTGGCGCTCCTCGTTCTCACGGGCGGCGCGCAGGAACAGCCAGCAGAACAGGCCGAGGGTGAGGATTGACTCCTCGACCATCATCACTGCCCCAGCGATGTTCTGATCGGCGACGGGGGAGATGTGGTAGATCGCGTCGCCGTGGATGTAGTAGGGGTAAAAGACCGTGCCCGACCACAGGAAGACGTTGCCGAGGATTGTGCCGGCGAGGCGGACGGCGATGATGTAGATGAGCTTGCCGAGGTTGCCGAACCAGCTCGGCGTCGGCAGCGGCCCGAACAGGCACATCCACATGTTCACGCCGAAGCCCAGGAACATCGCGTGCTCGAGCGCGTGCACACCCGTATGGCGGAGGGCCGCCTGGTAGAAGACGGGCAGATGCCAGATGTACAGATCGATCACCCACAGCGGAAAGGCCACGGCGGGATGCGCGAGCGCGCGCAGGCGATCGAACAGCCGGATGCGCAATACGGGCGCGAGCAGCGGGCCGGTGAGGCCAAGGACGATCAAGAGCGCCGCGATGTCGCCCAGCAGCAGGTGCTCGATCATGTGCACGAACAGCAGGTCCTGGCTGGCCGCGCCGAGTGAGGTGAGCGCGACGCCGATGACGACGAACCCCGAGTAGAAGCACGCCTGGCGCCAGCCGGGCACCGGGTGGCCATCCAGCGCGAGCGTGCGCACGCGCCGCGCATAGAGCAGACCGAGGAGCGCGAGGGGGCCCAGCTGGAAGGCGGCCGAGACGTCGCTGGAGACGGCGAGGGGAACGACGGTCATCTCGCTGGAGGGTAAGGGTTCGGCGCGTTCTCAGAGCAGGGCGCAAGCCAACCGCACATCTCCTCTCCCACCGGCCCGTAGACTGCCGCGGGCATGAAGGCCACGCCCCGCCGCACACTGCCATCGCTGCTCGGTGGCCTGGGTGTCGTCGTTGCGCCGGTCCTCGTAGGTGGCCTCGGCGTCGCGGCGCTCCTGTTCCCAGCAAGCGCAGAGGCCCACGGGATCGTCGGCAAGGCGGACCTGCCGATCCCCGTGTGGCTCTTCAGCTGGGCGGCGGCGATCGTGCTGGTGGTGTCCTTCGTGGCGCTCTCGACGCTATGGCGCACCCCTCAGCTGCAGTCGCCCCGCCTACGGCGGCTGTGCCCGCTGCCGCCTGCGCTCGAATCGCTCGCCGGCGCCATTGGGGTGGGGCTGCTGGCGCTCGTCATCTACAGCGGCTTCGCCGGCGCCCAGGTGCCGCTGGCGAACTTCTCGGTGTCCTTCATCTATGTCATCTACTGGGTCGGGATGCCGGTGGCGAGCGTGCTCTTCGGCGACATCTTCCGGGCCCTGAACCCCTGGCGCACCTGCGCGCGCGCGCTCGCGTTCCTCGCGCGCTCGCTGCGTGGCGGACGCTCGAGCCCGCCGTTGCGCTATCCCGAGTGGCTGGGCATGTGGCCGGCGGTCGCCGGGATCGCCGGCTTCGCCTGGCTGGAGCTTGTCTACGAACAGGCGCTGCGCGACCGGCCCTCGACCCTGGCGGCGCTGTCGCTCGGCTACTTCCTGGTGATGCTCGCCGGCATGGGGCTCTTCGGCGTGGAGACCTGGGAGGGGCAGGCGGACGGCTTCGGCGTCTACTTCTCCCTGCTCGGCAGGCTCTCGGCGCTCGTACGCGGCCCGGACGGCACGCTCTACCTGCGCCGGCCCTTGAGTGGGATCACGGATCTCGAGATCGGCACGGGCACGGTGGCATTCATCTGCACGCTCATCGGCACGACGACGTTCGACGGTTTCTCAAACGGCGGCATCTGGCGTAACAACGAGCCGAGCCTTCAGAGCGTCTTCTCGGGCCTCGGCTTCAGCTCCAGGCCGGCATATGAGCTGGCGGGCTCGCTCGGCCTGGTCCTCTGCATCCTGTTGATCGTGGCGGTCTATCGCCTGGGGATCATCGGGGTCAGGGGCGTCAGCGCACGCTACGAGACGGCGACCCTCTACCGCAACTTTGCGCACACGCTCGTACCGATTGCGTTCGCATACGTGCTCGCGCATTACTTCTCGCTACTGCTCTGGAACGGCCAGTCGATCATCTACCTGGCCTCCGACCCGCTCGGCAACGGCGCGAACCTGTTCGGCACCAGCGGCTACCAGATCGACTACCACATCATCTCCTATGCGGGGATCTGGTATGTCCAGGTCGCTGCGCTGCTGGGCGGCCACGTGGGCGGACTGACGCTGGCGCACGACCGTGCGCTGGTGCTCTACAGCGACCCCGAAGAGGCGGTCCGCAGCCAGTATTGGATGCTCGCGGTGATGGTCGCCCTCACGAGCTTCGGGCTGTGGCTGCTCTCCTCGGTAGGCGCGTGATCGCGCCGCCGCTGCGATACGGTTTCTGAGGCGTGCTTCGTCGCCTGATCCTCGTCCTCGTCTGTGCCGGCGCCCTGGCACCGTCGCTGCTCGTGGCCACCCCGGCGAGTGCCGCGGAAGCGTCGATCTCAACCACCGAGAGCGGCAGCCCGATCAACGATCAGGGCAGCAACTACAACTATCGCTCGAACGTCACCGGCGTGACGCCGAACGTGCCGGGATTGAGCCTGCAGGTGCTCGAGTTCGCCGACCGACTGCTCCTAATCAACCACACCGGCAAGACGGTCACGGTCTACGGCTACCAAGGAGAACCCTACGCGCGGGTGCTCTCTAGCGGCACGGTCGAAGTCAACCTGGACTCGGCCGCCTACTACTTGAACCAGAGCTTCTACGGCAACGTCGCGGTGCCCGCGGATGCGAGAAACCCCGAAGGTCCGCCGAGGTGGACGGTCATCGACCGCACGGGGCAGTTCGAATGGCACGACCATCGCATCCACTGGATGTCGCCGCTGTTACCGCCGGAGGTCAAGAACAAGAGCAAGCTGACGAAAATCTTCGAATGGACGGTGCCGATCGCTGTCGGCGCCACCAAGGGGGAGATCGCCGGCCAGCTTTTCTGGACGCCGGAGAGCTCGAAGGCGTCCGTCGCGGTGATCGTGCTCGGTGTCGCGATCGTCCTGGCCAGCCTGCTGTTTGTGTTGTTCGTGCGTCGTCGCCGCGCACGCGCGGCTGCAGCCGGCGAGGAGAGCGGTGTGGCGACGAACGGGCACGATCGGCCACCCGCGGAAGTGTGGTGACGGCGTGATAGCTTTTATTGCGATGGCCCCGCTCGCATGCCTGATGCACTGGTACATCTCGATGCTGTATGTGGTTCCGGTCGTGGCCGTCGGCGGCTGGGGTTGGTGGAGCACCAAGCGCATGACTCGGCGCCAGGACCCACCGCGAACCACGGGCTCGGCGTAGCGCCTCAGGGCACCGAGGCAGCACTTCAATATTTCTTCACGATCGTTGAGGTGCGCCTCAGTAGTATGCGGTTTGCTTGAGGTATGCCCACGCAGGCGCCCATCCGGCCCTCTCCCGCCGAGGGGATCACCGAGCGGTTCGACGCGATCGCTTGCCTCGACGAGCGTATACGCCGTCAGGCGACGCCGGTCCAGCCCGCCGAGCCGGGCCGCTACATCGAGGTCAAAGGGCCCGCTGAGGAGACACTGCTGATACCGCTGGGCCGGGGCGTGATGCACATCGGCCGCGGCATCGCTGCCGATCTGCGCCTCGACGAGGACTCGGTCTCACGACGCCACGCAATCCTCGTACACCGACGCACGGGCGCGTGGGTCCTGGATGACCGCAGCTCCAACGGCACGTTCGTCAACGGCCGCCGTGTAAGCCAGGCGGATCTTCGCAACGGCGACGTGCTGGTGCTCGGACGGGTGGTGCTGCGGTATATGGAGGTGCAGGATGAGGAGGGGCGCTCAACGAGCGGCTCGCCGGTCGCTTGAGATACGCGGCTCGATCGACAGGAAATTGGCGCGGCGCCGTGGTGTTGCCTGGACACGATGATGGCGAAGTGGACGCGACTAGAACATTCGTCCAGTTTGCTCAACATGAGTAAATCTGTGCTTACACTGTTTCCCGCACCGGACAATCAACGCTGAAAAGGCAAACTCGTCGTGAGGCGAGGGCGCAAAGTCAGGGATCTCTAACGAGATAGCTCGGCCGCCAGTTCAAGCCACGGAGGGCTATCTTGTATTCATCAGGTTCGTCGCAGCGCACGTCCCGCAGCTTGCAACGTCGCTTCGCCCGTAAGCCGTCTCGCCTGCATGAGCGCTCGAAGGACGCGAATGGCTTTTCGCTGATCGAGCTTCTGGTTGTGCTCCTCATCATCGGCGTCCTCGCCGCGATCGCCATCCCGTCGTTCCTGAGCCAGAAAAGCAGGGCCTACGATGCTTCGGCGAAGGAGCTCGCGCGTACCGCCGAGACCGTGGCCGAGACGTATGCGACCGATCACAATGGGGAATACACCTGGGGAGCGGGAGCCAAAGGCGTCGAAGAACTGCACAAATACGAGATTTCGATCCCAACCTCCGAAGGCAACGGCTCCAAAAACGCCTGGCTAAGCGCCACAACGCCGGGCAAAGAAAGCTACAGCGTGACGGCGACCGCGGCGGTCACCGGCGACGAATTCACGATCAAACGGGAAGCCAACGGAACCATCATCCGCACCTGCGCAAGCAAAGGCAGTAAAGGCTGCTCGGGGTCAGAAAAAGCCAGCTGGTAGACGAGGGAGTGCCCGGCCGGTCGCGACGACCTGGCTGGCTGGGCACCTCGTGCTGTCAGGCATCCCGAGGTCACCCACCAATCGCGCATTCCAATGCGGATTTTATGCGTCTACGCGCCCGGGCCGATTCGAACGGCCGACCTCTCGCTCCGGAGGCGAGCGCTCTATCCACTGAGCTACGGGCGCCGGCGACGTCGCGGGAACGGCGTCTCTGCTCCCAGAGCTTATCGGCGCGCCGAGTGTTGCTGTTCAGAGGATAGGAGGCCGAGATGCTCGTGTGGGCGCGAGGCGCCCACGCCGCTCACACGCTTCCGGCTGTCCGCACCCGACCCCGGCGTCGCTACCGTAACCACCCATGGACCTGTCCGTGTTCTTCGCCGGCACCGGCGGCTCGGCGCCGAGCGCCAGTCGTGGGCTGCCCGCGGTGCTCATCCGCCGCGGTGGCGACCGCCTGCTGTTCGACTGCGGCGAAGGCACCCAGCGCCAGCTCGTGCGCTCCGTCGGGCTCGCCGACGTGGACAGCGTGTTCATCACGCACTTCCATGCCGACCACTGGCTGGGGCTGCCGGGGATGCTCAAGTCCTTCGCCCTGCGCGAACGCGGGGAGCCGCTGACGGTATACGGGCCGCGTGGGCTGAAAGATCTGATGGGGGCAATGCGCATCGTCTACGGGCGTCTTCCCTATGAGCTGAGCATCTCAGAGCTCCAGCCCGCGGAGACGGTCGCGGGCGATGGCTACCTGATCGCCGCGATCCCCGTGCGCCACCGGGGCGACTCCTCGTTCGGCTACGCGCTTGTCGAGGAGTCACGGCCGGGACACCTCGACGCGCGGCTGGCGGCGGAGCTGGGAGTGATGCCGGGGCCGGACTTCGGCCGCCTGCAGCGTGGGGAGACGGTCGCCGGGGTGGCGCCCGAGCAGGTGATGGGGCCGACGCGCCTGGGGCGCAAGATCGTGCTCTCCGGCGACACCACGCCGTGTGAGGCGCTCCAGCTCGCGGCACACGAAGCGGACGTGCTCGTGCACGAGGCCACCTTCATGCATGATGAGTCAGATCGCGCGAGGCAGACCTCGCACAGCACAGCCAGACAGGCGGCCGAGCTGGCGCGCGACGCCGAGGTGCGAATGCTCGCCCTCACGCATGTCTCCAGCCGCTATGCGGGCGGGGAGCTGCGCGACGAGGCGCGCGCCGTGTTCGCCGCTACCGAGGCGCCCCGCGACTTCGACACGATCGAAGTTCCCTTTCCCGAGCGTGGCGTCGCGAGGCTCGTGCGCTGGTCCGAGCGCCGAGCGCGAGAGCGGGTGGAGAACGGCCAACCCACCGAGCCCGCCGCCGCCGCAGGCTGATCTCCACCGACCCTGCCACAAGCGGGCTCGGCCAACTCGTGGTGTGGCCGGAGACACGAACCTGTGTCGCGGCAGCCACGCGACATTGCCTCCCACAAGATGCTGTCGTCATGTCGTCCCGCGCTGGTACAGTGCACATGCTCCTTTAACCCGGTCCCGCGAGGCCAGGAAGGAAATGATGGATAACGAGAAGGTCGTCCTGCGCGAGGATGGAGTGCGGCGAGCGCTAACGCGAATCGCGCATGAGATCGCAGAGCGCAACCCCCAGACCGAGGCCCTGGCCGTGGTCGGGATTCATCGCCGCGGCGCTTTCCTCGCCCGGCGGCTGAGAGACCTACTCGAAGAGCTGCTCGACACCGAGATTCCACTCGGGGATCTGGATATCGGCTTCTACCGCGATGATGTCTCGAGCAGGCCCGACACCCCGGTGGTGCACGCCTCGCATATCGACTTCGACATCAATGGGCGCACGGTGGTGATCGTCGACGATGTCCTCTACACCGGGCGCACGGTCAGAGCGGCGATCGAGGCGCTGTTCGATTACGGTCGCCCCGAGCGCGTGCAGTTGGCCGTGCTCGCCGATCGTGGCCACCGCGAGCTGCCGATTCGCCCCGACTACGTAGGCAAGAACTTGCCCACATCGCGAGCCGAGCATGTCCACGTGCGCGTGTGTGAGCTGGACGCTGTCGACGAGATAGCGATCGCCGCGACCACGGTCGAGGTTCCCGCATGAGAGCTCAGTGCCCGGTTCAAGGTGCCATGAAAGGTCCGCCACCCGCGACGCGGTCGGCGCCGGCTCCACTCGGGCTCCGTCGTCGCGTAAGGGCCGAGGAGATGGAGGCTCCATGAACCACCTGCTCTCGATCGAGGATCTCGACCGGGCCGGTATCGAGCGGATCGTCGAGCGGGCGAGAAGCTTTGCGGAGGTCTCCGACCGCGAGATCAAGAAGGTCCCCGCGCTGCGTGGCCGGATGGTGCTGAACCTGTTCTACGAGGCCTCCACACGCACGCGCAGCTCATTCGAGCTCGCGGCCAAGCGCCTGTCCGCGGATGTCGTCAACTTCGCCGCGTCCGGGTCGAGCGTCGAGAAGGGCGAGTCGCTGAAGGACACCGTCCTCACCCTCAGCGCGCACAAGCCCGACGCGATCGTGCTGCGCACCCCATGGGCGGGCGCCGCAGAGCTCGTGTCACGCTGGTGCAGCGCAGCGATCGTCAACGCGGGCGACGGCAAGCACGAGCACCCGACCCAGGCGCTGCTCGACGTTTACACCCTGCACGAGCGTCTCGGCGGGATCGATGGGGCGTCGATCTGGATCGTCGGCGACGTCACCCATTCGCGGGTTGCCCGCTCGAACATCATCGCCTTCCAGCGCATGGGCGCCCGGGTGACGGTCGCCGGGCCGCCGACGTTGATCCCGCGCGGGATCGAGTCGCTCGGTTGCGACGTGCGCTACACGCTGGATGAGCTCTCATCCGCCGACGTCGTCTACGCGCTGCGCATGCAGCGCGAGCGGATGAGCGAGACGTGGGTGCCATCGTTGCGCGAGTACGCCGCTCAGTATCAGATCAACGGACACCGCCTCGGCTCGCGCCAGACGCTGATGCATCCGGGTCCGGTCAACCGCGGCGTCGAGCTCTCCGGCGAGGTCGTCGACTCGCCGCAGGCTCTCATCACCGCCCAGGTCGAGGCCGGCGTCGTCGTGCGCATGGCTGTCCTATATGAGCTACTCGCCGGGGCGAGGGAGCCGCGGCCCGTCCCAGAACCGCAGCTCGCGTGATGACCGCGCAACCGCTCGTGCAGGGTCCGCGGCAGCTGGCGGACCTCCTGTTCCGAGACGTTCACGTGCTCGATCCCCGCGCCGGGATCGACGCCCGCCATGACGTGCGTGTGCGCGCGGGGGAGATCGCGGAGCTGGGCTCACCCGGCACTCTGAACGAGGACAGCGCTGCCAGCGAGGGCGAGGAGGTCGTCGAGGGTCATGGCCGCCGCAGGCTGCTGCCGGCGTTCTTCGACCCACACGTCCACCTGCGCACGCCCGGGCAGGAGCACAAGGAGGATCTCGAGACGGGTACCCGCGCCGCCGCGGCGGGCGGGTTCGCGGGGGTAATCGCGATGCCGAACACCGATCCTGTGCTCGACTCGGCGCCGCTGCTGCGCTCGCTGCGCGATGCGGCCGCGCGCGAAGCGCGCGTCCCCGTCGGTTTCCTGGGAGCGATCACGCGCGGGCTGGAGGGCGAGCAGCTGACCGAGATGGCCGAGCTGCGGGAGCAGGGCGCGCTCGGGTTCACCGACGACGGGCGACCCGTGCAGAGCGCGGGGATGCTGCGCAAGGCGTTTCAGTATCAGCGCCTGTGCGGCGGGGTGCTGGCGCTGCACGAGGAGGACCCAACGCTGTCGCGGGACGGAGCGATGCACGAGGGCGCGGTCAGCGCCGCGCTCGGGATCGCGGGAATACCGACTGTCAGCGAGTCGACGATGGTCGCGCGCGACGCGGCGCTCGCCGCCTATGAGGGCGCGCGCGTGCATTTCCAGCACCTCAGCTGCGTCGCCTCGGTCGATACCGTCGCTCAGGCCAAGGCGTGCGGGTGCATGGTGAGCGCAGAGGCAACGCCCCACCATCTACTGCTGACCGAGGAGGACGTTCGAAGCATGGATACGCGCATGAAGATGAACCCGCCGCTGGCGACCGAGGTCGACCGCCAGGCGCTGATCGAGGGGCTGCGTGCCGGCACGATCGACTGCGTAGCGAGCGATCACGCGCCGCACGCGCGCGAGGAGAAGGAAGTCCCGTTCGAGCAGGCGCCGATGGGCACGACCGGGTTGGAGACCGCGTTCGCGGCGCTCTATACCGGCCTCGTGCTCACGGGCACGCTCGAGCTGGGGCTGCTCGTGGAGCGGATGACCGCCGGCGCTGGGTTGTTCGAGCTGCCGATCGCGCGTATCGCCGTGGGCGAACCGGCGAACCTGACGCTGATCGATCTCGACGCCGAGTGGGTTGCCGGCGAGCGCGGCTGGGAGAGCCGCTCTGAGAACTGCTGCTTCACCGGCCGGACGCTGAAAGGCCGCGTGCTGTTCACCGTCGCCGCCGGTGGGATCGCCTTCCGCGAGCGCGCATTCTCGGTGGTGACCTGAGCACGCATGGGCTTGCTTGAGCGAGATCGAGCGGCGCTCCTCGTCGTCGACGTGCAGGAGGGTTTCCGCCCGTACTCTTCGTTCGCCGATGTCGCCGACGCATGTGCGAAGCTCGTACGCGCGGCACGCATCCTCGATCTCCCCGCGCTCGTCAGCGAGCAGTACCCGAAAGGCCTCGGTCACACCGCGCCCGAGGTTGGGCTCGAGGGGGAGAAGCGGATCGAGAAGACCGTGTTCTCGGCCGCGCGCGCGGACGGGTTCGACCTCGGCGGGCGCTCTCAGGCGATCGTGTGCGGGATCGAGGCGCATGTGTGCGTCTCACAGACGGTCCACGATCTGCTCGCTCAGGGGGTGGACGTACATGTGCCCGCCGACGCGGTCGGGTCTCGCCACGAGATCGACTACACGCGCGGGCTGGAGCGGATGGAGCGCGCGGGCGCAGTCATCAGCACGGTCGAGGCGTCGCTGTTCGAGCTGCTCGAGCGCGCCGGCACGCCAGAGTTCAAAGCAGTGCAGAAGCTGATCATCTGAGATGCCCGCCCTCCCGCCCCCATCTACCGGCGCGACGGGATACGTGCTGCTCGAGGACGGCACGCGCTTCGACGGCGAGATCTGCGGGGTATCGGACCCCGCCCGCCACGCCGTCGGCGAGGTGGTGTTCACCACCGGCATGTCGGGCTATCAGGAGTCAATGACCGACCCCTCGTTCGCGGGACAGCTGCTCGCCTTTACCTACCCGCACATCGGCAACTACGGCGTCAGCGCGGAGGCGATGGAGTCAGAGCGACCGTGGGCGCGCGCGGCGATCATGCGTGAGGCGTGCAACCGCGAGGACGCGCCGACGGCGGAGCGTGGCTGGCTGGACTGGCTCACCGACTGCGGCATCCCGGCGATCAGCGGTGTGGACACACGCGCGCTAGTCCGGCATATTCGCGAGGCCGGGGCGATGCGCGGTGGGTTGTTTCCGATCTCGATATCCGCCGGGCAGGCACGCGAGCTGATCGAGGCTGAGCCGCCGATGGCCGGGCAGGACCTCGCTGCCGTCGTCACGCCCCGCGAGGTCAGCCACCACGGACAGGGCGATGGGCCTCGGATCGCCGTGATCGACACGGGGATCAAGGCGTCGATGGTGCACGAGCTCGTGGAGCGCGGCGCGCGCGTTTCGCTCTATCCATGCACGAGCACCGCTGGGCAGCTGCTGGCAGAGGACCCCGACGCGATCTTCCTCGCCAATGGCCCCGGCGACCCGGCGGCGCTCTCCTACGTCGTCGAGACGGTGCGCGAGCTGGTGGGAAAGAAGCCCGTGTGGGGCATCTGCCTCGGCCATCAGCTGCTGTGCCGGGCGGTCGGCCTGGAGACGTTCAAGCTGCCATTCGGCCACCGTGGCGCGAACCACCCAGTCAAGGACCTGCAGACCGGACGTGTCGAGATCACCTCCCAGAACCACGGCTTCGCGGCGGTCGGCCCGGGTGGCATGCGCACAATTGACGCCGATGACCCCGTGCGGTGGGATACGGACTTCGGCGCGGCGGCACTGTCGCATGTGAACCTGTACGACCGCACGGTCGAGGGGTTGGAGCTGCTGGACGTGCCAGGTGGGACCGTCCAGTACCACCCGGAGGCCGGTCCCGGGCCACACGACAGCCTCTACCTGTTCGACCGCTTCCTGCAGCGGATCGCGGAGGCGCATGCCTAGACGCGATGACATCCACAAGATCTTGATCCTGGGCTCGGGCCCGATCGTGATCGGCCAGGCCGCGGAGTTCGATTATTCCGGCGTGCAGGCCTGCAAGGTGCTGCGCGAAGAGTCCTACGAGGTTGTGCTCGTGAACTCCAACCCAGCGACGATCATGACCGACCCGGAGTTCGCGGACGCCACGTATGTCGAGCCGCTGCTGCCGGGGCCGGTGGCACAGGTGATCGAGCGCGAGCGTCCTGACGCGCTACTGGGCACGCTGGGCGGACAGACGGCGCTCAATCTGGCCAAGGCGCTGCACGACGATGGGACGCTGGCTCGCTACGACGTCGAGCTGATCGGGGCAAACTACGACGCGATCGCATGCGCGGAGGACCGCGAGCTGTTCGGCACGACGATGGCACGCGCGGGATTGCGGATGCCGAAGAGCGCGATCGCAACGACGGTCGAGCAGGCGATGGACGCACTCGGGAGCCTTGGCCTGCCGTGCATCGTGCGCCCGGCGTTCACGCTTGGCGGCCGCGGCGGCGGGATCGCCCGGACCGAGGATGAGCTGCGGGTGCTTGCCGCGCGCGGCATCGAGGCCTCGCCGATCGGGCAGGTGCTGCTCGATCAGTCGGTGATCGGTTGGGGCGAGTTCGAGCTGGAGGTGATGCGCGACAACGCCGACAACGTGGTGATCGTCTGCTCGATCGAGAACGTGGACCCGATGGGTGTGCACACGGGCGACTCGGTGACGGTCGCGCCGCAGCAGACGCTCACCGATCGGCTGTATCAACGGCTCCGGGATCAGGCGATCGCGGTGATCCGCGCGGTGGGCGTAGAGACGGGTGGATCGAACGTGCAGTTCGCGGTCAACCCCGAGACCGAGGAGATTCTCGTGATCGAGATGAACCCGCGCGTGTCGCGCAGCTCGGCGCTGGCGTCGAAGGCGACGGGGTTCCCGATCGCGAAGATCGCCGCGCGGCTCGCGGTGGGGTACCGGCTGGATGAGATCGACAACGACATCACCGGCGTGACTCCGGCGTGCTTTGAGCCCACGATCGACTACGTAGTCGTGAAGTGGCCGCGGTTCGCGTTCGAGAAGTTCCCCGGCACCGACCCCACGCTGACCACGCACATGAAGTCTGTCGGCGAGGCGATGGCGATCGGCCGCACATTCGGACAGGCGTTCGGCAAGGCGTTGCGCTCGCGCGAGCTGGACAAGCCACCATGTCTCGATGCCATCTCCGACGAGGTCCTGCTCGATTCTCTGAAGACGCCCGGGCCGGAGCGTTACGAGGCGATCATCGAGTTGCTCAAACGGGGCACGAGCGTCGATGCGATCCACGAGGCGACCGCGATCGATCCGTGGTTCCTGCGCGAGCTGCAGGCGCTTGGGTCCGATCCGGACAAGCCGTTCGAGGGCGAGCGCTCTTTCAGGTCTGTCGACACCTGCGCGGCCGAGTTCCCGGCGCGCACGCCCTACTACTACTCCGGCTGGGATAGGACCGGAGCCCACCCATCCAACGAGGTGCACCGCGGAGAGCGGGAGTCAGTAGTGATCCTCGGCTCTGGGCCGAACCGGATCGGGCAGGGAATCGAGTTCGACTACTGCTGCGTGCACGCTGCCATGACCGTGCGCGAGTCCGGGCGCGATGCGGTGATGATCAACTGCAACCCAGAGACGGTCTCCACCGACTACGACACGTCAGACCGGCTGTACTTCGAGCCGCTCACGCTCGAAGACGTGCTCGCCGTCGTCGCGGTCGAGAGGGCGGGTGGGGGCCTAATCGGGGTCATCGTCCAGTTTGGTGGGCAGACGCCGCTGAAGCTCGCCGCGGGCCTCGAGCAAGCGGGGGTGCCGCTGCTCGGAACGAGCGTGGAGGCGATCGACCTGGCCGAGGATCGCGGTCGGTTCGGCGCGCTGCTCGAGCGCCTCGGCTACAAAGCGCCGCCGTATGCGACGGCGGGATCAGTGCAGGAGGCGCTCGAGAAGACGGCAGACGTTGGGTTCCCACTGCTCGTGCGCCCGTCCTACGTTTTGGGGGGGAGGGCAATGGAGATCGTCTACTCGCGCGAGGGTCTCGCCGACTACCTGCGCCGGGAGGCCGGACAGGGGGGGGCGATCTTCCTGGACCATTTCCTCGAGGATGCCACCGAGGTCGACGTGGACGCGTTGTGTGACGGGGAGGAGGTGTGGATCGGCGGGATCATGCAGCACGTCGAGGAGGCCGGCGTGCATTCCGGCGACAGCGCGTGCGTGCTGCCGCCGCATTCGCTGGAGGAGGAGATGCTCGAACAGATTCGCACGGCAACGCGCGAGATCGCGCTGGCGGTGGGGGTGGTCGGGCTGCTGAACGTGCAGTACGCGGTCCATGCCGGAGAGCTGTACGTGATCGAGGCCAACCCGCGCGCCTCGAGGACGGTGCCGTTCGTATCCAAGGCAGTCGGCGTGCCGCTGGCAAAGCTGGCCTGCCGGATCATGCTGGGCGAGCGGATCGCCGCCCTGCACCTGCCTCAGGGTCGGGAGGGTATGGGCTATGGCGACCATGTGTCGGTCAAGGAGGCGGTGCTGCCATTCGACCGCTTCGAGGGCTCCGATGCCGTGCTCGGCCCGGAGATGCGCTCAACAGGCGAGGTGATGGGGATCGCGCGCGACTTTCCGACAGCGTTCGCCAAGGCGCAGGCGGCGGCCGGCGTGCCGCTGCCGAGTGAGGGAACGGCGTTTATCACGGTCACCGACTCAGATAAGGCCGGCGCGTTCGCGGTCGCGCAGATGCTGCACGACAACGGCTTTCGGATCGTGGCGACACGCGGCACAGCCGAGGCAATCGCGCGGATGGGCGTGCCGGTGGAGCGGTTGAACAAGATTGGCGAGGGCTCTCCGCACGTGGTCGACTGGATCGAGCGAGGGGACGTCGACCTGGTCGTGAACACGCCGACAGGCTCGGGCGCACGCACGGACGGTTGGGAGATCCGCCGCGCCGCGGTTGCCCACGGCATACCGTGTTTGACGACGCTGGCAGCTGGTGTGTCTGCCGCCCGCGCAATCGCACGGGCGAGACGGGATGGGGAGCCTGAGGTGTTGTGCCTGCAGGAGCTGCACGGAGCCAGGACCGCATGAGCGAGCGGAGACCGGCCATCGCCCCAACGGGACTGGGGTGGTACAGCGGATGATCCTTGCGCCGTTCGGTCGCAGGCTGCTGACGGTCACCGGCATGGATGAGCTAGGGGTCTACCGCGTACTGCGGGTCTCAGACCCCGACGAGCGGTATCGTCCTATACCCGGTCAGTTCGCGATGCTGGCGGCGGCGGAGCGCTGGGGTGGAGGCGAGGACGAGCGGCCATATCTGCCGCGCGCGTTTTCGGTCGCGCGTTGGAGCGAGGGAGAAGCGCATTTCCTGCTCGAGGACGTCGGGCCGGGTACGCGGCGGCTGTGCGAGCTGCGAGCCGGAGATCGGCTGTGGGCGCTCGGACCGCTCGGGCGGGGATTCACCGCGCCTACCGAGGAGCGGCGTGCGATTCTTGTCGGCGGCGGCGTCGGGATCGCGCCGCTGGCGATCCTCCAAGATGTGTTGGGCGCGCAGGCCACAGTCCTGCTCGGCTTTCGCGATAGCCCTCGCGCCGAGGGAGCAGCGCTGATGCAGGATGCGCGCGTGGCGACTGACGACGGCTCCGTCGGACATCATGGCCTTGTCACCGACCTGCTCGCGGCGGAGCTCGACCAAGACCCCCGTGCGGTCGTGTACGCGTGCGGGCCGGCGGGGATGCTGGAGGGGGTAAGGGTGCTGTGCGCACACCGTGACGTGTCCGCCCAGCTCGCGTTGGAGGCCGGCATGGCGTGCGGGTTCGGAGCCTGCTACGGATGCGCCGTCCCGAAGCGAGGTGGCGGCTATCTGCGCGTGTGTATAGACGGGCCGGTGATCGACGCGGCCGAGCTGGAGCAGGTCGACGAGCACGCCGGAGCACCGGCATGAGCGTCGAGTTCTGCGGCCTGGAGTTGGCCCACCCGGTGATCAACGGCTCGGGTACGTTTGACGCGATCGCCGCGCGCGAAGCGTTCGGCGCGACGCTCGAGGACGAGTTCCCGTTCGCCGCTTACGTGTCGAAGACGATCACGCTGGAGTCCCGTCAGGGCAATCCGCCACCGCGGCTGTGGGAGGCCGCGGGGGGCCTCGTCAACTCGATCGGCCTGCCGAACAAGGGGTTGGCGGGCTACATCGCCGAGGACCTGCCGGAGCTGACACGTCTGACTGTGCCGCTGATCACGAACGTGATGGGCTCGACGTCCACTGAGATAGCAAGGCTCGTGGAGGCGTGCGACGCGAGGAATGAGATCGCGGCGGTGGAGTTGAACGTGTCATGTCCGAACGTGAAGACGGGGTTGGACATCGGTTCTGATCCTGTACAGCTGGAGGAGGTCGTGAAGACCGTGCGCTCGCGGACGATCAAGCCGTTGATTGTGAAGTTGACGCCGAACGCGGCGGACGTGGCCGCATGTGCGCAGGCGGCGCAGGCGGGTGGCGCGGATGCAGTGTCGCTGATCAACACGTTGCGGGCGATGCCGCTCACCCCAAGGAGCTATGGGGATGGTCGACCCCGACGCCTCGCAGGGAGTGGACCGTGGCTGGGTGGAGGCACGGGCGGTCTCTCTGGGCCGGCGGTGCGCGCGGTCGCGCTGGCCCAAGTGGCGGCTGTCGCCGAGCGCGTGACGATCCCCGTCGTCGGCATGGGAGGCGTGCAGAGAGGGGAGCACGCGCGCGATCTCATCGACGCTGGGGCAACGCTTGTAGCGGTCGGCACCGAGAGCTTTCGCGACCCGGCGGCTGGGGCGAGGATCGCCCGCGAGCTGGCGGAATGACGTTGGGAACAACCGCAGGGTAGTGCCTGGTGGTGCCTTGCGAGCAGACCACGAGCTGGTTGGACGGGCATGTGAGCGAGTCCTAGCTTGGCTGAACAGCCAGGATTGAATGGAGCGAAAATCCCTGCAAACACGCCGCGACACCGTCCACCAACCTCGACATAGCTATACCTCAGGTCGAGGTCTAGATGAATTAGCCGATTTTGTCTTGATCGCCCGCCGCTGGTGTGTAGACTCGCCGCCCATGGCGACGGCCACCGAGATGACGTCCTCCAACCTATCCCTGGCCCCCGAGCGGTCCCTCAACCAGAGGATGGACGCGCTCGCGCGAGCCAACCAGATCCGTACTCAGCGTGCACAGCTGAAGCGCGACCTGAAGGCCGGTCGCCTGTCGATCCATTCGCTGCTGCACAATCCGCCCGAGTATGTCGAGACGGCCAAGGTGTTCGACATGCTGCTGGCCGTTCCCAAGTACGGGCGGGTGAAGGTCAACAAGATTCTCGCCCACTGCCGGATCTCGCCGAGCAAGACCATCGGCGGCCTTTCAGAGCGCCAGCGGAGCGAGCTGGTTTCTTTACTGCACCGTTGAAAGTCGGTTTCCCCCGATCCCGGCATTAAGGTGCCCTGGGTGGCGCGAGTGTTTGTCATTACTGGGCCTTCTGGGGTCGGCAAGGGGACTCTGATCCGTGGACTGATGGAGCGTCTGGCGCAGCTGGAGCTGTCGGTCTCGGCGACCACGCGCGCGCCTCGCCCGGGCGAGCGCGACGGCGTCGACTACCACTTCCTCACGCGCGAGGAGTTCGACCGGCGAGTCGCCGAGGGCGACTTTGTCGAGCACGCCGACTATGCGGGTCGCTGCTACGGCACGCTGCGCTCGGAGCTCGAGGGCAGGGTGCGCGCCGGCGTGCCGGTGGTGCTCGAGATCGAGGTGCAGGGCGCCCGCCAGGTGCGCTCCTCCGTGCCGGATGCGGTCCAAGTTTTCATCGCGCCACCAACGCTCGAGGCGCTGCGCACACGGCTGATCGGCCGTAGCACCGACGATTCACAGGAGGTCGAGCGTCGCTTGGGAGTCGCCGAAGAGGAGCTCTCAGCACTTCCCGAGTTCGCGCATGTCGTCGTCAACGACAGGCTGGAGGACGCGTTGGAGCAGTTGACGGCGATCGTCGCGGGCGAGCTCGATTCCCATGCCATGGGGGATCTGGATCCCGATGCGACTACACTTGAAGATCAACAAGGAAAGGCAACTGAATCGTGATCTCCCCCCGTATCGACCGCTTGCTGGAGAATGTCGACTCCAACTACGCAAGCGTGCTCGTCGCCGCCAAGCGCGCGCGTCAGATCAACAGCTACTACCACAACCTCGGCGAGGGCACGTTCGACGAGTTCCCACCTCCGATGGTGGAGACGGGCTCGAAGAACTACCTCACGATCGCCCTCGAGGAGGTAGCAGCAGGGAAGATCAAGTACCACTACAGGTGACCGCTGGGCAGCGCCCATCGATCACCTGACGGCAACTGGCAAAGACGGGGCTCCACGCCCGCAGGGTCTCGCTCACGGCTTGTCACTTCTCCTCGAGCCCTCTAGAACCTAGGTCATGTCTCGAATCCTGCTCGGCGTAAGCGGCGGCATCGCCGCGTACAAGGCGCTCGAGCTGGTGCGCCTGGCCACGGCTGCCGGGCACGTGGTGCGTGTTGTGCAGACGCCCGCGAGCCGGCGGTTCGTAGGCGAGGCCTCGTTCGCCGCGTTGACCGGCGCGCCAGTGTTGACGAGCGAGTTCGAGCGCGATCCCGCGCGCGGCGCCTTCCCCGGGCAGCCGCTCCCAGCACACGAGCCGCTGAGCCATCTGGAGCTGGTCGGCAACGCCGATGTCTATGTGATCGCGCCGGCTTCAGCGAACACGATCGCGAAGCTCGCGCACGGACTGGCGGACAACCTGCTGAGCAGCTGCGCACTGGCCGCCACCTGCCCGCTCATCGTGGCCCCGGCGATGAACAACCACATGTACGAGCATCCCGCCACGCGCGCGAACCTGCAGATCCTGCGCGAACGCGGTGTGCGCATCGTCGAGCCGGGCGTCGGACGGCTGGCATCGCGGGGTGAGGAGGGGGTCGGGCGCCTGGCCGAGCCCGCACAGTTGCTGGCGGCGTGCGAGGCGGCGCTCGCCGATCGATCTCCGGTAGGCGATACCTGGCGAGGACTCAGGGTGCTGATCACCGCCGGGGGCACGCGCGAGCCGATCGACAGCGTGAGATTCGTCGGCAACAGCTCCTCGGGGCGGATGGGCTTCGCTCTGGCGCAGGCGGCGCACGCGCGCGGGGCGGAGGTAATGTTGGTGGCGGCCAACGTCGCACTGCCTGCACCGCCTGGGGTGAGCTGCCGCGAGGTCGTCACCGCGGCCGAGCTGCAAAAGATCTGCGAGGAGGAGTTCCCGTCCTGCGACGTGCTGATCATGACTGCGGCGGTGGCCGACTTCAGACCTTCCGCGCCGCGCGAGGGGAAGATCAAGAAGTCTGGCCGAGAGCACCTGGAGCTGGAGCTCGAGCCCACGGCGGACGTGCTAGCCGGTCTGGCTAAGCAACGCCGCGACGGGCAAACCCTGGTCGGCTTCGCCGCCGAGCACGGCGAGGGCGCCGTCGCTTGCGCCCGCTCGAAGCTCACTAGCAAGGGCCTGGATGCGGTCGTGGTCAACGACATCTCGCGCAAGGACATCGGCTTCGATGTCAACGTCAACGAGGTGACGATCGTGACGGCCGCCCGCGATGACTCCGAGGTGGGTCAACAGCACGTGCCACGCGCCCCCAAGGCGCAGGTCGCGGAGGCGATTCTCGACGCCGTCGAGCACCTGCGGATCGGAGCATGAACAGGCCCGCGGGCGTTATGCGCAGCCGCGCCGATGCTATGCTCGATTGAGAGCTTTCGTGCCGACGTACAGACGCCGGCAGTCGTACCGAGAGTGGGCGCCCGCCCGCTTTTTTTGCGTAAGGACCTATGTTGATGACACCGCTACAGACAGATATCGAAAGGCGTCTCGCCCAGAGCGAGCCCGATGTCGAGGTGCTGCTCGCCGAGGTGCTCGGCGGCCGCTGCCTGCGCGTGTTCATCGACCACCCCGACGGTGTCACGCTCGCGCTGTGCGAGCGGGTTACCGCGCTGTTGAGCGAGGAGCGGGAACGCTATTCGCTGGAGGTCTCATCGCCGGGCTCAGAGCGTCCGTTGACGAAGCCCGCGCACTTCCGCCGCTTCGTCGGCCGGCGCGCGCGGGTGCGCATGCGTCATCCGCGTCCGATCGGCCCACAGGGCGCAAGGCCTGTGCGGAGCTTCACCGGGGAGCTGGTAGGTGCATCTGATGATGAGATCACACTGGCCGCCGACGGGGGCGTCATCGCGATCCCCTACGCGGAGATCCGTCGTTCGAATCTGGTCGAGGAGTAGAGGGAGCCGCAATGTCACGCGAAATTCTTGAGGCGATGCACGCACTGGCGCGCGAGAAGGGGATCGAGCCCGAGAAGCTGATGATCGCGCTCGAGGACGCGCTCCTGTCCGCGTATAAGAAGCAGCCCGGCTCGGCTAAGTACGCGCGCGTGGAGATGGATCGCGAGACGGCCGACTTCAGGGTCATCGAACTGATCATCCCCGAGCGCCTGGAGGCGCATCTGATCGTGGAGACGATCGACGAGGAAACGACGATCGACCCTGAGACGGGCGAGATGCGCGAACCCGAGGAACCGGAAATCGACCCAAAGAAGTTCGCCGAATACCGCGACCAGATCGACGAGCGCGACGTCACGCCTGATGATTTCGGCCGGATCGCGGCGCAGACGGCCAAGCAGGTGATCCTGCAGCGCATCCGCGAGGCCGAGCGGGACATGATGTACGAGGAGTACCGCGATCGCGTGGGCGAGCTGATCACGGGCATCGTGCAGCAGTCCGATTCGCGCTACACGCTCGTGCAGCTGCGCGAACGCGTCGAGGCGCTACTGCCCAAGTCAGAGCAGGTCGAGGGCGAGCGCTACGACCACTCCCAGCGGATCAAGGCTGTGATCAAGGAGGTCTCGCCGTCGACGAAGGGGCCGGCGATCATCGTCTCCCGTCGCGATCCGGAGCTGATCAAGAAGCTGTTCGAGCTCGAGGTCCCGGAGATCGCCGACGGTCTCGTGGAGATCGCCAACGTCGCCCGTGAGCCCGGCTATCGCTCGAAGATCGCGGTCATCTCTCATACCGACGGCGTCGATCCGGTTGGCGCCTGCGTCGGCCCGCGCGGCTCGCGCGTACGCATGGTTGTCTCCGAGCTGCGTGGCGAGAAGATCGACATCATCCCGTTCAACGACGAGCCCGCACGGTTCGTCGCCAAGGCGCTGTCACCGGCGCGCGTGCGCGAGGTGCTCGTCGACGACGAGGCCAAGCAGGCGACGGTGATCGTGCCCGATGACCAGCTGTCGCTGGCGATCGGGCGCGAGGGTCAAAACGCGCGTTTGGCGGCGCGCTTGACCGGTTGGCGCGTAGACATCCGCTCGGAGACTGAGTTCGCCGCCGAGGAGGCCGAGCACGGCTACGAGGAGGAGGAGGTCCAGGGCCGCTGTGCCGCGATCCTCTCCAACGGACGTCGCTGTCCAAACGCGTCGCTGCCCGGCTCGCGTTACTGCGGTCTTGATACCCACCAAGCGCTGGCAAGCATTGACAGCGATAACATCATCGACCTGAACCCAGAGGGCGATGCTCCCGCGTTCCTACCGCAGCCCTCCCACGAGGAGATGGCGGAGCAGGAGCCCTCAGAGGCACCGCAGGGCGAGTCAAGCGTGCATGGGAGCGCCGGCGCCGATGAGGCTCTCCAGGCCATTGAGGAGCCCGCGCCTCCCAGCCAGCTCGGCGCGGGCGAGGTCACTGATGAGGCGTCTGCATCGCCCGCCGAGGGGCAGACGACATAGCCGCACACGTGCCCCGGCGCCGCTGCATCGGCTGTGGGCGGATCGTGGCGAGGTCCGAGCTGATGCGCATCGTGGCTGTGCGTGAGGGCGAAGGCCGCTCCCGCCGGGCGGTACTCGACCTAACCGGCACGCTGCCCGGTCGCGGCGCCTACCTCTGCCGCGGTGCGATTTCAACTGAGCCCGCCGCGGACTGCTTGGCGCTGGCCAACAGGCGCGGCGGGATCGCTCGCGCGCTGCGCTGCGCGGTGACGATCGCCCCGGAGCTCGTAGAATCGGAGGGCCGATGAGCAAGAAGCGCGTGCATGAGATAGCCAAGGAGCAGGGTCTCTCGAGCAAAGAGCTGCTGGAGCGACTGAAGGCCGCTGGCTTGGAGATCAAGGCGGCTGCGTCCTCCATCGATGAGGCGGTGGCGTTGCAGGCGCTCAGTGGTGTGAAGAAGGCATCTCCAGTTGATGGCTCTGCTCGCTCGAACGGAGCGCCCGCGGTGGCGCCAACGGTCGAGAGCCAGCCCGCTCCGTCAGCTCCGGCGCCCGCAGCGTCGAATCCAGGTGGGGCTGAGCGCGTGCGTCCCACGCGCGACTCACGCACCGGCGAGCGGACGCCCGGCGATGTCGGGCCGGGAGGGCGTAGACGCGTGGTGATCGACTCCCAGGCTTCGCGCCGCCAGCAGGGCGGGCCGGCCAATCAGCCCCAACGTCGCCCCCGCCGAGGGCGCCGCCGCCGCGGTACCTACGACGACACGATCGCGCCAATCGATGCGACCGCGATGGAGGCGACCGACCTGATTCGGGTCAACTCGGGCTCGACCGTGAAGGATGTCGCCGAGTACCTCGGCGTGCCGGTGCCGGAGGTGATCAAGAAGCTGATGACGCTCGGGGAGATGGCGACGCTGACCCAGACGCTGTCCGATGACGCGATCCAGGTGCTGGCCGATGAGTTCGACAAGCAGATCGAAGTGGTTCACGCCGCCGACGACGTCGAGGTCGAGCCGGTGTTCGAAGATGCGGAGGAGGACCTGGTCGACCGTCCTCCCGTGGTCACGATCATGGGTCACGTCGATCACGGCAAGACCTCGCTGCTGGACGCTATCCGCGAGACCGAGGTGGCGGCCGGCGAGGCGGGTGGCATCACTCAACACATCGGCGCCTACCAGGTGCACCACGGTGGCAAAGAGATCACCTTCCTGGACACGCCGGGCCACGAGGCGTTCACCGCGATGCGCGCCCGCGGCGCGCGCGTGACCGACTTGGCGGTGATCGTGGTTGCCGCTGACGATGGCGTCAAGCCGCAGACCGAGGAGGCGATCGACCACGCCAAGGCCGCAGAGGTGCCGATCGTCGTGGCGGTGAACAAGATCGACAAGGAGGGCGCCCAGCCAGAGCGTGTGCGCACCGAGATGACCCAGCACGGCCTGCAGCCCGCGGAGTGGGGTGGCGAGATCGAGTTCGTCGACGTCAGCGCGAAGACCCGCGAGGGTTTGGACGCGCTGCTCGACACGATTCAGGTGGTCACAGATCTGGAGGAGTTGAAGGCCAACAGCGCGGCTGAGGCTTCAGGTACGGTGATCGAGTCCAAGCTCGATCCTGGACGTGGACCGGTGGTGAGCGTCCTGATCCAGCGGGGAACGCTCAAGGTCGGTGACGCGCTGGTCGCGGGCGCACACTTCGGACGTGTGCGCGCGATGCACGATTTCATCGGCGCGCGCGTGAAGCGGGCCACGCCGGGTCAGCCGGTCGAGATGCTCGGCTTCGACGGCGTCCCGGAGGCGGGCGAGCTCGTGCGCGTGGTCGAAAACGAGCGACGGGCGCGCCAGCTCGCCGGCGAGCGCGCCAACCGCCTGAAGACCGAGGCGCTCGCGCGGCGCTCGGGCCGCAAGGTCTCGCTCGAGGATGTGTTCAAGCTCGCCCAAGAGGGGGCGGTCAAGGAGCTGGGTCTGGTCGTCAAGGCGGATGTGGCCGGGTCACTCGAGGCAATCGAGGACGAGATCGCAAAGCTCCCCCAGCAGGAGGTCAAGGTCAACATCATCCACCGCGGTGTCGGTGGGATCAACGAGTCCGATGTGATGCTGGCGGCGGCCTCCAAAGGGGTGATCCTGGCCTTCAACGTGCGCCCAGTTGGCGACGCTCGCCAGATCGCCGAGCGTGAGGGGGTCGAGATCCGCTCCTACGCGGTGATCTACAGGGCGATCGAGGAGTTGCGCGCCGCGATGCAGGGCATGCTCGAGCCGGCCGAGGTGGAGACGACGCTCGGTCAGGCCGAGGTGCGCCAGCTGTTCCGCGCTTCGAAGATCGGGACGATTGCCGGTTCGTTCGTGACGGAGGGCAAGGTCACACGTGGTTCCAAGGCGCGTGTGGTGCGCGAGGGCACCGTGATTCAAGACACCATGATCGCGAGCCTGCGCCGCTTCAACGAGGACGCACGCGAGGTGGCAGCCGGCTTTGAGTGTGGCATCGTGCTCGCCAACTTCCAGGACCTCCGCGAGGGTGACGTGGTCGAGACGTATGAGACACGTCAAGTGGAGCGCGAGTTGTCCTCCTGAGCGGCATCTGCCTCTGGAGAGAATGGAAGGATAGGATGAGTTCGGGACGTATGCGCCGCGTCGATGAGGCGATTCGCCAGGTGCTTGGTGACGCGACGGGAGATTTGCAGGACCCTCGAGTGGGATTCGTGACCGTGACCGATGTCAGGACCAGCCCCGACCTACGCCATGCTCGCGTGTACGTGAGCGTGCTCGGCGACGCCGGCCGGTCATCCGAGACCGCTCTACGTGAGGCGACGCTCGAGGGCCTTGAGAGCGCACACGGCTTCCTGCAGGCGAGGGTCGCGGGGGAGCTGCACCTCAAGCGCACCCCGACACTCGAGTTCTCCTACGACGACACGACCGATCGCGCGCTACGAGTGGACGCCCTGATCGAGGCCGAGCGCTCCTCGCCACAGTTCACAGAGGGTGTCCAGGAGACGAATACCAGGGACTTTTCACCTTGCTACGACGAGGCCGACCCGGCGTGAGCTACGGACAGAGCGCAGCCGCCACACGCGAGCTGGTGCTCGAGCGGATTCGCGAGGACTCCCGCTTCGTGCTCGCCGCGCACGAGAACCCCGACGGCGACGCGCTGGGATCGCTCGTGGGGATGCAAGGGCTGCTGAGCACGCTGGGCAAGGACTCCGCGATGTTCATCGCGCCGGACGATCTGCCACTCCCGGACGAGTACCGCGTCTTCCCGCTGGATGGTCTGATCCAGGCACCCCCCGCAGATATCTCCGAGCGGACCGTGATATTCCTGGATTGCGGCAACATCGACCGTAACTCGGCGAGCGTGCTGCGCAGCGGCAGGCACCTGTTGAACATCGACCATCATCACGACAACACCCACTTCGGCACGCTTGACCACGTGGTACCGGGCGCTTCGTGTACGGCTGAGATCGTGTGGGATCTGATGCACGGCCTGGAGGTCCGCCCGACGCCGGTGGTGGCGAGCGCGCTGTATGTAGGACTGATCACCGACACGGGACGCTTCATGTACGAGAACACCGGGCCGCGCGCACACGAGATGGCCGCCGAGCTGATCGCCGCGGGCGTCGACGTGCAGTCGATCTACCGGACGCTGTACGAGGAGATGCCGCCGGCGAAGCTCGCGCTGCTCGCGCTGACGCTCGGACAGGTACAGCGCTTCGACGCGGGCGAGCTCACCCTGGCGGCGTTGAGCGCCGAGGACTTCGACAAGACCGAAGCCGATGACAGCTACTCAGAGGGCATCATCGACCACCTGCGGGCGGTAAGGGGCACGAAGGTAGCGGCCTTGGTGCGCGAGCTGAGGGCCGGGGAGCGCAAGGGCCAGCGGAAAGTCTCGCTGCGCGCCACCGACGACGACGTCGACGTGTCCGTCATCGCTCGGGCGCAAGGAGGCGGGGGACACCGCCGCGCGGCGGGCTTCTCCACGAAGCTCGAGCCGGAGGAACTGATCGCATTTCTGCGGCGCGCGATCGCGGCGCAGCTACACGCGGCGTCAAACGGGCACGCGGCCGCAACCTTGGCCTGAGACTCGTGGATACGCCCGGACGCACCGGCGGCTCGCACGCGATGATCGGTCAGCGGATGGACGGAATACTGCTGATAGACAAGCCACCAGGGGTCACCTCGCACGACGTGGTCGCGGCGGTGCGGCGCGCGCTGGGCGGGGTGAAGACGGGGCATGCGGGCACACTCGATCCGTTTGCGACCGGCCTCTTGATCGTGCTGGTGGGCAGGGCCACCAAATCACAGCGCGCGCTGATGGAGCTGCCCAAGCGCTATGAGACCGAAGCGCGGCTCGGAGCTGTGTCGAGCACAGGGGACACGGAGGGGAAGGTCACCGAGACCGGGCGGATGCCCGCCGATCCACCGCGGTTGCCGACGGGCGAGATCCGCCAGCGCCCGCCGGTCTACTCGGCGGTGAAGGTCCGCGGAGAGCGCGCCTACAAGCGCGCTCGGCGGGGCGAGCGAATCGAGATGCCCGAGCGGATCGTCACCGTTTACCGCTTCGAGCAGCTATGGAGAGATGATGATCCCGCCCACCCGCGAGCTGGGTATGAGATCGAGTGCGGCGCGGGCACGTACGTGCGCTCGCTGATCGCCGATCTGGATGACGCCTACTGCGTGGCGCTCAGGCGCACGGCGATCGGCCCATTCGACGTGCGCGATGCCGTCGCTCCTCCACCGCGAGGACAACCGTGGAGCGATCCGCCGCTGATCGAACTCGAGCGGGCGCTGGCGGTTGCGCGCCCGGCCGACGGGCCGAGCGTGGGCTCTTAGATAGCACCTGCTGGGCCGCCGCCGACTGCCGCTGGCAATAGGCTGTGAGACCGTGAAGCTCACTTCTCTGCCCGACGTGGAACGAACGGAGCGCAGCGTCGCCGTGGGCACCTTCGACGGGGTGCACCTCGGCCATCGCGAGGTGATCGCGGGCTCGGACAGCGTGCTCACGTTCGAGCCCCATCCGGTGTCGGTCGTCGCGCCCCAGCACACGCCCAAATTGCTGACTACGCTCGAGGTCAAGGCGGAGCTCATCGCGTCGCTGGGCGTGCAGGAGTTGATCGTGATCGGATTCGACGCGAACTTCGCGGCACGCAGCGCGAGCGAGTTCATCGATGACGTGCTCGTCGGCGCGCTCGGCGCCACGCAGGTCGCCATCGGCGAGAACTTTCGCTTCGGGCACAAGGCGCAGGGCGACCCGCGACTGCTGGCGGCCGACGGACGCTTTGCCACCGTCGTGCATCCACTGCTCGAGGTGGATGGGGAGATCGTCTCCTCCAGCCACATTCGGGGCCTCGTGCTCGCCGGCGAGGTGAGCCAGGCAAATCACTTGTTGGGCGCCCCATTCCAGCTGCGTGGCGAGGTAATGCACGGCGACGAGCGCGGACGCGAGTTGGGCTTTCCGACCGCGAACCTGGTTCCCGAGGAGACACTTGTCTGTCCCGGCCACGGCGTGTACGCATGCCTCGCTGACGGCCCATCAACCGTTCGCTCTGTGCCGGCGGCGGTGAGCATCGGCGTGCGCCCCACATTCAACACCGGCAGGGGCGAGCTGATCGAGGCGTACATCCTCGACTTCGACGGCGACCTCTACGGCAGTGAGCTGCGCCTGGAGTTCCTCGAGCGTCTGCGCGGTGAGCGGCGCTTCGACACACCCGAGGCGCTGATCGAGCAGATGCACCGCGACGTCGAGCGCACCAGGGAGATCGCTCGCGCGTGCTAGCCTGCATCCGCCTATGGCATCGATAACAACTGAGCGCAAGCGCGAGATCGCCGCGAAGTTCGGGGCGAACGAGAAGGACATGGGCTCCACCAAGGTCCAGGTCGCGTTGCTCACCGAGCGCATCAACCACCTCACCGAGCACCTGCGCGAGCAGTCGAAAGATCATCACTCGCGCCGCGGGCTGTTGATGCTCGTCGGGCGCCGACGCCGTTTCCTTGACTACCTGCAACGTCGCGACCTCGAGGGTTACCGCGCCCTGATCAAAGAGCTCGGTCTGCGTAAGTAGGAGTGCCGATGACCTGCGCGCAGCGGCGTCCTACCGATTGGAGATCGATGGGATCCCCAATCGGCCAGCTCATGTGCAGAGCACACTTCGCGTGGGCGGGCGGGCCTTCAATCCTTGCTGCACTTGATCCTCGACCCTCCTACAGGGTCTGATGAGCGTCATCGAGCCAGGCACGCAGTTACCTCCGTTCAAACTGGCGCGCGCCGACGGAGAGAGCTTCACCGAGCAAGACCTCGTCGGCCAGACGACCGTGCTCGTCTTCTACCCGTTCGCCTTCAGCCCGGTATGCACCGATCAGCTGCAGCTGTACGAGGCGCTGAACGGCGAGCTTGCAGAGCGGGGTGCGAAGCTGTATGGCGTCTCTTGCGACTCCACCTGGGCGCAGACGGCGTTCAGGGAGAAGCTCGGCGTGAGCAGTGAGCAGCTCTCAGACTTCGAGCCCAAGGGCGCTGCGTGCGCCGCGTTCGGCGTGCTCCACCCCGGCGGGTTTCCCCAGCGCGCACTGGTCGTGATCGGTGGCATTGACACCCCACCCACCGTGCGCTGGAGCTATCAAGCGCCCTCGCCAGGCGATCTTCCCGGTGTGGAGCTGCTGCGCGAGGGCTTGAACGCCGCCTGACATAGCACGCCTCGTCCGCTAAGCTCCGCGGGTTCGGAAAATGAGAAATAAGAATTGGACCGCCGACCGACGGGCGGGACAGGAAGGCAGTGAATATGAGTAGCGATGCCGTTACGCGGGTTTCCGTGGAGATCGCCGGTAGCGAGATCTCGTTTGAGACCGGCAGGATGGCCAAGCAGGCATCCGGCGCAGTAGTAGTACGACAGGGCGACACTATGGTCCTCGCGACGGCCGTCGCGGGCAGCCTGCGCGACGTCGACTTCCTCCCGCTGACGGTGGACGTCGAGGAGCGTATGTACGCCTCCGGGAAAATCCCCGGTTCCTTCTTCAAGCGCGAGGGCCGCCCGGGCGAGAAGGGCACGCTCACCGCGCGCATGATCGACCGTCCGATCCGTCCGCTGTTCCCCAAGGAATGGCGCTATGACACCCAGCTCGTGGCGATCCCGCTCTCGATCGACCACGTCCATCCCTACGACATCCTCGCGATGAACGGCGCCTCCGCGGCGCTGATGATCTCCGACATCCCACTGCCGACTCCCGTCGGCGCGGTGCGGATCGGCAAGATCGACGGCAACTTCGTCGTCAACCCGCAGGAGCCCGACCTGCTCTCGGACGCCGAGAACCCCACGGACCTCGACCTGATCGTCGCTGGCACCGAGGAGGCCATCCTGATGGTCGAGGCCGGCGCGAACGAGATCCCCGAGGCGGAGATCCTCGACGCGCTGGACATCGCCCACGCGGAGATCAAGAAGCTGTGCGCGCTGCAGCGCGAGCTCGCCGCGAAGGTCGGCAAGGAGAAGAAAGTCTTTGAGGCGATCACCGTGGATCCTCAGATCCTCGATCAGATCCGCGCCTCACATGGCTCCGACCTCGAGGCAGCGACACAGGTGGAGGACAAGCTCGACCGCCAGGACGCCACCAAGGCAGTCGAGGCGGCGATCCTCGCACAGCATGCCCCCTCCGCTTCCGAGGGCGCCTCCGAGGACCAGCTAGTGGATGCCAAGAAGCAGCGCGCAGCGGTGCAGATGGCTTTCGACAAGCTCGAGAAGTCGATCATCCGCGAGCGCATTGCGATTCACAAGAAGCGCCCGGACGGCCGTGGCGAGTCAGAGATCCGCGACATCTCGATCGAAGTCGGCGTCACGCCGCGCACGCACGGCTCGGCGCTGTTCACGCGCGGCCAGACACAGGCGCTGAGCGTCGTCGCGATGGGCACGCTCAAGGAGGAGATGCGCCTCGACACGCTCGGCCTGGAGACCAAAAAGTACTACTGGCACCACTACAACTTCCCGCCCTTCTCGGTAGGAGAGGCCGGTCGTATGGGTGGCGTCAAGCGCCGCGATATCGGTCACGGCGCGCTCGCCGAGCGCGCGCTTGCGCCGATGGTGCCCTCGATCGAGGAGTTCCCCTACTCGATTCGCGTCGTCTCGGACATCCTCGAGTCAAACGGCTCCTCCTCGATGGCCTCGGTCTGCGGCTCATCGCTGTCGCTGATGGACGCCGGGGTGCCGATCAAGCGCCCGGTCGCCGGAATCGCGATGGGCCTGATCAAGGAGGGCGACGACTACATCGTCCTGACCGACATCGCCGGCGTGGAGGATCACCTCGGAGACATGGACTTCAAGGTCGCCGGCACCGAACGCGGCATCACGGCGCTGCAGATGGACATCAAGATCACGGGCGTCACCTTCGACATCCTGCGCGATGCGCTCGCGCAGGCCAAAGAGGCACGCACGTTCATCCTCGCAAAGATGGCTGACACCATCGGCACACCGCGCGAGCAGCTAAGCCAGTTCGCGCCGCGCATCCAGACGATCCAGATCGACCCGTCGCAGATCGGCCTGCTGATCGGCAAGGGCGGCGAAACGATCCGTGGTCTCGCGGAGGAGTTCGAATCCCAGATCGACGTCAACGACGACGGCCAGGTGCTGATCTACTCCGCCAACGGTGAGCTCGGCGACGCGCTCGTGGAGCGCGTGCGGATGATGATGAAGGAGGTCGAGGTCGGCGACGAGTATGTGGGTAAGGTCGTCAAGACCACCACCTTCGGCGCCTTCATCGAGCTGGCAAAGGGCACCGACGGCCTGCTGCACATCTCAAACGTCTCGCCCGGACAGCGCGTGGAGAGCGTCGAGGATGTGCTCAATCGAGGCGACGAGGTCAACGTGCGTGTCGTCGAGGTGGACCGCGAGCGCGGTCGCATCGGCCTGCGTCTCGCCGAGGACCCGGAGATCGCGGGCAAGTCGATCGAGGAGCTCGCCGGTGTGGGATCCGGCGGAGGCGGAGGCGGCGGTCGTCCGCCGCGCGAGGGCGGCCGTAACGGCCGTGAGCGCTCCGAGCGTGGTCCGCGTCGTGACAGCGAGCGTGGCTCCGGCCGTCCACGCCACGGCCGCGACTGAGTCCTCGGGCCACGTGCCCGTTCCGGCATGAACCCTGAGCATCGGATAACCACGCTGGACTCCGGCGTGCGAGTGGTCACCGAGCGCGTGCCGAGCGTACGCTCGGTGGCACTCGGGTTTTGGATCGGTACGGGCTCAGCCGCGGAGGCGGACAGCCAAGCGGGGATCTCCCACCTGCTGGAGCACATGCTGTTCCGCGGCACCGACCGTTACGGCTCGGAGGAGATCGACCAGATCTTCGACGCGATGGGCGCAGAGATCAACGCGGGGACGGACAAGGAAGCAACATCGCTGTACACGCGCGTGCTCGACCGCCACCTCGAGCGCGCTTTTGACGTGATGAGCGAGATGATCTGGCGCCCTCGCTTCGGCGAACTCGAGGCCGAGCGCGAGGTCGTGTTGGAGGAGATCGCGATGTACGAAGACGATCCCCAGGACAGGGTGTTCGACCTGCTCGGCGAGGCGGTCTTCGGGATACATCCGCTGGGCCGGGCGGTGATCGGCACGGCGCAGGTGGTGGGCGCCGCCACGCGCGAGCAACTGGCAGCGTTCCATTCCGAGCGCTACCTGCCACAGGAAATCGTGATTGCTGCGGCGGGGTCGATCGATCACGAGACTTTGGTGGAGATGGCCAGCGCGGCGGGCCCGTCGACCCCGGACTCAAGGACACCCCCCGCCGAGGTATCACCCCCGCCGAGCTTCGAGCGGCGCGTCCGTTTCCTTACGAAAGACACCGAGCAGTACCACCTGTGCCTCGGCGGCGCGGGATTGGCGCGTGACGACGAGCGCCGCTTTGCGTTGCGCGTGCTCGAAGGCATTCTCGGCGGGACCTCATCGTCGAGGCTGTTCCAGGAGGTACGCGAGCGCCGCGGCCTCGCATACTCGGTGTTCTCCTTCTCGAACCTCTACGCCCACGCCGGCGAGGTGGGTCTGTATGTGGGCACACGGCCTGAGAATCTGGGAGAGGCCCTATCGGTGGTCGCGGCCGAGCTCGAGCGCTGCGTCGAAGATCCCGCCAGCGAGGAGGAGCTCACGCGCTCGCGCGAGAACCTAAAGGGACGGGTGGTGCTGTCGCTGGAGTCCACGGGCGCGCGCATGAGCCGCCTGGGAACCTCGGTGTTGAACGAGATGCCGATCCTGTCGGTGGACGAGGTGATCGAGCGGATCGACGCGGTCGGCATCGCCGAGCTGCGCCAGCTCGCGGGCGAGCTGTTTGACCCGGCGAGGCTCTCGGTGGTAGGCGTGGGCGTCGAGGAGCATGCGTTCCGTGAGGCGCTCGAGCCCTTGCAATGCGAACCCGCCCACACGGCATGATCCGAGTTGCCGTAGCCGGTGCGGCGGGGCGCATGGGCAAGACAGTGTGCGCCGCAGTAGACGACGCCGAGGACATGAACCTCGTCGGGCGCGCGGACCCAGCGCTGGGAACGACGCTCGAGCAGGTGCTGCCCAATGCTGAAGTCGTCGTCGACTTCACTCAACCCGATACCGCGCTGGGCAACGCCCTGGCCTGCGTGCGCGCCGGGGTGCACGTCGTGGTGGGCACGACCGGGTTCGACCCGGCGCCGCTGAAGCAGGCCCGCCTTGATGAGATCCCGCCCACCCGTCCGCGGGCAAACGTGCTGATCGCCCCGAACTTCGCGATCGGCGCGGTGCTCATGATGCGCTTCGCGCAGGAGGCCGCACGACACATGGCCAAGGCCGAGATAGTCGAGCTGCACCACGACGAGAAGCTCGACGCGCCGAGCGGCACCGCAAAGCGCACGGCGGAGCTAATCGCGGCCGCGAGCGGCGGCGAAGAACCACCGATCCACTCCGTGCGTCTCCCCGGCCTGGTGGCCCACCAGGAGGTCATCTTCGGCGACGTCGGCCAGACGCTGAGCATTCGTCACGACACGATCAGCCGCGAGTCGTTCATGCCGGGCGTGCTGCTGGCGGTGCGCCGCGTGGGCGAGCTTCAGACCTCGCCCGTGATCGGGCTGGAGAGCCTGCTGTTCTAGCACGCACGGGCATGGAATACTGCAAGGCATGATCGACCTCGGCACGATCCTCACAGCGATCGTCACGCCCTTCGCCGAAGACGGGGGCATAGACGAGGACGCTTTCGTGGCGCTGATGGCCCACTTGGCCGAGAATGGCTCGGATGGCTTCGTGGTAGCCGCGACAACCGGTGAGGCCGCAACGCTCACCGATGAGGAGCAACTCAGATTGATCGAGTTGGCTGTCGCCGAGCGCCCGTCCGGCAAGACGATCGTCGCTGGCACTGGCACCAACGACACGCGCCAGGCCGTCTATCTAACCGAACGCGCAACAGAGCTCGGCCCCGACGCGGTGATATCCGTCACGCCCTACTACAACCGGCCCAGCCCGCTCGGTCTCAAGCGCCACTACGAAGCGATCGCCAAGGCGACCGACAAGCCAATCCTGCTCTACAACATCCCCAGCCGTACTGGCACGAACATCGGGCCGGAGCTGCTCGCGGAGCTCGCGCAGATCGATGGCATCGAGGGGGTCAAGCAGGCCAACGCCGCCGAGCTCGAGCTGATCGACGGCCTCGCGCTGTACGCAGGTGACGACACCTCATTCGCGCGCACGCTTGATCTGGGTGGTGCGGGCGGGATCGCCGTTGCCAGCCATATCGTCGGCAACGAGATGCGTCGCATGGTCGACGAGCCCGAGCATCGCGCGGAGATCGACGCGTCTCTCAAAGACGTGTACGAGACGCTGTTCATGACGGCGAGCCCGACGTGCACAAAGGCCGCGCTGAACCTGCTCGGCCTGAACGCCGGTACCACGCGCCTGCCGATCGTCGACGCCACCGAGGATGAGACCGCGGCGGTGCGCGGGATGCTTCTACGCCACGGGTTGCTCGGCGCGGGCGAGCAGGCAACGCCCGCCGGAGCACCAGCCGCGTGAGCTCCACGCTGCGCGTCCTGCCCCTAGGTGGGTTGGGAGAGATCGGCAAGAACATGACGGTCGTCGAGCAGGACGGCCGCATCGTTGTGGTTGACGTGGGGCTACGGTTTCCGACGCCTGAGATGGTCGGCATCGACCTGGTGCTGCCTGACTTCTCCTACCTGCGCGAGCGTGCAAAGGACATCGAGGCGATTGTCGTGACGCACGGCCACGAGGACCATCTCGGCGCGTTGCCCTGGGTGCTGCGCGAGCTCGGTGACCGGCACTCACCGCCTGTGTACGGTGGCGCGCTGACGATCGCGATGGCCAAATCGAAGCTCGACGAGCACAAGCTGCGCGACGTCGAGCTAAACGACGTCGCGCCGGGGGAGGTGCTCGAGCTGGGACCCTTCTCGTTGGAGTTGGTGCACATGACCCACTCGATCCCCGACTCGAGCGCCGTCGCGCTCGGCACTGAGCTCGGGACGGTGCTGATCACGGGCGACTACAAGTTCGACCAGACGCCCGTGGATGGGCCGCCCGCGGACGTCTCGCGCCTGGCTGAGCTCGGTAGGGAGGGAGTGCTGCTGCTGTGCGGCGACTCGACGAACGTCGATCGTGAGGGGTTCTCACCGTCGGAGTCGGTCGTGGGCCCGCATCTCGAGGAGGTATTCGCACGCTGCGAGGGCCGTATCGTGGTGACGAGCTTCGCGTCCAACATTCACCGGGTTCAACAGGTCGTGGACGCCGCGTACGCGCTGGACCGGAAGGTCGCCTTGGTCGGCAGATCGATGCGCAAGAACGTCGGGATCGGGCGCACGCTCGGACACATCGAGGTCCCCGACGGCATGCTCGTGGGGCCCCGTGAGATCTCAGACCTGCCCGACGAGCGCATCGTGATCATCTCGACCGGCTCCCAAGGCGAGCCACTCAGCGCGCTGCGCAGGATGGCCTACCGCGACCATCGCCAGGTGGAGCTGAAGGGCGGGGACACGGTCGTGTTCTCCGCCACGCCGATACCGGGCAACGAGCGCGCGGTGAATGAGACGATCGACCGGCTGTACCACATCGGATGTGACGTGATCACCCCGCGAGACGCACCCGTGCACGCGTCCGGGCACGGCTACGCCGAGGAGGTCAAGCTGATGCTGAACTTGACGAAGCCGCGCTATGTGATGCCGTTTCACGGCGACTTCAAGCGGCTGCGGCTGCACGCCCAACTGGCGGAAGCGGTGGGCGTGCCCGCGGAGGACATTTTCCAGGGGGACAACGGTCTGCCGCTGGACATAGACGAGCGCAGCGCGCGCTTTGGTAAGCCCGAGCAGGCGGGCATGATCTTCGTCGACGGCGTCGAGATCGGCGACATGGCCGACGTCGCGTTGCGCGACCGCAGGATGCTCTCAGCCGACGGAATCTTCATCGTGGTGGTCACGATCTCAGAGCAGGATGGGCGTTCGGTCGCCGATCCGGAGGTGATCTTCCGCGGCGTGCCGTTCCTCGATGAGGCCGACGAGCTCGCGGGGGATATCAAGGCAACCATCGATGCCTCACTGAAGCGAGCGGCGAAGGAGCAGATCCACGAGGTGGACCTGCTCGGAGAGGTGCTGCACGACGACCTGGCGAAGCTAGTCTACGACCGCCTGAAGCGGCGGCCGATGGTGCTGCCCGTCGTCGTCGAGGTGTGATGAAGACTCGGGCAGGCGGACGACGAAGCGAGCGCCGTGGGGTAGAACCGACTCGAGCGTGACCGTGCCACCGTGGGACTCGGCCACCGCGTGGACTATCGCCAGCCCGAGACCGAAGGAGCCGCCGCGGTCGCCGGCGCCGCGCACGAAGCGCTCGAACAGATTGGGTGCCAGCTCGGGGGGCACACCGGGGCCGTTGTCCTCAACGACGAGCATCACCTGACCACGCCCCGGGCCAGTCCTCGCATCCCCGCTTGTGGTGGTCGTGGATACGCGGATCTCGGTGCCGGGCGGGGTGTGACGCAGGGCGTTCTCGAGCAGGTTGATCGTGAGGCGGTGGAGCTCGTCGCGCGAGGCCTCGACGATAGCGGGGTGGACGTTCAGCGAGATGTCGTGATCGGCGCTCACGGGGCCGAGCTCGGCGGCGGCCTCGACGACGATCTGGTCCAGGGCGCACGGCTCGCGACGGACGACGCGCCCGACGTCCGTGCGCGCGAGCAGCAGCAGGTCGGCGACAAGCCTGCGCATACGCTGAGAGGAGCGGAGCGCCGAACTCGCCGCGTCGCCCTGATCGCCGTGCAGAGATTCGGCGAGCAGCTCCAGGTTGGCGAGCACGCTCGTCAGCGGAGTCCGCAGCTCGTGCGAGGCGTCGGCGACGAACTGGCGCTGGCGGACGAGCATCGACTCGGTCTCGCCACGGGCGGCGTCCAGCTCGCGGAGCATCCCCTGCAGGGTGCGCGCCAGCTCGGAGACCTCGTCGTCGGCCTCGGACTGGGGCACCACGCGCGACGGGTCGCGCGTGCGCGCTATCTCCGCCGCGGTGGCGGTGAGCTCAGCGATCGGCGCCATCGCCCGGCGCGCGATCATCATCCCTGCCAGCAGCGCCAGCCCGGTTCCGACGAGCACACCAAGGATCAACAGGAGCTCGACGCGCGCAACCGTCGCCTCCGTATCCGAGACGCGGCGGCCGTACTGGACGACCACCTGGCCGATCGGTTCGCCGCTGCCCGCGATGCGCACCACGGCGGGCCGACTGACGACGCGGTAACCCTGGACGGTCCGCGCCTCGGGCTGTGGAGAGCCGAGCGGCGGAACTTGCGTGGGCGACTGGGCGAGCACCGTCCCTCCAAGCGAGAGGATCCTGATGGCGTCGTGGTCGTCCGCCGAGGCGAGGTCGGCCAGCGGCGGCTCGATCGTGATCTGCGAGGTGGCGGGATTGACTTTGATGCTCAGCTGGGAGGGCAGCTGGTAGGCGGTGTCGGCAACCTCGCGGTTGAAATCGTTACGAATACGATGCACCGTCTCTGAGCCGATCGCGAGCGCGAAGACACACAGGATCACGAACGTCAAGAAGGCTGAGACGCCGGCCAGACGGGTGCGGATCGGCAGCCGGTCGAAGCTATTCGAGAGCTTATGCGCGAAGGACGTAGCCGGCTCCTCGGATCGTATGTAGCAAGCGCGGATCACCCTCGGCCTCGAGCTTGCGGCGCAGGTTAGAGACAAACACCTCGATCGTGTTGGTCGTCGAAAATGGGTCATAGCCCCAGACCTCGTCGAGCAGACGCTGGCGGGAGATGACGATGCGCTCGTTGCGCATCAAGTACTCGAGCAGCTCGAACTCGCGCTGGGTGAGCTCGATCGAGCGCTCGCCGCGCTCGACCTCGTGGGTGTCGACATTGAGCGAAAGATCACCGACGCGCAGGGGAGCCGAGCCGCGCGGTGGGCGCCGGCGCAGCAGGGCACGCATACGCGCTAGCAGCTCCTGGCGCTCGAACGGCTTGACGAGATAGTCGTCAGCGCCCGCGTCCAACCCCTCTACGCGGGACTCGAGCGCGTCGCGAGCGGTGAGGATCAGGATCGGCACGTCGTCCTCGGCTCGCAACGAACGCGCCACCTCCAGGCCGTCGAGTCCGGGCAGGCCGAGGTCTAGGATCACCAGATCGGGCGCAAACGAGCGCCCGTGCTCGAGCGCTGCATGGCCATCCGCGGCGGCGCGCACCTCGTAGCCCTCCATCCGTAAGGAGCGCTGGAGCGCCTGGGCGATGTCCTCGTCGTCCTCGACTACAAGGACACGAGGTGCACGGGAGAAGTCATTCATCATCGATCTTTATGTAGCGGTCAGCGGTAAAGCGATGGTAAGGGGTTTGTGAGAGGAACCTCTTAGAACCTGTTTCAAGATAGGCGGTGCGGTCGGGGTGTTCATGGACCAAGCTGGGCGTCGCGGGATGGCGAAGCACATGCTGGTGGCATGTGCAAGCCATCACGTGGCGAGACGATCGAAGATCCATGGGATCTTCGATCGGTGTCCAGCGCCGCGTCCAGGGACGCATCCGGACGTGCCGGTCTTCTTGAAAGAGGTTCTTAGTTCCCCGCTGCCGCGGGCAGGTTCCGAGCGCCCGGCGTCGAAGTTGCGCGAGATGGCTGCCACCCGCAAGCGCGCAAGCGCGCGCAAGTCTTCCCCTGTGCGCAGACCCGCGACACGGCGCAAGCCAGGCTCACGGGCCCGTTCTCGTCGTCGCAATAAGCGGGGAATCTTCGGCATCGAGTTCGCCATACCCCGAAGCGTGCCGCGGCTGGGAGAACTCGATCAGCGCCAGCGAGACGTGCTTGGCCTAGCGCTGGTGGCGGTGGGGATATTCATGGGCTTTGTGCTGTACGGAGTTGGAGGCCCACCCAGCTCCGGCGGGCGCGTCGGGCACGGGCTGGCGGTCGCGCTCGGCTGGGGCGTGGGCAGGGCACGCGGGCTCGCGCCGGTTGCGCTGGTGCTGGGCGGCGGCGCGCTGCTGCTACGTCCGGTGCTGCCGGCGTTGCGCCCGCTGCGGACCGGCTCTGTCTGCCTGTTCGCCTCGGTAACGCTCGCGCTGGCGGCGAACACGCTCGGTGTCAGCTCCAACTCTGAGCAATCGGGGATCCTCGGCAAGCAGACGACGCCGTGGTCCTCGGCCTTCTTGCAGGCGCATGGGGGAGTCGTCGGCGAGGCGCTCTACCAGGCAGCTCACCGCCTGGTGCAGGACACGGGCGTCGACATTCTCGTGGTGTTCCTGTTCCTCGTAGGTGTGGTGCTGCTGACGGGGGCCTCACTGGCAAGCGTGATTCGTGCCACGGGCAGCGGCCTGATCGACACCACGCGGATGGTGCGCCGGCAGGTCGCGATGCCAGAGCACGGACGACTGCCGGTGGCCATCGGTGCGAGCGAGAAGCTTTCGGACCCCCACGAACCAGCAGACATGTATCCCCCCGAACCGGCGCCCGAGGAACTAATCGTCAGGGCCACGCACGTGGAGGGACCATCGCAGGATGTGATGGGCAAGGATGAGATCGCCGCGAGCGTTCCGGAGGAGGTCGAGGAGGAGGAGATCCCTGGGGTAGCGCACGCGGACCCCGGTGAGCTGACCCCGCGGGGGAGGCTGCGCGACGCGGTGACCGATGACCCGAGCTTCGTGTGGGAGCTGCCGAACGCGGGGAAGCTCTTGACTCGTTCGACCGGCGAGCAGGCACGTCCGGACACCGCTGGGCAGGAGCGCACAGCGACGAACTTGATCGAGGCGCTGGGCCATTTCGGTGTGCAGGCAAAGGTGATCGGGACGGTTGCGGGGCCACACATCACGCGCTATGAGATGCGTCTGGCGCCGGGGACGAAGGTCGGCAAGGTCGCCCAGCTGAAGGACGACCTGGCCTACGCGCTGGCAGCGACGGATATCCGCATCCTCGCGCCGATCCCGGGTAAGCAGGCTGTGGGCGTGGAGGTGCCGAACGCCCACCGCAAGATGGTCAGATTGGGGGATGTGTTCCAGGAGCCGCCGAAGGACTGGTCGCCGCTGACGGTGTGGTTGGGGAAGGACGTGGCGGGCAAGGCGATCGGGGCGGACCTTGCGAAGATGCCGCACCTGCTGGTGGCCGGCACCACCGGCGCGGGCAAGTCGGGCGCGATCAACGCGATGCTCTCGAGCGTCCTCCTGCGGGCGTCGCCGCACGAGGTGCGGCTGGTGCTGGTCGATCCCAAGCAGGTGGAGCTCAACCATTACGAGTCGATCCCGCACCTGCTGACGCCGGTGATCACGAGTCCGCGGATGGCGGCGAACGCGTTGCAGAACTTGGTCAAGGAGATGGAGCAGCGCTACGGGATCATGTCGATGGCGCGCACACGCAGCCTGATCGAATTGAACAAGGCACGGGCGAAGCGCGATGAAGCGCCGCTGCCCTACATCCTGTGCGTAATCGACGAGCTCGCGGACCTGATGATGGTCGCGCCGGCCGATGTCGAGGACTCGATCATCCGCCTTGCCCAGAAGGCGCGTGCCGTGGGGATCCATCTCGTACTTGCGACGCAGAGTCCACGAGTGGATGTGATCACCGGCATGATCAAGGCGAACGTGCCGTCGCGGATCGCCTTCTCGGTGTCTTCGCAGACCGACTCGCGCGTGATCCTCGATCAGAACGGCGCGGAGTCGCTGCTGGGGCAGGGGGACATGCTGTTCAGCCCGGTCGGCAGCTCGCGCCTGCAGCGCATCCAGGGCGCCTACATCGACGAGGCGCAGATCGCGAAGCTGACGGAGCTGTGGCGCCGTCAGGGGGAGCCGGAACTGCGCGAGGAGCTGCTGGAGGAGGTTGAGCCCGCGGAGCCAGAGAGCGGCCCCGATGAGTTCGACCCGGACGAGGATCCACTGCTGAGAGACGCGATCGTGCTCGTGGCGGAGATGCAGACGGCCTCGACCTCGATGCTTCAGCGCCGTCTGCGGCTCGGCTACACGCGTGCGGGCCGGGTGATCGACATGCTCGAGCGCCGCGGGGTGATCTCCGGCTACGAGGGATCCAAGCCCCGCCAGGTACTGATCACCGAGGCGGACCTGCCCAGGGTGCTCGCGGCACTCGAAGAGCCAGCGAAGGTTCAAGCAGGCACGGAGTAATCGCTGCGTGCGTAGGACGCGCTGCGCCGCTCGCGCATGTGCGCGTGCACAACAGTGATAAAGCGCCTTAACCACTAGCCTTCTGGCAGATATGCCGGATATCGGAGCAACGCTACGCGAGGCGCGTATGCACGCCCGCATCGACGTCTCAGAGATCGAGGCCCAGACAAAGATCCGGGCCAAGTATCTGCGCGCGTTGGAGAACGAAGAGTGGAGCCTGTTGCCGGGACCGACGTTCGTGAAGAGCTTCCTGCGGACATACGCGCAGGCGTTGGGGTTGGACGGGAAGGCACTCGTAGAGGAATACCGACTGCACCATGAGCGTCTGAGCGAGGCGGCGCTCGAGCCGATCGTCGCGACATCTCAACACACGCGGGCGCGGGCGCGAGTGCCGGGGACTGGGCCCTCACGCGGGTACATGGTGGCGGTGGGCGGCGTGACGTTGCTGATTGTCCTACTGATCGTGCTGTTGGTGTCCGGGGGTGGCTCACCCAAACACGCGGGCACGACTTCCGCACACTCCACAGCCACACGGGGCGTCCACCACCATCACCCCGCAGCCGGGATACCGCTGCATCACAGCACGTTGACTTCCTCGACATTCGTCGCGCTGTCGCTCAAGCCCACCGCGGCGGTGTACGTGTGTTTGATTGGCGACAACGGGCGCAAAGTGATTCCCGGGACGGAACTGCAGCCCGGCACGAGCACGCCCACCTATCACTCGAAGCGCTTTGAGATCACGCTGGGAAACAGCTCGGTGACGATGTTCGTGGACGGGAAGGCGAGGACCGTACCGCCTTCAAGCGAAGCAATCGGTTACTCGATCACCAAGGCCAGGGGTCGCCAGCCGCTGCCGGCAGGCCAGTTGCCGACCTGCAAATGAGGGACGTCAGTCCCTCACAAGGGCGCCGGGAGGGCGACCATTCGAGTCAGCAGAGCCGGCCGGATGCCGGCTCGAGCGCTCCTCCTCGTGCTGGGATAGTCGTGACGGGCACCGAGGTGCTCACGGGCAGGGTGACGGACCGCAACGGCCCGTGGCTGGCCGAGCGGCTACGCGAGCTGGGAGTAGATCTGGCGTATGTGACGATCGTGGGCGACCGGCCGGGGGACATGGTGGCAGCGCTTCAGTTCCTGGCCGAGGAGAGGATGAACCTAGTCCTCACCAGCGGGGGCCTTGGCCCAACCGCGGACGATCTGACGGCGAAGGTTGTGGGTGGCTTTCAGGGTCGTGAGATGGTCGTGGATAAGGCATTAGAGGCGAGGATCGCGGAGATCGTGCGTCCGCTCGCTGAGCGTTGGCCGGACCTCGACAAGGAGGCGATGGCGACAGGCACGCGTAAACAGGCGACGATCCCGCAGGGAGCGACGGTGCTGGAGCCGGTGGGGACCGCGCCGGGACTCCTCGTACCGCCAGCTGAGCGCACAACAGGACCAACTGTGGTTGTGCTGCCGGGGCCTCCACGCGAGCTGCAGCCGATGTGGGCACAGGCGGTACGGACGCAGGCGCTGTGTGAGGCGATCACAGGAGCGACTGAGTACCGCCAGCGGATGTTGCGGCTGTTCGGGATTCCAGAGTCGGAGATCGCCGAGACACTGAGGAGGGCGGAGCGCGATGGGGTCGAGCTTGGGAAGCTCGAGGTCACGACTTGCCTGAAACGGGGTGAGGTCGAGGTCGTGGCCCGGTACGAGCCGGACGCTGAGGGGGTATATGAGGCGTTCGAGAAAGTCGTGAGAGATCGGCACGCGGACACACTGTTTTCTGACGACGGCAGCACGGTCGACGACCAGGTCGCGGCGCTGTTACGAGGAGACGGATCCCGCCCGCCCCAGACCATCGCCACAGCCGAGTCCTGCACGGGCGGGCTGCTGGCGGCACGACTGACGGAGCCGCCGGGGGCTTCTGAGTATGTGAAGGGTGGGGTCGTCGTGTACTCCAACGAGGCGAAGATCTCGCAGGCGGGCGTGGCCGCCGAGTTGATCGAGCAGCACGGCGCCGTCTCAGCGGAGGTCGCGGATGCACTGGCCAGCGGGGCGAGGACTCGCCTGGACGCAGACGTAGGGGTGGGTATCACGGGGATCGCCGGCCCGGGAGGAGGCAGCGAGGAGAAGCCGGTGGGACTCGTGTGGCTGAGCGTCGCAACGGCCGACGAAGAGCATCTGACGCGTTCGGTCAACCTGCCGGGCGCGAGGACAGACATACGCGACCGCGCGACGACGGTGGCTATGCACCTAATCCGCCGCGCTCTCATTCGCTAGCCTGACGGAGGGTGAGCAGAAGAGCCACCGCCCGCCTGTTTGTCGCGATCGATCCACCCGCTGAGGTGTGCGATGAGCTGACCGCGTGGGCCAGCGTGGCGATGAAGGGAATGGGCGCCCACGGAGGTGGCTCGCCCGTGCGCCTGCTCGACCCCGAGCTGCTGCACCTCACGCTGTGCTTCCTCGGTGATCGCTCGATCGCGGAGGTCGCGGCGATCGAGGACGCCCTCGCCGCGTGCGCTGAGCCGGTCGGGGAGCTCGAGATCGGCGCGCCGGTATGGCTGCCCCCGCGCCGCCCGCGCGCGCTGGCCGTGGAGGTGCGCGACGACCTCGAGGGGAGCCTGGCCGCGTTGCACAGCGGACTGCTCGATGCGCTCGCGCAAGCCTGCGGCTTTGCGGAAGAACGCCAGCGGCGCTTTCGCGCGCACATCACGCTCGCGCGCATGCGTAATGATGCCGCCAGTCGCAGGCTGACCGATCGCAGACCGGCCGGCGAGCGTTTGCTGCCGCCGACACCACGACTGTCCTTCGCGCCCGCGTCAATCGTCCTCTACCGCTCCTGGCTATCGCCCGCGGGCGCCGCCTACGAGACGCTCGCCGCACGTACGCTCGCCCCGCTGTAGGCACACAAGCACAGCTGTTTGGGAGCGCAGGCATGCCCGCGCTCCTCCCAAGCTGGGGCGAACAGACGTTCCGTCCGAAGCAAGCTCTAGCTTTTTCGATCCATCCCGAGCTGCGATCCATCCCGAACTGAGGAGTAAGACCATGCCCGTAACCGACCAGGAGAAGGCCGCCAAGGCACGCGACGCTGCCCTTCAGGGCGCGCTCATGCAGATCGAGCGCGAGTTCGGCAAGGGCTCGGTTATGCGGATGGGCGACGAGGGCGCGCAGGTGCGCTGCGATGTGATTCCCACAGGTGCGCTGTCGCTCGACCTGGCACTCGGGATCGGCGGGGTGCCCCGTGGGCGTATCGTCGAGGTCTTCGGGCCGGAGTCCTCCGGTAAGACGACACTGATCTATCACGTGCTCGCCGAGGCGCAGAAGCTCGGAGGTGTGTGTGCGTTCATCGACGCCGAGCACGCGATGGACCCTCTCTATGCGCAAGAGATCGGGGTCGATATCGACGAGCTGCTGGTCTCCCAGCCCGACTACGGCGAGCAGGCGCTGGAGATCGCCGACATGCTCGTGCGCTCCGGCGCGGTCGATGTGGTCGCGATCGACTCGGTTGCCGCGCTCACCCCAAAAGTCGAGCTCGAGGGGCAGATGGGTGACCAGACGGTCGGGTCGCAGGCGCGGATGATGTCCCAGGCGATGCGTAAGCTCGCGGGGAACCTGAACCGCACTCAAACGCTTTGCATCCTCACGAACCAGATCCGCGAAAAGGTCGGCGTGATGTACGGTTCGCCCGAGACTCAGCCGGGTGGTAGGGCGCTGAAGTTCTACGCCTCCCAGCGCTTGGACATCCGCCGCATCGAGACGCTCAAGGATGGCACCGAGGCAGTCGGCAACCGTGTGCGTGTGAAGGTCGTGAAGAACAAGGTTGCCGCTCCCTTCCGTCAGGCGGAGTTCGATATCGAGTTCGGTAAGGGGATCTCGACGTCGGGCTGCCTGCTCGACCTGGGTCTCGAGCACAAGATCGTGTCGAAGTCCGGCTCGTTCTTCTCTTACAAGGACGAGCGCTTGGGCCAGGGCCGCGGCAACGCCAAGGCATACCTGGATGAGCACCCGGCGATGGCCAAGGAGATCGAGGAGAAGATCTACGCGGCGCTCGGCATCGGCAAAGACCTCGTCACGCTGATCGAGCGCGACAAGGACATCCCCCCGCCGATCGCAAGTGAACCCATCGCGGCCGTAGCGGCTGCCTGAGTCGCGCTTCGCTGAGTCCGCGGGGTTGCGCTCCGTCTGACACAGGGCGGTCGCCGCGGCTACCCTGTGACCATATGAAGCGCTATCACCTGACTACGTTCGGCTGCCAGATGAACGAGCACGATTCCGAGCGCATGAAGGGGATGCTCGAGTCGCTCGGCTACTCAGAGGCGCCGGAGCGCGGCGAGGCCGACTTGATCCTGTTCAACACGTGCTCGATCCGCGAGACCGCTGACAGCCGCTTTATCGCCCATCTGGGCGAGGCCAAGCGCCTGAAGCGCGAACAGCCCGAGCGGATCGTCGGCGTCGGCGGCTGCTGGGCGCAGTCGGTCAAGGAGGAGGTGTTCGAGCGCTTTCCGTTCGTCGACGTCGCCTTCGGCCCCGGGCAGGTGCACAAGCTCGCCGAGTTCCTCACGAGCGACTCATTGACAGCCCAGGGTTACTTCGAGTTCGAGGGTTTCACCGGCCATTTGCCCGCACGGCGTGCACGCCAGTTTCAGGGCTGGCTGCAGATCTCCGTCGGCTGCAACTGCGCCTGCTCGTATTGTGTGGTTCCTTCTACTCGCGGCCGCGAGGTCAGCAGGCCCCAGGACGAGCTGGTCGCCGAGGTCCGCTCGATGGTCGCCGACGGCGTGCGCGAGGTCACTTTACTAGGGCAGAACGTCAACTCCTACGGGCGCGACCTGCGCTCCGCCGGGCATCGGGTGGGTGGGCGTCCATCATTCGCTGGGTTGCTGGCGGCCGTGGACGAGATCGACGGGATCGACCGCATTCGCTACACGAGCCCGCACCCGAAGGACATGCGCGAGGACGTCGTTCGCGCGCATGCTGAGCTTTCCAGTGTCTGCGAGCACATCCACCTGCCGCTCCAGTCCGGCTCCTCGCGGATCCTGAAGGCGATGCGCCGCACGTACGACCGCGGGCGTTATTTGGACCGGGTGGCGTTGATTCGCGAGCACGTACCCGACGCATCGCTCACGACCGACATCATCGTCGGGTTCCCGGGGGAGACCGAGGCGGACTTCGCCGAGACGCTCGAAGTGGCAGAGCAGGTCGGCTATGACAGCGCCTTCACGTTCATCTTCTCCCCCCGACGCGGCACCGAAGCGGCAGAGCTGACGGAGGGCCTCGTTCCCCACCCGGTCAAGGTCGAGCGGATGGAGCGTCTACTCGAGGTGGTGCAGCGCCGCGCGCGCGAACGCGCCCAGCGGTTCGTCGGGCGCACGGTCGAGGTCCTGGTCGAAGGTCCTTCCCGCACCGATCCCGAGCGTCTGCGCGGTCGCACCCGTCACAACAAGGCCGTCAACTTCACGGGCCTCGCCGTGGCGGGCGAGCTCACCGACGTACAGATCGCCGCCGCGACCAGCCAGACGCTCTCAGGGGAAGAGCGCCTGGCCGCGCGGGCGGTGGTGGGTTGAGGGATCTTCCGCGCCGCGTGAGCACTTCCCCGCGGCGCGCCTAACCCTGATGACATGCCCTAGACAGCCCGGGCAATGGCATGGCCCGCGCTCGGTTACCTGGTGACAGCTCCGACACCACGGCGCAGCTACAGGGAGGTCGCCCCAGGTGGCTGGGAGCCCTGATCGCTGGAACCTGAATTGGAACCAGATTCTGAGCCAGAGCCCGATTTTGAGCCCGATCCCATATTTGGGCAGGGATTTTTACCGGGTGACCCCGATTTCGACGGCGTGCCCGATTTCTGCGCAGGGGCCGGAGTCGTGGGGGTGGCCGGGGTGGATGTCGTGGGTGTGGTCGATTGGGTGGTGGTGGCTGAGCTCGACGGGGTGGGGGCAGCCGCCGCACCGGCGATGCCCGCAGCGGCGCCTCCCGTAGCGAGCGCGCCGGCGACCATCGTGGCACCGAGTAGCTTTGACGTATTCATGCGATCAGACCTCCTGGGTCGGTTGTGATGTCAACCATCCTGTGCGCCCGCCCTAAGGAGACCCCTACGGTGGCGTAAGCGCACCCATAGATGTTTGTAGGAGGTGTGTAAGCGGGTCCGAGACAGATGGGGGTCGTCCTGCGGCTATGCGAACATACGTTCGTGCGCTGGAGCAACCTGAGCTTGGGAGACGAGGAGCAGCGGCGTTTGCCGGGCTATCGCGACGAAGCCGTGGTGCGCCGCTTCGATGCGCCCGAGGCGCTGGAAACCAACTTCTACGAGGTCCGCGCCAAGTCGGTCCTCAACCGCGTACCCGGAAAATCCCAGATGCCGTTCCGCTGGACGATCAACGTTTATCGGGGCTGTACGCACGCCTGCGTTTACTGCTTCGCTCGCCCCACCCACAAGTACCTCGATTTCGATGCCGGACGGGACTTCGAGCGGGAGATCGTCGTCAAGGTGAACGCGCCCGAGGTACTGAGAGTCGAGCTGGCAAAGCCCTCTTGGAAGCACGAGCACGTGGCGCTGGGGACAAACACCGACCCGTATCAATGGGTGGAGGGGAGATACAAATTGATGCAGGGCATCTGGGAGGCGATGCGGGATTTCGCGAATCCCTGCTCGGTGCTTACCAAGTCACCGCTCTTGCTGCGCGACCTGCCGCTGATGCTGCAGATCGCCGAGCGGGCGAGCATGAGCGCCTGCCTGTCGATCCCCACGCTGGATGAGCAGGCCTGGCGTGCGACCGAGCCGCACACACCCAACCCGCGTGCCCGTCTGGAGGCGGTGGCTGAGCTCAATCGCGCCGGGATCCCCACGGGCGTGCTGATCGCCCCGCTGATGCCGGGTATAAACGACGCCCCGCATCAGATCGAGCCGCTGTTGGAGCTGGCGACCGCGGCGGGCGCTACGAGCATCGGCGGCGTGGCGTTGCACCTGCGCGGGGAGGTGAAGGGCATCTTCATGGACTGGCTGCGCACCCAGCGTCCCGACCTCGTCCCGCGGTATGAGGAGCTGTACCGCCGCGGCGCCTATGCGCCCCGTGAGGAACGCGAGCGCCTGTCGAGCCTGGTGCGCCGGCGCGGCACTCGATCTCCGCGAGGCGTTCCCAGGCGCCTGGAATCTCCGGTCAAGCTGACGCCGAGCGGCGCATCCGAGTCACACGGCTCACGGCAGGAGAGACTCTTCTGAAGCTCAGTGTTTATGGCGATTGCCGCTGGCGATCGTGTCTGCCAGCTTGTCGTTGCCGGTCTTACGAGTAAAGGCGGCGGCGATCTCCGGTGCGGCGCCCGCGAACAGCGTGCCGACCCGCAACGCAAGCGGCGCCACGTCGACCTCGGCGCGATTGCGCTCGATCGCCCGTACGACCGCGCGGGCGACATCCTCGGGTGTGCGCGTGCCCACGCCCCGCGGGAGCTTCGCCCCGGTGTCGGCGAACATGCCGGCGTCGCGGATGAAGCCGGGACAGATGACCGAGACCCCGACCCCGCTCGAACGCAGGTCCGGGCGCAGCCCGAGCGCAAAGCCGCGCAGCCCGAACTTCGTCGCGTTATAGATCGTGGTCTGTGGCGTCGCGGCCTTGCCGTTCAGCGAGGAGATGAACAGCAGATGTCCGCCGCCGCGCGCCACCATCGCGGGGGACAGCGCGTGTGTCAGAGCGATCGGTGCGCGCAGGTTGACGTCGAGCGCACGGTCGATCTCCTGCATCGTGAACGTCTCCAGGCGTCCGGCCGCCTGCAGCCCGGCGTTCGCCACCAAGATGTCAACCTCCCCGGCCTCCCGCGCGAGGCGATCGACCTCGGCCGGGTCGCCGAGGTCAACGGCCAGCGCGCGCGCGCCAAGCTCCGTGGCGAGCTCGTCGAGCACGTCTACGCGCCGCCCCGTGATGATCAGCTTGCCGCCGCGCGCGCTCAACGCCCGGGCAAGCGCGTGACCGAGACCGCCGGTGGCGCCGGTGATAAGGACGGTGGAACCGGAGATCTGCATTAGCTGCGAGCCTACGAGAATGCAGATCATCGCGCTGTTCGGTCCCACCGGCGTGGGCAAGACGGATGTCGCGATCGCACTCGCCGAGCAGCTGACTGATCATGGCGAGGCAAGTCCTGTCGCGGTATCGGCCGACGCGCTCCAGGTGTACGAGGGCCTCGAGACACTCACCGGGGTGGCTTCACCGGCAGAGCAGGCCAAGCTCGAGCATCGCCTCGTGTCGTTTCTACCGCTCGACGCGACGTTCAGCGTGGGGCAGTACGCCGAGCTGGCGCATGCCGAGATCGACGGGGTACTCGAGGCCGGGCGGCGTCCACTGGTCGTCGGCGGCACCGGACTGTACCTGCGCGCCGCGCTGACCGACCTGAATCTGCGCCCTCCCGCACCCGCAGGCGCACGCGAGCGCTGGACCGCAGAGCTAGAGCGACACGGGGCGCCGGCCTTGCACACCCAGCTCGCACGCCGTGCCGCGTGGGCAGCGGAGGGGATCGACCCGAATGACCGCCAGCGGGTGGTGCGTGCGCTCGAGCTGCTCGATACCGGCGACTTGGAGCCACCGGAGGGCCCGTCGCAGCTATGGACGGCTGAGGTGCGACGCCCGACCGTGCTCGCCGGGCTGACGATGGAGCGCGAGGCGTTATATACGCGGATTGACGCGCGCGTCGAGGCGATGCTCGCGGCGGGGGTCGCCGAGGAGGTGCACCGGGCACACGCGGCTGGCGCGTCTGCGACCGCGCGCAAGGCGCTCGGTTTCGAGGAGCTGTTGAGCGGGGACGTGGAGGCGATGAAGCGGCGCACGCGCAACTACGCCAAGCGCCAACTGACCTGGATGAAGAAGCTCGCGGGCGTGCGCGTGATCGACGTCACCGACTGCGACCCGGCCGCGGTGGCTGGGGAGATCATCGGGTCGCTACACCTAGACTCCGGCGCAAGATGAGATTCGAGAAGTGGCAGGCGCTGGGCAACGACTACCTGATCGTCGAGCACGACGAGCTGCCCTTCGCGCTCACGCCGGCGCGGGTGAGAAAGCTCTGCGAGGGCCATTTTGGAGTGTTTGCCGACGGCGTGCTCGAGCTGTCCCGACCGAAGGACCCGGCGAATGTGGCCGACCTGAGGATCTTCAACCCCGATGGTACGGAGGCTGAGCTGTCGGGTAACGGCACACGCGAGGCGATCATGTACCTGCGCCGTCACTGGACCGACAGGGACGAGTTCTCGATCCATACTGCTGCCGGCGAGATCCGCCCGAAGATCACAGGACCGGATACATGCCGCGTGGATATGGGTCGCGCGAGCCTCACCTCCAAGGATTTCCCCGGCGGGCCGCCCGACGGTCACGGGGAGCTGCCCATCGATAACCCCGAGGTGGCCACCTTGAGCTTCCAGCATGTGTCGATCGGCAACCCCCAGTGCGCAATCTACGTCGAGTCCGAGGCCGGACTGGCTACGCTCGACTTGGGAGCGATCGGCCCGTCGATCGAAGGCAACGAACAGTTCCCCAACCGCACTAACGTCTCCTGGTACACCGAGATCGAGACGCCAGACCCAACGTCTGAGGCGGGCGGGCGGGCTCGAATCAGAGCGCGCATCTTCGAGCGCGGGGTGGGGGAGACGCTGTCCTCCGGTACGGGCGCGACCGGAGCGGCGGTTGCCCATCTGCTCGACGCCGATGGCAAGATTGCGGCCCCCGAGCGCGTGACGGTGCTGCTGGACGGTGGCGAGCTGGAGGTTGAGGTCGGTGAGGACCTGAGCGTGAATCTGACAGGCTGGGCAAGACCCGTGTTCGAGGGTCGTTTGAGCAAGGAGTTCGAAAAGGAGCTGCATGAGACCGAGTAAGCGCCTCGAGCGCATCCCGCCGTACGCGTTCGCCGAGCTGGAGCGCAAGATCGCCGCCAAGCGCGAGGCAGGGGTGGACGTGATCAGCCTCGGGATCGGCGACCCCGACCGGCCGACCTCGCCGCTGGTGGTGGAGGCGATGCAGGAGGCCGTGACCGAGCCGGAGACGCACAAATACCCGACCAACCGTGGGCGCGCGGACTTCAGAGAAGCGGTGAGCGATTTCTACGAACGCCGTTTCGATGTCGAGCTCGACCCCGAGCGGGAGATCATCCCGGCGATCGGCGCGAAGGAGGCGATCTTCAACCTCAACCTCGCGTTCTTAGACCCCGGCGATTACGCGCTCGCCGCCGACCCGGGCTACCCCGTCTACACCGCCGGCCCGTGGCTGGCGGGCGCGGAGCCCATGTTGATGGCGCTGGAGCCCGAGCGGGGCTTCGTCCCGGATCTCGGCGCGATCGACGAGGACGTGGCGAAGAAGGCAAAGCTGATGTACCTGAACTACCCGAACAACCCGACGGGCGCGGTAGTTCCGGAGGGATTCTTCGAGCGCGTGGTGGAGTTCGCGCGCGCATACGAGATCCTCGTGGTCCACGACAACGCGTATTCGGAGATCGTGTTCGACGGCTATCGCGCACCTTCGTTCCTCGCCACGCCCGGGGCGAAGGAGGTCGGGATCGAGGTTTTCTCGCTGTCGAAGGGCTACAACATGACCGGCTGGCGCTGCGCGGTCGTGGTCGGAAATGCTGAGGCGCTCGAGATCTACTGGCGCTTGAAGACGAACATCGACTCGGGACTGTTCGAGGCGGTGCAGCTCGCGGGTGTCGCCGCGCTCTCACCCGACGCGGATGCGGAGGTTGCCTCGATGAACGAGCTGTACCTGCGTCGCCGCGATCTCGTCTGCGACGCGCTGCACAGGATCGGCGTCGACGTGCACCCGCCGCGCGGCACAATCTACGTATGGGCCCCGGTGCCCGAGGGCTTTCAGAGCTCGGCGGCGTACTGCGAGCACGTGCTCGAGCGGGCGGCGGTCGTGCTCTCGCCCGGCGCGATCTACGGCCCGGCGGGGGAGGGCTGGTTCCGCATTTCGCTCACCACGCCGGACGATCGGCTGCTGGAGGCGGTCGATCGCCTGGGGAAGCTGGGGTCTTAGTTCTAAACTGGATGTAGATGGAGCAAACCCAGCGCGCGCGCCAGCGCGCCTTCTGTATCGCGGCGCTGCCGGATGGGGATGACGACCTCGACGAGCTTTCAGAGCTGCTGCGCACCGCCGGGGTGGCGGTGGTCGGGGAGATGGTCCAGCGCCGCGAGCAACCGCATCCGAATACATATCTAGGTCCGGGGAAGGTGACCGAGGCGAAGGCCGCCGCGCAGGCATGCGATGCGAACGTGATCGCCTGCGACGACGAGCTGACGGCGCGCCAGGAGCGCAACCTGGAGGAGGCGCTGGGCCTGCCGGTGGTCGACCGCACGACGGTGATCCTCGACATCTTCGCCGCGCACGCGGGCAGCGCGGAGGGCAAGCTGCAGGTCGAGCTCGCTCAGCTGGAGTACAACCTCGCGCGCATGCGCGGGCTGTGGACCCACCTCGAGCGGTTGGGCGGCGGGATCGGCACGAGGGGCCCGGGGGAGACGCAGATCGAGACCGATCGCCGCCTGGCACGAGACAGGATCGCAACGCTTCGCCGCCGGCTCGAGCATGTGAAGGGCACACGCGCGGTACAGCGCGCCGAGCGCGAGCGTGCGGCGCTGCCGACGATCGCCCTTGCCGGGTATACGAACGCGGGCAAGTCGACGCTGCTGAACGCGCTCACCGGCGCCGCGGTGGAGGTGCGCGACCGCTTGTTCCACACGCTCGACCCGACCACCCGCACGCTGCTCCTGGCCGGCAGGCCCTACCTGCTGACGGACACGGTCGGCTTCATCAGCAAGCTACCCCACCAGTTGGTCGACGCCTTCGGGGCGACGCTCGAGGAGACGCGCCGCGCCGATCTGCTGTTGCACGTACTGGACGGATCCGTGGAAGAGGCTCAGGTGGCGGCGATGAGGCACGCCGTGGAGGAGACGCTGGAGGAGATCGGCGCTGGCGAGAAGCCTCGACTGCTGGTGCTGAACAAGGTCGATCTACTGGATGAGGCGGCGCGAGATGAGCTGCAACTGAGCCACCCGGAAGCGGTATTGGTCAGCGGCACGACAGGGGAAGGACTCGACAAGCTGAGATCGCGGATCGAGCGCGAGCTGCTGCACATGCTGCGCCCAGTTGAGCTGCTGGTCCCGTACGCGGACGGCGGGAGCTTGGCCGAGCTGCACGAGGTCGCGGGCGAAGTCAGCCGCAGGGATACGCCCGAGGGCGTGAGGGTGCGCGCGTTGGTGCCAGCGCGTATGGCCGAGCGGTTTGCCCGCTTCGCTGTGGCATCCTAGCGGTCGTCGCCGCTACCGGATAAGACCCCGCGCCGCTGACGTGAAAGCAGCTTGTCGAGGTTCGTCTGCGCGATCTCGTCGAGGTCGAGCTCCAGCTCGCTCGCCAACTGGGCCACATACCAGAGCACATCTCCGAGCTCCTTGGCCATAGCTTCACGCCGACCGGTCGTGACTTCACCGCCATCGTCGCGAATCACCTTCTTCGCATGATCGGCGAACTCTCCCGCCTCACCGGCTAACCCGAGCGATGGATAGGTGAGCGCCTCATTGCGCGGGTACTGTGCGGTGCTTCGCGACAGGCGCTGGTACTCAGATAGCTCCACGCGGATGATCGTATGGGCCACCACGTGCTCCGGCGCCGGCAATCATCGAATTTACGAGCGATTGGAGCCGCGCCCGCGTCAGACGCCCGCGGCGCGTCGTGCGCTCAGGTGCGCCTTGAGCTCAAAGGCATCGTCGAGCGGCACCAGCTCCGACGGATCGATGCGAAGAGCGGCCGCGATCAACCAGTCGGCGAACCACACGTTCTTGGGCAGCAGCGGTCCATGCAGGTATGTGCCGATCGTGTTGCCGTGCCTTGCACCCTCGAGGCCGCTGCGGCCGTCGTTGCCGTGGCCCTTCAACACTCGCCCCAGCGCGTGCGCACCCACGCCGAGGTGGGTGCGCCCACCGTGGTTCTCAAAGCCGGCAAGGACACCTACGGGGCCATCGCCGCCATCGTCAAGTGAGACCTCGATCGCGACGTTCCCGATCAGGCGCGGGCCGGGATCGCGGACCGTGTGGACATCGAGCAGCCCCACCCCGGGGATCTCCTCGCTACCGAGCGCGTAGGAGTGCCCGAGCAGCTGATATCCGCCACAGACGCCGAGAATGACCGCGCCTGTAGCGGCGGCGGCGTGCAGGGAATCGCGCTTGGTCTCGATCAGGTCCTCCGCGCACAGGCGTTGATCGCGGTCCTGACCGCCCCCGAGATAGAAGAAGTCGTGGGCGTCGGAGTGAAGCGGTTCACCGAGCCCGCTCGCTGCAAGCTGGAAGTCGATCCCGCGCCAGGCGCAACGCCGTTCGAGCACGAGCAGGTTGCCGCGATCGGCGTAGATATTCATCAGGTCTGGATACAGCGCGCAGACGCGAAGCGCGCGCGGGCCGACGCCCTCGGCGGTTAGAGCGTCAGGCACGGAGGATCACCACCGTGCTGCCCACGTGGTCATCGGTGGACGGGATCTCGCGGGCAGGCTCGGGGCGTAACCCTGACGTGGTCGCCTCGCGCTCGAGCTCCCCCGCGCTGACCCGGTCGAGCTCCACTACGTTGTGCTCGACCACAGGCTTGTGGGTCGCATACCCGCTGAGCGCGCGAAGATTCCTCGACACCTCATCCGGCCCACCCTCCTCGAGTGGGACGATCCGCCGCTCGCGCTCGATGATGAAGTTCCGCCCGCGCGTGTCGACTCGCGTTGCCCGGCTGACGTAGAGGGCGTCGCCCACACGTGCGGTCTCAGGGGTTGGCCCGATATCGCCGCTCGCACAGTCGAACGGCTCGAGGACGGTGACGATCGCGCAGGCGAGGACGCCTCCCGGGCGCAGGTGGGCGCGGGCACTACGCAGGAATGCGACTCGCTCGGCTGAGCCGCCCAGCAGCTGGACGGTCTGCATCGGAACGAGACACAGGGCAAAATCGCGCTGCTCTAGATCGAAGGAGCACGCATCGGCGCAGACGGTCTCCACCTGCAGTCCGCCCCTGCGCTCTCGCAGTGCCCCGAGCAGATCGGGATCGAGGTCGAGCGCGGTCACGCTATGGCCCGCACAGACGAGGTCGAGGGTCACCCGGCCCGTGCCCGCGCCAACGTCGAGGATCGGACCATCCTGAGCTCCGGCAAGCTCTCGCCACAACGGCAGGTCGGCGCGGTAGGAGCCACACTCGAGGGCATGCCAGATGATCTCGGTCGAGCTCACGACCATGAGCTGCTCGCCTCGCCGCGCGCCACCAGCAGCTCGCGCAGCGCGAGCATCGCGGTGTATGTGGGTATCGCATACAGCGGAGCTTGCGCTTGCACGTCGGACTGGGGACGATCCGCGGCGGCGTGGTCGAGCGCCTGCGCCAGATCGTCGAAGACCGAGATCGAGTCCGGGTCGACCCCCGCGTACTTCATGCGCACCGCCAGCTCGGGAGCGCGCGTGCCGGCACAGGTCACACGGCGAACGCGACCGGCGAGCAGCTCGAAGTCGGCATCCCAGATCCAGGAGACATCACGTCCGTCGGCTGTGTTGTCGTTGAGCACACCGAGCAGGTCGTGGCTGCCAGGCTCGAGAGCCAGCGTTCGCAGGACCTCGTTGGCCCCGGCCGGGTTCTTGACAAGCATGATCCGCAGCGGCCGCCCGGACACGCTCGCCGTCTCGGCGCGACCGAAGGCGGGCCGGGTGTCCTGCAGGCCCGCGACGATGTCCGCCAGCGGGATATCGAGCGCGGTCGCGAGCGCCGCGGCGCCAAGCGCGTTGTAGACGTTGTACAGGCCGGGGAGCGACAGCTCGACCGGAGCCTGGCCGGCCGGGGTGCGCAGCGTGAAGTGGGCGCTGCGCACCCCGTGGAGAACGACATCGGTCGCGCTCACCTCCGGTGTGGGCCTGGTCTGACCGCACGCCGGACAGTGGTAGTGGCCGAGGTGACCGAGATAGATGGCGTCGAACACATAGGGTGCGCCACAGCGACGGCAGTGCTTGGCATCGGCGGCGTGCGACATGCTCGCCAGGGCGAGGGAGTCATCCTCGATGCCGTAGTAGAGTGCTGGATCGCCGGCCTGGCGCGCCCTGCCGAGGTCGGCAACCATCGGGTCGTCGGCGTTCAGCACCAGCCGTGCGTGATTTGCGGGGGCCTGCTCGAGCGTCTGCGACCAGCGCTCGGCGATCGTCTCGAGCTCACCGTAGCGGTCGAGCTGGTCGCGGAAGAGGTTGCCAAGCAGGATCGCGCGGGGACGCAACTGCGCGGCGAGCTGGCCCAGCCAGAACTCGTCGACCTCGAACAGTCCGAGCTCGCCGTCGATCGCTTCGCGGCCATGCGCGGCGGCGAGCAGCGTCGAGGCGATCCCGCCGGCCATGTTGGCGCCGGCGCGGTTGTGCACGAGTCGCACCCCCTCCCGCTCGAGGATCGCGGCGGCCATCGCGGCCGTCGTGGTCTTGCCGTTGGTGGCAGAGATAAGCACGTTGCCGCGCGTCAGGCGGGAGCCGAGCACGGCGATCGCGTTGGGCTCGAGGCGCATCAGCACCTTCCCGGGTACGCTCGTGGCGCCGCCGCCGCCGAGGCGCGAGAGCGCACCCGCCGCTCGGGCGAGGGCAAGCTTCGGAGCGAATGGGCCGCTCAGGGTGTGCTCCCCAACGGGCTGTCGGTCGGGACTAGCACCCGCACCGCGGCGGGCAGCACGCTCACGCGCAGCGGCAGCTCGCCGATCGGGTCGCCGTCGGCGTACAGCGTGAAGGGTCGGTCGGCGGCGATCTCGAGCTCGCGGCCGCGGAGCACGTGCACGGACGGCTCACGCACGTGTGTGCCCTTGAAGACCTTCGGTAGAATCCTCGTGAGAAAGCGCAGCTTGGAGATCTGCTCGCAGTATGGGACGTCGAGCAGGCCGTCGTCGAGCAGCGCGTCGGGTGCCGCGTACATGCCGCCGCCGTAGGCCTTCGAGTTGGCGGCGCCGACGCTGTAGCCGGTGAACGTGTGCCGCTGACCGTCGAGCACGAGCTCGAAGCGCGCCGGGCGCCACGCGACCAATGCGCGGAGGGCGCCGTAGGCGTAGACGAGGTTGCCGGGCCACGAGGGCGCCTCGTTGGCGATCCGGTTGGCGTCAGAATCGAAGCCGCAGCTTGCGATACCCACGAAGGTGCGCTCGCCGACGAGGCCGAGGTCGAGCTCGCGCGGCACCCCGCCGGCGATCACCGCGCACGCCGCGACCGGGTTCTGCCCGATGCCCAGCACGCGCGCCAGGTCGTTGCCGCGTCCGCCCGGCAGCACGCCGAGGATCGAGCCGGGCACGGTGCGCAGCGCATCGGCGACGGCCCCGGCCAGCCCGTCGCCGCCGAGTGTCACCGCGAGCTCGCCGCCGCGCGCCGCCGCCAGCGCGAGCTCGCGCGCGTGATCGAGGTCACGGGTGTCCTCGCGGCGCACCGTGAGGCCATGGTTGCGCAGTGCCTCCACCACGCCAGGCGCCACACGTCCCGCGCGCCCGCCCCCGGCCGAAGGGTTGACGATCAGGCGGATGGGCTCGACGGGCGGCATCATCCAAGCCTATTGAGGCCCAGGAACCCTGTTTTAAACTGGGCTCTATGAAGGCTCGCGTGCGGCCGCCTTGGCGCGGTCGCGGCGGCGCCGGCCGATTGCAGCGACTACACCGAGGACGGCGATCACGACGAACAGCCCGAGCAGGATGCCGGGCGCGAGCCCGAGCCCACCGAAGGGCAGCGAGACCAGCTCGACGATCCCCAGGCCAATGGCGAGCAGCACGATGATCAACGCGATGATCAGGAGGATGCCGCGCACGCGCGCGAGCATGCCGGCGGAGCCGGGGGGGATCAGTAAGCCCATCGCGCGCAGCGCGAGCATCTGCCGACCGCTGGGCGGCGTCTGGCCGAGGCGCTCGACGGCGTCCTTCAGATCACCGGCGCGGCGTTCGGCGAGCGCCAGCGACGCGTCGGCCATGCGACGGATCTGCATGCGCTCCTGCGGGCGAGCGGCGGCGATCGCCCGCTGGAAATAACCGCGTGCGCTCTCCGCGTCGAAGCGCTCGGAGGCGCGCGCGCCGAGGATCGCCATCGCGGCCGACTTGTATTTGGTCTCGGCCTCGAGCTCCTCGTCAGTGCGCTGCTCGAGCGCCTGGATTTGATCGAAGGCCCCGCGCTGCTCCATCCTGACCTGACGTTGTTTGGGAGCCATCGGGCGGCATTCTACGGTTTGCCGGCCCCCCGGCGCGGGTGCGTCTCTGAGGCGGGGCACGGCGCTCGGCGTTGGGGAGCCCGAGCGGCCGGTCCTAACCCTCACAGGCGATATGCTCGCCGGCGTGTCGAGCCGTCGCGTCGTTCTGTTGCCCAGCCATCGCCTTGCATCGCTATGCGGTCTGTGCACGGTGCTCCTGCTGCTGGCTCTCACCGGCGTCTGTGCCCCAGCGGCGATGTCCGCCTCGCTCGGCGGGGGAAGCGCGCTCAGCGAACTGACCGGAGGGCAACCGGAAACGGAAACGAGGCCCACTCAGACGACGGCGACAACGGCCTCCAGCGAATCCACCTCCAACTCCAATTCGGGCACGGTCCTGCTCCTCTCAGGAGCAGCCGCGGCGGCGCTGATAATCGGGATCGCTTATGTGATCCTGCGCGACGCGCGCAAAGTGGCGCCGGCGGGCGACGGCCTGCTGGGCAATAGTGGGTCAGGTCAGGACACGGCCGCGATGATGCGCAAGCGGCGCGCGAAAGCAAAGGCCGCCCGGCGGCAGCGCAAGCAGAACACCAAACGTCGCAGCAAGTAGCCGACTCAGGGCGCAGGGCGTCTAGCGGACGGCCTCCACGTCCACGCCCACGCCCTTGGCCCGCACGGGTGTGCGTACTCGAGCAGGCGCTGGGAGCGCCGGAGATCCATGCGGGCCGCGACGCGGCGCGTGGGGGAGGGGAATACGTGGGTGCGGGCCTCGCGGGCCGCCGGGAAGCGTGTGGCTACCACCGTCCTCGTCAGGGGATGACTCCTGAGAGGCGCTCGGCGCGCGCATCGCCTCGTCGTTGCGGAAGGGCATCCACAACATCAACCCGGCGAGCGGGAGTTTGATCAGACCAAACAGCACGATCAACATCCACAGCGACATCTCTCAGGCGATGCTACTACTGCCCTGTGGCATCTGGCAACGAGAGGGACCTGGCGGCGCTGGCCGAGGAGATCGGCGGCTGCCGGCGCTGTCCGCGGTTGGTGGCGTGGCGGGAGGAAGTGGCACACGAGCGCCGCGCCGCGTTTGCCGAGGAGGAGTACTGGGGCCGACCGCTCCCGGGCTTCGGCGACCCTGCCGCCCGGATACTCGCCCTCGGGCTCGCCCCGGCCGCGCACGGCGCTAACCGCACCGGACGCATGTTCACGGGCGATCGCTCCGGCGACTTCCTGTTCGCGGCGCTGTGGCGAGCGGGCTTCGCCAATCAGCCGTCGTCTCAGAGCCGCGACGACGGCCTGCGCTTATGCGATACGTGGATCACGGCAGCGGTCCGCTGCGCGCCACCGGCGAACCGTCCCACGCCTGCCGAGCGCGACACTTGCCTGCCCTGGAGCGTGCGTGAGCTGCGGCTGCTGGAAAACGTGCGGGTGGTGCTATGCCTTGGCGCCTTCGCTTGGGATGCCGCGCTACGCCTAACGACGGCGTTCGCCGGCCCCGGTGCGTCGCTGCCCAAGCCACGGCCACGCTTCGGCCACGGCGCCGAGCTGGGCGGTGAGCCGTACTCGCTGATCGGCTGCTACCACCCAAGTCAGCAGAACACGTTCACGGGCAAGCTGACCGAGCCGATGATCGATGCGGTCCTCGAGCGTGCGCGGGAGTTGGCCGAGGGGCAGGATTAGTGTCGTGAGTCGGCGTGGGCCGCGTCACAACCCTGCTGAGAGCTTGCGTCCTCGACGCCAGTTGGAGGGTGAGTGTGCCGAGGGGCGCGCCGCAGAAGCGCTAGCCTTGAGTGGATGAGCACAAGTCTGCCTGATGGGGAGGACCAATGAGGATCGTGATCGTGGCGAGCGTGGTGGCGACGGCCGGTATGATCGCCACCGGCGTGTTGGGTGTGGCGACCGCGGAAACCCCCACGGTTCCTCCGCCGCGGACGGTGAGCGTGCAGGGGGTGGCAACCGAGCCGATCGAACAGAGCGCGAGCGCCGCCTCGGCAACGGTGGTCTATCGCCAGGGGATGGCCGACGCGGTGAGCGACGGCCAAACCAAGGCTCAGTTTCTTGCCGGCAAGGTAGGCGCCACGCTCGGGCCGGCTCAAAGCGTGATCGAAGGCGGTGGATACATCGAGTGTGCGGGTGAAGAGGAATACCTCGGCGAACAGCCCGACTTCGGCTCGCCTGAGGTGTCCATAGCGACGAACGGGGTAAGCACGCGCACGGCCACTCCGGGATTCGCTCCCACGGCAGGTAAGCCAACCACGAAGCACAAGAAGAAGCACGGGAAAAGCCCCGCGGCGAAAAAGGCCAGTACGGCCGGCTGCACACTCTCGACGCAGGTCTCGCTCCTCTACACACTGAGCTGAGATTCTTGTTTCCCGGAGCGAGGGATGGATAGGATGAGCTGCCAATGGCAGTGGTACGCACCATCGAGATCGCACGCGATCGTCCGCTCGAGAGCGTCGAACTAGGCGTGCGGCCTGGCACCGAGCCACTCGAGGTCCTAGCACGCCCATGAGCTCACCCGCCGAGACAGCGCAAGCCCTTGATCTCACTGACGGCTACGCGGACGTCAACGGCGTGCGGCTTCACTATGTGGAGGCCGGCAGCGGGCCCCTCGTCATCCTTCTGCATGGCTTTCCGGAGTTCTGGTTCAGCTGGCGCCACCAGATTCCGATGCTGGCCGCGGCGGGTTTCCATGTCGTTGCACCTGACATGCGCGGCTACAACCTCTCGGCCAAGCCCAAGGGTTGGCGTCTCTACGACACCGATTACCTCGCCCGGGACATCGCCGAGTTGATCGGCCACTTCGGCGTCGAGCGGGCACACGTCGTGGGACACGACTGGGGCGCCGCGGTGGCTTATACGGTGGCGATGCGCCATCCCGAGTCGCTGGAGAGCCTGTCGATCCTCAACGTGCCCCATCCAGAGCGGATGCTGGCCGGGTTGCGCACCTGGCGCCAGCTGCGCAAGAGCTGGTACATGTTCTTCTTCCAGATCCCGGCGCTGCCGGAGCGGCTGATAGCGCGCGATGATTTCTCCTTCGCCAAGCGCTCGCTGCGCGCCGACTCGCCGATGGCGTTCAGCGACGCCGACCTCGAACGCTATGTCGAGGCATGGTCACAGCCGGGGGCGTTGACGGGGATGATCAACTACTACCGTGCCGCCCTGCGCCGCTCGCCGCGCGCCGCACAGGCCAGCCTGGTCCCGATCCAGACCCGCACGCTGGTGATCTGGGGCGAGCGCGACCGCCATCTGGGCGCCGAGCTGGCCGAGCCGTTGCCACAGTGGGTGCCCAACGTGCGCGTCGAGCGGATCGCCGAGGCTACGCACTGGGTCCAGCACGACGAGCCCGAGCTGGTTGGGCGGTTGCTCATCGAGTTCCTCAGCGGCGAGTAGACGGCCAGCGTCGCGGCGCCCGTTCGTTCGACTGACTCGTCCCACGACGAACGGCTGCAGATGTCCTTCTCCTTTCCATTCTAGGGTTACATAACATCCATTATCGAGCGTTGTAGGGAGCCTCCTCGTGAGTGTTCGGCGAGCTGAGCATCTCTAAATCTTTCTGATCCCCCTCAAGCCAGCATCGTGGAGACCCGATGCTCTAGGCATGGAAGCTGGGGCTCCTACAGTCCACCAAGCAGGATTTCTGGCCGATCCCGCCAATGAACTACCAGTGGTGCGGGTCGAGGCCTTTAAGCGGGTCGAGGACTATCTCGACGCCTATCTGGACGACGAGCGGTTCAAGGTCGCTTATCCGCAGGCCTCAGAAGGATGGTCGGAGGCCTGGGCGATGCTCTGGCGTGCGGACTCCAAGGCCAAGGTGATCGCCGTCGGGCGCAGGGCGCGTGCGGTGATGCAGGACTTCGCCGCTGCTCTGATCGATTGGCAGGAGCCGCGTCCGGCGGATCCGGACGCGAACACTCAGGGCCATCTGTCGGCCGTGATCGAGCTGTACCGGCCACAGCTCGGAAACAGCCGCTGCGAGTTCCTCGAGTCGCTGTTCACCTATTGGTGGGCTCTCAACGACGTTGTGCAGCGTCACGAGCTAGGCGGCGCTCACAAGGCGAGCGAACGGCTGCGATGGGAGGACGGTCGACGCCTCGTCATTCTCACTGCGCTCGTGATGGTCGAGATCGACCGCAGCCTCTGGGCATCGTCGGGAGGCATCCGCGTCCGACGGCTGTCCCGGGCTTCTCAGCGCCCGCGCGTGGGTCCTCGACTCACTTGACCAGCAGCCGTACGATCGCGAACACTCCCACCACCACGATCACCGCTCGCAGCGCGGTGGGAGGCAGCCGCCGTCCGTAGCGCGCCCCGAGCTGGGCGCCGAGGATCGAGGCGGCGGCGATGATCCCCGCGGGACCCCAATCCACATGTGGTGCGGCGAACACGAAGTACACGCCGGCGACGCCGTTGGTGAGGCCGGCGAGGACGTTCTTCAGTGCGTTCGTGCGCTGCAGATCCTGCGCCAGCGCGACGCCGAGGATCCCCAGCAGCAGGATCCCCTGGGCGGCGCCGAAGTAGCCGCCGTAGACTCCGGTGGCGTAGATCGCGAATGCGGTTGGGACGGCGGCGCCCCGGCCGTCGAGGTCGATCTCTCGCCCACTGAGCCACCGGTTCAAACGCGGCTGCAGCACGGTGAGCACGAGCGCGATCGCGATGAAGACCGGCACGATGGCCTTGAACGCCGCGGCGGGCAGCACCAGCAGCAGCACAGCCCCCGTAGCGCCGCCGAGCACCGACATCGTGCCCAGCCGTAGGGCTCGTGAGCGTTGACCTGAGAGCTCGCGCCGGTAGCCGATCGCGCCGGAGACCGACCCGGGCACCAAGCCGATCGTGTTCGAGACGTTGGCCGTCACGGGGGCGTAGCCGAAGGCGAGCAGCACCGGAAACGTGATCAGCGTGCCGCTGCCGACCACGGTGTTGATCGTGCCCGCCGCCAGACCGGCGAGGGCGATCGCGACGACTTCGCCGAAGCTCATCCGCAGCGGCCCGATCAGGCGAGAAAGTCGACGATGGACTGTGTGAAGCGCGGATCGCCGAGGGCTTCGATGTGGTTGCCGGCGAGGATCTGAAGCGTTGCGTCGGGGATGGCGTCGGCGAGGACCTGCGGGCGGATGGCGAGCGGATCGGTGTCCCCCGCGAGGACGAGCGTGGGAGAGGAGATGCGATCGAGCGCGATCTCGCCTCGGTAGACCGAGGAGGCTTGGGCTACGAGGGCCTCGCGGTCCGAGCCGAGCGCGTCCGCCAGCCGGCGAAAGGCGGCGGCCGCCGGGACCACCTCGAGACTCGAGGCGTCCTGCGCCGCGAGCGCTTCGATGATCGCATCGTTCGGGACCGCGCGCCGGTCGACGCCCCCGCACTCGATTACGCCCGAGCCCACGCCGCCGATCGCCAGTCGCCTCACCCTCGTCGGGTCGGTACTCGCGAAGATCAGTGAGACGATCGCGCCCATCGAGTAGCCGACGAGGTCGATCTGCGGCACGCCGATTACATCGAGCAGGCAGGCCAGGTCGCGTGCCATGCGGTCCTCCCCGTAGCGCGCGGGGTCGTGCGGCTTCTCGGATCGACCGTGACCCCTGGCATCCGGGGCGATGACCTTGCGGCCGGCGGCGGTGAGCGCAGCGACGACACCCGTGGCGACCCAGTTGGCATCGGCGTTGGCGACGAAGCCGTGGTGGAGCACCACGGGCGGCAAGCCGGTCTCTTCATCGCCCCATTCCTGGTAGGCGATCTCCAACTCATCCCAGGTCGTAAAGCTCTTCATCGCTCAGGCCGAGGTATGGTCGCTGTCGGCCCGCGGCAGGGCGCATATTGTGGCCGACGCGGAGACCGAGCCGACTTCACCCGGCACGTCGGCGAGGTGGACGTTGCGTACGAAGTCGAACTCGCGTCCGAGCGGCCGGAACAAGTTGTCGTAGTGGGTGGGCACCACCAGGCGGGGGTCGAGCTTGGGCAGGACGCGCTCCCAGTAGCGCGGCGTGAAGCTGCGCCCGGCGACGCCGGCGAGGAACACGTCGACCGGCTCCTCGCCGAGCGCTTCGTCGTCGAGGTCGGCGCTGCCCTGGTGGTAGAAGCTCGTGCCGCCCACGTCGATGCGGATGCCCCACACCTGCCCGCAACGGTACGCGCCGGGTGACAGCCCATGGAGGTGATCGCACGTCAGTTCGCCGTCGAAAGGCACCTTGCGCCCGAAGAGCAGCTTGGAGTGGCGGCTGCGGACGAAGCGCACCACGAATGGGCCCAGCTCGTAGGAGTGGCGCGGCTCGACCTCGACCGCCTGCTCGCCGAGGCCGTGCAGGCGCATGAGCTGTGCCAGCGACGCCGACCCGTAGGCCTTGCAGCCAAATCGACGCGCGATCGCGGGCGCGTCGACCGCATGGTCGAAGTGCGTGTGGCCAATCAGCACGCCCGCGATCGTCCCGGGTGCCGATATGTAGCGATCCAGCATCCCCGAGTCGGGTATCGCCGCGCGGCGCAGCAGCAGCGCACGCAGCGGCACTCGGGATACGTAAGGGTCGACGAACAGCGACTGCCCCTCGTAGGACAATCGGTAGCCCGAGACGCCCAGCCATTCGAGCTCCAGGCCGGCCGGCAGCCCGTGAGGAATGTCCTGTAGCGCGTGCAGCGTCTCCATGTCGGCGGTCTCTGACACCGCGACAGCTTCGCATGTGGCGCCCTCCCCCACCTGCCCAGTTCACCTCGCCCCTCGGAGGGAGATGCATCGGGTCCGTCGTCGCGGATCAGTCCGCCGCCTCGCCGTTTGTGCGTGCCCGCGCCGCGGCCAGCCGGCGCACGAGGTTGGCGCGCACCTGCGCCCAGTCATCGTCGATCACGCTGTAATAGGCCGAGTCCCGTACGCCGACCCCCGGCACCAGCATGTGCTTGCGGAAGACCCCCTCGAACTGCGCGGGCAGGGCGGCCATAGCGGCGCGCGAGCGCTCGTTGCGCGCGTCGGTCTTGAGCTCCACCCGCATGCACTCCAGCCGCTCGAAGGCGTGCCCCAGCATCAGCAGCTTCGCCTCGACGTTCGCGCCCGTGCGCCACGCCGAAGGCATCAGCCACGTCCAGCCGATCTCGAGACCGCGATGGGCCTCGCGCAGGTTCAGATAGCGCGTGCTCCCGATCGGCTGCCCACTCGCTCGATCGATCGTCGCGAACACCCCCTCCGTGCCCGCCTCGGACTCCGCGAGGCTGGCCGTGAACCACGCCGAGAAGTACTCACGACTCTCGTTGATGGGCGCCAGCCACCGCCAGATCTCGGGGTGTTGCGCCGCGGCGAACAATCCATCCTCGTGACGCGCCTCCAACGGCTCCAACACAACGATCTCGCCCTCGAGGCGCGTGGTGAGCTCATCCCACATCGTGCCTGGAGGCTATACACCAGAAGCGGATCGAGGTCTGGGCCATTCCGCCACGAGATCGCGGCCCAACGGCCGGTCACACGGCGTCTACGAGACGGACGAACCGTGCTCGGCGTCCCTGGCGCTGGTATCCCACGGCCTTCCAGAAGCCCATCGCGGCAGGATCGTCGTCGGCGACGATCGCGGTCAGCCGCACAGCGCCCCGCTCCCGCAGCCGACGCTCACCCTCTCGGAGCAACGTCATCGCGAGTCCCTGCCGTCGTCGATCGGAGCGCACCGCAAGCCGGTAGAAGCTGCCACGCCATCCATCCCAGGCGGCGATCAGAGACCCGACCAGCGCGCCGCCTGCCTCCGCGACGATCAGCGCCTCTGGGTCGGCTGCCAACAGACACGCTAGGCCCTCGCGGGTGTCGCTGACGCTCGGTAGGCTGCCCGCGGTATCCCACAGGGACAACACCGCCCCGATGTCCTCTTCGGTGGCGCTTCGGATCGTCCAGTCGGGCACGGCCGAGACAAATACCAGGAGTGGCGGACCTCATGCCGGGCTCGTCGCGGACGCCTCGGGTATAGAAGACGAGCGCAAGCCAAGCTGTGAGACTGAGGCCGATGCGTGAGATCGATCGTCGCGGCGCCGCTGAAGAGGATCTCACGCGCGCGGGTGTCCGGGATGGCCTCGTCGAGCTCGTCGAGTATGACCCCGCGTGGCCGGCTGCCTATGAGACCGAGCGCGAACGACTTGTGCCGCTGCTGGGTGGTGCCCTGGAGATCCACCACATCGGCTCCACTGCCGTCCCCGGGCTTCTGGCCAAGCCGATCATCGACATCGTCGCGCTCGTTGAAGACCTCGATGCGCCGGTTGCTGCTCTCAGAGACAGCGGCGGCTACCAATATCCAGCGGCATTCAATGCAACCCTCACCCACCGGCGCTTTCTGTGCTATCCCACGGCTTCGCATCGCACCCACCACCTCCATCTGGTGGATGACCGCGCAGAGCTCGAGCGTCGCCTGCGCTTCCGTGACCGTCTGCGCGCAGACCCGGCGCTGGCAGGTGAGTATGCGGCGCTGAAGCGCACGCTCGCCGCGCGCTACCGCGAGCATCGCGAGGTCTATACCGCGGCCAAGGCCCCATTCATCAGGCGTGTAGAGCGGCAGATCGGGTCCGACCCGTCGGGCTCCGGCTCCGCGTCCGGGCTCGTTTTCCGTGCCGCCGTCCCCCACGACGCCGAGTGGCTCGGCCTGGCGGTCGCCGAAGGCTTTCAGAGCTATCTGCCGTTCGCGCCGGCGGGGTGGACGCCACGCCCGGCCTCCACGGAGACGGAGCCGCTTCGGGCGCTGCTCGACAGCGAGGACTTCTGGTGTCTGCTCGCCTGGGCGGCGGACATCGTCCTCGCCGGGCATATCGCGTTCCTGCCCGCCACCCGGGCGTGGCGGGCCGTCGAGGACCCCGAGCTCGCGCACTTGCGCCAGCTGTTCCTCGCCCCCGACTTCTGGGGCACGGGGCTTGCGCGCACGCTACACACCCGCGCGATAGAGGCCGCCCGCCAACGCGGGTTCACGGCGATGCGCCTGTTCACCCCCGTCGGCCAGGCTCGAGCCAGACGGTTCTATGAGCGCGAAGGCTGGACGGTCGACGGCGAGCCGTTCTCTGACCCGGGCTTCGGTGGCCTCGAGCTCATCTCCTACCGCCGCTCGGTGCGGTGACGTTCACGTGGCCTTCGACGCCACAAGAGCGTCGGCAAGCACTTACGTTAGTAGTTGCTTATACTCTGGCTCATGGAAGCCGTGCTCCGTGCCATCGCCGAGCCTCGCCGGCGCAAGATCCTCCAGCTGATCAGCTCGCGCGAGCTGAGCGCCGGTGAAATAGCCTCGCGCTTTGAGATCACCCGTCCCGCGATCTCTCAGCACCTCACCGTGCTCAAGCGGGCTGGGCTCCTCTGCGAACGCCGGGAAGGCACGCGGCGGATCTACCGCGCCCACCCAGACGGCCTGGCCGAGCTGCGCGGCTTCCTCGATGAGTTCTGGACCGACGGGCTCGACCGCCTGAAGGCCGCCGCCGAGCATGCGGAGCAAACAAAGAAAGGACACACAAGATGACGCTGAGCACCGAGACAAGCGCGATCGAGCGCGAGGTCCGCATTCGGGCGCAACCGGAGACGATCTTCCCGTTCTTCACCGACTCCGACCTCTTCGGGCGCTGGGGCGGCGTCGCAACGCTCGATCCCCGACCGGGCGGGATCTTTCGCATGGATGTCGACGGCAAGAACATCGCCCGCGGCGAGTACGTCACGGTCGAGCCACCACACAGCGTGATCTTCACCTGGGGCTGGGAGGCGGAGGACAGCCCGGTGCCGCCGGGCTCCTCCACTGTCGAGATCACCCTCATTCCCGACGGAGAGCACACGATCGTGCGACTCGTCCATCGCGACCTGCCGAGCAAGGAGTCAGCGGAGTCTCACGGCACGGGCTGGCAGCACTATCTGGAACGTCTTGCGATCGCCGGCGCCGGTGAGGATCCCGGCCCCGATCCATGGGCGCAAGGAGCAATGGCCGACGACGATGAGCCCGAGCAACCATCCGGGGAGGCCAGGTGAACAGATAGGCAATTAGCCGTCAGATTGTAGGTTCGAAAACCCCTTTCATCAATTCAAGCTAAGACTCAAATTCAATCGAGGAGAATCACGATGGCGAACTATGTACTGGCATACAGGGGCGGCGGCATGGCGCAGACCGACGCAGAGCGTGAAGCGGCTATGGCGGCTTGGGGTCAATGGTTCGGCGCCCTCGGTCCAGCGATCGTCGACGCCGGCAATCCGTTTGGTCCGTCGAGCTCCGTGGCCTCCGATGGAAGCATCGGCGACGGCGCCGCCTCGGCTCTGACCGGCTACTCGATCCTCACCGCGGACAGCCTCTCGGCGGCGGCAGAGATGGCCAAGGGGTGCCCTGTTCTCTCGAATGGTGGCAGCGTAGAGGTCTACGAGACCATCCCGATCATGTAGCAGATATGCGTTAAACTCTGCCCATGTGGGGGCCCATGTCGGTCGTATGAAAACGATAGGCAGGCGCTTCTCCGGCCATGTCCATCGCCCCGACACGGCGTCCTGTGCGCCGGCGCGGAGGCTGAGAGATAGGGCGGTACCGGCAGGTGTGCTGCTGCTGGTGATCGCTGCCGCGGGAACCATGGTGCTTCTCGCGAGCGATCACCAGGTCGGGAACATGCTCGGAGCTCGTCCGGCGAGCGCCGCTCCGGCGGCTGCCACACCCCTACCCCCCACTCGCTTGGTGGCACTGCCGCGGCGCACGATCGCCAACGGCACCGAGCCGTTGAGCGTGACGCTGTCCGCACCTGTCGCACCCAGCTCACCACCGCCGACGCTCAGGCCCGCCGTCGCCGGCGCCTGGATCACGGTCGGCGACTCCGAGGTCTTCACGCCGGTGTCCACGCTCGAGCCCTGCTCGACCTACACCCTGACGGTGTGGGCCGGCACGACCTCCACCGGTCACTCGAGCCTCGGCCGGCGGCGCACGCTTGCCCTGGATGTTTCGTGTCCATCCATCATCGGGCTGCAGCAAGCTCTCGCCCGCCTGGGCTACCTGGGCGCCGTCTTTCACTCGTTCTACGGCGTCCGCATCCGATCCGGCGCAGAGACGCGCCGGGAAGCTGCCGTTCACGCCTTCCACCCACCCCGTGGTAGGTTCGCCCCCGACCCGTCTGACGCGCCCGCGGTGGAAACCGGTCATCTGGACGAGACCACCAGAGGCGCGCTCACTGTCTACCAGTCTGATCGCGGCCTGGAAGCGACCGGCGAACCGAACTATCCGACCTGGGCCTCGCTGCTCGCTGCAGAGACCGCCTACCGTCGCGATCCCAGGCCGTACACGTGGGTGTCGGTGTCCGAGTCGATCCCTGAGACGCTCGCGGTCCACCGCGGCGACCGCGTCGCCCTGAGTACCCCCGCCAACACCGGGGTGCCGGGCGCGGAAACCCCGCAGGGCATCTTCCCGATCTTCTCCCGCTTCGTGTCCACCACGATGAGCGGCACCGACGTCGACGGCACCAAATACGTGGTGCCCGACGTGCCGTGGGTCAACTACTTCAACGGTGGTGACGCCGTCCACGGCTACCCGCGCGCCTCCTACGGCTCGCCCCAGTCCAACGGCTGCGTCGAGCTGCCGATCGAAGCGGCTCACACCGTCTTCGGCATGCTGGCCATCGGCGACATCGTCGAGGTCACTTGACGGTGAGCGTGCCTTCCATGCCGGCCATCCGGTGTCCGGGCACCGAGCAGTAGAACTTATAAGTGCCGGGTTTGAGGTTCAGCGACAGCGTCTTCTCGCCGCCGCTGAAGGTAGGTGTCGCGCCGAGGACCGCGCCGGAGGAGGAGGCGACGGTCACGTTGTGTCCGAGCGACGCCATGTTCGTGAACGCGATCGAGACGGCGCCGGCTTTGGTGGCGGTCAGCGAGGTGGTGTTGTATTTCAGCTGGCCTTCGGAGTTCGCTTCGAGGCTCAGGCTCTGTCCCCCGCCCCCGCCTCCTGCCGCCGGGGCTTTAGTCGAGGATGCCGCGGCGCTCGACGTCGTCGGCGTGGCGGCCGCGCTCGTCGGCGTGGAGGCTGAGGAGCTGGTGTTGCTCGACGAGCTGCCGCAGCCAGCCAGGGCGAGCAGGCCGATGGCAAGCGTCAGCGCCGAGACCTTGGGCATGGAGCGCTTGTTTGCTTGATGAGCTGCTGCTTTGAGCCTCACGGTCAGATCCTCCATTGAGTTGGGGCCGTCGGTGGTCAGGACGCCACTCGGGGCAAATCCTTCCCGATGATCGTTTTGCGACACCAGAGCGCGCGAGCGCTGATCCTCGGATCAGCATACGCCGCGACGGGGCGCCCATGGACGGCCCAGCGGCGTCCTCCAAGACGCCGCCCTGAGGACGCTCGCGATATACACAGATGGCGACGAACACAGTGCGGCAGCGATGATGATGATGACCCCGGTGCATCAGGCATCCTGCGCCCCGGCTAAGGCTCTGTGTGAATCACTACATCGGCGATGTCGGCGATCGCCTGGCGCAGCTCCTCCTCCAGCTCGCTGGCAAGCCTATGGGCGTCGGCGAGGGACGCACCGGGGTCCACACGAAGGGTGAGGAACAGGATGCGACCGGCGTCGGTCGACAGCAGCTTCATCCCCAGCGGCTCAGCGCCGGTCCGCTCGCGCACGAGCCGCTCGACCTCGCGTGTCGCGTGCAGGTCCGCGCTCTTGTCGGCCGGGCGGGCGTTGAGCGTGCGCTCGAGCGGCTCCAGGTGGGTTTGCACATCGACCACGTTGGGTCTCGCGCGGATTGCCCGCTCGACGCGCTCGGCGATCTCGTGCGCGGCCTGCAGGTCGAGCTCCGCCGGGAACTTCAGGTGCAGTGAAACGCTGACCGACTCCTTCGGGGCCGACCCCTCCTCGGCCGCTTTGGCCTGCTCGAAGATCGTGATGTCGTGGGCCTCCATCACCAATGGCTCCGCCAGGGCGATCGCCAGCACACGCTCGCGCAGGTCGAGTCCGCGTCGGCGAGGCTCGACGTGAACGACCACATCGCTGCCCGGCAGCGCGGTCTCAACAGCCGCCTCAATCAGGTTGGCGGACTGGTGACCCTCGACCACCGCCTGACCAGGCGGAACGGTGACGACAACATCGGCGAAGTAGCGTCCAGCGGACTCGCGCAGCCGCAGCCGGCTGAGCTCGATGTCGGCGCCAAGGTCGGCGATTGCGTGCTCCGCGGCTTCCCGCGCCTCCGTGGGAGTGCGGTCCATCAGGACATTCGCGTTCTCTGAGATCAGCCGGGTCGCGGCGGCACAGATGATCGCCGCCACGAGGAGCGCCGCGATGGCATCACCCTGGGCGAACCCGGCACGCACGAGGATCAGCCCGACCAGCACGGTGAGCGAGCCCGCCATGTCGCCGGCAAAGTGGAAGGCGTTCGAGTGCAGCGCCGCGCTGGCGTAGCGTCGGGCCGTGCGCTCGGAGACGATCGTACGGCTGAGATCGACGATCAGGGCGACCGCTATCACCGCAAACTGATACCAGTGGATGCCGGGCGCCTTGCTGGCACCCAACAGATGGCCGACGGCCTCAACGGCGACGAGCAGGCCACCGGCCAGCAGAATCGCCGCCTCCCCCAAAGCCCCGAGGTTCTCGGCTCGGCGGTGGCCGTAGGGATGCTCGCGATCGGCTGGTCTACCGCCCAAGCGCACGGCAAAGAACGTCAGCGTGGCGGCGACGACATCGCCGCTCGACTCGATCCCAGTCGAGATCAGCCCCAGGCTGCCGGTCACGAGGCCCACCCCCAGCTTCAGGGCCACCAGTAAGCCCGCCGCGGCAATCGAGACGAGGGTAGTGCGCTGCGGCGTGAGCGCCTGATCGTGCTCGCTTGCCTGGGCCATCGGTCAGAGACTAAGGATCGAGCGAGACAGCTCGTGTGTCAGCTCAAGGAGCGGGGTCCCACCTCTGAAGCTCACGGGCGGACCGACCATGCAGCGAGTTTCAGTTCGCTCGAGGAGACCGGCGTGCGGCGTATCGTGAACCGATGGCGCACGATCATGCTGCCGACGATGCGCGGCACTCCCACGGTGTCAGTCAGGACGCCGACAGTGGCAAGCTGACCATGGCCCTTGGTCTGATCGTTGCCTTCATGGCCGTCGAGGTGACGACCGGCGTCATCGCGCACTCGCTCGCGCTGCTGTCCGACGCGGGGCACATGCTCACAGACGCGGCCGCGATCGGTTTCTCGCTGCTCGCGATGCGCTTGGCCGCTCGTCCGGCGCGGGGCGCGATGACCTTCGGCTTCAAGCGCGTGGAGATCCTCTCAGCCCAGGCGAACGGGGTGACGTTGTTGATCCTCGCCGCGTTCATCGCCTACGAGGCGATCCGCCGCCTGTTCGATCCTCCCCCTGTTCGCAGCGGCCTGATGCTGATCGTGGCGCTGGTCGGGATACTCGTCAACCTCGCCGCGACCTGGATGCTGGCGAGTGCCAACCGCCAGAGCCTGAACATCGAGGGCAGCTTCCAGCACGTTCTGACCGACCTGTACGGGTTCATCGGTACCGCGGTCGCGGCAGGGGTCATCCTGCTGACGGGCTTTCAACGCGCCGATCCGATCGTCTCGGTACTCATCGCCGGGTTGATGACACGCTCGGGTTTCTCGCTCGTGAAAGCTTCAGGTCGTGTCTTCTTGGAGGCTGCCCCGAAGGGACTCGACCCCCGCAGGATCGGCGAGGCGCTGGTGGGCCAGCCCGGCGTCGTCGAGGTTCACGACCTGCACGTGTGGGAGGTCACCAGCGGCTTCCCCGCCCTGGCCGCGCACGTGCTGGTCGCCGCCGACAGCGACTGTCACGCCGCGCGCCGCGACATGGAGGCGCTGTTGCGCGAACGCTTCGGATTGCATCACACCACCCTGCAGGTCGATCACGCACATGACGAGCTGCTGGATATCGCGCCACGCGCGAGCGCGCCTGAGATATCCGCTGGTTGAAACGCGTGGTTCTTATGCGGTTCTTTAGGACGGCCGAGAGAGCCTTTTAGGCGGCTCACGGGTTTGGGTAGGAGCCGGCCCGGGCACTTTGTGGTCCGGGTAGCAGGTGGCCCCGTACATAGTGTCGAACGAGGCCCTTAGAACGGACCTACAGGAATAATTGACAACGCAACTATCGCGGCGTATAATTCCGACTCCAAGCATCGGATTAGAAGGACGCTCATGTCAGACTCTCATGTCAGCTCAACCCCCACACTGGACCCCATAAGCCCCGCTGAGAACGCGGAGCTCCAGAACGACGCCGTCGACGGCACCGGCGCTGTGCCCGTGATCGCGCCCGGGCGCCTGGACAGCCCCGTGGAGCGGATCGATCTCGGGACGCCCGAGACGTTCATTCCCGAGGCAGTCGACCAGCTGCTCGCCCACTCGCGCCGCTACCCTCTGCTCGCGCCGGCTCAGGAGATCGACCTGGCCAAGCGGATCGAGCGCGGCGACCTGCGCGCCAAGGAAATGCTGGTCAACTCCAACCTGCGCCTGGTCGCCTCCAACGCGAGGCGCTACCAGAATCAGGGCCTGCCGCTCGCCGACCTCGTCCAGGAGGGCATGCTTGGCCTGATCCGCGCCAGCGAGAAGTTCGATTGGCGCAAGGGCTTTCGCTTCTCGACCTACGCCACCTTGTGGATCCGCCAGGCAATCCAGCGCGGCCTGGAGAACTCAGGACGCACGATCCGCCTGCCCGTGCATGTAGCCCAGCGTTCGCGCAAGGTCGGGCGGGTGGAGCGCGAGCTGTCCGTGCGCCTCGGGCGCGAGCCCACAATCGAGGAGCTCGCGGAGGAGACCGGTCTGCCGATCGACCAAGTCGAGGAGGTGCGCCACCAGCGCGCCGCGCTTGTCAGCCTTGACCAACAGGTGGGCGAAGACGGCGACACCGCGCTGGGTGACCTGCTGCCCTCCGACGCGGAGGCGCCCGAGGATACGGCCTGGGACAACGAGCGCGAGCGGATTGTGCACCGTGCGATCGAGCAGCTGCCCGAAACCGAGCGGACCGTGCTGACGCTGCGCTTCGGCACCGGACGCGAGGAGCCGCAAACGTTGACCGCGATCGGGAAACGGCTCGGGTTCTCGGCCGAGCGCGCGTCGCAGCTGGAGCAGCGTGCGTTGAAGAAGCTCGCGGAGTCGCCAGAGCTGGCCGCGCTGCGCGAGGCTGCCTGACGGCCAACGGCCTTCGCGAGATCGGCGTCCTCACCGATCGGAGATCGACGGAATCTCCGATCGACCACTCCGCGTGCCTGGCACGCCAGGCGGAGTGGGTGGGCGCGCTCTGCTCGACCCTCAGTCGCCAGCGAGCAGAGCTCAGATGCCCGATACGTCAAGGCCCGTGCCCTGCAGCAAGGTGTTGGCCTTGGCGTTGAGGATCGTGAACTCGCCGGTGAGAATCAAGAGGCCGAGCACGATCATGACCGCGCCACCGATCGCGATCACGATCGGAAAGTGGCGCTTGACGACGGCCAGCGCATCGGTCATCCGCTCGAAGGCGAGCGCGATCAACAGGAACGGAATCGCAAGGCCGGCGGAATAGAAGGCGAGCAGCAGCGCGCCGTGCGCGGCGGAGCTCGAAACCGCGGCCTGGGTGAGGATTGCGCCGAGCGTGATGCTCGTGCAGGGAGTCCAGGCGACCGCGAACGCCGCCCCCGCGAGGAGCGGCCCGCCGCGGCCGGCGAGGCGTAGCAGCGACTCGGAGTGCCACTCGCGGTTGAGCAGGCGCACGAACGGCGTCGCGAGAAAGATCACGCCCATCGCGATGATCAATACCCCGCCGACCTGCTGGAGCGTCTGTTTGTGGTTGTTCAACGTCGAGCCGATCACGGTCGCGCTCATCCCGAGCAGGATGAAGATCAGCGAGAAGCTTGCGATGAACAGCAGGCTGGGGACGAGCACGCGGCGGGCCCCCACACCCTCCTCGAGGTCGGCCGGCGTCACTCCGATCACAGTCGACAGGTAGCCGGGCACGAGTGGCAGAACGCATGGTGAGAGGAATGACACCAGGCCGGCGGCAAGCGCGAGCGGGATGCCCACACCGGTCGCAGTGTCCGACGTGGACGTGGCGGCGAGGATCAGCTGGGCGTGGTTCACGGGCGCACCACCGCCTCGCGAAGCTCGGCTACTTCGCCCTCGAGCCTGGCCACGCGGTCCTCTAGGTCATCGATCGCCTGTGCCTGTGGCGTGAGGCGCGCGAAGTTGGTCTCCTCCTCAGCGGTCGCGGGTGTGAGACTGGGTATGAGAACCCCTCCGTTCTGGCTGGCCTCCGCGTCGTCGGGGTCTTCCAGCAGCTGGGCATAGCGCTCCTCCTTCTGGCCCGGCCTGCGCTCCAGGCGCGCGACGAGTCCACGTGCGATCAATCGCTCGAGTGTGTCGTGGACGCCATCCAAGCCAGCGAACATGTGCATCCGCTCGGTGCGCTGCTTGAGCTCGCCAGGGGTCTGTGATCCGCGCAGCATCAGCACACACACGATCGCCTGCTCATCCTCGCCCATCGGCAGCGCGTCCGCCAGCAGGTGGCGATACTTCGGTGCGCGGCGCCCGCTCGCCAGGCGCGTGAAGCCGCGGCGCTCCAGCCGGTGTAACGCGTCGCGGATGACCGCGTCGTCGTACTCAACGACCGGATCGCGGTTCGTCGACTGGTTGCACGCCAGACGCAAAGCGTTGAGCGACAACGGATAGGCGTCCGGGGTCGTCCGCTGCTTTTCCAGCAGGCAGCCGAGTACGCGCGCCTCTGAAGCCGAGAGGTTCATCAGCCTTAACCCTACGACGGCGGCGATAAAGTCGTGCTGGTGAGCAGCCAGCCCTTCGCCCAGGGACACGGCGGTACGGGCCGTCGATCGCAGCGATCGGATCTGCGGCCCGAGGACATCCCCGATAGGGAGGGTGGGCCTGCGGTTTCCCTGCGACGCATCGGGCGACTGTTCATCCCCTACCGCCTGCGCCTGGGCCTGCTACTGGGACTGATCTTCCTCGGCTCGGTCCTCAGCGTCGCCTCGCCGTTCCTGCTGCGCGAAGCTGTCGATAAGGGCATCGTCAAGCACAACCTGACGCTGCTTTCGTGGCTGGTTGGCGGCATGATCGCGCTGGCGATCGTCAATGGGGTGATCAGCGTGGCGCAAACGTGGATCTCAAACCAGGTCGGCCAGCGCGTCATGCACGACCTGCGCGCCGCGGTGTACGCGCACCTGCAGCGCATGTCGCTGGCGTTCTTCACACGCACCCGCTCGGGCGAGGTGCAGGCGCGCATCGCCTATGACATCGGCGGCATCGACGACGTCGTCACGAGCACCGCCACCTCCACGGTGTCGACCGTCGCCACGGTCACCGCCACGGTCGTTGCGATGTTCGCCCTGAGCTGGCAGTTGACTCTGTTCTCGCTCGTGCTGCTGCCGTTCTTCGTGTGGCTGACGCGCCGCGTCGGCAACGAGCGCCGACGCATCCAGTCCGTGCGCCAGAGTCGCCTGGCCGACATGTCGACGCTCGTCGAGGAGTCCTTGTCGGTGTCCGGGATCCTGCTCGGCAAAACGATGGGGCGCTCGCATGAGCTCGTCGAGCGCTTCTCCTCGGAGTCGAGCGAATTGGCCGATCTGGAGGTGCGCGCGCGCATGGCCGGGCGCTGGCGCATGGCCTCGGTGCAGATGAGCTTCGCGATCATGCCCGCCGCCGTCTACTGGTTCGCCGGCTACGACATCGCGCACGGGCACAACGCCATCTCGATTGGCACCGTGGTCGCGTTCACCACATTGCAGACACGCCTGCTGTTCCCGATGCAGCAGCTTCTGTCGGTGGGCCTGGAAGTGCAGACCTCGCTGGCTCTGTTCGGGCGGATCTTCGAGTACCTGGACCTGCCGGTGGACATCGAAGAGCGCCCAAACGCCCGCGCGCTCGAGGGCGTCCGTGGCGACGTGCGCCTAGAGGACGTGTGGTTTCGCTACTCCCCCGATGCGCCGTGGACACTCCAAGAGGTCGCCGCCGAGATCCCGGCGGGCACCCGCACCGCGGTGGTTGGAGAGACGGGTTCGGGCAAGACGACGCTGGCCTATCTCCTCGCGCGCCTGTATGAGCCCGAGCGTGGCCGGGTGAGCATTGACGGCGTGGACATCCGCGACATGACCCTCGAGTCTCTGGCGGCGACGGTCGGCATGGTCTCGCAGGAGACCTACCTGTTCCACGCCTCAATTCGCGAGAACCTGCGCTTCGCCTGTCCACAGGCGAGCGACGCGGAGATCGAAGACGCGGCGCGGGCCGCACAGATCCACGAGCTGATTTCATCGCTGCCCGATGGCTACGACACGCCGGTCGGCGAGCGCGGCTACCGCTTCTCCGGCGGTGAGAAGCAGCGCATGGCGATCGCCCGAACGGTGCTGCGCAACCCGCCCGTGCTGATCCTCGACGAGGCGACCTCGGCCTTGGACAACGAGACCGAGCGCGCGGTGCAGGCGGCCTTGGACGAGCTCGCGCGCGGGCGCACGACGATCGCCATCGCCCACCGCCTGTCGACGATCCGTGACTCAGACCAGATCCTCGTGCTCGACTCCGGGCGCATCGTCGAGCGGGGGACTCATGACGAGCTGATCGCGTTAGACGGGCGCTACACGGCGTTGCTCAGTGGCTCCGCGGTCGCCGACGATGATCGCCCGGAGGCGGACCCTCGGGCCGCGCTCGCCTGAGAACCTGTTTCAAGATCGTTGGTGTGGTCGGGGTGTTCATGGATGATTGAATGCCCACCCACCCGGCGGATCGGGTGCCCGCCCGCCCGGCGAAGCGCATGCTGCCGATCATCCGGGATCGTCCAGCATGTGCTGGACGATCTTTGATCGGTCGTCATGTGGCGACGGTCGAAGATCCACGGGATCTTCGACCGGTCCAGCGCCGTGTCAAGATCCCACCCACCCGCATCCGGACGTGCCGATCTTCTTGAAACAGGTTCTGAGTCAACCTTGCTAGGCAGTGGCGTCGATGTTCAGACGCACGTAGTCGACCAGCACCGGCTCTCCGAGCTCTGAGAGCACCTCGTCCATAAACGGCTCGCGGAGATCCGCGGGCAGGTGTTGCACGTGTGGGCCGAGGACGATCGTCGACAGAAACTCCCGCGGATGTTCGGGCTGGGTTGGCGCGGGCGTGAGCCAGCACTCGGCAGAGGCGAACCCGGCGCCGCGCAGACGCATCTCGGTGTCGGCGGCACTGGCGTAGTTCCACGGGGGCTCAAAGTCGCGGAAGTGCTCGGCATACGGGTCGCGGGCCAGCACCGTACCGGCCCGACCGCGCAGCTGGGTGATGTTGCCCTCTCCCCCACACTGAGCAACCAGCATCCCGCCGGGTGCCAGCGCGGCGTGCAGGCGGCGAAAGAGGGCGTCGTGGTCTGAGACCCAGTGGAACGTCGCGGTCGAGAGGATCGCGTCGACGGGCTCGTCCAGCTCCAGCTCCAGCAGGTCGGCGCGGCGGATGTCCACGTCGGGGCCGAGCCGCTCACGGGCCGCGGCGACCATCGACTCGGACATGTCCACCGCGATGACCCTGCCGTGCGGCAACCGTTCGATCAGCGTCTCGGTAATCCGGCCCGAGCCGCAGCCCGCGTCGAGCACCGTCTCATCGCCGGTGAGAGGCAGCCGATCGAGTACGGCCTGGCCCAGCGCTTGCATCGGCCCGGATATCCGGTCATACGTCCGCCCGTCCCAGTCGCGCACCTCTGGCATACGCACGTATGCTATCACAGACGCCCGGTCAGCTCGAGCAATGCTTTTGAAAGCTGCCCCCCCTGCCAGGCGAGCGGCGAGCGGCCGGGATCCTCGATGATCAGCTTCGCCTCCGGGATCGCCCGAGCGTAGCGTTCGCCCACCGTGAGCGGGTGACCAGGGTCGGCGTCGTCGCGGCTGGCGACCACGAGTGTTGGGGTCTCGATCGCGCCCAGCTCCTCGATGTGCTCGAACGGGTGTGAGCGCGGCACGACCTCCAGTGCGTCGGCGACGGCCTCGGGGTGCTCGTGGGCGGACAGGCGCTGGCGGACTACGGTTTCTACCGTCGCTCGCCATGCGTCGGGTACGGGCGCAAAGTCATATGCCACGAGAAACCCCTCCACCCCCCCTTCTCTCAGCCCCTGGGCCAGGGCGTCCCACGCGAGGAAGGCCTCGGAGTCGGAGGGCAAAGAGGGGTCGTAGGACGGCGTGATCACCCCCAGCGCCGCCACACGCTCGGGATTGCGTAGGGCGAAGCGCACGACGGTGTGTGCGCCCATCGACGCGCCCGCCAGCACCGCACGCTCGATATCGAGCGCATTCAGTACCGCCTCGAGGTCGGTCGTGAGCCGCTCGTAGCCGTAATCCGCTGGATTAGCTGCGGGCGTCGAGTGGCCGTGGCCACGCGCGTCATAGGCGATCACCCGGTGGCCGGAGCGCTCGAGCACGCGCGAGCCCATCACCACATAGCGACGCGTCGCGGTCAGCCCATGGAGCAGCACGATCGGCGATCCCTCGCCGGCCTGAACAGCTGAGAGAACGACCCCGTTGTCGGCGTGGATACTAAGTTCAGGCGTCACGCATGAACAAGGGCATGCTCGCGCACGAGCTCAGCCGAGCGGTCCGGCTCCTCCCGAAAGAAGAGGTGACCAATTCCATCGAGGATCTCCAGGCGGGCGCCTGGTATGAGCGACGCGATCAGACGACCGTTCTCGACGGGCAGGATCTGATCCTCGGTTCCGTGCACGACGAGCGTCGGCATCTCCAGGGCAGCCAGACGTGCGCTGGTGTCGTGACCTGCGATCGCCATCGCCTGAGCCATGATCACGGGCAAGGCGACCGCCCGTTCCTGGGCGGTCGCACGAAAGTCGGCCCATGCGTCGTCGTTGGCGGCGAAGGCCGCCGAGACGTTGCCCTCCCAGGATGCGCGTATCGCGCGCTCGCGATCGCCGGACATCCTCGCTCCGCCCATTCGCTGGGCCACCTCCAGAGGGGTGAGCAGGCTGCCCTCCCCACCGCAGTAGGTGCAGCCGAGGGTGAGCGTGCGGATGCGCTCGGGATGAGCGAGGGCCAGCTCCTGAGCGACCATTCCACCCATTGAGATACCGAGGACGTGCGCCGAGTCGAGTTCGAGGGCATCGAGCAGACCCTCGGCGTCCGCGGCGAGCTGGACAATCGTGAACGGCTCCTCCATGCGGCTGCTCTGCCCCACGCCGCGGTGGTCATAAACGATCGTCTCGAAATCGTCCTTTAAGGGGTCCAGGAACGGCTGGCCCCAGGACAGGGCTGTGCCGCTCATACCCATGATCATCAAGAGCGGTGGACCGGATCCGCTGCGTTCATAGCTGAGGTCGACCTCACCGACATTTGTGACGGGCATCACCCAATCCTATCCGGTGGCCTAAACAGGCAGTGCAAGCTGATCCGCTGCCGTGGAGCCCCGCGGACCGATGACTACGCCGTTGGGGCTAGGACCCGTCACATCCTCCGACTCGCCGGCTGGCGTCTCGGCTGGGCCCAGGCCGGCAACCCGCACACCGAGCAGTCGCACCGGCCGCGGGGGGTCGTACTCGGCGAGCAGGCGCAGCGCGACGGCGGTCACCTGCTCGACGTCGCTGGTGGGCGTATCGATCGTATGGGCGCGGGTGACGGTGGTGAAGTCGTCGAGGCGGATCTTGATGCCGATCGTGCGCCCGCTGCGCCCGTGGGCGGCTAGGCTCATGCACAGCTCATCGGCCATCACGCTCAGCGACTCGCGCATCACGGCGGGATCGTGAACGTCGTAGTCGAACGTCCGCTCGCGCGACTCGGAGACAACCTTGCGGGCGACGCCGACGACGCCATCGTGCTCGAAGCGGCCGCGGCGGCTCAGCTCAACGCCGAGGTTCGGGCCGAAGCGCTCGATGAGCATGCGGTCGGGCGCGGCACCGAGGGCTTGCAGCGTGGTGAGCCCCAGCTCGGCCAGGCGCGCCATCGTCTTTGGCCCGATCCCCGGCACCAGCCCGGGTGGAGCCTGGGCGAAGCGCGCACATGCCTGCTCGCGAGTGAGCACGGTGAACCCCGCGGGCTTGTCAGCGTCGGAGGCCACCTTCGCGACGAGCTTGTTCGGTCCGATGCCCACTGAGCAGGTCAACTCGGTCTGAGTGTGGATCTCAGCGACGAGTCGGCGCATTGCCGCGCGCGGTGAGAACAGCCCGCTCAGGTCGAGGTACGCCTCGTCGAGGCCGACGACTTCGACGCGCTCGACATGGGAGCGCACGATGTCCATCACCTGGCGCGAGGCCTCGCGGTAGGTGATGAAATCGGGCGGCAGCACTATCGCCTGTGGGCACAACCGCCGCGCCCGGGCGGCGGGCATCGCCGAGCCCACCCCGTACTTGCGGGCCTCATAACTGGCGGTGGTCACGACGGCTCGCGGGCCGCTCCCGGCCACGATCACCGGCTTGCCCCGCAGCTCGGGATGGCGCCGCAGCTCGATCGAGACGTAGAACGCGTCGCAGTCGATATGGGCGGTGCTCAGCTCGGAGGACTCGACGGGCATCTGGCCCGAATCTAGCGCTCCTTCCGGCGGGCGCCGAGGGCATCCTGCTCGACGTACTCATCATGCCTCACGCGACCGGCCTTGCAGGTGGCGTTATGAACCTCTTCTGTCAGAGCGTTCATCTTCGCTGTCAGCGTATGGATCTGCCTAATAGTGCTTTGGTAGGTTTTTTGTAGGGGTTTGTGGGGTCGTGGCGAATCCTTTTGGCGTTGATTGTTCGACGCGGGAGGTCATGATGGTGGCTGTGGCTGTGAGAGATGAGCGGGAGATGCTGGATGGTCCCTCGGCGGTGGCTGGCCGGTTGGAGGCGTTCGCGGGTGAGGTGTTGGCTGGGGCTGTGAATCGGCCGGTGCAGTTGGCTAACGGCGGTGTGTATTTGCGTGGGTTGATCGAGGGTGGTGCTCGTAAGTCGCTTGAGCCGATGGTCGCCAGGATGGGTGGTGAGGCGGACTATGAGAGCTTGCAGAACTTCCTTGCAGTGAGCACGTGGGACCCGGGATTGGTAGTGCGTGCGGTGGCTGAGCGGGTCGTGCCGCGGTTGGCTGTTGAGGCGTGGGTTCTTGATGACACTGGGTTCCCGAAGGACGGGAAGCATTCGCCGGGCGTCAAGCGTCAGTACTCCGGGACGTTGGGGAAGATCGGTAACTGTCAGATCGGTGTGTCCGTGCATGCCGTGGGCGCGAATGGCACGGTCCCGTTGGGGTGGGCGTTGTATCTCCCCGAGGAGTGGTGCGATGACCCCGAGCGCCGTCGGCGGGCGAAGATCCCGCCAGAGACCACGTTCAAGACCAAGTCAGTGTTGGGGAAGGAGTTGATCGAGCAGGCTGGCGGGTGGGATATCGGAAGGGCACCGGTGTTGGGTGATGAGGCGTATGGCAAGAACACCCAGCTACGCCAGGAACTCGATGATGCTCATTTTGAGTATGTGTTCTCGGTCGACAAGACCGCGAGCGTGTTCGCCCCGGACACGGTGTTCTCGTTGCCCGAGCGTGCCGGGAAGACCGGCCGGGCACGAACACGCCTGCGTCCCGATCGCAAACCCGAGGCCGTGCAGGATCTCATAGCAAGGCTCGCGCCGGAGAACTTGCAGACCGTCACTTTTCGTGACGGGCGTGACGGGAAACCCGTCACCTCGCGGTTCTGTTTTCTGCGGGTGCGGGCGCTGAAGCGCTCGGGAAACGGGGCAGGGCAGGAGCCCATAGAGGAGTGGCTGATCTGCGAGTGGCCAGAAAAGCACGAGCACCCCACCGAGAGACTGTCAGATCTTCTGTGTGTGAGGTTGGGATTGGTTGGTTGTGGTTAGTAGGGGATTCTGTCTCCGAAGTGAATCTTGAGGGCTCGTAGTGCTGAGGGCCAGCGCATCACTTTGACCCA